>Ga0307507_10003382_pt1 | contig 31153 bp, 3 predicted proteins | sample 7_EM_MG_FD_207223 | JGI IMG/M metagenome (GOLD analysis project Ga0307507, IMG submission 207223) | Populus trichocarpa ectomycorrhiza microbial communities from riparian zone in the Pacific Northwest, United States - 7_EM | ecosystem: Host-associated > Plants > Roots > Unclassified | place... | reverse complement strand
GGAGCGTGTTACCTGCTATATTGCCGTTTCCTAGGCAATTTGCCGTAACTTGCCGTTTTCTGGGTAATCTGCTAAATTCTGCCAAATTCTGCCAAGTTGCTATTGGCTCGCTTACTACTAGCGCCTTAACGACCCCTTTATATCTTGCTAGTCTCTACTAGTCTTCTTCTTCTCCTTAGCTTAGTATTCTTGTATGGTAGCAATCTACAAGCTTTGGTTTAGAAGCATTTGTACAAGCCTGTTACACGAAAAGTAGTGCTTGTATATAGTGTCCCTTTGTTAATTTTAAGCGATTAATTAAATAGCAGGCTACTAAAACAATTTATACACTAATGCAAATAGTAATTAACTCCTATATAGTAGGCCTTCCTTGCTAATTGGGTACCTAAATAGGACTTATAAAAAAAATAGCTTAGGTCTTTAGTTTATTACAGACCTTATATTAGCAGTAGTATGGCTACTTAGGGAAGATATAAATAAGCTAGTGGTATTGGCGCGGGAAGTGTTAGAACCAGTTAAACTATAAGATAAGGGGTAACCAAGTTATATAACAGGTTATATTACCGGTTCGGTATATAGGATCTATAAGATCTATAAAACGTTACGTATTAAATATACCTCGTATACCTTATATACTTAGTATTTCTTAGGCATAGTATTATATATTTAAAGGACTATAGTCCCTACCTAGATAGTTCTTCTCTTTATAGTAAATCTTAAAATATAGTTAGAGTTAATCTATTAGGCAACTACTTCACTAGTTATTATTATATTATTAACTTCTTATTTACCTATATACCTAGCCTATTAGTAAGTCTACTGTAGTATTTCCTCTAAGGCTTTATTATATATTTACTGCCTAGTTATAGTATTAACAAAGCCAAATAATATACTATTAAAAGTGTGAGGACGCGAAGAGGCTTTGGGGAAGATTTAAAGAAATAATATAAATTCTATCTAAATCTAAGGGTTTATAGCTCTTGCTAAGTACAAGACGTTGTGTAAGGAAGAGAAAGGAATATAGGAAACTTGTAACTAAATATTTAGGGTCTTAGCAGCAGATGCGTGGGCATAAGCCCACGCGGATTTTAATAGGTTTTGACCAAATTCTATTATATTAGTGGAATTTGGTGGAATTTAATTAAGTTAGCGGAATTTGGCGGAATTAATTAACTTTAGCAGAATTTGGCAGAATTTAATTAAAGCATTGGAATTTATCTGTTGAGTGTTTTACTAAGACATTCCTACTATAACTGGGCTAGTCCTGTTATAGTACCCCCCCCTTTAACCAAAGGTCCAAATAATTTAATTTTAATTGAGATTTATAACTTATCGCATATTATATAATCGCGTTATAAGCATTATAGTGCATTTTAAGTTCTTTTTAATTTTATGTATTTATATTAGGTAGCAATTGTTTACTTTTATATTATATCTATCTAGCTAGAGCAGGCTGCGAAGGATAGTTCTTATAGAATTCTTTTACTAGGGAAGGCGCGTTAGCCTTAATCTGGTTATAGGTTTCCTAGGTTTATATTTTATATCCTTTCCACTTAATAAGAAGTTTAAATCGTTTAGATTGTGTTTTCTATTGTATATTATTAATTAAGTTAATAAAGTATAAACCGTTACCGTTGTTAATAATTATAGGAGGTAGCGGCGGGATTTTATAAGTTATAGGATTATCTTTTAAGGTTGCAATAAGCTTATATAAAACGTTGGGTATATTTTTATCTTAGTTAGTAGTTTAAGCTTATAGGCATACAGGCTTAGTTTTTTCTTAATTTAGTATAGGCCTATAAACTTTCAATTAAGTTTCTTTAAGGGCTGTTAAGTCTGCAGGTTTTGTATATTTAGGTAAACTATATTACCTTCCTTAAAGTCCTATATAGGAGCTCGTCCTTTATTTATATGCCATTCTTATACTATTTAAGCATACGTTAATTTACTTTATAATTGTATAATTACAGTACCTGTTGTACCAACCGCGTGCTTAAGCGTTCGGTACATCAACCACGCGTTTACGCGTTCGGTGCACCAACCACCCGCTTACGCGTCTGGTGCACTCCTAGAGCACTGACTAATTAAGGGGGAGGCGCATTAGTATATAGACTACGTAGTCTGCTTTATACAATCGACAGTCACCACCATCCAAAAGAGCATACGATACTATACGTATTTCGTGCCCCTAGATACGACTCAATTGTACCATTAAGTTGGTACAAACAATAATAGTTCCATTAACTGCTTTATTTAATTAGCAAAGTTATATATATTAATTAACTAAATCTGTTTAATTGTGGGTCCTATTATATTAATTTTGGGTTATAGTTTAAATCTAAGTTAAGGGTCTTATCTATAGGTCGCATAAAATGGCGTTATGCCTATTAATATATTTATTATATTGTTTGTAGTAAACTTAGCTAAGGGCAGCTATTTTTCCTAGTCCTCTTATAGGTAGGAGTAGTATATTTATAAGTATTATTCTATAATCGCGTTCGCAATTTTAGTTTAACTATCTATCTCTGGATAAAATGCAGTTAAGAGTTATATTTAAATGCTTAACTGTTTATATAGAGCTTACTAGAAATCTAAAATGAACTAGCTTCTATAGTTAGATATTATTAAGTTAGGAAGTCTGTATAGCTTAAAGACGTACCTAATAAAATATTTAGCTACTAATATTGCATTAATTAAGTCCATGGGGATTATATATCACATTTTTATAAAATGGTTAACTACTACTATAATATTTATAAACCTATTACTGCTAGGCAAGTTAACTATAAAGTTAATTAAGATATTACGCTATCTTTGTATTAGAATTAGTAGCGGTTAAAATACTCCTTACTTCTTTATATAAGAGGTCTTTCCATATACGCACATTCTGTATACTTAAATATATTTTTATATATAGTTGTGCATTATAGGCTAGTAATATACTTATTAAACGATCTTATAAGTCTTTATATGGCTAGGATGTCCTACTATAGGGGAGTTGTATATAAATTTAAGTATCTTAAATTATAAAGGTTTAGAATTTGGAACTACTATCTTCTATTAATAGTATAATTAATTGTTTTAAATTTCGCATTTAGTAAGTATAATATTCTTATACTATTGTTTTCCTATTTAAATCGCTTTTATTACATTAATTATCCATATATTATTCTTATATTTGTATTTTATTAGCTTATTAATTTCTATTTCCTATTTATTAACTTCCAATTTATTTTTATTAAGTTCCGTATCTAGAAATATAGGATGTAGTTTTTTAAAACGTTTAGGGGGCAATAAGATTTATAAATAATTTATAATTTGTTTATCTAAAGCGTTTACAGGTAGGTCCTATAATTGTTATATTAATATGTTAGGCTTCTAATTAAGTTTACCTAGTTAGTATATAATCTTAAAGTTAAATTATAAAAGGTATTCGGCCTAGTAAATTTAGCGCTGTATTAATTGCTTTATAGTTATAAAGTACTGCAGATTTTTATGGTCCGTTAATATGCGTATTAGGAATAATAATCCTTTAAGCTTAAGACGCTATTATTTAAAGCATCTAATAATTGCAAGTAGTTCCTTATTATATATTTTATAGTTTAATTTAATAGGGGCGAGTTTCTAAAAGAGAAAGGCTACTAGATGTAGCTCGCCATTCTTATTATATTGCAATAATACTCCCCCTAGCACATAATCTAATAAGTCCGTTTTAATAATATATTTAAGGTTAGGGTTAAAGTAAGTAAGGATTAGAGTAGTTATAAAGCGATATTTTAAGTTTTTGAAAGTTTGTTTGCATCTAGCGGTTTATTTAAATTTTATATTCTTCTTTATTAGATTTACTAATAGCTAAGCAGTTTCTAAGAAGTGGTTAATAAATTATTAATAGAAATTTGCAAATTCTAAAAATCCTTAAATGTCTTATATATTACTAGGGCTTTCTTAGTTTATAATTGTAGCAACTTTTTTAGAGTCTATTTTAATTCTATTATAGAATATAATTAAGCCTAAGTATATAACCTTGGACGCGTGGAACTTGTATTTCTTAATATTGCATTATAAGCCTATATTTTATAAGCATTTAAGGACCATTTTAATATATTTCTAATATTTAGAAAGTAAGGATAAGTAAATTAAGATATTATTAATATACGCGGTAATAAATATATTAAGGAATTTACGAAGCGTATTATTAATATATTACTAAAATATACTAGGACCGTTCTTTATGGTAAATAGCATTACTAGGTATTTAAAGAGTCCCTATTATATATAAAAAGCTATACACTTCTTATCTCCTTTATATATATAGATTTTATTAAAGGCAGTAATTATATTAAGCTTTATAAAGTACTGTACTTTTACTAAATAATTAAGCGTTTCTTAAATTAGGGGAATTGGATATTGGTTTTAAATTATAATTATATTTAGAGCTTAATAATTAATATATAATCTTAAGCCTCCTCCTAGCTTTTTAATAAATAGTATAGGTAAGGCGAATAAAGATTAACTAAGGTAAATAAATCCTTTTTCTAGATGCTTATTAAGGTATTATTGCATTATAAGCAGTTTTTCTTATAATATACCATATAGCGGACTAAACTTTAGTGTTATACTAGGCTTAAGTTCTATCTTAAAATTATGCTTTTCTTAGTGTAGGGCTAGTTAGTCTATAAATTATTTTTTAAACTTATTAATTAGGTTATAGTATTTTTTAGGTATAAGAGGTTAAGGATTAGGATGTTATTTTAGTTCTAGTGCTTTTTTAATATCTTCTATAGTTATAGTAAAGATTTTATAATCTTGTCTTTTTGCTAATAAAATAAAAGGCGTGGCCTATATTATATAAATTTTAAGAGGTTTTAATATAACATTTTTATATTCTTTATTATAATTAGCAGTTGTGGCTTTATTATATTGGTTTAAGGTTTATAGTAAGGGCAATTTATATTATATTAAATTTAAATAGTTATATGTATATTTATAGGGCAAATGGTTTTTTAAGTAATGACTTTAGCAGTAGGTTATATGGAACTTTAGTATTTCTTTAACCCAGCTAATTATGTTACGGACAGCTTAAGTACAATATTACAACTACTTGGAGAAGAGTCGGAGGAAGCTAGTTAGTTAATATAGGCATAGTTTAGGATGGATCCAGTGGAACCATGTGACGAGGAATAGTAGCCGAGGTCACATAATATAATCTATATGATCTGTGTAATCTATATAATCTATACGGAGTATACAAAGCGCACGTACCTTACGGAGCGAAGGGATTTCTTAGGAGTATAGTTATATATTTAAAAGACCACAGTCCCTACCCAAATAGTTCTCTCTTTATAGTAAATCTTAGAATACAATTGGAGTTAATCTGTTAGGCAACCACTCTACTAGTTATTATTACGTTATTAACACTGTTCTTACCTATATACCCAGCCCAATAATAGGACCTACCGTAGTTCCTACTATAAGGTTCCGTTACACATTTACTACTAAGGTTATAGTATTAAATAAGATCAAATAATATACTACCTAAAGTACTAGTCACAACAACATTAACAGCAGCCACGACCTTAGGGTTAGGAGATACCAGTATAGTAGATACAGATTCTTAAGTAGTTACACAAGGTCAGTTATAGGAAATAGTTAATTGCTTATAGGACAATAGTAGGCTACTTAAAGAATGCATTAATAGAATTGGAGCAGTAAAGGTTAAGTTACCTTTAATTAAACAGTTCTTAGGAGAGAAGTCGAAGCTTAAAGGGTTTCTTATATAGATGCATTTTAAGGTTATATAGAAAGGAGTAAAGTTAGCAACACCTATAGACCAGGTAGTATACGCAGGACTATTCTTATTAGAAAGAGCTCTAGAGTGGTTTAAGTTTTACCTTATAGAGATATAAGCAAACAGTATAACAACTACTAACCCAGATATATAGTATGTGTTTATAAGTTGGAACGGATTTATAAAACAGTTAATATAAATATTTAGAGACCCTAAAGCAACCACAATAGCGGAACGGAAACTTTAGAACTTAGTATAACGCACTTTAATAATTAAGTATATAACGCAGTTTTAAACACTAGCCATATAGGTTAAGTGGAATAACAGGGCGCTTATAGCACAGTATAAGTAAGGACTTAAGGCTAAAGTCTAGGACGCAATTATCCTAATAGAAGATGTGGATACTCTAAAAGAGTTAATAAACCAGTTAATAAAGATTAATAATAGAATCTATTAAAGGGAACAAGCTAAGAAAGGGCAAGATAAAGTTCTATAGTTGTATAAGGCGCAGAGTACGCAACAACAGATATAAAGTTAAAAACTATAGAATGGCGCAGAGCTAATAGACCTAAGTAGTACCAAAGAAACCTAAAGATAGGAAAAGAAACTATAGAAACCTAAAGGTTAAGGATTTAGTAATTAAAGGACCTAGGAGTAGAGGCCAAACTAGGGATCTTAGCAGTAGAAGACATTTAGACGGACTCTATAACAAAAAAAATAGTTTAAAAATAGGGCTTATATAAATTATAGAAAACAAGGTCATTTTACCAGAGACTATAGAGGTAGTTAAAGTAACCACATAGTAAAGGGAACCAGGCCAGTAGACAGCACATATATATAAAGGGATAATAGTGCACTATAAGAAACAAAAGAGTGTTCAATTAACAGTTTTGCGTATTATTACAACAATATATACCGAATTTATAAGGACACTAAGTATGGCGCAAGCTATTAGCTATAGGAGCTATTATTATCTAAGTTTAGAGGAACCAACAAACCAGCTTATAGATTGGACATTAAAGATAATAAATTCAATATAAGCGAAGCATTTACCAACAATAAGGCAATAAAGGTAGCTTACTAAAAGTATACAGACCTTAGAGAAGTTAAAACAAAAGTAGAGATTAAGACTATTACAAAATAAGGTTCAGTAACGGGTATTACAACACCATTAGATACAATTTCCATTGCTTTATAAGACAATAGGAGTAACATTTAAAAGAAACTAAGTAAGTAAATAACTACTAGTGCTAGCTTATTACTCAATAAAGGTAAAAGGCCATAGGCTTAAGATTCTCAAAAAGAGATATAAGAAGCTTAAGATTCTTAAGACAAGATAAAATACACCTAAGGACCCACAACAGAAGAAAACCAATAGGAAAGGGCAGTAACTTAGTTTAGTAACAAACAAATAAGTATAGAACGCAAGTTCAAGAACTACAAGTTTAGAGAATAAATAAGAACATTAGTAATCCTAAGTAAACATAGTATTTAGCCTAAAGATTAAACAGTTAATACCTGGATTAAGAAGCAAGATAACTATAAAGATCTAGCTACAAGACGCAGAAAATAAGAAACTATAGATAAGTTTAGAATAAGAATCATTACATAGCAAGAGCAAAAGCTAGATAAGAGGTTAGCTATGCTAGGTCATATAAGGGACAGAGTACCCATATAAAGAGTTACTAATAGGCTAAGTGCAGGGACACCTAGGGCAAAATAATTAGATAAACTAGAATAAGAAAAGAATCTAAATATCCTAACCAGATTTAAAAAAAGATATACCAAAGGATATTATAACGCAGCGATAATAAGGTACTTTCTAATAGATAGACCATACATACTAAACCAGTTGTATGGAAAGTGGTATAGGCAACGACATAATAACAAATAGGAAGATTTTTATATATAGCTAAATAAAAAAGTTGTCTAAGACTAACCCATTACGGAGAAACACATAAGTTATATTAAAGGGGTATTAATTATAACGTTAAGGAACCTAGAAGAGGGATCTAGGGACTAAAGAAGTAAATAATAAATTTTAGTACCTATAATAGAGATACCAGTGGTTAGGTTATCTAGGTATAAGTTTAAACTTAAAAATAAAAACAAACTAAGAGTTAACCTAAGTCACCTAGTATATTACACACTATTATAGATAGCTTGTGTGGATAATATATACAATATATATAGAGCACCAAAAGATAAGAACCGGAAGTACCTAGTAAGGATATATTAGGCACTAGAAGAGAAGCGGTTTAGGGATGCTAAGTATATATATAAATAGCACCTAGTAGAAGTACAAAGTCAAGGGGACTTAATACTTTAACCAGGAAGATTCCTTACAGAAAAATACCTAGATAGATAATAGTAGTAGGAGTGCCTAAAGAACACTTATCTATAGCATATAGAGGAAAAGAAATAAACTAAGTATTAGCTAAGGTTAGACTAAATATAAGTAGGATCTAGCAGCTAATAGTTAAAAAAAGGGGAGGCGCATAGGACTAGGGGGAACCAGTATTAAAGCCTTAAACCCTTAAAGGAATTTAAGGATAATACCTAAACTTATAAGTTAAGTGGCAAGATCAGCAGTTTAAAGCGTTAATAGATAGTAGAGTAATAAGGAACCACATATTACTAAAAGTAGTAAAAAGGATAGGGTTACTATATAGACAGAAGGAACACCTATATCCACTTATAACAATTTTAGGAGATCAGATAGCCTATAAAGGAGGCGTTATTAATCTTAAAACAGGACCTATTTAGTTAACTATTAAAGGGAGACTAGTAAGAATGTCTTTCAATATCCTACTATTGGGACAGGATAAGGCGATACTAGGAATGCCTTAGTTATAGAAGTATAATCTAAAGATCGATTAGGTTACAGGTTAGGTTAATATTAGGGATACTTAATAACGTAAAGTGCGATAGCAAACCAAGTTAGTATAGTACCAAGTTGGAGCGACATATAAAGAGACTAAGCGAGGCTTAAGTTATATACCAAAGAGATACTACAAGTGTGGTAAGAAGTTATGGTTACTAGAAAGTAAGAAGCTATCAGAGCATATAGCATAGGACCATAAGATAGAGTTAGAAGAAGAAACAAGTCTAAAGTTTTTTCCAATCTACAAGCTTACTAAAACAGAGTTAGTAGCACTTAAGGAGTTTATCTAGGAGAACTTACATAAGGGATATATTAGACTATTATAGTTATCAGTAGGATATCCAGTACTGTTTATCCTAAAGAAAAATAGAAAACCCAGGATATGTATAGACTATAGACAGTTAAATAGCATCACTAGAAAGGATAGGTATCCTTTACCCTTAATTAGCGAAATCTAAGATAGGATAGGCAACGTAAAAATCTTTATAAAGATAGATCTAAGATAGGCGTACCATCAGATTAGGATTAAAAAAGGCAACAAATAGAAAGCAGCCTTTAGGTTAAAGAAAGGACTATATAAGCTATTAGTTATACAATTTAGGCTTATAAACGTACTAGTAACGTTCCAGAAGCGAATTAATAGTATATTAAAAGAACACCTAGATAAGTTTGTTATAGTATACCTTAATAATATTATTATCTACTTAGAGAACAAGGAAGAATATAGAGAACATATTAAATAGGTCTTAAAGAGACTACAGGAAGAACAGATACTAGTAGCAATTAAAAAATACGAGTTTTTTATAAGGAAAACCAATTTCGTAGGATTTATTATTAAACTAGGAAAGATTAGCATAGACCTAAAGAAAGTCAAAGCTATAGTAAGTTGGCAAGAACCAGAGAATATTATGCAATTAAGGTTATTTCTAGGGGTTTATAACTACTATAGGAGGTTTATAGCACAGTGGTTAAAAAGCATTAAGCCATTTACAAGGCTAATAAAGAAAGAGAAACTGTGGGTTTAGGGTAATAAGTAAAAGAAGCTATTCTAGGAACTTAAAGAGTTATTTACCTAAAAGCCAGTCCTTAAAATCTATCAACCAAAGTTAAAAACGGTTATTAAGACAGACGTATTAGACTTTACACTAGAAGTATATTTACTATAAAAGCACTAGGACACATAGCATCCAGTAACATACTATAGTTAGAAAATAATACTACTAGAGTTAAACTACAACATCTACAATAAGGAGTTGTTAGGTATAGTTACAGCACTTAAGAAATAGAGAGCATTCTTATAAGGCATAAAGAAACCATTTATAGTTAAAACGGACTATAAGAACCTTATAGGATTTCTAATAACAAAGGAACTCAACCAAAGACAGGTTAGATAGGCGGAAATGCTTATAGAATACCATTTCAAAATTCAGTATACCAAGGGTATAGATAATGCACGAGCAGACGCTCTAAGTAGAAAGGCTAAACTATAAAGTAATAAAAAGCTATTAGGAGCTTTATTACAAAGGGATTAAAATAGATTAATTAGGTATAATTATCTAAAAATTACAGTAACCAAAGAAAGTCAGATCTATATATTGGTTACACAAGGGGATATCACGTAGCTACGATTCGTAGATAGTATAATGGTTGTTAATTCTTCTTTTAATAGGAATAAGGAAAGGGGTAAGGAACTTAAGGTTCCTTACTACGCTAGGGCCACATCAGCACGTAACGGCAACATGCCTGGCGTAATAGCAGCTTGCCTTATTCCCGACACTAGCAACTCTTCTTTTTGTGGTTGCTATCTATATATATACAAATAGACAGGATACGATAATACCAAACAATATATAACAATACCAAACAATATGCGACAATACCAAATAATATGCGATAATACCAAATAATATACAATAATACTAAACAATATGCGACAATATGCGATAATGCGGTAGTTGGCAGATAATATAAAGACGGGTAGGCCGCTAAGGCGCTAGTAGTAAGCAAGCCAATAGCGATTTTCTATCCCAGGGATAGAAAATCCTAATTGGCTAGTTTGAGTTAGGGTCTATAGAATGTTATACTCCTACTCCCTTTTAACCCAACCTTTAACTTGTATATGTAGAGTGTTTGTGTTAATAAACGTTTCTAGAGCCTTATTTAGGTTTGCCTTTATTATTATATCTACTAGGTTATCTTAACCGTTAATCTATTAAATCTTAAAGAGTTTTTGCCATTTGTAGGATTAATAAAGTGCTATAATATTAATTATAAGGCACTTCTCCTTTGTAGTACCAAGCTTAACCAAGCACTTATAGAGGGAGTATAAATTGGTGCATACAATTATAGGAATAATAGGAAGTTTAAGTTAATCTATAATTATCTTTAGGGTAGTTCCAATTGTAATTGCTATATTAACTTTGCTAACTATTCTATATATCTCTAACGCCAAAACACTTCGGGTGATGCACTTGCTCTTAGTTAAGCTCTAATAGATAAGGTTGCTATAGATTATAAAGTCATTCTCTTTAGTAAACTTGTTTGTAATAATAATCTTATATCCTAGCTAGGAGCTAAAATCTTTATTATTTACGAACAATCCATTAACAAATACAAAGAGCTTAGCGGTAGGAAGATTAATAGGCATATAGTATAGGCCCCGGTTGAGATGGTTTATTTACCAGAAAAGGCGTTTATTTAGGGTAAAAACGTCGTCCTTAGTTAGTTCCTGGTGTTGGGCAGCAATAGAGAGATTAAATAAAGCCTTAGGTTGATAGATAGAAGTAATATAAGCTCTACAAGCGCGTTACTCTATGTATCCTTGCTTTAGAGAATTAGTGTTAATAATATTAATCTTCTTACCTTAACCCTTCTGGCGCAGAGCAATAGAATCCTCGTTTAGGGAGAGGATGCATCCGTTAAAGAGTAATAGTATTATTAAACTAAGCTTTTCCTTTGGCTTTGCTATAAGATTTGCCTTTACTAGCTTATCTTCTTTAAGAGCTAAGAATTGGTTGTCTCCTAAGATAATTATATTATTAGTTTATATGCCAACAATTCCAAATAGAGTTCCCGTAGTTGTGATAAGGAAGCAGGGATTAAATATAGAAGTAGTTATTAAAAGCTTCTCTTTATAGTGCTTGCTGTAGGTAGCCTACTAGTAAGTTCCTACCTCTGCGATCCTATATAATGGTTTAAGCATAACCATAATCGTATCTTTAGGATACTGGTGGCGAATTTGCTCTGGAAGGTATACCAATATTAAGTGCTAAAGGTGCGTCTCTAATTGGGTATAGGCTTAAGTAATATCTTATAAATAAACCACTATTCTATTCTTTATTAAGGAGGGAGCTAGCGTAATAATAACTTGCTAACTAGCTCGTTAAATTATAGGAGACTGCGTAAGAATTACCTCCTTGCCGTTATCATTGTAGCCTTAGATAACAAGCCTTAATTTCTTAAATAGGGCGTTAGTAGCTTTACCTTTAATTTTATTAACTATTCTTAACTTAAAGATGCGAACTCCATTAAACTTAGTAGGGTTATACTTCTTAAATTTAAAAACTCCTCTTGTAATAAGACCCTTAATCTCCTACTTATTAGATACTTAGAAAGGAGCTCCTAGAGTTATAATATAACCTTCCTTTTAAAGCTGTTTTGCGAGTTCAAAGTCATCCTTCTCCTTAGCTGTTATAAAGGCCATTAATAACTTAACTCCATTTTTAATGGCGGTAATGAATTGCTCTTTAAAATTAATAAGATGTTAGCAATTTTGTAATCCCTTCAGGCGACCTCTACCACGTTATAGTTGTAGCGCATCTACTAATATTATATTAGGATTATAGTCGCCTTCTAGAGTACGTTAATTGTGGTTCTCCTCTAGGGTATCTTCTAGGGCATCCTATAAAGGCTTAAAACTATTATCTTTATAGTAAGGCTTAATAACAGTTAAACGGAATTAAGTGGGTCTATAAGGTATCTAAATAGTACAAGTCTGGCCATTAATTATAATAAGTTAATGTAGGCCTAACCATCCTCCCTTTTTACGCCATACGCGTACCTTAGACTGGAGTGGCAGATTAAGCGTAGTTAAGGTATTTAGGCCATTTCTCATTCCTAGTATGTCGTTGACTTGGCGTATAGCGTAGAGACGTTATACCTCCTTTATTACCTTGCGAATAGCCTTAGCTTATTGCACAATGGAGGGAGATAGTAGAGAATTGTTAGTTATTTAAGGGTAGGCGCCAAAGACTAGTAATATAGGTACAAGTCCATCTAGGCTAGCAGAATTGTTAATAGCTTTAACAGCTATTTATAAGGTAAGTTCTTCGCTAGTATCCTCTAGTTTTAAAGAGATAATCTTATATACGCGGCGTAATAGCACATAATATTACTTCACTTTTCTAATACTATTATGTACCTTAATAGGGACTTCCTTGACCTTAATTGCTATTGCCTTTATTTATTGTTAAAACTCTGTAGATAAGAAGTTCTTTTCTATATTATAGACAATTTAATTAGGGGGTCCTAAGTAGATATTAATCTAGTATAACTAAAGGGTATCCTATGCGTTCCTAGCTAATATATCCTTTAAGAATCGTACGGCTTAGAAGGAGGTTAAAAAGTTAATAACTTAGAGTACTAGCTTGCCGCTAAGATATATAACGTTAACAATAATACAGAAGTTAAAGTCGTAGTTATCTTTAAGGGTGAACTTAAATCGGCTAGGGGACTTCTGGTTTATTTAGCAGTAATAGTAGTACTTTATAAGATGCTTAATTGCCTTAACCTTAACTTTATAGCCTACTTACTAAAGAACCCTAAGTAATTAATAAACGGATAGGTGGCCAAAATAATAGTGTAGTTAGCGTAATTCTAACTTAGTTAAGTGGCTTTAAGCAACACTCTTTTCTAGTTAATAAAGAAGCAACTAGGGGTAACCCTACTTACATATAATAGGCACCCAATTGTCTCCCTAAATAAGTATATTCTTAAGGTTGTTAAGCCTAATGCCTAACTTATCTATATCTTTAATGCAAAATAGAAACGGAGTATTTGTAGGAATAATATAGAAAGTAATATATCCTAAGGGGGTTTGGACCCTAATTATACCGAGAGAGATTATAGTACCTTTACCAAAGCAAATCGTATATTGGCCTACCGTTAATTGGTTAATCTAAATAGAGCTATTAAGCTACTAAAGGGCTTAAACTTAAGGTTCTCCTACTATAGATACTCCTGCGGCTCTAGTATCCGGTATAATACCATAGAAGACGTTCGCCAAGTATCTATCGTTAAAGGAAAACACAGAGCTCTCCTTTAGCTCATTAAAGATATCTAACTTCGTGATAAAATAGAGCATAGATTAGTCATTAAGAACAGCAATAGTTTGTATACTATTTACCTTACCATACTCAGTAAAGTATTGGTTAGGAGAGTAGTCCTTAATTTCTATATCTATAAGGAGCTGTTTAACCTTATTAACCTTACCCTTAAGGTCTTCTACGCCTTCGTATTAAACTAGGAAGCTTTAGAAGTAGGCCATAGTAACCTTATAATTTCTGACGTTTCTTATATTTTAACAGAACTTATTATATGCCTCTTTTCGCTTATTAAGGGAGTGTCTAGTTAACTAGCACTTTAGCTTCTTACAAACATAGCACTTCTTCTAGCGATTACTTTAAAATAAACCTCTATAAGGACCTCTACGGTTGCCTTATAGTTGACATTAATTATACCCTCTTCCGTATTCCCTACTACGGCCACCATATATTCGATTAGTCCAGTTATAATCGTATTAGTCGGGAATACTTGTTTAGGTAGAGTTTTTAATATAAAGCTGTTAAAATTCTTGTGTTTGCATCGCAGTACCTATAGCAGAGCGTAGCTTAGTATATACTCCTTTAAACATATCTATAGGTTTGTATAGCGCCAAGTTGCATTTAGGAACGTTATAGCATACTAAAATAACCTAGTCCCTTAGGCTGTTCTCATTTTAGTAGATTTTAGTAAGGCCATATTAGATTTTCTAGAGTTTATTAAAGAGTAGTTAAAGGCACTCTAAATAAGTCTTTGTTAGGTTGGAAGCAATAACTCTCTAAAATATAGTCTCTCGCCATTTGGATATATAAAGTTAGCAATTCTTGTTAGTCTTAAAGTGGGCTCTAGTAAGCTGAAGTATTATATTAAAGCTATAGTTTTTACCCGTAATATAGTTATAATAGAATATTGCTGCCCGTCCCTTTAACATAATAGAGAAAGTGTAATGGTACTAATGGCGTTAAATTCTAACCTTATTACAACAGTTATAAAAGACCTGTAGTTTTGCTCTAAGCATATCGTACAATTCTCCTCCAAACTTCTTCTCTTTATCCGAATATACCTTTATCAGATTCGTGACTTCTCGTAGTAAAGGCTCACCGGTTAGCTAGAGTGGAGGAGGTAGAGGCGGAGTAACTCTAAGTAGGAGGGCACCTCTAAGTAGGAGAGCAGCTCTAGGTAGGGGGTCAGCGTTCTAGGGGTTTTAATACAAATTAAAGTTGCCTTCCGAAGAATATAGGTTGTTTTTAGGTTTCCATAGTTAACATATAATCTTAGCTTCCGTCTATATTGGTTCTTCTATACTAGTAATAACGGCCTAAATATTACTAGCAATTGGGTTACTATTCTCAGCAACGTATACCCTATTCCTACAGAGGAAGTCTTAAAAATCTTAAACAATATTAACATTGCCAAGTGCCTAGGTATTAGCAGTCTATCCCACAAAATCCTCCCTAAAATACTCCCATAGTTGTAAATCGGCGTAGCATCTATTTCAGTAGAATATAATATAGTGTAGAAGAAAGCCGTTAACTTATTTTACAGTACAAGTTGTTATATTAAAGGCGAATTCATCCCAATCTTTATTAATAAGTTTCGCGTACTTAGCTACCCCTAGTGGTAAGAAGTCTTTCCAGTTATTTAAAGTAGGCGTAGCCATATTTTTAGAGGGAGGGAAGTGTTATTAGTGTAGGGATTATCGTTTGGTACGCGTTCGTGACATATATTTGCGGTTATAGGGCTCAGAACCAGTTCTAGCCTTAAATCGCGAAGACTCATAAAGCGTGTTATTCTGCGTAATAGACGCAAGAATCTATAATCTTGGAAAGGCTCAGGACCAATTCTAGCCTTTAGATCCTTAGATTCGTGGAAGAGTTCTATTTAAGATTTAGGACCAGTTCTAACCTCAAAAGACAGCTTCCTCTAGCACGAGTAGCACTGGTACAGTGGCTCGTCTCTTCTTAGTAATACCTAGCTGTTCTATAGTATAACAGTAAAGTTAACCACTGATCAGTGTTGGTTACACAAGGGGATATCACGTAGCTACGATTCGTAGATAGTATAATAGTTGTTAATTCTTCTTTTAATAGGAATAAGGAAAGGGGTAAGGAACTTAAGGTTCCTCACCACGCTAGGGCCACGTCAGCACGTAACGGCAACATGCCTAGCGTGACGGCAGCTTGCCTTATTCCCAACACTATGAATTACTAGAAAGTAATTAGACACAGAAAATCCAAAAAGCATAAATAGAAGATCCAGACTTAAAGCAATACGAAAATAGAGAAGCAATATATATGCCTAAGTCTATTACAAAGAAGTTTGTTAAGGAATTCCATAAGGAAATAATATAAGGACATAATAGGTCTATAGGACTAGCGTTAAGACTTTAAGAGGAGTATATTATTTAAGGAATCTAGGGACTAGTAAAATAAGTTATAAAAGAATATCTAGATTACTAAAGAAATAAACTAATAAGGCATAAGCTGTATAGAGGGCTACAACCTATCAAAGTACTAGGAAGACCATAGGAAGTTATATTATAGGACTTTATTATTAAGTTACCAAAGTTAAAAGATCCTATTACAGGACAAGATTATAACGCGATTTTAGTAATAATAGATAAGCTTACAAAGTAGGGATACTTTATAGCATATACAAAAGAGATATTAGTAGAAGATATTACTAGAATCTATATAAAAGAAGTATTTATAAGATATAGAGCACTAGACAAAATTATATCAAACAGAGATTTAAGATTTATAGTAGCGTTTTAGAAGGTATTTCTAGCAGAATATGGGGTTTACACAGCAACCTCTATAACGTATTATCCGCAGATAGATGGATAAACAGAAAAACTAAACTAGACACTAGAACAGTATCTAAGGCATTATATCAATTATGCACAGAATAATTAGGTATCGTTATTACCAGTTACACAGTTTGCATACAATGCAACACTATAAAAAGGAATAGGGACATTACTATTTAAGGTAAATTACGGGTATAAGCTAAGAACGTTATTATCGCCACATTAAACAAAGAAAATAAGTAGCACAGCTAAACAAAAAATAGAGACGTTAATAAATCTTTATATAAACCTTAAAGAAATAGCTAAACTAGTACAAGAGCAAATAAAAAGGTACTATAATACTAAGAGATCTAAGGGACTAGATCTTAAGGAGGGAGATAAAGTATAGCTACTATACAAAAATTTCAAGAGTTAACAACTAAGTAAGAAGTTAGACCATATTAGACTAGGACCTTTTAAAATCGCGTAAAGAATTTTATTAGTTATATACAAGTTAAACCTACTAGCCAAAATAAAGATCTACCCTATATAATATATTATAATGCTAGAACCAGCATATAGGAACATTAAGCCACCAATTTACAAGATAGATATATACAAAGGATAAAAAAAAGATAAATAGCAAGTTTTAAAGATTATTAGTCACAAGGACATAGATAACAAAACATAATATAAAGTAAAGTAAATAGGCTATAGTAAGACTATCTAGGAACCACTAAGCAACCTAAAGAACGCTATAGGAAAGGTATAGGAGTATTAGAAAAGAGCAGGTTAGGCAGTATTAACAAGAAAGGATCGCCAAAAAACAAGTCACCTAAGGGGGACCCAAGAGGAGCAATTGCCAAGCTACTTAGAGTTGTTTCCCTTGTAGGAAGAGAGCTAGTTCTTTTATTACCTAGCTTAGATAGACCCTATTAAACTAGTTTCTACTCTTTGGAACAAACCTTCTCATAAACCTTCTTAAGACAAAGAAGACGCGCTAAGGCAGATAAGTACGCCTTATAAGCAGCACAAGTATATTAAAGCTCCGCAAGGGAAGCCAAGAGCTTATTATTAAGTTTTATAGCGGCAGATTAAACACAAGACCCTATAATAAGTTACTTAGGGAACCCAAAGACTGTTAAAAGTCATAGGACGCGCACACTTAGCATTAGAGATAGAGCGGACGTCGTAGGACAATTAAATATTTGCTTTAGTGCACTCCAAACAAGAGGACGGTTATTAGGCAGAAGGACTTATTAGCGCAACACAAACCAACCCCTCTTTCGCATAACAAGAATATGGAGACGGCATTATCTCACCTAGTAATAGTATAGAGGAAACCATACGCGCACAACAAAGGGTTAAAGAAGAAGAAGAAGCTTTAGGTATAATAAGTAAAAATATTAACCAAATTAATTAAACGGATATTACACCTCTAGTAGACAACTTGGAGATATTAGAAATCTTTAAGAACAAAAATAAAAAGAAGGGAGATGGTATTACAAACAGCTTAAGTACAATATTATAACTACTTAGAGAAGAGTCGGAGGAAGCTAGTTAGTTAATATAGGCACAGTCCAGAATAGATCTAGTGGAACCATATAATAAGAAATAGTAGCTAAGGTTATATAATATAATCTATATAATCTATGTAATCTATATAATCTATATAGAGTATACAGAGCGCACGTACCTTACGGAGCGAAGGGATTTCTTAGGAGTATAGTTATATATTTAAAAGACCACAGTCCCTACCCAGATAGTTCTCTCTTCGTAGTAAATCTTAGAATACAATTGGAGTTAATCTATTAGGCAACCACTCTATTAGTTATTATTACGTTGTTAACACTGTTTTTACCTATATACCCAGCCCAATAATAGGACCCACTATAGTTCCTGCTACAAGGTTCCGTTACAAATTAAAGGGTTATATTATTTTAGTTATCTATATCTAAGTATAACTTTATATTGTTTTAAGGGTGTAATAAATAGGGAAATATATTTAAGGTATTTACCTATCTATATTTTTACTAAAGCGTAGTATATTATTTTACTATATATTAAGGGTTTGCCATTAAAGCCTTATAGGCCTTAGGGCTTATTAAGTTTCTTTAAATTTAGGCATTAAGTTTTTGCATAGTTTGTATTAATAAAGCCTATACTAGTGGCTCCGCTATCTATTAGGATTTATACTTTCTTCTATTTTCTAAGTATTTAAATTTCACTAAGTATATTAAAGGAGTTATGTTATATATTAGCGCTAGAAGAGCCTAGACACTTATACTCTTCTACCTTTTATCTTAAGGCGTAACTTAGCCTTAGGACAATTTGTTTTCTAAGTTAACTAAAGGCAAGGTACTTTATAACGTCTAAGTATAATTTATAGAGTGGGTGCGATTTAAGGAATAAGTATAACTTAAGGATTAAGAGGAACTACGATAGATGTCACAGTACATACAGAGGGTCAACGAGGTAACTGTAACTGTGTATTATTAACAAACGATATCGTGTAAGGATCTATATACAGGAGACAAGGCAGGTATATATACGTATTGCTTAGGGGTCAGGTCCATGCTTATACATACGCGTAGCCATAACAACGCGTTAGGTCAGTGCCGTGACAGTATATCCCCCTTCCTAAGGCGAGCTCCTGTAAGCCAAGTAACGGCAGTAAAAATATAGAAGTAAAAAAAAACAGATATATATATCCTCGTCCTTTTAGTCCTTAAGGGTCTTCGTCCTTCCAGTCCTCAGACCTCTTATATATCTACTATATCCCTCTCCACTAGCACTCGTCTTAAGTGCTAAACGTAATATAAAGCTAAGGCGAAGGAGCGAAACCAATATAGAAAACAACAGAGAATTTTTTGTTATAGGTTTAACCGCAGGGCGTAGGGCGGATATTAACACTCAAAAGGCTCAGAGTACGGAGATCGAGGTTAAGGTATAGATTCAAAAGGCTCGGAGTACAGAGATTAAGGTTAAGGCGTAGATTCTTATCGCGGTAAACTTAAAGTATATCATTATTAAAGACAAAGACAGAGAGATAGAGATAGGGACAAGATCGGTAACCTATAGTCTTACACTATAATCAAGACACGAGGAACATAGCCCGTAGGGTATACTCCCTACAGCCAGCCTAGGAAACTCGAACGTAAAGTAATAGCTAGAAACAGACTCGGAGACAGAGAAAAGATCGGTAACCTATAGTCTTACACTGTAATCAAGGCACAAGGAACATAGCCCGCAGGGTATCTCCCTGCAGCCGGCTTAAAAACTTGGGACGTGAAGCAGTAGCATAGCTAGAAACAGACTCGGAGGACACTATAGTCAAAACACAAGAAACATAGCCCATAGGGTATCTCCCTACAGCCGGCTTAGAAACTCAGGACGTGTAGATATAGGAAGGAGGATATTGGCTTAGGAACTCAAATGGATTCAACAGAGATTTTACTAGGTCGGTGTTAACGTGGAATAAGGGTAAGAATCCCGCCCAGGGTAAGGTCGTAGCTTTAGAACGTAGCTTTAGAACGGTAGAAACGAAGCCCTACCAGGGGCGTAGGTGATGACACGACATACTATTACAGTACGTGCAGAGGGTCAACGAGGTAACTGTAACTGTGTATTATTGACAAACGATATCGTGTGAGGATCTATGTACAGAAGACGAGGCAGGTATATATACGTGTTGCTTAGGGGTCAGGTCCGTGCTTATGCATACGCGTAGCCATAACAACGCGTCAGGTCAGTGCCGTGACAATAGACCTTTTTAAAAGGGTAAGTTTGGTAATGCCTTTAAGTATATCCTTTTTTACCGCATCTAAAGTATTCTTTATTTGCGGCTTAGGTTCTTTGTTTATTAGTTCCTAAAGGTGCATAGAATTAAGCGGCATTAAGGTCTATAGGGTTGTATATAGGGCTTTTAGGTTTTAGAGACGGATTGCAATTTAGGGTATATACCAGTTTTATAGGGTTTTAAACGCGAGGTATAGTTGGCTTTAGAGAATAACTTTATTTATTATATTAAAGGTCCTTATTAATTTATTAATATATTATAGCAAATTTAGATAGGTTTTTTAGTAGTTCCCTACCTACTAACTAGGCTCTAATATTATCTAAAATAGCTTATTAAAGGGCAGCAACTTTAGCGGCTTTATTCCAATCTAGCTCGCTAATAAGGCCTAAAAATTCCAAAAAGAAGCTAGTAAAGTCTTGGTCCTATTATTATAGGTTTTTAAGTTTAATAATAGCCATATATTTGCGGCTGGTGTTATTATATATTCGTTCTAGCAGAGAGATAAATATTTTAAAATTAATAAAAGTACTATTGCGGAAGAATAGATCTATAGTTTATACAGCGTCCTTACTTAAATAAGACATTCCATAGCTAACCTTACTAGCTGTAGTGGGGTATTAATTATAGTTTATTAAGAGTTTAAGATGGAGCTTAGTTATAAAGGGGTATAGGTTATTTTAGTTTCTATTAAATATTGGAGAATTAGAGAGCTTTTTAGATTTTATAATAGGTATTAGGTTTATTATAGGTATAGGTTAAGCTACTATTACTAGTTTAGTGTTCGCATTTAACGGGTTAGGTTTAGGTACCATTATTTTAATCTTATTTATAGGTATTGCTGTTAGGGTTTATAATATAAGTGCCTTAATATTACGGAGTTCTTTATAGAGTGCTTCCATTAATTACTAATGCTAGGCTTTTAGTACAGCCCGCTGTTAAGCTAAGGCGTCTATAAAGGACTGTTGTATTATAGTTAACTATTACCTAACTAGGAATATAATACTTATAGTTATTAAAGGTAATTTAGGTTCGTTTGCCATTTTAATAGTAGTTGTTTTAATACAACATAATATAAGGGCGCGAAGAGGCTTTAAGAAAGATTTAAAGAAATAATATAAATTCTATCTAAATCTAAGGATTTATAGCTTTTGCTAAGTACAAGGCATTATATAAGGAAGAGAAAGGAATATAGGAAACTTATAACTAAATATTTAGGGTCTTGGTAGCAGACGCATAGGCATAAGCCTATATGGATTTTAATAGATTTTAACTAAATTCCATTATATTAATAGAATTTGGTGGGATTTAATTAAGTTAGCAGAATTTGGCGGAATTAATTAACTTTGGCAGAATTTGGCAGAATTTGATTAAAGCGTTGGAATTTATCTGTCGAGTGTTTCACTAAGACATTCCTACTATAACTGGGCTAGTCCCGTTACAAAAAGTACTAGTTGCAACGCTATTAACGGCAGCAACTACCTTAAGGCTAAGTGGTGACACTAGCATAAGGGATACTAAATTATAACTAGTTACAGTTAGATAGTTATAAGAAATAGTTAATTAGCTAATAGATAATAATAGAATACTTAAGGATAAGATTAATGGGATAGGAGCAGCTAAGATTAAGTTACTATCTATTAAACGATTCTTAGGAGAGAAGTTAAAACTTAAGGGATTCCTTATATAAAAAGAAGCGAAACTAGCGACACTTATAGATTAAATAGTATACGCAGAACTGTTCTTAACAGAAAGAGCACTTAAATGGTTTAAACTATATCTTATAGAGATATAAGTTAGCGGGGCAATAACTACCAATTAAGAGATGCGATATATGTTCTTAAATTAGAACGTACTTATAGAATAGTTAACGTAGATATTTAAAGACCCTAAAGCGACAACTATAGTAGAGAGAAAACTTCAAAACCTAGTATAATAAACCTTAGTAATTAAGTATATAACGTAGTTTTAAACGCTTTTTATATAAGTTAAATAGAATAATAGAGCGATTATAGCATAGTATAAATAGGGACTTAAGGTAAAAGTCTAGGACGTAATAATTCTTATAGAAGATGCAACTACTATATAAAAATTAATTAACTAGTTAATTAAGATTAATAATAGGATCTACTAAAGGGAATAGGCTAAGAAGGGCTAAAATAAAGTTTTATAGTTGTATAAGGTGTAAAATACGCAGTAATAGATATAGAGTTAAAAACTATAAAATAGCGGACTAGAGCTAATAGACCTAAGCAGTAGTAAAGAATTTAAAAATAGAGTAAAAAACTATAGAAACCTAGGGGTTAAAAATTAAGTAATTATAGGGTTAAGGAGCAGAGGCTAAACTAGGGATCTTAGTAGTAGATGGTATTTAGGCAGACTTTATAGTAAAAAGAATGGTTTAAAAAGGGAGCTTATATAAATTATAGAAAATAGGGTTATTTTATTAGGGACTATAAAGGTAGTTAGAGTAACCACGCAGTAAAAAGCACTAGATTATTAGAGTATAATAGTATAGATATAAGTATATTGCGCGGGACCAAGGAGTATTTAATCAAGCACTTCGCATTTTATTATAATAATATATACTAAATTTATAAGGACGCTAAGTATGGCGCAAGCTATTAGCTATAAGAGCTAGAGTTATAAAAACTTAAAGGAACTAATAAATTAGATAATAAGTAAGATAGGCTATATTATAGAAAAGACGTATACGGAAATAACGCACCTAAAGATCTAATAAACCTATTTAGAATAAATACGGAATATACTAATAATAAGGCGATAAAGGCAGCTTACTAAAAGCATATAGACCTTAAAGAAGTTAAAATAGAAACGGAGACTAAGACCGCTATAGAGCAAGGTTTAGTAACGGGTATTATAACACCGTTAGATATAGCATCTATTACTTTATAAGACGGAAGGAGAAGTATCCTAAAAGAATTAAGTAAGTAGATAACTGCTAATGTTAGCTTACCACTTAATAAAGGTAAAAGGCTATAGGTCTAAGATTCTTAAGAAGAGATAAGGAAGATCTAAAACTTTAAAAAAAGAATAAAGATATAAGCTAGTTATCTATAAGGATAGATTAGGGCGGAAAATATAGAGGATCAGTACAATTACTTTAAGGTTAAAGACCCTAGCTATAGGGTAGGACTAGAAAAAGAATTTTTAGGAAACCAAGATTTTAAAGAACGAATAAGGTCTATAGTAATTCCAGGTAAACGCAGTATTTAGCCTAAAGGTTAAAAAGTTAATATAGTAATTAAAAAGAACAAAGACTTTAAGGATTTACTTATAAGGCGAGGAATAAAAGAAACTATAGATAAGTTTAGATAATAAATCTTCGTATAGTAAGAATAGAAACTAGACTAGAGAACTAGTGTATTAGGATATATAAGGGACAGAGTACCTATATAAAAAGGTATAAATAGGCTAAGGGTAGGAACGCTAAGAGGTAAGTAGTTAAATAAACTAGAATAAGAAGAGAATCTAGGAATTCTAATTAGATTTATAGAACGATATATAAAAGGTTATAATAATATAGTAATAAGGAGATACTTCCTTACAGATAGATTATATATACTTATAGAGCTATACCGTAAATAGTATAGACAGTAAAGAAATAATAAGTGGGAAGATTTTTGTATATAGTTAGATTGGAAAGCTATACTAGATTAAGCTATATTAGAAAGACAGATAGGATATGTTAAAGGAGCATTAATTATAATATTAAAGAATCTAGAGGAACAGGCCATAAACTAAAGAGAAATAATGCAAATATTAGTACTAGCAAATAATATAGTAGAACTTAGATTAATACAATAAAGGTTTAAACTTAGAGATAAAGACAAGCTATAAGTTAACCTAAGACACCTAGTATATTATATATTAGCGTAAATCGCATATATAAATAATACGTGTAATATATATAAAGCACTAAAAAATAAATATTATAAGTACCTAATAAGAATATATTAGGCACTAGATAAAAGAAGGTTTAAAAATACTAAGTATATATATAGATAGCACCTAGTAGAAGTTTAGAAGTTAAACGACTTAATACTTTAACTAGAAAGGTTCATTATAGAAGAATATCTAGATAGATAATAATAGTGGGAATATACTAAAAATATATATCTATAGTATATAGAAGAAAAGAAGTAAACTAAGTATTGGTCTAAAAAGGACTAAGTATAATTAGGATCTAGCAGCTAATAGTTAGGAAAAAAGAAGGCCTATAGGACTAAAAGGAGCTAGTAACAGAGCCTTACACCCTTAAAGGAATTTAAGAATAATATTTAAATTTATAAATAAAATGGCAAGATTATAAGTTTAAAGCGATAGTAGATAGTAGAGTAATAAGAAACTATATATTATTAGTAGCAGTTAAAAGAATGGGACTGCCTTATAGGTAAAAAGAGCATCTATACCTATTAATAACAATTTTAGAAGATCTAATAGCCTATAAAGGAGGCATTATTAATCTTAAAATAGGACCTATTTAGATAACTATTAAAGGAAAACAGGTCGAAATGTCATTTAATATCCTACTATTAGAAGGGGACAAGGCAATATTAGGAATACCTTGATTACAAGAATATAATCTAAAAGTTAATTAGGTAATAGGTTAAGTCGATATTAAGAATACTTAATACTATAAAATGCAATAAGCAATTAAAATAGTATAGTACTAAGTTAAAGCGATATATAAAGACTCTAGGCGAAGTTTAGGCTATATACTAAAGAGATACTATAAGTATGGAAAGGGGTTATAGAGCCTACAAAGTAAAAGGCTATTAAAGTATACAGTATAGGATTATAAGATAGAATTATAACTAGAAATAAGTCTAAAGTTCTTTCTAATTTATAGGTTAACTAAAGACAAGTTAAGAGCACTTAAGGAGTTTATCTAAGAAAACTTGTAAAAGGGATATATCTAATCGTTATAGTTATTAGCGAGATATCTAATACTATTTGTACCAAAGAAAAACGGAAAACTTAGGTTATATATTAACTATAGATAGTTAAATAGCATTACGCGAAAAAATAGATATTCTTTACCTTTAATTAGCAAAATCTAGAATAGGATTAGTAATGCGTAAATCTTTATAAAGATAGATCTAAGATAGGCGTACTATTAAATTAGAATTAAGAAAGGCGACTAATAAAAGGCAGCCTTTAGGACTAAGAAAGGACTACATAAGCTATTAGTTATATAATTTGGACTTATAAACGCACTAGTAATGTTCTAAAAGCGAATTAATAATGTATTGTGAGGACACCTTAATAAAATTATTATAGTATACCTTAACGACATTATTATCTACTTAATAAAGAGAAATATAAAGAATATATTAAGTGGGTTTTAAAGAGACTATAGGAAGAAAAGATACTAGTAGTAATTAAGAAATGCGAGTTCTTTATAAGAAAGACCAATTTTATTAGATTTATTATTAAACTAGGCAAGATCTATATGGATCTAAAGAAGGTTAAAGCTATAGTAAGTTAGTAAGAACTAGAGAATATTATATAGTTAAGATTATTTCTAGGGTTTTGCAACTACTACAGAGGGTTTATTATATAGTAGTTAAAGAGTATTAAGCTATTTATAAGACTATAAAAAAGGAGGAACTATGGATATAGGGCAATAAATAAAGGAAGTTGTTTAAGGAACTTAAGGAATTATTTACCCAGAATCTAATCCTTAAAATCTATTAACTAAAGCTAGAGACGGTTATAGAAACGGATATATTAGACTTTATATTAGGGGTATACTTACTATAGAAGCACTAGGACGTATGGCATTTAGTAGCATACTATAGTTAAAAGATAACACCGCTAAAACTAAACTATAATATCTATAACAAGGAGTTATTAGGTATAGTTATAGTATTAAAAAATAGAGAGAATTCTTATAAGGTATAGAGAAACTATTTATAGTTAAAACGGACCATAAGGGTTCCTAATAATAAAAGAATTTAACTAAAAATAGATTAGATAGGCAGAAATACTTATAGAATATTATTTCGAAATTTAGTATATTAAGGGTACTAAAAACGTAAAAGTAGATGCACTTAGTAGGAAGGTAGAGCTATATAACAACGAAAAACCATTAAGAGTAATGCTACGTAAAGATAAGGACGGATTAATTAGGTATAATTATCCTAAAATTACAGCAATAAATAAAGAAGGGACCTATAAGGCACTAAAGAGTATATAGTTATAAAGAATCCAAAATATATAGAAAAAGAATCTGGATTTAGAGTAGTATAAGTACTAAGAAGCTATATACGTACCAAGAGAAATTATAAAAGAAATTATAAAAGAAATTTATAAGGGAATAATTTAAGGATATAATAGAGCCACGGGCTTAGTATTAAGACTTTAAGAGGAATATATTATTTAAGGAGTCTAAGAATTAGCAAGAAAAATTACTAAGGAATGTTTAGATTGCTAAAGAAATAAACTAATAAGGTATAAGCTATATAGAGGGCCATAACCTATTAAGATACCAGAGAGACTATAGGATGTTATATTATAGGACTTTATTATAAAGTTACTAAAGTTAAGAGACCCTATTACTAGATAAGAATATAACGCAATCTTTATAATAGTAGACAAGTTAACTAAGTAGGGCTATTTTATAGCATATATAGAAGAAATCTTAGCGGAAGATATAGCTAAAATCTATATAAAAACGTATTTATAAGATATGGAGTACTAATAAAGATTATATTAGATAGAGACTTAAGATTTATAGTAGTATTCTAGGAAGTATTCTTAGCGAAATAAGGGGTTCGCGCAGTAACGTTAACGGCATATTACCTATAGATAGACGGTTAAATAGAGAAACTAAACTAAATATTAAAACAGTATCTAAGGCATTATATTAATTATATATAAAATAATTAAGTATTATTATTACTAGTTATGCAGTTTATATATAATATAACACTGTAAGAAGAAATAGATACGTTACTATTTAAGGCAAATTATGGATACAAACTAAGAAAATAAGTAGCACAGCTAAATAAAGAATGGAGAACTTAATAAATCTTTATAAAAACCTTATAAAAATAGCAAAACTAGTATAGATAAGAATAAAAAGGTACTATAATACTAAGAGATTTAAGGGACTAGATATTAAGGAGGGGGATAAAGTATAGCTACTATATAAAATTTTTTAAAGTTAATAACTAAGTAAGAAATTAGACTACGTTAGACTAGGACCGTTTATAATTAAAGTAAAGATCTTAGAAGTTACATATAAGTTAGACTTACTAAAAAAGATAAAGATCTACTCTATATAGTATATTGCAATACTAAAGTTAGTATACGGAAATGTTAAGCTACTAGTTTATAAGGCAGACACGTATAGAGGTTAAGAAGAAGATAAATGGGAAGTTTTAAAGATCATTAGTTATAAGGACATTAATAATAAAATATAGCTATAATAAGACTACCTAGAAGCTACTAGATAACCTAAAAAAGGCTCTAAGAAAGGTATAGAAGTATTAAAAGAAATTAGGTTAAAAAGTATTAATAAAGAAGGATTACTAAAGAATAAGTTACCTAAGGGGGACCTAAGAGGAGTAACTACTACGTTACTTAAAGTTGTTTCCATCTCTACTAAATATAAATCTTTTTTTTAATCTTCTTCTATTTTATAAAGACCCTATTTAGTAAAATAGAGTTCCTTTAAGTAAACCTTTTTATAAACCTTTTTAAGACAGACTGACTAAGCAAAGGCGTTTATTTAATCCTTTAGGGCTTTTTATTTATAAATAGAGATAGCTTCTAATTCCGCCATATAGGCATAGCGTAGTTCTTTAAGGGCAGCTAATAGTTTACTATTAAGCTTTTTAGCAGCGGATTAAATCTAACACCATATAATAAATTAGATAAGGTATTAGACAATTATAAAGAATAATATAATATATATACTTAGCGTTAGAGACGGATTAAATATTATAGGATAATTACATGTTTAATTTTATATATTTAGTATAAGAAAAAGGTTAGCAACTGGATAGAGCCTCGATAATAATATATACTAACTTCCTCTTTATATAGTAATAATAGGACGGTATAATTTTACCTAGTAAAAAAATTGTTAAAATTACGCGCGTATAATAATTAGACGCGGAAGATCTAATAGGAGGCATTAGAAATAATAAAAGTTACTAAATTAAAGATGGGAATGCTATATCTCTAATAGACGACTTAGAGATATAAGATATCTTTAAGGACGAAGATAGAGAGGAAGGAGATAGTGTTACGGACCTTATATTAGCAGTAGTACGGTTACATAGGGAAGATATAAACAAGCTAGTAGTATTGGCGTGGGAGGCATTAGAACTAGTTAAACTATAGGATAAGGGGTAACTAAGTTATATAATAGGTTACGTTACCAGTTTAGTATATAGGATTTATAGGATCTATAAGGAATATTATATACTAAATATACCTCGCGTACCTTATATACTTAGTATTTATTAGGCGCAGTATTATATATTTAAAGAACTATAGTCCCTACCTAGATAGTTCTTCTCTTTATAGTAAATCTTAGAATATAATTAGAGTTAATCTATTAGGCAACCACTCTACTAGTTATTATTACATTATTAACTTCTTATTTACCTATATACTTAGCCTATTAGTAAGTCTACCGATATTTCCTATAAGGCTTTATTATATAGTTACGGTAGTAATACTAAACCCCTTAGTAAAATATAGGCAATTAGCTACTTTAAATAAAATCTTTATATATAATTTATATATACCTAATTAATAGAAGGTATATAAATTAATAGGGTATAACTAAAGTAAATTTAAAAGTTTTATAGTCTTTATAAAAGGGAGTTAAAAAAGGTTAATATATAGGTAAAAAATACCTAAAATATAGACCAATTTAGGGTTATATTAAGCATATATATAAATTTAATTACTATAAGATATATCTTTAAAAAAATTATTTATGAAGTTAATTAATAATTATAAATAGGTATTTATTATAAAGATAATATTTAACTTTAGCTAGAGCCCCCCTATTATAGTTGCAATAGAAATACTACAAGGATTACCCCTTTCGCCTATACTCTTCCTTTTCTTTATAAGTAACTTACTTGATACCTTTAAGGAAGGGGCGACCTAGGGGATAGGTTTCGTTAATAATATAAACTTAATTATATACGGGCCGGTAGTCGCAGAAAACTGCAGAACACTAAAAAAAAGCCTATAATATCTATATAGAATAGGCAAGACGATATAGAGTCTAATTCTCACTAGAGAAATACTAGCTAATCTATTTTATAAGAAAACGCAACTAATCTGCAGATCTTTAGTATATAATCTAAATTTAAGGCTTTAGGGGTTAACCAGTTTAAGGTCTAAGGGTATTAGGAGTATAGGTAGGCAGTAAGCTCTAGTGGAGCGTATATGCAGTATAAGCGGCATATAAGGGCTAAGTATAGTATATTGCTATATCTAGGATTGTTAATTCTATATAGGGTCCATGCTTCTAGAGGTTACGCCTACTATATATAGCAGTTGTCCGGCTAACTATAACGTATAGATCTAGCATTTGGGCCATTAGAGAAATCAAGAAAGGCCCCTTTAAGTTACTCCCTAAACCACTCTAAAAGGTCTAAATAGCCTACCTCTAAAGTATAATAGGCGGGTATAAGCGAACGACTATAGTACTGCTTAAGAAAGAAGCTAATATTCTCCCCTTATTGGCAAAATATGGTACCCTTTCAATGGCCTCAATGGTTGGTGGTTGACGTAATTGGCGCGCAGTTAAGGTTATTTGGCAACTCGACCGACTAGCCTATGTTGTGTTTTTTTGACACGTAGCCTGCGCGCAGCCTGCGCGTAACCTGTGCGCAACCTGCTAGTAATCTGCGTATTTGGTAACTATAATTATATTTACCTCTTTTATACTAATAACATATTTTAAATAAATAAAAGCTACTTTAAAGCTATTTATAAGGCTAGCAAAATAAATAATATTATTTTAGATAATTTAATATAATATAGCGATGGTTCTCTTCTACCTATCTACCTATTAACTTACCTACCTGCCTATATTGCCTACCTGTCTGTATTGCCTACCTGTCTACATCGCCTACCTGTTTATATCTGCCTACCTGTCTATATCTGCCTACCTGTTAGCATCTGCCTACCTGTCTATATCTGCTTACCTGTCTGTATCTACTTACCTGTCTATATTGCCTACCTGTCTGCATCGCCTACCTATTTACATCTGCCTATTTGTCTATATCTGCCTACCCGTTAGCATCTGCCTACCTGTCTGTATCTGCTTGCCTGTCTGTATCTACTTACCTGTCTGTATCTGCCTACCTGTTAGCATCTCCCTATTTGTGCCTACCTGTCTGTGCTACCTTGATTCGATCAATTGATCGAATTGTTTATAGTGCTCGCTGGCTAGTCGTTGTCGTCTGGCTCTGGCGACGGTTGTCTAGTTCTAGCGACGGTCGTCTAGCTCTGGCGACAGTCGTCTAGTTCTGGCGACGGTCATCTGGTTCTGGTAACGGTCGTCTGGATCTGGCGACG
>Ga0307507_10003381_pt1 | contig 31153 bp, 26 predicted proteins | sample 7_EM_MG_FD_207223 | JGI IMG/M metagenome (GOLD analysis project Ga0307507, IMG submission 207223) | Populus trichocarpa ectomycorrhiza microbial communities from riparian zone in the Pacific Northwest, United States - 7_EM | ecosystem: Host-associated > Plants > Roots > Unclassified | place... | reverse complement strand
ATGATATGGGTTTAAATAGGTACTCAACCCCCCCCCCCGAGCACAATGCACCCAGAACCAGTCAACAAATCAAAGATATCAGAATCGCGCTAGCAGAAGTTGAGCTGAGCGATGCCCGCACACTCCAATCCTACTTTATCACAGCAACCATTTCTTGAGGCGGGGTATCGTATTATGATATCTAAAAAAACTGTGGCTGACCAGCAGGCATGCGATAAGAGAGGGGTCCATCTCGCTAGGGTCCGGGAGGAGGAGGGGATGAACAGAGCCCCTTCACAAATTGCTTGGTGGGAGAAATTGGACCAAAACCTTACAACGACGAACCTCCTCCGCTTATCACCTAGTCTGTCATGCCCCACAACTTCGTACCGAGTACTCGAGTATCAAAGGTAAAGTCTATCGACCCTCCTCCGATTGACCCCAGGCCCTTCTGGACCACTCAGAGAACGATATCCGCTCCAGCCACTACGCCAAGAATTCGACAAAACTTTTTCCCTCCCTCCCCACCAAAAATTAGCCTATCTAGTCCATTCGGTCGCATAACTCGCGTTACACACACGTAATTTCGACCAACCAGGCAGACCTCGGTACACGCCCTAGTATGATACTTGTACGAGTACTTTATGCCTCATCTCAAATCTAACCAGACCAGCACAGTAACCAATACTTTCACTGCAATGTCGAAGCGTCTTTAAAAGAGACTGCCATTGCATACCGCAAAAAATTTGGTCCCCTTTCGCCCCGATCTGGGTGATATGATATGCGATAGCCGTTCTTTTTTTGAAGGCGTTTTGACATCGCGAGTATCCCATTGGAGTACCTGTACGGTAGTCCCTAATTACTCAAGAGAGAGGGGCTCCTGTCTCAACAGCCAAATACTCAACCTACATCACGATTCAATCACCACCTCATTCTTATTTACTCAAGGTTAAAACGTTTGTATTAAATTTTTACTCAAGAACCTCCTCCCACCACAAGTACCATAACTCACAATCACAATTTCTCACCCGCATCATACCACCTCACTCGCCGCATCACCATTATCATCACAATCATATATCGTCCGAGCTGATAATCCGTTATACACTTAACAAGGGAACCGCAAATACACGATAATTGGAAAAATGACGATGATAACATCTCCCCGCAACAGCTGTTGCTCTCATGATACTGCTGCCACTAGTGAAAACCATATAATTTGTACAAAATTAGGGACTAAAAAAATTTGAAAACTCTCTTGTGAAGGTAAGGTATGGTATAGATGGGGAGGGGGATGATGGGATGGGATGGATACAGGACTTTATATCGGTGAAACTTGGAACATCTAATTGAGAACGTCTACCTTAGAATGGCCATTCCTAAGTTGGAGGAAAAGAGGGGCTAGGAGTAAAGGGAATGATAGAGGAAGAAAAGGAGGAAGAAAGAGAAAAGGAACTCCATGCCATACTATTCCTTGCGCCATTCTACACGATTTTTTTGTTTTTTTTCGGGTGAGGGACAATTATTATCTGGGGCCCCAAACATGTTGTGCCTGAGTAAGAGTGAAACACTACTGCGACTTCTCTGCCTTCACGCCAGTGGCCGAGATGAGCTTCAGTTCCTTTAGCATATTCTCCCTTGTGCTCAGGACCAGTGCGTCCACATCATCGGTTGTCAGGCCCTTGGTATCAATCGGATCCAAGACCTACTGTAATTAGTGCTTTCATTCCCACTTGCCTGCATGCTCAAATTGTTTGAGAAAACTGACCTTAACATTGATAACACCAGACTCAAAGGTTCTCTCCTGGAGGTGTAAGACGTGGGAATAATTCGCAACAACAACCGGTACGATAGGAACACCGGCTTGAACAGCCAGATGAAAAGCACCCTTCTTGAAGGGCAAGAGATCCGGCTTGGAAAAGTATGATCGAGTACCTTCCTAAATTACACATTGTTAGACAACAAGTCCCTTAGCAATATAGACTAGGGTGCGGCAGTGAGGGTGCGGCGGCATACCGGGAAAATCCAAACAGACTGCCTATTCCCTTTGATCTCCTGAATCGCACTATCAAACGCTGCAATAGCCGACTTCCGATTCGTCCTATCAATGAATACCGTTCCACTCAATGCCACTAATAAGCACACAATGTCAGTCCCTCTCCAAACCTCATCCCGGAACTTCACGTCAACCACCTCCTCCGGTCGGGAAAGGAAGGTGCAAAAACAAAATGAGATAAAAAAACTAGAGAGCACATACTAAACCATCCCAAAAACGGAATATACTTCAGACTCCGCTTCGCCGTAACAGAGCAATGTTTCGGAAACACCCTCCCTAGGAAAACAATATCCAACTCGCTCTGGTGATTACTGACGAACACCGCCGGTCGGGTATCTAACACACCCTCATTCTCCACCTTAAACTCCAGCCCGATGATCGGACAAGTTAAATTTTTGAACGCTCGTGCAGTAGTCCATTGTGCTATGCTAACTTTTCCGACTAACCGGAGGGCTACCGACGCCAGGACCCCATATGCCGCGCATGTGACCAGGAGGAAATAGCAGGACAGGATGCGCGCGTAGAATCGCCCCGCCTTGAAGAAACGGCCCAGGATTGTCAAAGCCATGATTGTGCCGATGGGGAATGACAAGATGAGGAGGAAGAGGTTGACCATAATAATTACCTTCGGTCGAAATAGTGAAGGAAAGACAAGGGGTAAGGAAGGTTGGGCGGGAGTGAGGAAAGGAAACGGGCTGGCTAGTGCGAAGTGTCGAGTGCTTTAGGTGATGATCTGTCGCTGTTTGCCGCAACTCGGAATGAAAAGGGATCACAGATGGATGGATGGCGGACAGAGCGAAGTAGAGCCTATAAGTTTATTCTGGGGGGTTAATTCGCACGGCCATGTGTCGCTGTCCCGAGCTCATGAACAAACTCTGTCGTGGGAGTGGTCGCTGCCGTCGTGATCTTCTGGACAATCTGGGGACGAGAAGGAGTGTCAAGTGAGCACCAGGCTGTCTTGGCAACAAATGTAAATCAGTAAATACCGGCAGAACGAGGAAAAGAAGAAAAAAAAGAGAAAGAAAAAAGAAAAAAGTTGGTGGGGAAAATGCCCTGGCCCTTTCGTCACAGGGACACCGAGTTGTATCCCCAACAAACTGATGGTGAAGCATGTGAGATCCGATGAGACGTTTAGTCATCTAAAAAAAATAGGTTTTGTTTGGCGCACCACCATTTAAAAAATGCCATTAATTTTTATCTGCGTACCAAACAGAGCCTTAAAACTATAATTATGATACTTGAAAGTATGGTATTATATGCAGGAAAGTAATCCCCGATTTTAACTGTAATTATGTATCCAATTCATTGCGCAGAATAATATCAACACCCAACTCAGCGCCCAAACAAAGATAAAACCGCGCCTAACCTAAAAAGCTACAAAAGATAGCAAAACACCTGAATAATACCATATAAAGCAAGCTAGCCAGGGCAGGAAAAGGTATTAATGGGGGGGGGGTAAGGGATAAGGGGGAAGGATAGGCCTTTAATGCACCTACAATTCCCCTCCAATACACGCACAGCCTCTCAGGAGAGAAAGAGCTCTAAAAGTGTACAGTAGTAACAGAGAAGAAGAAAAAAAGAGCCCTCCATGCATCCCATCCAGGCTCTGGCAGCAACTGTAACCGTATATATGAGAAAAGAACCCCTTTAGAAATGAGAATGAAAACCAACCCACCCCAAAGACCGCTTTGCAAGAAAGAAAAACCCCAATAACAAGACTGAAGGAGAGAAAGAGGCACAAAAGAAAGCTATGCATTCACAAGACACGGGAAAAAGCTATGCAATACAGTCCGCTCCTCCTTTTTTTTTGTTACGATCATTACTTCGTAGTATTCGATCCCCACAGCATCAAGCACCAAGCCTCCACACGCAAGCCACTTTCAACCTTTTCACAGCGACTAGTGATCCAGAAAACGGTTTTCTTCCGCGTCACCCGAATACTCGTCTTCTTCATCTTCGTCAAGGTTCTCAATAGCTTCTTTTATTAGATGACCGGCCTATCTAACAGTCAGTAACAGCAATAGGTCTAGAAGAGGGGATTAGACTAACCTTTGGATCCAAGTTAAGGGCAATGGTGAAATGTTTGATAGCACTTTTTTTATCATGGAGTAGTTTATGCAACCTCCCCAACAGGTAGTGGACATTCGCTTCATCTGGCGCGAGATCTTTTAATATCCGTAGCTCTTTAAGGGCAGGCTTTGGCGTTATATAAGGTTAGCTCAAGATTCCTTAGTCGGAATTATCTCGCACTAGCGCCTCTAGCGCCAGCGGCACAGGACTTACCTGATAGCTCTTGAGCAACATCAAAGTCCGTGCCTTTTTGAACCTTGAGAGTGCGCTTGTGGGTGACATTTCACAGGCAATGTTATACTGATGCAATGCTCCCCTAAAATCCTTGTTCTTTTCCATCACCATCCCAACACAACATACCAAAACAGCGTTCGTAGGATTTATCTTCGATGCTGTCCGGAAATGCTTCTCCGCAGTGTCGAACTTACCCATCTTCTCAAATACTTTCCCAAGACCGTACCATGCATTGTAATGCCTACTATCGGCAGTAATCGCACTTCGATAGCTAGCAAGAGCCTTCTCGTACTCCTCATTGCTCACGTGTTCGTGCCCTTGAAGTGTAAAGGCATACGCCAATTTCGGATTAAGTTGTGTTGCTCTCTTGAAGCATTTCAGAGCTTGGTCATGATCTCGCTGTAAAGAAAAGCAGTTCCCAAGAGCACACCAAGCCTCTGGCGAAAGTCGGTCAAGTTCAACTAACTCATGTGCCAAGTAAGAAAGATCTACTTCTTTGCGTTGGTGCCAAAGAATTGTCGAAAACACTTCCATGTCCCGAGTTCGAACAGGACTCAAATGGCGGACTCTTAAGAAGCATTTCTCGGCCTATAAAAAAAAAAACACCATTAGCCAAACATTTTATACCCATATAAAGGCCTACAAACCTCGATATAGTTAGCCATTTCGTAGTGTGCCCTCCCAATCTGGCTTTGGGCCCACGGGGTATCCTTTTGACTCGAGGATAACGAGTTTAGCGCGTGGAGAGCTTCCTTGCATCGAAATCTGCTCAGACTAAAATATCCAGCACCCGCCTTCTTGAATAGGTCAAGCATAAATAACTGTGCTTCCTGCTTCTTTATATCAATCTGATGCCCTGGCGCAAAAGTTGGTTTTGATGTGGCATCAGACATCTATTTCACCAAAAGCGGTCAGTAGACAAACTTCCCACATCCGCTAAATTCGGAAGCTCTTACATTGATATCCTCACTAGTATCCCGCTCCCTCTCCTTTTGCCGTTCTTTTGCAGCAACGGAAGCACCGGTTAGATGCAGACTTCGACTCCGACTAGCCACAGTCTTTGCTTTCTTGGCCTCCCGTTCCCGCTCCTTTGTTCCCAACCTGGTTTCCCTTTCTGCTCCAACACCCAACTTGCTTGTAAATTTGCTTGTGAGTCTTGTACTCCTTCTAGCGGGTGCTTGAGGCCCTGACTCCTGAGAAGATGCTGCAGATCGTTTGCCGTCATTACCGATCTCACGAGTGCTTCGGCTTGTAAGCTTCCTTGTAGTGACCTCAGTGGTGGTCGCCCGGGTTTTCCGAACTGGTGGTGGTTTGTCGGCAGTATTAAGACCGTTCCCTCCAAATAGTTCATGAGAACTTGACCCCGTTGGTTGCGATGTTGGGGTTTCAGCTTCCAAGCTACCACCCACCCCTTCATTCAATCTATTGAAAAATGATGGATGATTATTGAATGACAAATCCGAGCGGTCTCTGCTGCTTCCCCCATTGGACGAAAAAGGATCACTAGGTAAATTTTCAGACGAATTCCGCAGACCATTCAGAGTTGATGACTCTTCCGGGATTGTGGGGGGTATATTTGAAGGATGTGAAGGATATGAGGGTATCTTGAGTGACTCAAGCATTTCTTGTGATTGCTTAAACACGGCATTGGGCCGTAGATTTACACCTAATCTATTGTTAGCGTACAATCTTTCAAAGGGGCAACCCCTGGATAAATTACCTGTATCGCAAAGTCCGGTAAACGCCTCCCATGCAAATGGATTCAACTTAAGAGCTGCCACATACGAATCCACCGATTTTTTCACATCCCCAGCGTTGTGCCATAACCTGCCTAATAGAAAGTGCACTGTTGCAGCATCTGGTATCGAGCGCCTGTCTGTATCTGAATGCTGATCTAAGATCACAAAGGAAGGACGGCCGTTAGATCCAGCCCTAATAGGCACCAAGATAAAAGAAACTCACTCCATGTGCTAGTCCCATTCCAAAACCGCCTGCAGGCTTCTAAGGCATTTATACCCTGGCTTTCTCTACCATCCCCAAGTTTCAAGCAGCATTGCGCATAGATATATGCACAGCCTAGATGCCGAACCCAACTCTTTGTTAACGACTCTGCCGCCAGATATTGGCCATCCCGGTATAAACATAAGCCCAACAAATGGACCGAGTCACCGCCTTTTGGATCATAAGCATTTAATCTCTCGGCAGCAAACAGTGCTGTCGGTAACATGTCGTTATCTAGGGATTGCCACACTAACGAACGGAAGTGTGCGATGACATGAGGCTGTGGGGTTGAGGGAGTCATTTTTTCGGCGTCTAACTCAGAGGTCCCGGAGTCAGGTGGAATATTGCGGGAAGGTAAAGGTGGAGTTGCAGGCGAGGATATTGAGAATGCTCTTCGGATAGTCTCCAAGCGAAAATGACCATGGGGCAATTTCGACGGAGTTGGAGGAGGCGAATCAGCAGTGGCGTTTGAAGCGACAAGGGGAGCGGAGGGCCGTCTAGGTGAAAGGAGAGGGGAAAGGAAAGAGGAGAATAAATCCAGGGTTAAAAGGAACGCCGGAGCGTGTTGTAGAGGAATCGAGAAACTGCTGCAACACAAATCCAGCGAAAAGGAAACCAAATCCTATCCACCGCCTTCTTCGAGATTGGAAGGTTCTGATTTGAATCCAGGATGGCTGGGCTGCGGAGGGTGAGGAATGGCGGAATGAGAGGGGAGGGATAGTGATGTTAGAGGGTTGACAGGCGGGTAGCTGCCTCACGAGGGTGTTTATGGGAGTTTGTTATGGAGTGGGATGCCCGTGGTTAGGGCGTTGGCTGCGTAACATCAACTCCAAGCTGCGAGCCTGAAACAATACCATTGTGCTGTTGTTCCATTCTCGTTGCGACGGCAACGTTGTCTAGAAAAAGTCCCCAGACTAACCCAAACTGTCGCCCCGATGACTAAATTCCTGGAGATGCTAGTCTATTTGCTACGGCGCTAGCAACATGGAACCTTGCCTAAGCTACCGGCTGCACTTTTCTCCGTCGGCTATCACTCGGATTTGCATCGAGCATCTGTCCACACTGACATCGGGACGAACATGGCACAAAGCCACGACACGAGTGACGAAATTCATTGCTCCTGAAACACATTTATCATCTTGCCCGTTCTAAGACTGCCTCGTAGAACACATCGCCAGAAAATTGCCATGAGTACACTGAAGCGTGTAAAATCAAGCTATCTACTGGCATTCACGAATGCAGCGATTCCCATCGAATCCAGCATGTCTAAAATTTACTGTTACTGGTACAGGCACCAGGGGAGATGTTTCCGTGCAAGACAGGGATCGCTTTGCTAGTTAACTACCGGTACCCTTGCTCGTACGAAAACATCTCCCCGCCCTCACACCGTAAAATCTCGTATTAATCCACTATCAGATTCTTAGCAGGGAATCGCAGGCATCAACCCATGATAGGTTTAGTTTGACAGGTTACAGAACTGCAGATGCCAGTTAATAGGATCCGGCATGTCCAGCGTGCTCATGCTTTACCATGTGAGGAAAACACTAATTCTTGGGGGGTTTTGTCCGGGCACAGCGGTAGCTGTCGTACTTTAGAAACTGGAATGATTGGACACCGCACTAAGGCGTCCAGAATTTCCCTCTCTGGATTAAGGGGGGCAAGCTAGAGCGAAAAAAAGCTGGCCTTCCGTGCTACAGTATGCTTAGGTAAAAACACAACAAACCTCACTATGATAAGGGAGGCAACTCCAGCGTCCTACGGTAGTGCGAGGTCTAGTAAAGTACTAGTACTTCCCCTAGAAACTCTAAGCACGCCACAACCGGACCGGGCGCATAGTCTAGCTGCTACCCATGATCTAATTAGTGGGTGAGCACCAAACGGTAAATCGCTCTACCTACAGTGCAAACGCAACACCAACAATAAGTTCACAGAGCGCGATTTCGCGGATATGTTGATCTTTAATTCTTGAGTCCTGGGGATTACGCATCTGAAGGCCCTACTCGGCGGGCTAATTCAAGGCGTTTCCCTTTTATCCCACGGAATACACCAAAACAGGGCTATGTTTCTTATTTGAAATAGTATAGTAAAAAATTATATCAAGGGATTAGACTCGACACGAGCACTCAAAGATAAGCAGATGAATTTGTAGTCTGCGAAAACAACTTCCATTGCTGCAACTATCACAAGTACTAGCGATGTAAAGCTTATCATCAGCTTACCGGGAACCTTACCGCCCCCTCTTGCTCCCTAAAGGCGGACACTGTAATGCCTCGAATATTTTTGACTAGGTCGGATTCGCCATCCATTTCTGATTTTTGATCTAAATGTATTCGAGTAGAGTGAAGTTCTTGGCCTCATGTGTAGTACTGCGCTATTACAGGGGCCGGTCCCTAGAAGAAAAGAACATAGTTTAGAATACACACCAGTCACCTCGAGTTCTAGTAGTTTAAACGGTATTATATCTCTGCCCATTTTTCCTTAAGTTAATAGACTATCGTATATGCCCGAATATGACCATATGACGGGGATCCAACAACTCACCTAACCCTAGATGTTTGCTCGTGTGATATGAGATGGAACGACACAAGAGAGCCACGCGAGTGATAGCCAGATGGAGGCTAATGATCTGCAGGTCCACTGCAGTGCTTTTATGAGATGCGGATATAGTTGATCCATAACTCTCCAAGTTTAGAACTTGGTGCTAGAGTCTTATATCATAGACTTACAAAAAGGAGAAAATGGTACAGTACATATCTTGAACCATCTTGGACTTTCATTCCTGCACTACTTGATACATTCGCTCCCTTTAACAGTTCTCTTGACCACCACGACTATCCCAGACTTTCTAGTAACTACGAGAACTCAGTTTCCCGCTCTCATAAGAAATTTTGCTACTGCATGGCGCAATCTAAGCACTATCATCGTCATCACCACCACCATCATCGTCACCATCACCATGCCTCGTCGCAAGGTCCGCTATGAAGTGGACCACACCCAAACGAAAGCTATAATTCTCTCAAACCTCCACCAGTTCTTTCTCACAACACCGAATTACTCCAAATTTCGGACTAGCCAGATTTTCGATATCATTTTTGAGAGGGTCTACATTCCTACGCGCACAGAACTGGTCAATGCATTTTACGAATTAATCGACGCGGGAATGGTGCCTGAGCTCAAGGGTATTCGAATGGATAAGAAGGAGAGGAGAAAAAAGCGTGAGGTCTTGAAGGAAAGGATGAGAATTAGGCGAGGAGAGAGAGCGAATAGGGTCTTTCCGGGGGTTCCATGGAGGAAGGGTGGGAGGCCTAAGAGGTCTTTGGGGGAGATTAGGAAGGCGTGGCTCAAGAATACTCAGATGGGAGCAGTCAAGAACTGGGGCAGTGGTAAGAGGGAGGGTCGTAGAGCTGGCGTCCAAGACGGATCGCAGTCTCCGTCGTTGCCTAGAGCAGGGGCTGGGCCAAAGAAGAGATATCCGGTTATTCGGCGGGCTAGCAGAACTAAACCGCACTGTATCCAGTCGTCTCCCACGCCTCCACCCTCCGATTGCATGCCCCCGGAAACCGCACTGCAAGCTTCTATTCATCTGAGCAATAAACCCCGACATCGTACGACGGTTTCATATAAAGACCAAAGGGAGCTCCTCGAGGCGATGCACAAACTATGCTTACATTCTTCGTTTGAATTCTGCAAGGTTCGTCTACGTTTAGACCTCACCCGAAATATCAGCGATCCGGCCCCCTTCCAACTTGAAACTCTCATTAAGGCCATCGTAACTGCATGGAATACAGGAAAATTCGATGGCAGTTATATTAACGAGGACATCGGCTTTGGCTCTGGAAATGCGTTTTGGAGAGCGGGTTGGGTAGCCGTTGCAAGATTGTATAAGTGGCCAATGACGAATCGACGGTTGTTAAGCATATTACAGACGGGGGAAGAGTTTCTGGATGCGCTATTAGATGAAAGAAGAGTTGATATGGCGGGTGTGCTTTATGAAAAGGCTGAGGCAATGGTGAGATGTGCCTCAAAGGGGGGCGGTGCGAGGGAGACCGGGTCGGAGGTGCGGTCCGGGGCAGAGGCAGAGATGGAGATAGATCCAGAGGCGGGGTCGGAGAGAGAGACCAATGGCCGGGTAGAGAGTGAGGGGACTGGCAAGCTAGATGGTGGAATGCGGGTTGAGATAGATGCTGAACCCGCGGCCAGGAACAGCGATAGTAGTGATACTGAAACTGAAGGGGTTAGCTTGGTTGGATACAAATGATGATGTGATATGCCATTTGTTCTTAACATCAGCAGCTAAGCAAGATGCCTGATCTCTTGAGAACTGACAGGTGCCTCATTGAGTGAGTATAATTGCCAAATTTTTCGCGGCATTAGATTAGGGAATGGGCATTGAAGTACCTGCACAATGTCATGTACCGTCGTTTTTCGAGGCCTCCGGGATGTGAGTTGCATGTCCTTAGGCTCAAGTTATGGCTATTCCCGCAAAAGCTGGTGTTCCCTAAAGCAACCAATTATACCATAACTGGGTCACTTATTTATTCCGGAGACTTTAAAAAAAGCCCAGTATTCTATCACATGAATCACCCAGAACGTTGCTTCAGAGAGAACCGAAATCGGGATTCCCGTGATTGTTAAATCATATCTCAAATCAAGTCGATTTGATATCTGCAACTTGATCTAAGCTCCGAGAACGCCATGAACCGTCAATAGATTATCAGATATTACTAAGAACTTTTCACAGGTACTTCTTGGCAGCCTGCTTAACCTTTCCATCAAACACCCCGCTAGTGATCCTCATATCGACCTCGTAGAATGGGTTCATGAGTGTTTTTGTGTAAAGGTCATATACATCTGTGAAGAACTGACGAATCGCGTCATCCGCTTTTAGGTCATGGAGTAATAAAAATTTAATGTCTACCTCTTTGTCAACTCTCCACTCTAGTCAATATTGGCAAAATACGGAGTTGTACTTCCGGCGGTCAGAAAACAGCTGACTAGGAGATTGTTGAACTTGTCAACGCATTTCATGTACCTAATAATGTTAGCCGCAGGTTATGGAAGATAAGGTACGGAGCACAACATTGTGGGAGTGGCCCACTGGACCTCTTCAACTATGTCAAGGCTTGAGTGGACGATAAACTGGTTCATAGAGCGTTGCTCTTCGCGGAACTTAAGGGGGCATTAACAACTAGGTCGAAAATGATGGTGACAATACGGGAGGAGGAGTACTCGAGCTACGCCATCGCCACCTTGCTTTGAGGTCCCAAATTCGGCTTCATAAATCGGGTTATCCTTCGTACCGACAATAGCGAAATAGAAGCTCATTTCGATATGTTTGAGGGTTGTGCGTAGTGCCTGGTGGGGAAATTGATGGAATCGACTGGTTTCCAGGTTTGTTAGGACGCATTTAAAAGACCAAAAGCGATGCCGGTATTCAATGGTTGTTATAGGGGTTCTGGCGGTTTCATACCTTGTTTGCGAGCTTGAGGTGTTTGCTGAGAGATGGAGCCCTAAACAAAAGCGGTCTGGATCGCATGTTGCCCCAGTCTACCGACGGTTCAAGGGTCAGATAGGATCATGACTAATCTGTTAGATAAAACAATTAGCCCTGGGTGTTTACGATCATCGAACCATCTTTCCCACCGTTTCCTAAGACCTTCAGTCCATCAATCTCTACTCCAATCCACCCAACCGCATACAATAAACATCAGACATGCCGTATGCACCCTCATCTCGCCATATTTTACCTGTACCGGTATTACGGAAAACTTGGAGCTAAAATGATCGCAGTGGCTTCGTTTACCGCGAGAACCGGGTCCCTCACTATCAGCGCCTCTTCCAAAAGAACGATGGTGTGAGACAATGGTACAAGGTTTGTTTTCTCCCCTGGACCCTATTTGCTCACTTGCCATGGTTACCGACCCCCCGACAGACTCCGCGATCCAAGATGTTGCTCTATCCATACTTCGTTATGCTCGGCATCGGCTTTTCGGGCTCTCTCTTCGGGATGTGTAGACTGGTTATGGTTGGTTACCCTCTGCGACAATGGTTATGAAAGAAATTGACACAGGCTGGCGGCTTTCCAGGGCAAGAAATCATACTTTTAAACCTAGTTACATTGTTATCCGCATCCTGATACACCAATTAAATTCCTTTTTTGCTGGTGGGATGCAATGAGACTGAATGTGTCGTGGGGGGGCTCTGAGGTGAATAGGGGTGATTCCGGTGGGACGGAACGCTCTTGTGTATAGCAAATATGAAATAGAAGCGAAGCGTAAAATTTCGCTTTAGATGTTGGTACCAAACAAAGTGCTCTTGTAGATGCAATACCCGTTGAGGATGTTTGTAACTTATATACGATAGAGCCGGACATACTGCACCTGAGGCGGTACTTTAATTTTGGTGTGGTAAAGTGGGGGACGGAAAAAGGCGAGGCGGCTCTTCTAGTTCTCTCGCTCTTTCTTCGGGCGAAGCCCGACCACCTTCCCCCAGGAGTGGTAGGCACAAACGGAATAGCCCAAGATACCCAAGAAGTGGCCTCTCCTATCTTTATTTTCCATTTCTCTCCACCTTCCTCTCATTCCCTTCTTTGACGGCTCAACCACCAACACTTTTTTACCTTTCTCCATCCTCTTCTCCTTAATTGGGGTTGACCGATTTGAAATCATGGCACAAAAATACCTTGGAAAGATCCTCGGCGACGAGAAAAAGAAGGCTGAACCAAGCATCGCCTCCGATGATGGTATGTTTCATCAATTTGGCAACTATCTCCTTTGGCACTTTCAATATGTCGATCTGATATACTCGGTTTCGTGAGCTAACTGCAATTTCCCAGACTTTGCTGATTTTGCGACTCCATCTCCTGCTACTCCACCTCCCGCACCAGAGTCTGCTGCTGCTTCATCTTTGACATCTATTAGTGCCTCACCAACTCCCACCGGCCCTCCGATTAAATTTGATGGGCCTTGGTACGCTCTCTGGGAGCGCCACTCGCTCGGCGAATTCCAATTCGAAGGTTACATTCTCCTCCTTCTCTTCGGCATACTCGGTTGGCATCTCTGGGGAACCCGCCGAAATCGCGCTATCGCCAAAAGGTTCTTCGACAACATCAATCCTGTCCTAAGCCAGGAGTTCGCATATGTTGGTTTTGATCCTTATGGTCGAGCAAATACCGAACAAGTTGTTACCGCCGATTACGCTTTGAAGGAAAACCATCCTCTCGAGTTTATCACCTACGCTTCCGGAAGACAAAATGTTGCGTTTATGCACACCACTATCAAGCTTCAACGCAGATCGAATCCAATCACTTGGTTTGGAGAGCACCTTTTCGCGTTCTTCTTTGAAAGCCTACCAACCCCTACCGACAATGCTACTATTACGATTTCCCCTTTTGACGGTCAAGATGCTGGAAAGAATGGTCCGAGCTCTAAGTATGATAGCTTTGTCTGGGCCTTGGTTAATAAGAATCATATGAAGAGGTGGAGAGAGGATCGTTATGACCTCTCGCTTACGAGGACCTCAGATTGGGATGGACTCCCGAACTGGTTGGCTGTTATGAGTGAGAGCAAGGAGATCGGAGACACTGTATTGACGAAGGAATTGAAGGAGGCAGTTGTGGATTGCCAGGGTATCCTTGAATACTTGATTGTTAGCGACCAGCCTATCGATAAGCCTACTACGTATGTTACTTCCTTACCATGTGGTAACCTCTGCTAATATCTCCTAGTCTTGCAGAAACAGCTCCAAAAAAACGCGTTATTCTCCAGGTCAACATCCCATCTGACACGGCTCCCACTACTTTGCCCAAACTCCTGCAGGCATTCATTCGTTTGGTCGATCATCTCGCAGCAGTTGCTCACTTCCGCCCCGAGGTTCTCCGAAAGGTTAAGGCCGTTCGTGAAGAAGAGGCCAAGAAACTCCAGAAGCAGGTCGATGAGGAAAAGGCTGAAGAGCGACAGCTTAAGAGAGACGAGGATAAAAAAGTCGAAAGAGAGAAGAAGCTTCGTGGAATGAGTGCCGAGGAGCAGAAAAAGTTCCTTGAGAGAGAGCGGGAGAAGGAAACTCGCAAGGCCATGAAGAGACAGACCAAGAAATAGTCTTGAGTTTTAGCATTTCAACTTTTTTTTTTTTTTGCCTGCTTGTTTTTTGTTGTTCATCCAGCGTAATGTAAAAAAAATCCGAAAAAGGTATGGGCTTTAGGGAAAATGGTATGGGGAGGATGGAATGGACACTTGTTACAGGCAAGTTCCCGGACATTGGGCTTCGAATTCCGTATGGGCGCACTGATGCGTAGGCAATTGGCTATGCGTTTGTTTAATCTCTGGGGCACTTGTTGCTTGTAACAAGTAGGTTGGGTTTGGCTGGGATATTGTGGGCATTGGACATGGGGATGCTCTGAAGGTTGAAAATAATGTTGAATATCCACTAGTATTTAGCCGCTGGATCCAGTGGTCTCCGGGTTTAAATTCGTCATGGCGACACTGGTATAGGACCGGAAGTGGACGCCCTGGTAATTGTAAATGCTGTGTGATAGGCCTTAGGCGACCTACCGGTAGTCATTTGACTGACGCTAGATCACCGGATATCACTTGATATATATATATGTATATTTCTCCAACTGTACTATCTGCACAAAAGAGTAGAAGAAAAGGAAATAGCATTATACTTGTAAGAAAGGGAGAAAGAAAAAGAACTTACAGGTGTTCGATTCCTGACGTGCCGGTTCTGCCTGCGCGCTCTTGCAATACAAAAGAGTACAGTACAGTACCAGCAGACCGGATCCTATTATACCATAAATTCTATCGTAGGTAAACTTGACCCGCTGCTATTACTTAGGCGGTACCGGTAGCTACTTTACTATCACTAGAGAAGAAGCGCGTTTACCGCAGTATTAGGCCTTCAGAGCAATAGGAACTATAATACCTTAAGAAGTATAGCCGCGGGTCGAGTTTACCTACGATACTCAAGTAGAATTTAGGATAATCGATCGACCGTTTATACCACCACCACCTGCCGCTAGGCGAGTTTTAAGGTACCGTAATCGGGAAGTGGGTTACTCGAGTATGTATCATACCTGACCGAAGAAGCACCAGTAGATTTACGGCTATTTACATAAGATTAGGTATACCTGCAGAAGCATTGTTATATGTCACTTACATTTTCCATTTCTGGACACTCAAAAAATGACCTATATAGTAGTTCGCCTGATCGGAGACTGACAGGTAGTGTTAACTTTGGTAAGAAAAGAGTAGGATAGGATAGGAGATTTCCTGGTATTGTAGCTCATACACCTGCTGGATCGTGACAATAGTAGTGTACCTATTACCGCTGGCTCTGTAGGTAAGGCCTGCTCGTAGGTACTACCCTCATAATTTCCCGACCTTTGTAAACATAGCTGCTATTGCATATGGGCGGAAAATCGACCAGAGCTTCAGGGTTTTGGTGGCATACAATAGCAGCGGTGTTCACAAACGTCAGATGATTACGATAGATAGATATTAGCCTAGGTGAGGGGCCACCCAGGTGGATGAGCGAGTGACGGGCATGTGAAAAGTTGACACAACCCCCCTTCCCTGGACGATCTATTCAAAAAAAAAAAAAAAAGCCCCTCATGTAAGTTATGATATAATACCAAGCTCACCAGTCCCTAGAACTGATAAACTCGCAAACGTTTTTTTTTTTTCCTTTGGTCTAAAGTAGATTCCCAGAGTTCCTAGCATGCAATAAAGCAAAATTATAAGTATACCATCCTCCTGTCCCTCCAGCAAACGGCTTTTTTCCCCCTTCAGGCGGTATAGCTGTACGGCTTTGGCACTAGGGCGGAAGGCACAGGTCTCATAGGTGTTGGCAGGGCTTAGAATCTGTTGAAGGTCTGAGATGTAGTGTTTTTAGCGAGGGGTTGGAGGATGGGGTGTGGAGGGTATGCTATATACTCTTTTTTTCTTCGGGGGGGCAGGTGTGGTAATTCGGGTTCGGTGGGGTTATAGGTCGAGACTTTTGAAACGAGAGCTATGGTTTGAAGGTTGCGTTGAGGAGACGGGATGGGGTTTGCATGTTAATAGGAGTACATAATATGATGTTGGTGTTCGTTGTTCCCCGGTAATACTCGCGATGTATGATAGAAAGAAGACTTGAGTTGATCATTACCCACAGCTCCAAAATTTCCCCCGCCACCTAGGATTCTCTTCTTTTTTTTTCTGAGTCCGATCTTGATTTTTGGATACAGTACAGTAATGCCGATTTCTATCTACCGCAGCGATCTATGTACTTTGCTATATAAACCTCATTAAATCCTCATCCCCCGCCTTCCCTTCCACGAATATTTGTAGTAAAGACTAACTAGGCAAACATACACCGCCAAAATTCCCGTCTGAGCCCGCGCGAATATCATCCCACGAAACACCAAGACGGAGCAAGCGACAAGAAACAAAACTGGCCTCCATATGGGTGGCTTATAAGGTCTGATTAGATCGGGTTGAGTATAGCGCAGGTAGATCAAGCCGGACACCGTCGCGAGGTAGGATGTGTATTCGGCTATTCCAATGAATGCCACGAGGGAACCGAAGTTTCCGATGAGGGCGTAGGTGCAGCATAGAAGGCAGTTTAGGATCATTGCTCGGCTAGGGAAATTTTGTTAGTTTCGTAAGATGGGCAGACAGGAAGGTATATGTGGGGTATGGCTCACACAGGAGTTCTCCAAGAAGTAGTTTCTGGGGATTTTTGGGGGGATTCGGGAGGACTGCCAGTAGTGCCATATGTAGGGGTTGGGGACGTGCTCTCTTCTAATGAAATTCTCCAGCCTTGGACTCCCCAGAGCTTTGGAATGTAGCCTTTCTTTGCGGCGGATTCTGTAAATCTGCCAGTTGTGAAGATGTTTGCGTTCAGCGATCCAGCGCAGGCCATGGATACTAAGACTGCGAACAGCAAACCCCCGGCAGCGCCCAAAGTCTTCAATCCTACTGCCTGCGGGTTGTTAGATGAGTAGTATTGCCTTTGAGGTCAGGCAGGAGCATACCACTGCAATGGTATCTGTTGCGCCAATGATATCCCACGGAAGGACGATATAGTAGCATAAATTTGTGAGAATGAAGCAACATATCACAGTTGGTAAGGCCAAATTAATCGCTCTTGGCAGATCTCTTGCTGTATTGCGCATTTCTCCTGCGACAATGTTGGCCTATTTCGCAGATGTTAAGCTTGCCCTCTGGTTTAGTTTTATGTAGGGCAGCTCACATTATCCCAACCACCATATCCCCAGGCACCGGCCCACAGCGCAGCGGAATAATAGCCCATAGATTCCCATACTGTCAAGGAAGCCCAATCGACACGGTGGCCATCCGCTTCGGTGGGTCTATTTGCAAACCAATTCCGAGTCTTCCAGTCCATGCTAGGCCCACTTCCTTGGGCATTCAATCCGGTAAACATGACAAGAATGGTAAGCGCTGCAATGATTCCCACGGTCGAAAGCTTTATGAGAGAGAATGCCCCATTGAGGTTGGACGAAGTCTTGGTACTGATAGAGTTGAACAAAGTGAGAGACGCCGCCACGCCGATTGCCAATGACTTGTCTAACCAGAAAGTATCTGCCCCACCGCCAAAAATTGCACGGGTCCAGTATTCGGCGAAAATAAGACTAAGGATCGCCATAGAGGCTGGTTTCACTGCAGCGATCCAAGTGAACGACACGAGTAGTGCCGCGAAATCCCCGTAGATGTATTGGAGATATTCCTGCACGCCACCGTTGACTGGTATTGCTGCTCCGAGTTCTGCAAAACATGTTGCACCAGCCCATGCGAGCAAGCCGCCAGCTACCCAGACAAAAATGGCCGCACTCGGGGACGGTGTATTATTGTTTATCTGCGATGGAGAAGAGAATAGCCCTGAGCCTATCTGGAAGCTCACTAGCAACGAGTAGCCATCGAAGAAGGTAAGTTGGTGCGAATTCCCGGCCGCCGTTGGTATCTCAATGACTGGAGCTACGTCTAAAGAGGCCTCTTCATCATTCCCAGTGAGAAGACTTGTTTGTGCACTAAGAGCCTCGCTCACAGCGTAAGATTTCTTCGGAGATCCTGCCATGTTTGCCAAATCTGGATATTGATGGGGTACTTTCTAGGTGGGAAAAATCTGAAAAACTTATCAGCTTCGATGCGACGACACGGGATGCGCAATAGAATTTGCTTATCTTACCTTAAAAGAAAAAAGAAAGAAAGAAAGATAGTAAACTACCCCACAACTACTACACATAGACCCCGAACAGCTCCGTCCTCTGGGAACACCAGTCGTCGTCTTTATATCCTACCGGTTCAAAGCACCCAGGAAGAACAGAAGAAACCTGGAACATTTGTGTAGCGTCCCAATTTTTATCCTTTCCCCAGAGATGGCTGGGAAATCTGTTAAGTGTAACATTCCTTTTTTTCCTTCCTCTTGCTGTCGATCGTCTCGCTCTTGCGCGATACCTACCAGTAATGATGCAGTATGTGCATTACAACGAGGGGTTTTCAGACTTGTATTATTGAAACAGCGGTTGTGTGGTGGCATCGGTCGCACTTGGGTAATTTGTGCCCTACCCGCGTGGTGCATCCAACCCACACCACACGATATGATCAGGGAAACAAGCCATTTTTTCCCCACCATCCCGGGAGGTTGGGAAATTAATCCGAGGCACATCTCAGCCCCAGGCTTGCCCTCACCTGCCTCGTTTGTACCGTACGCCCTCGACAATTACTTTCCCCGTTCGTAGGCATACCGATAGCTGCCTGGAGGAGGATTGTTAGTGAGATCAGCGGTGCCCTTTATGTCTTACCGAGTGAGAATTTATGCCATCTGATGTCTCGTTGACAGCCGCGTGGTTCCTTGTCGAGGTACTGGGGCTGCGCCTCCCCAACCCTGTCATTCTGAGATTCGAATTATTATTTTTGACTGCATGATGCACATGACTTGCATGGCGGACTAAGAAACGGGCTTTTCCCCCCTCCTCCTCCTGCTGCTCCGTTAGAAAAGTAATAACAATAATAAAAAAAGGAATAAAACGAAACGAGTGGTTCCCCCATTTCCTCAGCTCAGGTTTTGGCGAAAGAAAGAAAAAGGTAGGGTTATGCGGGAAAAGTAACACAAATTTTCACGGGGATATGACATGGATCACCCATTTGTTCTTGCCTGTCGGAGCCCGATTCCCAACAGAAGTCTTTCTGTAGGTGGCCTCTATCACAGTATCAAAGTTGAATGGGCCCGCCTCTTTTTCTGCAATAGTTCAAGGGACCAAGATTGACGAAGGTGTTTCCCAGGAATAATGAGAGATCAACTTGTTGCATATATCGCTCGAGTAAATTTACTGTGCCCGAACTCCGCGGTTCTTGTGATATCAATACTCGAGTACACTTTTGCGTCCAAGGGATGGCGCTCCGGTCCACCCATAGAGGAAGGCTTTCGCGGTTGAAAATTTCCTCTGAAAATCTCTGCCGTTCTAGGAGTGAGAACTGGGATTAGTCCCTCAAGTCAATTACTTTGCCGCCCTGGAATAGGCCCTGTTGCCACAACCCGTTTAAGTTTGAAATCTGCCGCTGACGGTCCTATTGGAGACATAAAAACTGTTGGAAGTATCACTGTATACAAGCGCGGGAGGAATTGTGAGGAACAAGGAACTGTAGTTGGTTAAGGCTGAGGGCAAGAGAGAGAAAGCGAGGATAATAATAATAATAAAAGGGGAAACCAGAATAATAGGACGTAGAAGCAAACATAAGAGGGTAGCTTTGATGTAACCTAGCATACGGAAAGCATTAATGCGACGACATGTTGTGTTGAACACGTAATCACAGTGGTTTCCAACAGAAACATGTAACCAGTGGGTTGTCGAGTGAGGTACCATGATTAAGTCTGGGCTGTGTGTCGCCAGAATTGGGCTAAGGGCCAGTGATAAGCTAGAAGGGTCCACGAGGGGCCCGTGGTAGAAAACACCGTGCGTTGCAGCGTTAGCACTGGATGGGGGGACAATCCGTGAACGCCGTCGTATCTGTCAAATCGCCAGAGATGCCCCTTCCGGTAAATAAGAAAATGCAAAACGTTCACGGATTCTCTCCTCCTCAGTAATCCATAGGTTTAGCTCCATATCAGAAATTACCATCCATTGAGAGTGCTCCTCCACTGACCCGACTACATGGGTACCCGAGCGGCTTCCCTCGAAGCGGACCAGAGCACTCGGCAAAAAGCTTCGTGAAGCGGAATTCCTATTTGCCCGCTCCACGGTAATCTCCGCTAAAAAGAAGCCCTGCCTACTGTACGAGTACAAGTAGTGAAGACCCTTGCCGAGCCGCTGCAACACCACCGTATGGCGTTTGTGAAAAAGACTGCTAAGTTATATCTTACCACCAAAATCCAGAAGCTCTGGTTGATTTTCATGCGTATGCAATATCAATCTTATGCACTAAGGTTACCACATTGTGAGCAGATCGCACGGGACTAACTGGGGGAATGATTAATCATTGCTACCTGTTACTTCTGAAGGGTCATTCATGAGGGGCAGCTGATCTCTCCGATGCGCCGGTGCGGGACTTCGGGATCTTAAATTCCGAAATAACTTATCAGGAGAGTTGTCCCAACATTGTATCATATCTGAACTCCCATTCACCTTGCTGATTGATCTCTCAGCTTCTCTCTAGGGTTAGATATGCGCTTTGGATTTTGAGCATAAACATTCGACTTGACAGGCTGCATATCTTGATCTATCACAAAGAGAATCTTTACCGTATGCCATCATAATTCCGAATTTTAGGATGGCCAATTGGCAAAACTAGAGCTGAGGGCTATGTTCTTATAAATCCTATCAAAATGGATGGAACATTTGATAACGGCTGATATCGGGAGGGCCTATTGGGGGCGCGGCTGGAGTGATTACTCATTCAGCATCATCCTGGAGTGACCACCCACCGTGTTACCGTACTGCACTCGTGATGCCCGGAAGTTGGTGGAATATCCAATAGCGGTCCGTTTCACAGGCGTCACGGCATTACTGGTACACAGTGGTCTAGACAGATTTGATATTGGGAATACTAGGACGGATTGTAAATCAGCTCAAACTTCTGCATAAGCTCTTCATAGGATCGCACTGGAGAACTGCCACGTCCTCTGCACACAGCTCTCCGTGCCGTAGGTTTAGCTAGGGTGAATTTATTGAATTAATCCATACTGTAGCGCTTATCCGACCAAGGCGCCAGTAAAAACCCGGCCCGAACTCACCGGAGTGTATGGATCTAACCCACAATGCTTTTTTATAGGGAAGCACTAGATTGAAACTACCGGTATTACCAAGGGAGGAGATGCGTTCGGAGCACTTCAGAATCCTGAAGTCATCTCAACAGTCAAGGGCAAGATAAGAGGGCACAATACCCTCCTAATTGATTGTCTAAAGGCACTTTGCTGATATCGCTACATCTAGGCATGATACTGGGTGAAAATCAGCCACTCTTATCAGCCGCCACCCTTATTGACACTACCGCGTTATTTTCGTAAAACGAACCGGCCCAGGCGGATGCCTGATCCATGGAAAACCTCCAGCCACCAAACATCCAAGCTCCTGTCCCAAGCGGTGCTTCAGGGTGAAGAAACAAGCAAAGGACCCAGGAATGCGGGCGAGATCACTGAGATGAGGCTCCTGAACAAGGGGGGGTGTGATAGACTAGACAATCGATGGAGGCAAAGACAGACCAGAGATATATCTCCGAATGGCTAACTCCGGAAACACAACGAGCTCTAGAGGGAGGCACTATCTAGCAATAAGTTACCTTGTTCCTCCACGATCTCGGAGCCTAAAACCCTATGCCCTATACCCTATACCCTATGCCGGCGGGCATAAAGGGCGAAACAACCCAAACCAACTACCTTCGTCAAATGGCATAGGGCGTGCCTACCAGCATAAGATATAGAAACAACGATCAACTATATTACTGCGTGTGTCTAATCACTGCACGGCTCAAATGTCCATTCCCTACAGCCGCATGTCTCTTAGTCACATACCCTATAGGCATCCAACGCAGGGCCGTTCGGACTGTGGGAAACTAGGCTAACCCGGTAGCTATTTTTCGAAAAACGAATTTAATAATAATACGTTATCTTCCACACAAGGAAATCGTCCGATACCTGTACCTAGTTAGCCGCAGAATGGATGGGATGCGGACTTCCCATCCTTCTGTGGCCGAACACATTAGCCAGGTTTTAAAACTGCACTTGCTTCTTTGTGACAATCCCTCACTTAACCATTGCTTTCGATCGTATAATAGAACGGGGAAAAATCCCACATCCCTTCCATTTTGGAGTAGTCTCGAGTTGGGTCCTGTATTGATTGGTGGAGCATAGCCGGTAAACGATTCCTCGTATCGGCTACCCTGGTTAGTATTATAATGCTACAGTGGATGGCCATATGGGAATCTTGGTTTGTTGAACCCTTTTGCTTCCTCTGTTTTGTGTTTCCTTGCTCGGGTGTTTGGGTCTTAGTGATCTGTTAACATATTGCATCAGAGGCATTCAGCCCTGGGGCTGGGGAGCATTTGTACAAGTTTTTCAAGTCGAGACAATTTGGTGTTTGTATGTAATGCCTTTTTGCACACGAAACCAACAAATCAGCTCGAAACTTGGCACTCAGAAAGCGCTTGTTCAACAAAGGGGCTGAATGCCTCTACCATGGATAGAGGTTTCAGGGTCCGTTGGAGTAGATGTTCACAGAGTATCACTGGAGGAGATGTGCGGGGGGGGGGGCTGTACTCGTACTCCTGACTTGAGCGTCGGGCGTAATGCCCTGTGAGAGGCCATGGCAAGTTACAGATATCGCCCGCAGTCCTCTTCTGTTATACAGCTACCAATGCAGGGGCGCCTGGCAGCCTTTGGCCGTACACTTGGAAATGGAATCCATAACCCCTTCACAGTCTTGACTTGTTCGAAGCCGAGCTGCTATCTGTCGTCACTGATGCTCCCGTTTCTGATGCTTCTCTAGCCAGGAAGTGGCCTTGCCATTAGAAACCAGTGACCAATACCTATGCTTCCCTTTCTTGAGGATTTTTCTACTCCTAATGTACAGTTCACCAGGCCGCTTGGTAGATGATCTCGCAACGAATTCCTTCTCAATACCTCGTTCTAGACATAATTTTAGCAGTTCAGCTTTCGGTATGCACAAAGTACCTTGGGATCCGGAGGTGTGCTAGTGAATTACGAGATGCATTATGTATTAACGTGCGATAGCTTAAATTCTCCCCCACCCGTGCTAATAGACCCTTGGGTATGAGCTGTCAAATGAGGCATGTTAGTGGACTCGGAAATAAGATTGATAAACTTAGCTTATATCATACCATATCAAGTAGAAACCCTCGGCAGTTTATGGGAAGTGATAGAAATTCGTTAATCACAGGAACTCACTCGTGTCCCCTCCCTCAAGGGTTTCTTTCAATTCTACAATAGCCACACATCCAAAGCCCGATGTCCCCCAGGATAGAGTCTCAGCTATTAGTCCCTGGCCCCCGGATAAATTCCCTATGTCTCTAAGATACAACCTTTTCTTCTAGGGAGCACCTTTGGGAGCTAAGATGAGCGGGCGTGGACAGTAGCGTATTGGGCTTCAGTGGATTGCCGATGCGGAGGAAAAAATATGGGATCCTGGGTGGGCAAGGCGATATCGCGCCCATAGTTTACATGAGCTCCTATAAGTAAAAAGAACCTATGCCACTCCGCAACGAATCTCGAGAAGTTTCGGAGCAATGAAGTCCTGAAACCGGATTTGGGTAATTCATGAAATCCGGCGGCTTCGCGCTGCTATTAGCCCCCTTAATCCGGGGCATCGCCTAGTTGTCGTGACTAAAACACCGCACCTCCCTCGGTGTTGTGCTGGAGCCTAACGAACGCACTAAAGAGTGAAGGGGTGAAAGTGCGATCTCAACAGGCTCCAAGTGTAGTTAAACGTGGAAGGATGGTGAAGGACGACTCCTTCTCTCCTAGCTGAGAATGGGCGGGGGGGGGGGGGGTATATATATCTCAGTATAACCAACAACTCTCGAACCCCAGGAGGACTCAACGAACTCTAAAGGAACGCACTAAGCCAATAATTCATGATCTCTCCTCAGCGATCTCAAACAATCTAAAACCATCCTGATATTCCATGACCCTCTATGACTCCTAAGGCTCCTACTCTATGCCAACTACAGTACGCCCAATGGCGTAGGGTATGAAAGGAACAACACTAAACCAAATACCCGATACCCGATGCTCGATACTCGATACCCTGCGGCAACGGATATCAGCAAAGCAAAAAATCCATATCCTATCGTTGCCTATCGGCATAAGATGTGAGAACCACAATCTATAGCCATGTGCCTATCATACTCACGGTGCCTCTTAGAACTACATGCCCCCCGTAAACCCACATCTCCTAACCGCGTAGTCGCATTATGGCATCCCAATAGGCAATCCAACATGTTTCTCTGCAAGTTACCAGGAAACGAATCATAATCTATGACGCTAAGCTGGGGGTAAAATTGTAATAGTGTCCCTAAGCTAAACCTCAAAAAAGGGGAAATGGCGAGTCCCATTGAAACAGTCCTAGCCGAGTTGACCACCCGAATATTCTATGTCCTAAACCTTGGGAAATTGGTCTATATTATTTGCAGTCTAGACCCAAGAGAGTAAACCACCTCCCGAACAATGGATCCGGTCATCTGTGCCTCCTTTACTGTAAACTAAGTTATCATACCCAGAGTAACAGATACTATTCCTGTTTAGACTATGTATTTCAGAATGCACCCGCACACACCTTTAACTCACACTATTGTTATCACAAATTATCACTCGGATAATCAAGTAAGTAAGAGACGATCCTACAGGGAAAAATCCCTCCATCTCTCTTTTATTTTCTTTCTTGATTTAAGTGGAAGTTCCTGAGGGGTGGGGAGGGGGGACGATAAATCGCATCGGCAGATACTCATAGTGGACGATCACGTCCTCACAAAAACGGATAACTTAGGAAGACTGGGCATTCCACAGGGGGGACATACGGAGGGGTGAGAATTTTCTTTTTTTTCTTTTTGACAAGATTCAACCTAGAATCGCTCGTCTAAGTAGAGTTAGCTAAGTCGACTGTGATACTTCCTTCTCTCTTAACTCTTTTTTCTTCTTTTTTTCTACGGTTTCACCTCATTCACTTTCCCCGAGTCCCTCTGTAATTCTCAGAGCTCTAGCTAGCCCATATAGGTTTCTAGGTCTAGTATTATAGTGAGTTAGGACGAATTTAGCCCAGGTTGCCCAGCCGAAAGAAGGCATATACTGAATTCTACAGCTGCCGGGCTTACTAACTTTAGTGGCTAAATACCGCACTAACTAGCGAGAACCGGCAGGCACTTTTATGGTGGGATATGAAACGGTTGGGGTGAAACTTACAATTGCGTCGAAATAGGAGCCCTGAAAGCCTTAGTTTTAGTTAGAAAGAGTTAGCCCATGGCGTCCTTTGTGATTTCGAGACAATATTAAAGGGAGAATCCTATTTGAACGTACTGGCCCCTGATGGTTCTCGCCAGCAAATGCGGTTGATAATCTTAGCTCTAAAGCGTCAGAATAGTCAATGAACTGACATCTGGTTTGAGCTCGAGCATATTTTATGTCCCCGGTGTTCCAGTTAGAGAATTCCCCAGCCATATCAACAGGCGGTCGACTACAACTAAAGCAATAGATGGAGCTCTGAATAAAGAAGGGAAAAAGGAATCTGTGAATAGTGAGGACAAATCACCAAGATTTCACCCACGTTCCAACAGGGGACCCCAGTATGCTAGACTGGTGTGATAACCTGCTACATCATGAAACCGCATCACGATCCCTAATATGTTTCCAAATTTCACAGCTTTCAGGCACGCTAACTATCACTATAGAAGGCACAAGGAGTGGCGGATGTGGAATGGAAAAGAGCATAACCCAAGCCATAGGCTACAAAGGAGTTTAGGTTTCTGCAACCTCCCAGTAGTCTAGTAAAGAAATTGAAGGCATTTCCTTCTCCAGTATAACGCTCTAAATAGTGTGGGGGAGTGGGATCGGGGGAGGGGATACGCACGCACTGGAGATATACAGGCACACAACAAAAGCTGGGAATGACATTCCGTGTGGCAATAGCAGTAGTGTTCACAAGCGTCACCAAAAAAAAAAAAACAGAGTTGATCGTTTTGTTGTTAAGGACGTTGCTAGAGACACAAGTCTTCTTAAATCAACCACCAGATACGTACTAATTCTCGGTTCAGCACTGTTAGAAATGCCCACACCGGTGGGACATGCAAGGGTTAAAATGTTTTCGTCTATAAAATCTCCTTCCTTCTTACCTTTCTTCCCTCTCTCCTTTGCTCGCGCAGTCTTGTAGTTCCTTAACCGCTTCAATACAATCACTCTTGTCTACTTGAGCCACTCCACTTACCCAGTAAAATCCTTCCTCAGATCATTGCCTCCATTTTCAACATTTTCAGCAAGCACCGCATCTCTATTTCCTTGTTGTTTGTCAGAATCGTTTTGGTTGCGGGAACCTCGAAAGAAAACTCTACTATTATGTCTACAGGGCATGGGAGCTTCGTTGTCCCGGGCCGGGCCCAATCCGCCACTCTCCTCCCTATGCAATCGGGAGCCATGGAGGCAGCATGGGTAATCTGGGGTATTGTCGGAGATGAGCACGTCGAAAGCTTTGTTGTGATTGGGGAGCCGCTCTCCTTTTCTATGGGCCAACATTATGACACACGATGCTGACTTGGTCATTACTGGAGATTCCCTCAACAAGTTCTAGGGGGCAGGCCCGGAACGATAGGCAGTGTTTGGGGCAGTGGAATGCATCTAGGAGTTGTCCTTCCCGTCCTCTACCACTTGAGAGGCACCTCCACTCTCACTCCTGAAGACTTTGCATCTGCCCCAGAACGCTTAGGACATTGCTAAAATAATCTTGCGGGATACTCCTGTCTCTGGCCCGGCTACTTCACATGTTTTGTTTTATTCTTCGTGCTTAACTAACCCTTAGGCAGTCCATTTTTTGTTGTGACAACAGATTAAAGGTCGGAATACCTTCGCTGGTATACGAATGTGCTGCATCATGGCTTATTAAAAACACAATGGAAGCACGGGCGTGGGGGTTTATTTCACCAGTTCGGAAAGACACGATGGCTCGCAATTGTTTAAACTCAGCTTGTGTTCTTGCTTTCCTGGCGCCCTCCACCACACCCCTATTCACATATTTGCCTCTCCTACATCAACGATCTTTCTATTCTTACCTCCGGAAGAATCCAAAAAAAGGCATTCTCATTCCTCAGCCCACCCGTGACCACACTATCGGGCCCCGCTGGTTTGTTCTACCAATTGAGAAGTTTCAAAGTATCCAATTCACCGATTTAGTCTTATTATACTAGTAGTGAGTAGGAGTAGAGTAAAAATTTGCCGGACCAGTGGATGAATATAGATGCCGATACATGAGGATTGTTCTAGGAAATCAAAGGAAACCTGAAGGTACAAGGTCTCCACAGAGATTATCGGCAAGGAGAGCAAGATGAAAAATAGTGAGAAAGACTTATCGAAATGTAGCAAATAGACTAAAAAAACTTTTGCAACAACTTTTAATAGTTCCAATGTGAATCTGATAGACATTCTAATCTGAGCATGCACCCAACCCATCTCATCTGCTAGATCCTATATTAGCTTAGTCCCCATGTGATTGATCAATGAGACTACTACCGTAAAAACTCGAATAATCGGACCGTGTGCTATGTAGTCCAAAATTTCCTCCTCTGTAAAAGGGGGCGAAAACACACGAAAGAACATACCCCCCGAGACAAAAAAAAAGTAAAGAAACACAGACCTTACTAGGAGAGGCAAGCCCAGCGTCCTAGCACATGATCCAATTATTCGAGTTTTTACGGTATACGAGGAAGGATTGCCGTAGCAGTGGCGGGGTACACACGAGTCCTGCTATCCTTCAACATTCCCTTCGCACGCCTTCCCTGATATCTCCTCCCTCCACGACAATGCGTATTGCCACTTACTTTGCACCTTCATGAAGGTGATCAGTGCTGCACGTTCTTCCGCTGTAAAATCCATATCACTGATGACAATGGTTTTGTGACGATCCGGACGGGGAAGTATGCCAAAATAGACAGTCCTGACACAAGCAGCAACATCCTCAAGAACGAGTCCACGGGCTTGCACTTCCTCATGAAGAACTTTGGTGAATTCCGGCTGGTCAGCCAGCTGGTAAATCCCTCTCTCAGGATCTATCCCCCAGGTGACTAATCCTTGCCGTTTACCCAGAATTACAATCTTCTCTAGACCAATATATTAGTAATAATTTGATAAGTATTCATTAGCATTAAATACCTATCGCGCTATAGATCCCAACTTTTCCCTCTACCCTCACCCTTTCAGTTTTTTCTCTCCTAAGAGCGGACTATAAAGAAATTAGAAAATAGCATAGAGATCACAATAACAGGGACCCTACTGTAAGATTCTGAATTTCAGCACTTTTACTCTGAATTTCAGCATTTTTCCTCCGAAGCTCCTGTTCCTGCTTTTGAGAGTGTTTGAGCCACCAGTCATCAAGTCTTTGGAGTTCTTTATTGGGCCCTGGCTGAGGCCTGGTTTCAAGCCTGTCTTCAATCTTAGGCATATACTTGTTGGAACCTTGCTTCTCCTCAGGGATTTCGGACTGCACCCCCACATTCTCGCACTTGTGTGCCATCATTGATAGGTTCTGATTAGAAGCAGTGATGGTGCTTATGTGGCGGCCTAAGGGATGGAGTGCGAGCCTGTAGGAGGATTGAAACCGGGAAGAAGAGAGCATCTTGAACATGATGGAAGTGCTATGATTGTGCGCAGGTGTTGACGGGAGGAAAGGCTGAGGTGTGTATCTTCTTCCATGGAGGCCGCTAGCTAAAGATCGCTTAAGTAGTGAAAACTCTGCTCATACATGTAGAACCCTATATCTCCGCTCGTGCGGCTCCACACTTCTGTGCTCCTCCATATTATTGCGTTTCCTATTACTTGCGCTCCTCGATACTGCTAATACAATGTTCTACTATCGGGATTACTATACCATCACTCCTGATAGCCTTTGGCCGTTCACCTGGAAATTGGAATTCAAGACCCCTTCACAATCCTGACTTGTTCGAACCCGAGCTGCTATCTGTCATCACTAATGTTTTCTTTCCCCGGTGTTTCTCTAGTCAGGAAGCGGCTCTTGCCATTAGAAACCAGTGACCGATACCTATGCTTCACTTTCTTGAGGATATTTCCACTCCTAATGTACAGTTCACCAGGCCGCTTGGTAGATGATCTCGCAACGAATTTCTCCTCAATACCTCGTTCTAGGTATAATTTTAGCAGTTTGGCTTTTGGTATGCACAAAGTACCCTGGGATCAGGAGATGTGCTGGTGAATTACAAGATGCATTATGTATTAACATTTGATAGCTAAAATACTTTCCCATCAGTACCAATATATCCTTGGGTGTGAGCTGTCAAGTAAGGCATGTTAGTGGACTCAGAAATAAGATTCTTAAACTTAGCTTATATCATACCATCCAGGCAGAAACCCTCGACAGTTTATGGGAAGTGATAGAAATCTATTATCACAGGGACTCACTCGTGCCTCCTCCCTGACCGTATCTTCATTCACCGTTGAACCGCCGTTCAGCCTTCTACCTATTATCATACTTGCGAGAGCGGAGGCCTAATATACTACAAAATAGCAATCACAACAGAGTGTACTCGTGTCCTCATCTCGGCTTCCATATACCAAAAATATACGATGAGGTCAACTACTGGTAACCTGATCCAGAGAAGCCACAGTTTCCAACAAGGGTATCTTTCAATTCCAGAATAGCCACACATCCAAAGCGTGAGACAGTGCCCCAGCCATTAGGCCCTGGCCCCCTGATAAATTCTCTCTGTCTCTAAGATACAACCTTTTCTTCTAGGGAGCACCTTTGCAAGCTAAGGCGAACGGGAGAAAACAAGCCCAACAAAGGATCACGTCATCCGCGCCCTCTACTCCTGGAAATTTCCTTTACCGTCAACTAAGCTATACCCAGGGTAACAGATACTATTCCTATTTAGACCATGTACTTCAAAACGCACCCTCACACACTACTAATCCACCACTGTTACTATCACAACTTATCACTCGGCTAGTCAAGTAAGAGTCAATTCCACCTTAAGAAGTCCCTTCATCTTTCATCTTTTATTATCTCTCTCAATCTAAATGAATTTTTTTAGGGAGGGAGATAAATATCTTTGGCGATATGCAGATACCCATGGTGGGCGGGCACATCATCACAAAAAGGATAACCTATGAAGATGGGGTGGGATATTCCGGTGGGAATTTTCCTTTCTTTTTTCCCTCTTGAACAGATTCAACCTAGAATTACTTATTTAAATAGAGTTAACTAAGTAGGCTATGATGCTCCCTTCTCTTAACCTCTTTTCTTTTTTTCTCTTTCTGCAGTTTCACCTCTTTCACTTTCCCAGAGAGCTCTGTAATTCATAGACCTCTAGCCAGCCCATATACTGTACGTTCCTAAGTCTAGTATTATAGTGAGTTGGGACGACTTTAACCCAGGTTGCTCAGCTGAAAGAAGGCACAAACTGAGTTCTATAGCTGCCGCCAAATACCGCATAAACTAGTGAGAACCGGCAGACACCTTTACGCTAAAATAAGAAGCGGTTCTGGTAAAACTTACAATTGCGTCAAAATAAGAGCCCTGAAATAGTCCTAGTTAGAAAGAGTTAGCCTATGGCGCCCTTTGTGATTTCGAGACAATACTAGGGGAAA
>Ga0307507_10003380_pt1 | contig 31161 bp, 17 predicted proteins | sample 7_EM_MG_FD_207223 | JGI IMG/M metagenome (GOLD analysis project Ga0307507, IMG submission 207223) | Populus trichocarpa ectomycorrhiza microbial communities from riparian zone in the Pacific Northwest, United States - 7_EM | ecosystem: Host-associated > Plants > Roots > Unclassified | place... | reverse complement strand
AAAGCAGCTACAGAGGTGGCTACCAGCGTGATTCAGACAGGAAGTTCTCGTGGAGGGTACCATAAAGGATAGGTAAAGAGAGAGATATAGGGGGAGCGGTTGGAACGGCACAGTCACGCAGGCAATCCACAAAGAAGAACTACCAGTATCTGCGGCAGCTATAAACCCGATAACTGTTGCAACTGATATGCCCTGCAACCCAACAAGCCTCGTACCAATATGCATACGAACCTGAGCCGACAAGCCTCATGCCGATATGCCTATGAACCCGATAAGATCTCGCGCTAATATGCCTGCAAACCAACCCTGTAACAAGACTCCGTGCCAATCTGCCTACGGAACCGACCCTGCGCTAGCACTGTACTGCTACATACCATTGACAAACTAATAGCCCGCTATGCCTGCTATTACAATACTGATCGCGCCAATATGCATACAATCCACCGACCGAATGATCGTGCCGATATGCATGCGATCCACCAACCGAATAATCGTGCCAATGTGCCTACGATTAACCGACCGACCAATAAACAAGCTCTATGCTTGACCACTATTACTACCGTCGCTGGCACCGTACTGCTATTACAATAGACCCCTGCTGCCCTGCCTGCAGCTAATCGACTACTTGCTGCTCCGCCTGCAGCCAACCAATATCTACTGCTTTTACCTCCAGCTAAACCGACACCTTGCTGCCTTGCTGCCTTCCTACAGCGCCACAAGCATAAAGAAAGAACTGCCAGTGTTAGAATATATGGATAGAAGGCACTACAATCTTTTCCTTTTAATATATTCTTGATTGATTTTATTTTATTCTTAATTGATTTTATTCTAATTGTATAGGTGGGATTTGGTGGATTTCCTAAGCCTACATAATCACGTCAATCTTGTTCAGACATCTACTTTCAGTATATCAACAAAGCCTATATATTGGTGGTTCTACACACAAAGAAAGAACTGCCAGTGTCGGAATATAAGGACAGCAGTTACGTGGTTACGTGTCGTCGTTGTGTCTTTGATTAGTTATCCTTATGGTGACTAATCAGCCCCCTACTTAGGCACTGCGATCCTTATAATCCTTTACTTTCGAAAGAAAAAGAATTAATAATCATCATACTATCTACGAACCGTAGCTACGTGATATTACCTTGTGTTACCAACACTAACCAATTAGAATTTTCCATGCCCGGTATAGAAAATCGCCATTAGCTTGCTTACCACTAGCGCTTTAGCAACCCCTTATATTTTATTAGTCTTTAACAGTCTTCTTCTCCTTCTTCTCCTTAGCTTAGTATTCTTATATAGTAGTAATCTACAAGCTTCGGTTTAGAAGCATTTATACAAGCCTGTTATACTTAGTCTATAGATATATTTAAATTCCATCTTAGGAAGAAAGGGTAGACAAGCTTTAGATAATATTAGCAACTTAATTAATTAAGGTATAAGCACGATAAGAAGGACGCGCAAGCCTATATAATTGGATTGTCTATAAATAAGAATCTAAAGCTAAAGAAAGGAAAGGAGAAGAATAGTAGTACCGCTTAAGGTTTTATGTGGTCCTTAAGTTATATAATTACAACTATCTAAAACTGTCTGGAACTGTTTGCGACTGTCTACAACTATCTATAACTATCTGCAACTATCCGCCATAATCTACCATTTTCCACTAGCGCTATAATAGGAGTCTAGGTTAATAGGGCCTTTATTATTACCTTTAGCGTAATAAATCCAATCTAATATATAGCCCTTATTAGCTAGAACCTATATTTAAAGCCTTTAGGTATTAGTTTTAATGGAATATTAACTATCTTACTGGACCTTCCTATCCCTTAACCCGTTAGGGCGAGTAGAGGGGAAGGCCCGTGCGCGAATACTAAGTATTCCTAAGTACGGCCACTGAATCCTATTGATCTAATTAGTAGGCTCTTATCGATAACCTACGTGCCCAAGTTGACGGGGTTAAGGGATAAAGCGTTAAATTGTCTTATTAATAGTAAGGTGAGCTCTAGGATTATAGAGCCTATAGTAGAGAATTTATAGGTGTTCTAAAAGGTCGTTAATACAATTAAAGGTTAATTTGGATAAATTATTATCTTAGGGCTAAGGTTTAGTGGCTCTAATATAACAATTAAGCTGCTAGAAGCGGTCTTTTAAAATATGTTTTTTAACTATATAACTACAGCCATCCTCTTCTAAATTGCCCTAGTAATCCTTAGTAGCTAATTTAATAGTAATGCCTATATAAATTAGTACACTAAAGTACGCATATATGTAAGCTTTGCAGTGTGGGAGAATTGAATGAACGACTTGATTGTAAATCTATGGAAATCAGGTGTACTATATACACGAAATACGTGGCAAAGGTTGACGGCGATGCCGACGATGATTTGTAACTGTTACCTAATTGGCCACCAGGTCGACATTGCCACTCAGTCGGTAATAGGTAATGAATAGGTAATAGAAATAAGTAGTGAGACATGCGACGACAAAAGGCATGGTAGTGAGTCATGAGATGACATCTGACATGGTAGCGGTAGTCGGTTACAATATAGTTCCTCTTTGGATATTAGGAGCCATCCATAACAACGCGTTAGTGGCTTATCTTTATCCTTATTCTTAGGGCTCTGCTATTCGTCCGCATACGCGTTTATCCACTCTATAAGCTTATCTATTATCTTATTTGTGTAAAATAGATTAAATAGGGCTATTAGATTATTTATATTGGTATTAGGGGGAAGGATTGGCTCGCTATGGGCTTTATAATCGTCTATAATAAAGGGCTCGAATTTAGGTAGCTGCCAAGGCTCCGGAGGTGGTTCTTTTGCTATAACATGCGGATCGTTAGTACCCCCTAACGAAAATTTTGACCCGAGTTTATGATTAATAAGCCGATTAATTAACATATACTAGTAGGTATGGATTTGTTTCGTAAATCCTATACCTCCGTCGTGCTTCGAAGTAGGGGGTAAGCTTTGGGCAGAGCCTTGTGCAGAGCCTTGTGCAGAGCCTTGTGCAGAGCCTTGTGCAGAGCCTTGTGCAGAGCCTTGTGCAGAGCCTTGTGCAGAGCTTTAATAGAGCCTTGTGTAGAGCGTTGGTAGAGCCTCGTGCAAAGCTTTAGTAGAGCCTCGTGCAGAGCTTTGATAGAGCTTCGTGTGGAGCTTTGTATAGGGCCTTGCGCAGAGCCACGTGCAGACGTGCAGACGTTTGTTCTGGCGATTAATTGCAGAGACATTTATAGAGACGATTGTATAGGCAATTGTATGGGCGTTTGATTGATCGTTCGCACGGGCGTTCTTATGGGCGATTGATTGATTGATCAATTGTATGGACGTTTGTAGAGCCGTGCGTAAAGCCGTACGGGCATTTAATCGATTAATTGATTGATCGCATAGGCGTTTGTATAGGCAATTGATCGATTAATCGACTAATTATATGGGCGTTCGTACGGGCGATTGTGCAGACGTTCGTAGAGCCGTTTATAGAGCCGTTCGTGCAGACGATTATAGAGCCTTCCTAGTATATCAGTGCCGCGTGTTAGTAGAGCTCTAGGGCTCCGTATTAAGCTTCAAGTAGAGTTTTAAGTAGAGCTTTGAGCACAAGGGAGAGACCCCCTTGGACCCCCCTGCGCACTGCGTGCTCTATTCACCGCATAGGCAGAGCTCTTGCAGAGGCTTTGGTAGAGTGTTTGGTAGAACTTTTGCAGAGCTTTTATAGAGCCTTTGCAGAGCTTTTGCAGAGCTTTGCAGAGCTTTTGCAGGGCTTTGCAGAGCTTCGGTAGAGCTTCATGCAGAGCCTTGTGCAGAGCCACATGCAGGTGTTCGCACAGGCGTTCGTGCAGGCGTTCGTGCAGACGTTTGCGCAGACGTTTGTAGAGACATTTGTACGGACGATTGCAGAGCCGTCGTAGAGGCGTTTGTCGACGTTCGTGGAGACGTTCGTAGAAACGATTGTGAGACTTCCTAGTATATTAATGCTGCATGTTAGTAGAGCTTTGGAGCTCCGTATAGGGCTTCGAGCAGGGCTTCGAGCAGAGCTTCAAGGGGGAGACTCCTGCGCACTGCGTACTCTATTTTACTGCGTGGCCAGTACACTGGGTGGGCAGAGGTGTTGCGAAGCCTTTGGTAGAGCTTTTGGTAGAGCTTTTGGTAGAGCTTTTGGTAGAGCTTTGGCAGAGCTTCGTACGGAGCTTTGTGCAGAGCTTTTGCAGGGTTTTGGCAGAGCTCGCTGCAGAGCTTCTACAGGGCTTTTGCAGAGCTTTAGAGCTTATGGAAGTTCGTCACGTGGATTCTGCCGCAGCTTACCGTGCGCACTTTTTTTCTAACCAACCGGAAGCGGGCTTGGCGGGAGTTTGAAGACCATTCGTACCTCGGGTCAACAAGTTGGGGGAATAATATATTTGGTAGGTTGGACAATATTAGGATTAAGTAAGGCTCGATTAGAGGGCATGGTGGTTAATTAATTAATAATTGAATTAATCTATATTATCTGCAAGGCTTCTGGTGTTCCGCACGGACCGCACAGACCACACACAGTAGGGATAGGCTATTTTGTGCGGAAACGCACTCTGTTCAATGCGACAGTTAACTTGGCATTCGGAATCTTGCTAAATTGCCATGTGGTATCTTCGATGCTCCGGGATCGGCCTTCATGTTTCCGTGGCTTGTGGGAACCTCGGTGATTTCCTAGAAACGTCGGCATGCATCCCATGCATGGGTGCCACAATTAACCCTGGTGTGTCGGCGTTTTCTTGAGCATAACTCGACATCCATCTGGAGCGGCCTGTTGCTTCTAGACCAAAAGATGAGCCTAGGCGATAAGAGCGTAACTATTGGCCTCCGTGCTGCCTCGTCAGTCTCAGCCAGTCTCAGCCAGTCTCAACCAATCTCAGCCAATCTGCAGGGGCATTTCGAGGGGCGGATCTCTCCGGAAGTTGTTGTTCATTTCCTCTCCAGCTGGTTGCGACTTCATAGGGTGAAGTTCCCACACTAAAGGTGGTAAATCTGCTAAGGGCGGTGATAACTGAAGGTAATTAGCAGGCGCTCATCTCCGTGGACGAAAGGTGTGTTAGTTTGTGGTCTTGATCTGCCATAGAGCTGATCCTACCTATAGCAAAAATTTGTTTTCTCTTTCAAACCTTCCGCCAAGTCGTCCAGGTGGCGCCATTGTCACACCGCAAAGCAAAGCGAAGCAGACACCTAGCCTTCGGCAGCCCTTCGGACGTCTCTTCGACTACATTTCCTGCTGCGAGACTCAGCAGTTGTCCTGGAGCCTATATTCAAAGGTCTCTTTTTGCGATAAAAATTTTGAAACCTATCTCCTTCCCCGAATTCGAGATTGCCCCGTTCTAAGCCAGCTATATACCTTGTGCTGAATCACCTGACGCAAACCTCCCAGATTTAGCCGCACGAGTTGTCAGCCTTACGAGGCAGCTGCACAAAAAAAGCCCTCCCCTGCGGCCCACAACGTGCTGGTAGCGTGGCAGGCTGCCAAATATCACGCTACTATCGTCAGATCAAACTTGGCTGTGCGGCCAATCATCTTTATTCCACTGATGCTATTCCGCCTTCCATTCCCTACTACATATTGCAATTGGTTTCCGAAAATGATTTTCACGGTCGATCATTCTAAGTACGCTTGCTAACGAGCCCTGTCACTTGACGGACAAAACCTATGGAATTAGCTAGGGAAAGTGGTGATAAATTCATGGTGTTCAGTATATCCTGGGCCGAGATAATTGCCACCCCAAGTTTATGGATGGCGACTAGATATTTCCATGCAATTCTAGCAAAGCGTACAATAATTCATTACACCAGCAATCAGGTGTGCATCCGGCTCTCAGAGTGTTTGCAACCACGTGCGAAGCCTACGCAGCCTCTGTGGTCAAACGAGCCAAAGGTACGGCACTTCGCTAAGACGCTAAGACGGTAGATTTCGCTCGTTGGCTTAGCTCATATACCCGAATAAAATCACATCCGTCTATGCTCTAGGAAATAAAGATTTCATTCTCTAGTCCAGTTTTTATTTGGAAAACGCCTTACCATTAGGCCGCTTGTTGCCAATTTTTGTCGTGGAGCTACGTTGTTTTTACGCAACGATGGTCTTCTGACGAGCGAGAAGTAATCAGAATTATGGGTTGACTGATAGGCGCAGCTCTTAGCTCAAAACGCCAGCAAAACAGCTTGGGATTCCTCAAAACGGTAATGCCGCCGAACGCCACCAAGTCCAAGAGGCTTAGAGCTACCCAGCACTCGGGTCAAAGTCTTCAAGATCTGCAGTAAACGAAGGAATGCCTACTTTAGGCTAGATAATACGTCATAAATACGCTGCATTGTGACCTTAAGAGAAAATACACTTACGTTTGTGTCTGAAGCAGGAACTGTTGCTTCGTGATGCCGAACACGGCCTGCCGAACAATCGTCGATGGGCATGTCGATGGGGATGCACGGCATAACCAAAAACCTCCATCTTAATATCGACAGCGAGGCGGACGCCACAGTGGCCCTGCGCGGAGTCGGAAGTTGTCAATTGTGGGTGGTGAAAAACTTCTGGGCCGTGTCTGGAATACGATTCGACATGGCTCTGCAGCATCTCAGGGGGGATGCACCCGCATGCTGGGCGCTTTTTTAGGAACCCCGGAGTCGAGGCCGAGCTCCATCGCATCGATGTTTGCTGGGGCGATCTAGACTTCCCACGCCTCCCGGTCCCTGTCGCCCTGTTGACCGGGATGTGCCGATAGCGCCAGGCCGATGAAGAAGTGGCATGTTTGTCGTAAGACATGCCCAGCCATGAGGAGCATTCAGCCGGCTGTGGAGCGTAGACGGCCCTGAGCTACCTTCATATAAGGGGGAGCCCAGTGACCTCATGAGAGGGACAAATACTTCATTTCCAGCCCCAACTTAACAACTAGCAGCATCCCTCGACGCTTCTTTGACCTCTTATGATTGCGTAACTGTCGCATCGGAACTGCACAACGGAGCGCCCCCATCCACAATACACACCATCTAAATAGCAAAGACTGTCTCTTCCATTATCAGAAGCAATTCTATCTCCAACACCAATACCAACATCGCCATGGCCCTCGACTGGGCCGTCTTCAGGCCTACTGACGCACTTGCAAGCGAACAGCCCTCCTGTGGTGAGCTTCCTTCTCAGAGCCCAGGCTCTGTCGAAACATGAAAACTAAAAACTCACCTTCCGTTAGCATCCTCAGACTACAGCCCCTCAACAGAGTTGTTTTCATATCCTGACGCCTTTAGCAAGGCAAACCCTATGGATTCCTGTACCGGCCAGCCTGACTACCTGCTCGACGATTGGATGAGTCATGATATCTTCGATCGCCCGCTGTCAAGCGTGGAAGCAGCAGGTTTCTCAGCAAAGAACCCGGACATTTTCAACTCAAACCCCTCAATAGCTGTCCCAAACCTGAACACATGGCGACGGACCAACTCCGCACCCTTCGGCAACACTCTCCCCAATCTGAACGAGAACATGTTCGTAAACGGCCTGCCATTCAGCACCATGAACCCTGGATCCTTCGACTCCAGCTGCGGATCTCCGCGCGATTCCTCCCCAACACCCTCGCTCTGCGGGGACGGCTCGCAGCTCGGTCTAGAACCACGCCCCGCATCGCCAGCCAGCTCGGACGCATCGCTGAAGCGCCATTCGCCAGCCGACAGCACGGACCAGGACTTGCCCGCTCCGAAGCGCGTCCAGCGGAAACGTGGCCGCCCGAGACTCAACCGGAGCGGGATCGACGACTGCCCCACCACTACTACCGCTACCACCATCACTACCAACACCAACACCAACATCAACAACAACAACACCAACAATTCTGTCGACTCGACCGCAACCACCAAGTCCCGCGCAACCCGCCGCCTCCCCCACAACCAAGTCGAGCGCAAGTACCGCGAGGGCCTGAACTCGGAGCTCGAGCGCCTCCGCCGCGCCGTCCCCACGCTGCCGCAGCGCGAAGGCGGCGACCTGAACAGCCCACCGAAGCCGAGCAAGGCGACGGTGCTCGCGAGCGCGATCGACTACATCAAGACCATCGAGGCGGAGTGCGAGCGGTTGACGGAGGAGAACAAGCGGCTGAGGGAGGGGCGCGGCGGGCGCGGCAGCAACGCGGCGGGCGGGCCCCGGTCGGGTGCGAAGCTGCGCGGGTTCGGGTGGAGCAAGGGTCGCTCGAATTCGTCCGGGTCGTTTGCGCTGGGCGGGTGATTGGGAGTTTGGGCACGTGTGTGTCAGTTCCTTTTGTTTCCGCTCGAGACGATGCGGGGTCCCGTTTTCGGGCGCTGGAGAGCTCCTCTCATGCTTCCCCCCTCCCTGGATCCATCCAACCCTCCCCGGAAGCGAATCTCGGGTGTGACACGCAAGGACGGATTGGAACAAGTTCCTCTGTGTTGGTGCGCGGCCTGTGGATTTCCGGACCAAGCTGCCTGTGGAGTGTTAATGATACCCCTATCATGAGTTTTGTGGCTCATTCCTGAGACCCTGGGCGGGTACCAGGCTCGATAATGGATTTTCTCTTACAGATGGTTCGATGGATTAGGAGAGGTTCAAGGATGGTGTGAATGGCGTAATTCTCACGTCTCTGGCAAGAGATGGCTCGCTTATTATTTAATATCCTATCCACCTACTAGTTAGCAAATAATCCAAGTGCTCTTTGTGTCGATACAAAAAGAGCTCCACGTGCAGCGTGCAGCGTAGATGGTTGTGGGTCCGGTTCGTGTATAGCAGTAGTTAGTTTTACACAGGCAGACTATCTGGGCACGAGCACGTCTTATACCACCACAACAATACTACGTCTCAAACGCAACTTTAACAGGCATGCACGTCCTTATTCGTGATATCGGTAGGAAACGCATAATCTAGGAAAGGATTTCCTTTCATTGTCTAAGGTAAGGTAATATAGAATTCGAAAACCATAACGGGACAATAAACATTGTTCGCTCTAACAATGGATGAAATAACTGATCAGGGAAAACCATGAATAGTCCAATTGCACAAAGCCATGGAGTGAGCCCACAGACCCACCCACGAGCACGTATCCGCATGCACGTAACCCCTGCCTCACTTAGCAAACGCCACCCGCGGACCTGATCCGCAGACCTGGCGCGAGCGGAACACTAACCAGAGCACCGGACACCGAGATCTGCTAGTCGTTCCATTTCCCCATGGGATCTCGGTCGATTAAGTGCGGCAATAGGACGAGATCTAGGTCCAAGCCGCGGAGCGCAAGGCTTGGCGATATCAGGTGAGACATCCCCGAAGGCCGTGCGTGATGCGGTCGCATCTGTGCTGGTATCCCGAGGGAAATTTTCACTGTCCGAGGGATGGAACCATATAGAATCCGCAAACAATAGAATTGGTGGTGAGAAAAGTAGTTCCAAACCGAGCCACACCGGGCAATTGTCAGCGTTGCATGACTTCAATGAAACACTCAAGACATTGGAAGTAGATAGATGGAAAAAGACTGCTTGCTCAACCTAGGGAAGCCTTTATGGTAGCCCCTTAGTCTTTTAGATTTCAGCGGGAAAGAGACAGAAGGAAGCACAGAGGGAGACATCTCCGTTAATTAACATACATGAAGTAAATTTCTAACTTCGCTATTCGATAGCTTCCCGTATATGCCCAAAATCCCACCACTATCCCATCTTACACCTTCCTCCTTTTCCCTGCAGTTGGAGTGTCATCCTCTCCGCCTAAATCTTCACTTCCCATCCGCCCCGTCGACCGCTCCGCACTCCGCCAGTTGCTCACACTCCCTTGCACGGTTTCATACATCTCCTTCGCATCTTGAACCACGCCGTCCTCGCCCGAGTTGAACATCACCGCATTGACAAACATCCGCATAAGCTCCTTCTCTAGCTGCGCCGAATTGACAATAGCTTTCGGCGGCACCACCTCGGCACTAAGCGGTAGGATGACATTTGCACCTCCTCCGCCCGGACTACCAGCCGGAGTATCCGAAGCCGCAGCAGCTTGGACAGCTTTCGCGCCTGCACTGATGGCCGTACGGATTGACTTCAGATCCTGCGGACGCTTGATGATGCTGTGGTACCCTTCCGCGTCTTTCTCCTTGACTGGGTTACTGAAGATTGACGCGTGCTTGTGCGACCAGATATCGTTCATGATTGGGACACTCATCCTAGAGAAGTGTCGGGGCGCCACGACTGTCTGAGTTCCAGGCGTACCAGGCATATCTTCTGATTCGGTGATAGAAACTTCTCGAGCGTTGCGTTTACGTTTGTTAGATTGAAGGGACTGCATCGTGCCACCACGTCGGCGCGCAGCTGCTGCTGGGATCATAGTAGTATCAGCGGGAGTAGCATCTTCCTCTATGATATCGGCAGAAATGTCAGGTTCAGTCTTGACTCGATATCCCGTAGTGGATTCGTTGTCGGCTGACACTGTTTCCGCATGAGAAGCAACCGACTGGCTCCTGGTACGGCCGCGAGTTGAGCTGCCAACTACTGAGGATGCCGTGCTGCCGCCTCTGCGTCGTTTTGTCGGCCTTCGACCACTCCGCATTTGCCGTACATCAACATCCCCAGCAATATCCTCCTTGCGTGCAGGCTCTTGAACCTTGCCTTTTTGTCGAGGCTCGCCAGTCGGTGAGGAAGCCACGGGTGCCTTTGGTAGTTCAAATGGAGCAACATCATTAATTGGACTCACAGTTGGTGAACGCCTTGGAGAATCTGGGATGCCAAGAGCAGAAGGTTTCCACCGCGTCTCGCTGCTAGGAGTCACCAGCGATAAAGGAGGTCTTGGCGTTCGGATACTTGAAGGCGTCGATATGGAAGTTCTAGCTTGGCCGGGAGGTTTCACAGATGGAAGCGCTCGGTGTCCAGGTCGAGACGGAACTGCACCGCCGGGTTTGGGAGAGATAGGAGCTGCTCGGTCGCTGATTGGGGTAACCGCTGGAGCCTGCTGAGCTGCCTTTTGCTGCTGCTGATGCGCTCGCGTTGGGTCCTGAGGCGTAACCTGGAATGGCGGAAGCATATAGCCGCCTTGATGCGGAGGATGAACAATTGGCTGAGGTTGCTGTGGCTGAGGAGGGTAGAGAGGTTGGTGACCTGAATATGGCGGATAGTAACTCCGTTGCTGTTGCGGAAGTTGAGGTGCATGTTGCACGCTGGGAGATTGTTGTCCAGGGGGGACTCCGGGATAACGCTGCGGAGTGGGAGAGTACTGCATAGGTGGGCCGGTCGGCGATCCTGGATATTGCGGCACACCATTTCCTGGAAAGCCTGGGGTAGGCAGAGTAGGAGGGAACTGCATCCCCGGAGGAGGAGGCAACAGAACCGGCGAGGGAGGGTGGGCCTGTACTGCAGCATTCTGGGACTTCGGGCTTGCTGATAGTGCAGGGCCAGGGCCAGGACCAGGACTTGGCTGGGGTTGTTGAGCATACGGAGACCGATGTATGGTAGGTGGAGAAGCTTTGTATCCAGGTCCCGAGAACTGAGGTGGAGGTAACTTTGGAGGAGCAAAGGGTTGGGAAGGTGTGCGGTTATGAGTTGGAGACTGATGGCCTGGACCTGGAGTCGGCTGAGATGTGGAGTGTGGTGTTGGTGGATTCAAGATTAAAGGCTTTCCATTTGGCGTTGTATCGAAGTCGTGATTGATGACAGACTCGATCTTTGCTTGGCCATGGCGAGATTCCGGGGACTTGTCACCGCTGTTCGTACTAACTTGCTGCGGAGCAGTAATCTTCTGAGTATCTGGAGCGAGAGTAGTGGAACTGGTGCTCATTGCCGCGTCTTTTGCAGCCGGTTGTGATGCATCATTGGAGGGAGTTTGGTCGGGTAATGTTGGGGTCTTCCCATTGAGCAGATCCAAACGGCGTAACTTGTCGTCCCATTCCCCTCGTTCAATTTCTTGGAGCTCTCGCGTGAGGCCGTCGTACTTGCGTTCTTCTTCCCGAATTTGCTCCGTCACGTAAGATCTATACCTTGAATATAGCTTTGCGACCAGTTTCGGGATGAGGTAGGTGTGTTGCGAGGCCTCTTGGACAGTTGGCAAGCTTGGACTGGGTACTTTTCGCTTCCTTGGATTTTTGACCTCTCCATTCTGGCCGTCACTATCACCACGCGCGGCATCCTGTACCTCAGACTTGGCCTCCTCTTTTAAAAGTCGCAGATAGAGCTCCCTTAACGCATCAGGGCTCAGTCGGCTGTTGTCGAAATCCTCTTCACCGTTGATATGAGGATTCTTCTTCAGCAGATCGGAGATTCTGCTGAAGATGGCGGGTTCTACGCCATAAGAAGCGAGGGATTGAAACAATAGGAGTGTCTCGAGTGGTGTGTAGGCTGTGAGGCTAGTATTCATCCCCCGATACCGATGGAAGGCTTCTGGGGGACGATGGCGAAGGTAGGAGGGTGGTAGGGGAGCCAGCACGGCGGGAGGACTAGGATTGTGATAAGCATCAGCTCATGTGGGATAGAACGGGTCGGCCGTTGCTAACTGTGAGATAGGAATTTGCGCGTGGCGGTTGCGCCTCGATGGAATGGAAATAGCTGGTGCTCTGTGGTTTTGGTGTTTTTGCGACCGGGCTGCGGGCTCTGGACTGCGGGCTCTGTTTGGGGGGGTGTGCAGGCGCGGACGAGCCAATGAACGGGGAGCCACTGGAGCTACACGACGAGAGGGGGCACGTGCCTCGACTCCAAGATGCCTTGGTATGGCGTGCCGGTGTGCGTGTTGACAGTGCCTGAAATATCGCCGGCTTCTGCAGGATGATGTTATGGTGCTTTTGCAGGAATGCTGCGCGAGACTTGCTTCCCCACCCCCAGTGCTTCAGGCTTCTAGCCAAAGACACGCACGCCTGCTACCCAAGTCCAGCTTCCCTCTCACAAGACAAAACTGCCGATCCTCGCTACGTACTTGGGCGCGCGGGAAATGAACGATGGCCTCCTTTTCGGACTCCAGCCCCAATACCCCAGAGTATGTGGCGAAGGATTATTATTAGATGATGCTTCTCCTCCGCATGTCTTATCGAGTGCATCTGTTGGAACTTCTTTAAAGTCCGAAGAGACATTACGCTTTCATTCAGAGCGCCCGCAACCCAACCAACCTCATTCCGCCCCTCAACAAAGACTATCTCCAAAGACATCCCCGCACACCTCCCTGGGGTCTCTACGAGGCCATACAGTCAGACGAGAGAACTATGGCGGATCCTGATAGAGATTGGAAGCCCAGCGGACGTCCTCAATCGTACGTCCCCAAACTTCTGACTTCTAGGACACCCAGATCTTACCGTGCGGCATAGCACTGTTGCGCGTAATTTTTCGGCAGCTCTTGATGACCTATTCAAGATTGATGAAGGATTGGATACTCTGGACAAGAAAGTCCACCAGAAGTACTGCATACCCAGATCTTCTCGTGAAACCAACATAGGGGCTGACCTTGCTAGAAAGCAAGCAGTTTCGACCCACACCCAAGAGCTTGAAGCCCTCGAAGCTCGCCTCCGAGAGACTGAGGAGCGGTTGAAGCAGGCAAAATCGTCTCCACCGCCCTTCAATCGCAAAAATAGCCAGCACCGAACTCCGATTCGTGGAACCTTCGCTGAAGCAGACAAAGCGGGTGCATCCGATCCCACGAGCTCCTTGGCTCAAGTTACCGCAGCATCACGGCGTCACACGGTCCAAACCGGATCACAAAACCCCAATGATCAGACATTCCGAGCACCGATGCCGGCCATATTGCCGGAAACACCACGGTCTCACACCAGCCGAGACTATGTGATGGTGGATAGACCGCAGGATGGTCAGAACAACGGAGACGGCGAGAGGACCTGGCTGTAAGAGTGAATATAGCATTGGGTAACTTGATATGAGATTATGATACTGGTGATGTTAGTGGGGCCAGGGAAGGATGGTCAACTCGGCAACTTTCGGCCTTAGATGGGTTGAGTTTTTATCACTTCGTGACGGAGCTTTTATACTAATTTGATTCTATTGGCTAGGTGAGCTACTGGCAGACAGAATCAACGTTATCAAATTCATATAGCTATATCCGTTTATGAAAAGCCAGACGATAGGAAATAGAATGCGTGAACGTAGAACTTATGCCAGGCACCTAAGGGAAGAAGACAATGTTTACATGTACCGAATGTCGAATGCAATATTTGTCGTACATGGAAGATCCGAATTACTACAACGGTTGGTCTACTAGAATCACCGTCTGAGTTGATCTAGTTTTCCAGGGTCCTACACCTGCACCTGCACCTACGCAAAACCGCTCGGCGCTAACCACCTGTTTACCCATTTACCCCCAAGCGGTCCGCTATTCACCCGTGCTATACCGCTTACTCATGGTGATCTCATCAGCCTACCACGGCTGGTCTTTTAATTACCTTTCAAAGCTACGTCAGCAATTGTGATTCGCTGTTCGTTGGCTACAATCGTTAAGGCTAAGTGCGGACGAAAATTCGGCCTTGGCGTGATTATTAGGGCGTCCGTTTATGTATCAGAATTCGGACTTAACAGAGTAACTGAATCTGGAACGCAACAGCGATAGCGATTAACAGAAATACCATTCTGAGTATGTATAAAAGGTAGGGAATGTTTCTTTCTAAGATGTCTACCAAAATCAAAACCATCCAGCCTTCTCTCTCTTCCAGTCTTCTACCCTCAGCCAGAAACTACTCAAAAGCTCGCCATGACTTCCAAGTACGCTGCTGCCCACGCTTCCACCAAAGGACCTGGCGACGCTCGTCCCACAGCTCTCCAAATCATCCAAGACGAAGGCCTCGAGGGGAAACTCCAAGGCAAAGTCGCCTTCATCACTGGCTGCTCTTCCGGTATTGGGATTGAGACTGCTCGGGCCCTCTCCGCGACGGGTGCAACTGTATATGCGGCAGTGAGAGATCTCGAGAAGGGCAAGGTCGCCCTCGACGACATCCTCTCACCTGGCCGTGTCAAGCTACTCAAGCTCGACCTCAGCTCTCTCTCTAGCGTCCATGAATGTGTAAAGGAGTTCCTTACCAAGAGCAGTACTCTGAATATTCTTATCAACAATGCAGGCATCATGGCCTGCCCCGAGAGCCGTACAGCTGATGGATTCGAGATGCAATTCGGCACAAACCATCTCGGGCACTTCCTCCTCTTCAACCTCCTCAAGCCAACACTTTTAGCGTCGTCCACACCCTCGTTTAACTCGCGGGTTGTAAATGTCTCATCAACCGGACACCGCTACACTCAGATCCACTTTGACAACATCAGCCTAGCGGGCGAATACGAACCTTCCATAGCATACGGCCAAAGCAAGCTCGCAAACATATATATGGCCAACGAGCTCGACCGCCGCTACGGTTCTAAAGGCTTGCATGCCCTCAGCGTGCATCCCGGTGGAATCTGGACTGGACTACAGAGACATATGCCAGACGATGAGTTGAAGGTGTGGAATACTCCTCAAGTCTATGCCCATATGAAAAGCCCGGCCCAGGGCGCGGCGACAACGGTGTGGGCGGCAATTGCAAGGGAATGGGAAGGCAAGGGTGGCAAGTATCTTGAAGACTGTCAGGTAAGCCCACCAGTGGAGGAAGGGTATACAGTTTTGTCTCCTGGGTATGAAAAGTATGCATATGATCCGGAGAGTGAGAAGAAATTGTGGACGCTTTCTTTGCAGATAATCGGTTTGGAAGATGATGAGTGAAGACTCTACTGGAACTTTATGTAAGACAAAGTGTCTCTACTCCACTCAGCGAATGGAGTTAGCATCATTTTCAGACATGCTTTACAAGCATTTCTCAAAAGCGCCAAGAGCAAGCTTTCCTGTACTCCTGAGATATCCAGACGAAGTACAATTTAAATCCAAAAACCGCTACCGTATATCCGCCCACTGTGTCTGCCTGCCTATTCACAACCAACGTTTATTGCCATGGTGAGACAGGAACTTCCCTGAATCAACGAGTGTTAAACCACGGATCACTTTGAGTTGCATCTTCACACTCTCTTCTGGACTAATCGGGCCCTTGAAGTTCGGCTCGTAGGCTCGAAATTGCTGGGACATGATCTGGAATTCGGCGAGTTTTTCTGGGTTTACTGGGAGATGGTATTAGGTTTACAAAATCGAAAAGGGGGCCGTTATCGAGCTCAAAGCTACGTTTCACAATCCTTACAATCTTCAAATGAATTCGCTCTGGTATTAACCAGGCCTGGGCTCAAAGCCAAGAATGCAATACCTTCGGACTTCAATTCAATAGCATATTTTGTAGCCAGCACGTTGGCTGCAGATTTTGAAGCAGAATAGGTGACAGCTTGCGAAACACCCGCAATCTCCATGAGCTCGGTATCGGCCATTCCAGATGATATGATAGCAACCTTCTTAGCGGCTCCGGCACGAACCAAGGGTAGAAAAGCGTTGATTGCGTACAGAGGTCCGGCCACATTAGTCATGAATGATTTCGTAAGGTCATCTTTGAAGAGATTCTCTTTTCCGATAAAATCTGTAGGCGATAGAGCCCGGGTGTCTTCAGAAACGAAGGCTCCGTTTACGATCAAATAATCGACAGCACCGCCGGTGAACTCTGCTGTGGCTTTTGCGGCGGTAGCTAAAGCTTCTGGATCAGTTAGGTCGGCCGTAACGAGGCGTACACCTGTAATCGTATCTGCAGAGAGTTGCGACTGCACGGCTTCTTTGTTCCGGACAATACCGATGACCTTATTTGAGGTATCGGAGCTGAGTTGCCTTAGGAACTCGTACTATAATGGGGTTAGCTGGAACGTAAACACCTTGTAGTATTCAGCTAGACGACAAATAAGCTTACCCCGAGTCCTCGAGAGGCACCTGCGATAACATAAGAAGCCATTGGAGTTTGATAAGTGAGATGCCTTTGACAAGATATTTCGAGAAGAATCAAGGAAGATGGTTAGTTCGTAGTGGATGCGTTTAGATAGAATCGTTGGGGCCATTGTTGCGAGCAAGTAGAATATATACTCCGGCCCTGAATTTGGTTGGAAATCAAGAGTTTGGAACCTTTTAGAAGCGAAATCCCATCCAGGTAACGATACTGCAAATAGTCAAACTTGGAGCTGGTCGTTTTCGAAGAGAATGGGGCTTTGTCCAATCTCGGAATAGCGTCTCGCAGATACTTGCACATCTTCTATATGCTTTGAAACATTACACCAATCATCGATAACGGACGCTGACGCCAGCATTCAAAGCATGTCTTTAGTAGGGAATTCCCGCCTTCTGAGTTTCGCAATTTCTTGCTTCAATTTGGGTTGTGGAGTAATTTCTGATGTAATCCTGGCATTTACAATTAGTGCATTTCCTTCATGTCCTTATCGGTCATTTCCGGGAAATTCTGTCAATTTACGGCTTAATAACAAGAAAATGGCCGCAGAGGTTATTATAATACTCTGCCCATACTAGACTAGAAGTTTCTAGCTATTAACATTGATAGTTGCTGAGAAATAGCGAACAAACCCTTCTAATTCCAATATTTCAGTTAAAAGCTGGCAAGGCGCCGCTGGTACTCAGAATTGCAGTGACTTTCAGTGAATAGTCAAGCTGGTTCTCGCTATCCAAATCATCTTGAGTCCACAAACGCTCTACAAGCCGTTGGATGCGGATGATATTCCCAACTTTTAATACTTTCTGTGTATTTGCTAGAATACGGAGAATTTCACCCCTTTGAGTGTCCGTCCGCGCCTCACAGGCAACGATGAAAAGTGGAAAACCACGCTCACATGTTTCGAGACGTTCAAGAATCCCGAAAGCGTCTTTGACAAATTTCATTACGCTGGAATGTGAAATGGGCGTCTTTTTCGCTGCTCGGTGCAGGTAGATCAATCCTGCAAGGCGGTACAGCTCGGCTATACCTCGTAGATTTTGCTCTTGAGTAGGGCGTTCAATATCATCTAAAATCTCGACATCCAATTCCTGCCGGGCGAATTTGAGTCTCCGTTCTAACTTATCAATCGTATCCATAGATACAGTGGAACAGCTGTCAATTTCAAGAGTAACGTCAAAGATTTGAGATATCGTTACCAAGGTCTCAAGAGAGCATCCGAAAGTCCCTAAAATCTAATTTTATGTTAGCGAGGACGTATCAAGAAGCGCCTAAACATATCATACCGTCGTTTTCTTGGGAGAAGCAAATTGCTTGTACATAATATACTTGTCCCTCGCACATGTCTCTTGACCGATCGTTCTTTGCTTATAATGACGGACGCTGAATTTAGAGAGAACGTCGTGATAATACACCCAATCTAATATCAATGCAAGGTCACCTTGATATGGGGTATCGAGAGTATAAATATCTTTGACGGCCATCTTCGCTTTGCAGATATGCTGTGCCCAGGCGTACGGTGAATCCGGTTGGTCAAAAATCTTCATTTGAGACGATGGGTTAAAACAAGTAAAGACAGACCAAAGATTTTGGTGTCAATTACTAACCTCGTAGAGACCTAGAATCATTGCTGCAGCAATACGTTGGAGGACCTCCCTCATTCCACTCCCCTCATTTGAGGAAGCTTCTATCGCCAACAAAGCCTTCTCTTTGAAAACAATCGCTTGCGATTGACCATAAAGATGCAGTGATGCCAGAGCAAAAATTGCTTGAAGAACTGCACAGGATGACGAGGAGCTATCCGCAAACGACATTCGTAATATAAGGCTACAAAATTGTTGATTGCTAATAGATGCTATCATTTTTGAGATTACCATCTCATCTGCAACTCGTCAGCGGCTCTATAGATACATCCCGGTTTGGCGTACGATGTACAATAAGATATTAAGGTTGCTCTGCGCTCTTCCAGCGAGGAAGGAATCCAAGAGGGTCCCTTCTGAATCCTCGGATACTCCAGAGAGAAATAAGGATTTCTTAATGAAGCTACCGCTATTTGGCAATCATGAGTAAACTTTAAATATGTTGAGCAAAACTTATTAGCTATCTTACATAGGGTATCATCCCCACATATGTCATTATATAACCTCAAGTCGGAAGCAAAGACATTCAAAAATTGAACTTTGTTGCCGGATAACAATCCAACAGTGTTTCCTAGAGTAAGAGGATTCTTCGCACAAACTGCGCGTCGTTGATCGCCTGGTCGTGGCCATGAGAGGCGGATGCCATACCCCTGACATTGCCTTTTTGACCGAAAGCAGTTCTGGCAAAAGGGAATCTGCCTGTCACATCGGATTTTGCGTTCTGGAGACGTTAACTCTAGAGCGATGGATAGGAGAGCTCCTAGTGGAGTACCTCGGCAAGTCCAGCATCCTCCTGAAATCTTAGAATTAACCATATGTTTCTGGATTAGGATCCTAGCGAATTAATTCAAAGCATAATATATCCGTAATAGATGCACGAAGGAACGGGAAGAATATAAACGACCAAGAACAAGTTCAAGTCAATGGTAGCGGCGCTGACGTCAGCGCACCTAGGATTATGGATACGCATTCGTGCGTAGATGTACGCGCAGGAAGAGCTACGAATTCTGCAAAGACCATCCTTTCAACTGGAACCTATTTTTCTAGTCGCTTGCTATATTTCCGCAGCAGGGTAGAGCCCAATTCGCATGCACTTCTTGCCTAAAATACGTACTTAGCATGAGGCGAATCACTCCTAAGTGTTTGATACTTACGAGACGGACAATGAAAGCATGTTTGGAGCCACATCGTGCTCTAGGCGTCTCCAGGTATATAAACAGGAGCTCTAAGGACACATTATACACTATAGAGAAAATTCCGAAGAGCTTTAGGTATAAGTGCCAAACGATAATTGGGTTAGTTAGCTACCTAACTAGTATTGGCAATATTATAATCAATCACGTGCTATATCACCCAGATAACTCGAATTTGTATGCAATTACCTACATTAACTAAATAAAACTTATTATATACATTAGGGCAGTAAAACGCACCTTTTAATTAAATTAGTATCTTTTTAAGACTTATATAAATTCTACTACTATACTACTAAAGCACTACTAAGCGGATTTACCAGATTCTCGCTTACCGCCTTATAAGTTCTAAGTAATCCTATTAGTAGTGGAAGTTTTAGTCTATATATAGTATTTAAATTATAATACTACTAATTTATCTTATAGATCGGTTATATAAGTATATTACTCCTTATTTAAACAAATTCTCTACTAGGAGTTTAAGAACTTATAGTCCTAGCTTTAGTAGTACTTAAATATTTTAAAAGTTAACTTTTATATCTTTTATATACCTATAGGGATATTATTACCTTATGATACCCCTAGGACAACCCATAGATACCCCTTAAATAGTTATTGGTTGCGTACTAAAGATATATACCTATAGTATATAGTCTTTTTAATCTTAAAGGCCTTATCTCCTTAAGGATTTACCTCTTTTATAATCTATCCTATTCCTATAATTATGCCTTATAGCCTTCTATCTATAAAGTCCTCTTATATTTAAATTATCTATACTCTATTTAAAAGGGTAGCTAGTTTAGTAACTAGATTATTTATACCTACTATTTCTTCTTTTAAAATCTCATAATAACCTAAATAAAAACCCTATAGACACCCTATAGAAAGCCGTTATAATAAGGTAAAATGTTACCTCTAATAGCGAGAGATTGTGACTATATAAACCTTTAGGTAAAATAGCTGTATAAGTCCTAATATCTAAATTGTAAGAGGCCAGTCTAACCAGAACGTATAATTATCTAATTAATAGTGTAGAATAAGAGTTACAGATAAGTAGAAGGTAAGTTAAAGGTAGAATAAGCTTTACGTATTAAAGGATAAATGCTTTCTAACCTCTTTTATTTAGAGACTAATTGCTAGTTCTTCTCTAGAGGAGAACTAGCTCCCTTTATAATCCTTCTAAGACACTAGTAAAACCCTTTACCCCTTATCTGTCTAACTATGTCTCCTCTAGGATATTAGTGGGATATTAGTAAAACCTTTATCTATTCTATCTAATATATACCTTTTAGGAGCGCCTATTATAATTACCTCCCCTTTAAGGGTCTTAGTCCTTTAAAACTTTACCTCTTAATAAACTCTTATAGAGTTCCGACTAAAACCGCTAGGGAAGTTCTTTAGTGGAAAGGTACTCTATAATATAGCTTATTACTAGTTCTTTATTAGCATAGAACCTTACTTTGTCTTCTATTCCTCCGCTCTTATTCCACTATCCCTTGACACGGCAGGGTCCTTTGCCAAGGTCGCTTATATTCGCGACTCGCTTCAATTAAATATTTATATTAACCCGGCTTTTCCGATTGGTTGATTCTTATCGATAACCTAAGGACCCAAATTGCCGTGTCAAGGGATAGCTCTTTATGGTGCCTTTATAATGGAACTTTAATAATAAAAATAAAAATTGGATGGGATTTACCTTTCTTATTATGGGAATTTGTTATAAGCTAATCTAGAGGTTGTCCCATACGACGCGTTAACTAGCTACTATCCCTATTTACCTAAAATAGGTCCTAATAATAACGTCTTAATATTAATCTCTTCTAGTTTATAAGCTGTCGTCTTTTATACATCTTTCCATTAATAATACTATTTATCTCGCCTTTTAGCAGACTGTTTTTTATTATATCTTAGGTAGTGTTCGGTTGCAAATCGCCTCCATATTCATAATCTGTCAATCCGTGCGTCTTTTAGTGTCACCCGTTTTGTAATTAGTGGCGGCTGCCATTTGAATATGTAATTGAGTCAACTGTTCGGTTACGGCTCCAGATGAGGCTCCATATTTGACTTCGCATAATGCATGATTGACATCGGTGAGCGATTCGAATAAGCCCCTCTTTGCCACCAGGCCTCTATCCTACTTTGGTGTAATAATGGAGCCTCCTCCTTGGCCAACGCCCTCTCTGCGATCGACGCTTTCTACACCTTCGTCCACCTCCCGTAGGAGCAGTAGTAGAGTTACTGCGACGCCTGCGACGCCCGCAGTGCACAGGAATGCGCGTCTAATAAAATAATAACGTCATATAAGGCTTGAAAATGCGACAGCAGTATCGCGGTCGAGGCGTGTGGAGTCGCCATATCACGAGAAGTCGTCACTTTGGCGCGTATGTGGGAGCTCCATATTGATATGGAATATGGAACGGGAGCTCGAAGCTCCATATTGAAACGGTGCCAAGAACCTCATTTCAACTACTGTATACGGTATAGCTTGCAAATTTGACGCGCTTACCGATATGGAGGAGCTCCATATTCAAAAGTCGTCAGATTTACCGAACACCCACCTCATATTCAGATTTGAGCTCCATTTCGGCTACAATATGGGAGGTGCAACCGAACACCCCCTTAGCTTTTAGCTTTCGCATCTCTAGCTGTTCTTTCTACTACTACTCTATTCTCTTCTTATAACGCGTCTATAGGTAATAGGATCCCTATTTTATCTCTTTAATAATACTAACTTCCTATAGTATTCTCTTATAATGGCTTGTAATTATACTATACATCCCCAAACTGGCGGCGGCGTTGTCCCTGCTCTATTAGCACTATAGACCACTTCTATTGCTCCTATAATAGTTTCTCTAAAGTACTACCGTTGTTACGTTTACGCGCTTACGCTAGACCCGTTCTACGCCTATAAGATACCGCGCTCTAACAAGAACAGATCTAAGTGTTCCTACTATCACAGCTAAAAGAAGACCTATATTTTAGTATTTCCTATTCTATTCTATTTTAGGGGTCGTTCGGTTGCAATCTGACGCTTTTGAATCTGAACTGAAAGTCCGGCAGAAAGAACGCGTTCCTTCCCGATTTGACACGCGTCTGTGGCTCTACGGGTTGCACGGACGTGTGCAATCTGAAGCCTTCAGATTGATCTAGAGTTCAACTAAGGAGCTTCAAGCTCCTTAGGGCGTGTTCGGTTGCAGCTCCAGATTGAATCTGGAGGCTTCAGAACCAAGTTGATCTGAAGCCTCAATCTGATCTGGAGGTGGGTGTTCGGTTAATCTGACGACTTTCTAATCTGGAGCTCCTCCAGATCGGCAACCGCGTCAAATTCGCACGCTTTACCGTATATAGTAGTTAAACTTAAGCTCTTGGCGTCAGATTAACCTGTAGCTTTTTTCTATAGGTTAATTATTAAGTCGAATCTGGAGCTCTACTCATGCACCTATTTGATTGCCCATTATGACCCCACCGCTACTACCCTTACCAACAACGGTATTACTGCAGCAGCTGTAGGCCCTATATGACGTCCTCTTCTTAATCCTTACTGTCGCCGTTCAGATCTGACCAGTTGGCGTTCATACTCAACACACTGATATATGGCGGGGGACGTTGTGGATAACGCAATTACTCTATAGCCACCCATAGAGGCTCTATAATTTAACAAGGATGCGACCAGAGGTGTTTAGGAAGTTGCTTAAATGGCTTTAAATTAACGGCGACTTAAAGGATATAAAGCTTCTATCGGCAGTAAAGAAGCTATTAATATTCCAGCTAATATTTAGTAATAATCAGTTATACTAATTGGTTTATAAGGAAACGCAGCACGCCTTATTAACGGTTAAAGAGTAGGTAATACATACTTTAATATAGTCTTTTTACCGGAGCTAATTTAGTATATAGAGTAGTATATGCAGTTCTTCCTAGGCTTGTTAAATTGCATAAGGAGCTCGTCAATCTACCTAAAAATACTATGCTAGATAAGATTGTAGATAACCCAAAGCGATATCCATTCTTTGCCGATTGTATTAAAGCGCTTAACGGTACGCATCTACTAATCGCGATTAAAGGCGGGTATAAAAAGCAAGCTCTCTGGCGCGGTAGGAAAGGTATATTAACGCAGAACGTTCTGGCTGCCGTCGATTTTAATATAAACTTTGTGTATATTCTAGCTAGATGGGAAGGTACCGCTTATAACTGTAAAGTCATTAATTCGGTAAAGAAGAAAGGCTTTAAAGCTTCGCAAGGTTAATATTATCTTGCTGACGCTGGTTATTCAAATACCTCTATAACGTTAGTACCATACTAAGGCGTTTAATATTATCTTTGTGAACAAGCTTAGGTAAATATAAGGCCGCAGAATGCAAAGGAGCTGTTTAATCTACGTTATATAGGACTAAGAAATGTTATTAAGCGTACCTTTGGAGTCTTTAAGAGACGATTTTAATACTTTAAGGCGGCAAGACAGAACTTCCCTCTAGCAACGCAGATTCTTTTAGTATATGCATTAACAGCAGTATATAACTTCTTAAATATGCATAATCCGGATAATCTAGAGGACTACGGTATAGTAGAGGATAAGGAGGTTAATAAGGAGGACGTGCAGATAGCAGAGAAAGAGAGTAAGGTCGCTATAAATTAAAGATAGAATAAAATTGCAGAGCTTATATGGAGAGGCTATTGTCGGGCAATTAGGAGGCCTTTATAATGCATAGGTACATAATCTATAGACAAATTACTACACTAAATTATATACCAATATATTTTACCGCTATATAGCGCGCTTTAGAAGAGCCTTTTAATATAACAACTTCCTAATAATCACATATAGAAAAGCGGTTACTTTAATTTTGCAGAGTACATTTATAATAGGTTTAAGGATTTACTAATTTATATATAAAATCCTTACTAAAAAATAAAATTGTTAACAGCAAAGTAATTACAAACGCAAAGTAAAAGCAGCCACTAATTTTAACCCTCAACGTCTTTCTTCTTCTTCATTTTTGCCAAAGTTCTATCTATCAGTCTCTTCCGTAACGCCCCCAATGTAATTAAAAAGGTCCTTGCCGTTAATTCCGTCTTAAAGGCTTCTAGAATAAGCACTTAATTGTTAAGGTCCATGTCATCAAACTCGTTAAGGAACTCTACTAAGGCCTTTTTTAGAGGCGGCTTTTAACTAAGAAGCTCTCGCGTAGCTCTGATCTCTTTTAATACTAGCTCTACAGTCTCTTCTAGTAGGTTCTTTGTCCGTTGCTTATCTCCAGGTTACTAACGCTTTGCATCTAGTTTATTTAATATAGCAGCTCGTTCAGCAGCGCGTTTTCTTATAGCCAGCGAAGACTTTTAAGCAGGCGTTGACGAAGGCGTATAATAAAGGCTTGGGCCTACTAAGGACAACAATTATTAACTAGAAGGTGTAGTAGAGCGATTATCTAAGGAAATATTACTAGCTAACGAAGCTAACTAACGCTGTTCTATAGAAGATTAAGGTTTATCCTTATTAGCTACCTCATCATCTTTTTTATTATAAGACTCATCCTCCTCGCTCCTACCGTCCTATATAGTAGCAGCGCTTTCCTCCTCTACTAGCGTAGGATCAATCGGCGGCCCATTCTCCATTTAATTAAAAGCTTTATTAACTATAAGAGCATGGTTGCCCGTTGCAACTACGCCTTAAAATAGCTCATTAAGCTCCTCTAGGAAAGGCGGCGGAGCGTCTCAAAACTTCGCGGCGTCAGGATTGGCTTCAAAATATCTATCCATAACGTCTTTGGAGGCAACTGGTACACCTTTATCGTCGTCCTACCCCCAGCCAGATTAATTATAGAGCTCCTTCCACACCTTCCAATCCCTTTTTTAACTATCGTGCTTACTTTTAAGCTGCCGTATAGTAATTAAATATTAAGTCTTTACCTATACGGCGTCTAGAGCTATCTGCCAGCCTTCCTTCTTATACAAGCTATCTGCACGGAGCCCTTTCCGAACAGCCTTTACTAGGCCTTTAATTATAGCTTCTTCCATTTCATAAGTCCAGCTAATACGCTGTTTCTTTGCAGTTGCTCGGCGAGCCGTGGGCTATATACAAAGGGGCGGAGGGCGCGAGAAACGTAGTGTATACGCATTAGTAGCAGGAGTAGGGGTGGCAGTTATTAACAACATAGTAATAAGACACCGAAATAAGGAGCTAGTAGTAGAGGTTTGGTAGTAGGTACGTTTTAGCAGAGGATTATTAATCAATATAGGCAGAAGATGTCGCTAATTTTAAGCCTTATCTAAGGCCTTTTTAGAACGATCAACCGAACAGTCGGCTTCATTTCAGATTAAGTACAACTACCAGATTAAGCGCCACTAATTATCTACTAATTGACGCCGGCGAAAGCACGGATCGACGTCAGATTAAAAAAGCTCCAGATTGCAACCGAACACGCCCTTATTTGAACTAACGCCAAGACCTCAGTTCAGATTCTATATATGGTAAAGTGCGCCTGGTTTTAGCGCGTTTTTTAGGCGGTCAGAGGAACATCAAAAATCTGTGGCTGAAGTCAAGTTGAACTGGAATTCAACCGAACAGTCGCCTCAGAATCAGATTGGAGCTCCAGATCAACTCTGTTCTGAACTGAATCTAAGGCCTCCAGATCGCAACCGAACGACCCCTTAGACTTTACTAACTATATTAAATCCCACTGTTTATATGTGTAAGGCTTACTAGCTTTAACGCGCCATTAGTGATTTCTATCTATATTAAAATAGTAAAAGACGGGGACAGAAGGTGTCTTCCATTACTTACAGCCTCTTTAATTTAATGAGGGTTTTTACTGCTATAGAGACGCAGCATCAGTAAAATATGGTCCCCTCTCAATGGCCTCAATGGTTGGTGGTTGACGCAATTGGCACGTAGTTAAGGGCATTTGGCAACTTGACCGACTAGCCTACAGTCGCTTTAGAAAAGGACGGGTTTATGTTAGAAACCATAATCTAGTATAGAAATTTGACGAATCCTTACCTGTTTGAACCACTTTTCTATACCCGCGCATGCCACTACCTATCCTCCATACTAATACATCGCCGTCGCCTATTTTTTGAAGCTATTTAAAGCCTATATTTTTTCCTATTGCAGTTAGCGCCATAGTATATAGGAGGAAAGCCAAAGCACCTAAGAATACTATAAAGAATACTTCTAAAGCGCCTTAAGAAGTAGACCTTACTGCCGAACCTATACCGCCTATATTAATACCTCCTACTACTGTAGGATAGTCTAAAGGCCCTTGAACCTTTCTTTTAAATCTGGCTGTATATGCTAATAGCATAACGCTATTTACTAACGTTCTACCTATCTTGTTTAGAGTCTTCAAATTCTAGGAGTTTATTGCTAAAAATACGCATTAAGCCAGTAAATATTACGGCCTTTGTTCCTTCTAGCTTAATTAATTAACTGCTATTATTTTATTATTAAGTCTAAAGGATCCTATAATACCCAAAGAAGTTAATAATGCAGATAAATGGTATAAAGTAAAGGGAATAATAGACACATAATTAAAGTACACAAGGAAGGCTTTTTGGGTTAATCTTATAGTTAAATATAAGACCGCTGCTGCACCTGTTAATGCGTCTACTAAAGCCAGAGGTGCTAAATTTACTGCGGCTATTAATGCGGCTATTAATGCACGGCTTTAAGCGGTAGGTTTTCTAACCAAAGCAGGGGCCGATAAGGAAGTAGAGTCCTCTAGTGAGGATTACGAAGGTGTAGTAGAGGAAGTTATTAATAAAAAGAAGAGATTAACTACCACCAAAATACAGAAAGAGGCTGCTAAACGACATAATTATAAAGAAGCTAAAGGCAAGCATCTATACCCGCTACTTAAACACCATTACTGCCTTTAATAGTACTATAAAAATAAAAAGCACGGCGTTACACACTGTCTTAAATTTAAATTAAAGCACTACCCATTATATTATTACCACTAGACGCGCTGGTCGGAAGTAATTAAGTAGAAGAAAGCTACGCCTAATATACTAGATCTACCGCTACTATTAAAGATTAGGTATAGTAAACGCATATAGAATAGGGAGGATAAAAAAGATATAAAGGTATTTTCGGGCAGCTATAAGCACTATTAAGGTAACTCTAGCAGCACGAACGAATTAATAAGCTTCCCCCTAAGACGACGGCGGCAATAAAAAGAGACTTATACTATAGTTATATAATTACTAGCTAATCCTATTCCGCAGTAAGACTAATTAGTAATAGTAGCGGTTTTAATAAACTAGATATAGCAGTAGAACTAGTAGATAATATAATAGGTATAAAATGTTATATAGGCGGCAATGCCTCCTTCTATACAACCAACCATCGCTAATAGTTATTTTATAGTGGACCCTATACCAAATACAAGATCCTTATTAGTGCCGTTATTATAAAGCGCTCTATTAGTTCTAGCTTTATCCTCTAAAACGCCTACCCATTACTATCTACCTCTAACTATACCTATAAGCCTACTACCTAGTAGCCCCGCTTATAGCGATATTAAATAATTAAATAGTAAGCTTGGCGCCTTTACTAAATAGCTATAAAGCCATTACCTAGTTATTGCTAACGCCTTTACTAAAGCGGAGTTAATTTTAATTAAGGAGGACTATAACTTTAAGTTACTTAAGCACGCGCTACTTAATAGTAGTATGGGCCATATAAAGCTGTATAGGATTGGTTTAACATATAGGCTTATTAATTATATAGTAGACTACTTAGAAGACTTTAGAACGGATTAGTGATATTATAATGCTATAGCAGAGGCCTTACTTAACGTCTTAATTGGCAAGCACCCTATATAAATATATTACAAAAGACTAGACCTTATCCTTTTTATACTACCTCTTAATTTCTGCCCATAAGAAATAGCCTTTTGCCCTCTTATTAAACCCTTATTGCTCTACTACGTAGCTTAAAAAGTTACTAAAGTTATTCTATAGTTTAGCTTTAAATTAATAAGCATGTAGCCACTGCTTTAAGTTATAAAAAGAAGCTTTAATTAGATTAAAATTGGGTAAGTAAGGAGGAAGATATTTAAGCCTAACACTAGCAGTATTGCAGAGGCATTAAACTTCCTAGGTTTAAGTAAGCAATAGTATTAAACATCTATCCTTTATAGACACTATATACCTTATTGCGATGGATTAATATATTATCTATTACTAGAACTAAATAAGGCCGTGGATAAGGCTGCATATAAGTAAAAACCTTATTCTTTATCCACTTAATAAACATTGGCCCGTTAATAGCGCCCTAATATATTAACTAGCTAGGTATATAGCCCTAATAGGTATATGCTAGCAGTAAGCTCTATCTTTTGGATTTCTTTAATTCCGATATTTCTTTAGTAGGCTTATTAATTAGCGCCTATCTATACTTCCTATCTATTATCTTCTTATTATAAGCTGATTTATTGATGGAGATAAACTAATCGCGTCTATAGCCACAGATTTAAATAATCCAGTCGTCCCTTAGGCCTGGGTTACACTATTGCGCTATTATCCTTATAACCTTTCTACTCTATTTTCTTCGCTTTAATCTAGCCAATAGTGTACTTTGTGCTACTATTATATTATATTCATTATATAGAAACCAGAGCATCTCTTTAAAATAGGCGTCTGGGCTATATAAGAGGTATTTAAGGAGGCCCTAATTGGTACGCATTTGTTAGTAAAATTAACATTAATATTACTACCTAACGTTATATATCTAGAGCTTTATCTATAAGTAGTAGTGGCCTACCATTCCCCCTAATCGGTAGATTAATCTAGCCATACCTCTTTAAATTCGCCCTCTAGTGTTAAAGAGTAGATTAAGGAATATAGGTCTTGATTTCTATATAGATATTATTATAGTTAAGGTTAATTAGAGCTTATATAATTGACTTCTGTTCAGTTAACCAGGCGGGCTTGCCCATGGCTTTAAAAAATAGGTGACGGCGATGTGTTGGTATAGAGGATGGGTGGTAGCATGCGTAGGTATAGAAAAGTGGTTCAAACAGGTAAGGATTCGGCAAATTTCTATACTAGATTATGGTTTCTAATATAAACCCGTCCTTTTCTAAAGCGACTATATGTTGTGTTTTTTTAATATATAGCCTGCGCGCTAGGGCTAGGGTCTCTAAAATTATATGTCGTATTGTTATAAGCTCTGCTTACTAAAAATACGCATATTAATTTAAAGTTACTACTACTATATAAAATATATAGGATTTTAGATATGGACTTAGTGTTATAAACTTTTAGTAATTAATTAAATTAATATATAGGGGTTAAATATATATAATATTAATTCACTACCTACTGACGCGCCTATTACCTTTATATACTCATGCTTAATAATTAAGTTCTCCTATTTAAGGCGTTCTTCCTTATCTAGCTGGTTCTAATTAAACGGTTTATAATACTTGTCCCCATAACAATTAAACACCCTTTATTATTTAAAAGCCTTATTATAGATCAATATAGTAGTAAAGGTAGTTAATAATTTAATAATACGCGTTAAGCGCATTTGATATTATAGAAGGTCCATATAGTTACGTATTTTAGCGTATTTTATATTATACTAGGCATATATCGTGAACTACCACCAGCCCCTGAAAAATACCTATTGTTACGGTATAGAGCAAAAATACGCTCAATACGCCAAGCTTACCGTCACCTTCCTAAGATACACTATAATTCTTATCCCTACTGCGCGCAGCCTGCCTACAAACTGCGCATTTAGCAACTACAATTGTATTTAAAGCCATTTACCTCTTTTATACTAATAGTATATTTAGATAAATAAAGGCTACTTTAAAACTATTTATAAGGCTAACAAAATAAATTATATTATTTTAGATAATTTAATATAATATGGCGACGGTTCTTTTCTATTTATTTACCTACTAACTTACTTACCTGCTTACCTGCCTACCTGCCTATTTGCCTGCCTATCTACCTACCTACTTATCCACCTACCTACCTGCCTACCTACCTACCTGCCTGCCTGCCTGCCTGCCTATGTCAGTATCTAATTCAATTCGGAGGAGGGGTCGGCCCGATTGAAGGCTCTAATTGATTCAGATCGTTCTCTATGGCCGTTCGCTAGCTGTACATTCGAACGGTGGCCGTCTAAGGTGCCTCCCTAGGAGGCCTTGATTCGATTCGGTGATGGGCCGATATCGAATTCGATCGATCGATCAATTGAATCGTTCGTGGTATTCGCTGGCTGGTTGTTCGAAAGGTCGTCGTCTGGTTCTGGTAACGGTTGTCTGGTTCTAGGACGGTCATCTGGTTCTGGCGACGGTCGTCTGGTTCTGGCAACGGTCGTCTGGTTCTGGCGACGGTCGTCTAGCTCTGGTGACGGTCGTCTAGTTCTGGCGACGGTCATCTGGTTCTGGCGATGGTCCTCTGCTGGCTGCCGTTCTGGTGCCTCCCTAGGTAGGGAGGATGTAAGGAAGGAAGGATGGGTAAAAAATAAGGTGGCTACATAGGAGAGGCTAGCCGTATCGGGAATATAGCGGGGACCCGA
>Ga0307507_10003379_pt1 | contig 31163 bp, 22 predicted proteins | sample 7_EM_MG_FD_207223 | JGI IMG/M metagenome (GOLD analysis project Ga0307507, IMG submission 207223) | Populus trichocarpa ectomycorrhiza microbial communities from riparian zone in the Pacific Northwest, United States - 7_EM | ecosystem: Host-associated > Plants > Roots > Unclassified | place... | reverse complement strand
ACTCTAACTTTATTCTGAGCCTTAAAAGTCTCAGGATATCTTCCTCTACTCTCCTTATTTTATTCCTCTTAATCTCCTCCTGCTAGTATATTATGAACAGTAGTAAGAAGAATATTAAGTTGGTAGGAAAAGTGTCTTAAGGGGATGCCATTTTCATATAAATCACATACTTTACCTCTAGTTTATTCACTGAGATGCTTAGAAGAAATGAGTTTTTTGAGATCACTGTGAAGAATAAGAGCTATTATTTCTTAGAATAAAAAAAGAGAAGATATTATGAAGTATCAGTTGGGTGGAAATTATTTTTGTAGAGAGAAGGGGTTTGTAGTGCAAGTGTGTCTGGAAGCGATGGGTTGCCATGCCGGCGCGGGTGATCGGTTAATTTTGTCCACGTACAATATCACAACCGCCTTGGGGATATATCTTTGAAGATCACTCTGGACATGGGGCCTCCCGGTGAGGAATATTCTGGTCCCAGGGGATTCCCGAATGATATCCCTCAGCCACTCAAGAAGCTCTGGCAGACCCTTCGGTAGGCATTCGTCGAGGGCGTCGACACAGATGAAAACTTGGGGTATCGAAGCGATAGCAGCCTTGAGCATCTGCACCATATCCACAAATAACAGCCCTCTGCCACCAATCTCCTGATTGCCTTTTTGAAATGCATCGCGCAAATATTTCGGAATGTCACCCCTGCTTACTAGCTGCTTCAGAATCGTTCCCACCATATTGGTGATTGTTTGTTCTTGCTGAGCAAGGGAGTCGTAGTATAAGCATGCAACGGCAATATCTTTCTCATTTTCCTGATCGCAGAGGCTGTCGATCACCAGGGAACTAGTACCCCGCACCATCAGCTATGCGTACTTCCTTCTAGGTATCCAGCAACTTACCTCAGATATGTCTTCCCTACTCCCGGACTCCCGGAAAAAAATAAGACAGACTTATCGGCTGCACCCTCACGGTCCCTCCACTCCCGAAACTCGCTCGTTTCCAACAGCCAACCCCCAATACTGCCGAATCGGCGGGCGCGCACATCCCGATGCCGGATATTTGGCTCGAGTGGGGAAAGCCAACGCATAATCTGGGCATCGTCGTCAGACTTATAGGTGTTGAAACTGCCTACTATATTACCGCAGTGGGAATTATTGTCGCCGATATGGACCGATTGTGTATGTGTGATCTGGGGCATAGTTGGATGTAGAAATGGAAGGGAAATTTGTCGGGATATCGGAGGTGTTCATCAACTTTCGATGAGCAATGCGAAGGAAAAGCGAAGCGATGTGGCATGGTGGAAATTTACCATCCAATCACCTCCATCCAACCAAAGTAGCCACTTAAGATAAGAAATTTTTCATGAATATAGTAGTTCCGTGGCTGTGGTGGCGAAGCGCGGTTAAATATCAGTCTTCTAGGGTTGTCCATCGAAATTGCCATGGTATCCCACCATTGATAATCAATCGTGCAGCCCAGCCTGTGCCGGGAAGCATAAAATAAAATCAACTCCTGTACTGTACGATACCCGTCTTAGTAAGTTATCTTGCGGTTTCTACCTTATATAACAGTACGGCTCGCCACAGGGGCATGATATAAATCATGACGCACACTAGGTTTCGCGAAATCAATTATCTCTGAGACCTTTTCCTCATCAAAAGCGTAGATACACCTTTACATTACTGCTGCAAGAAAGCCGACCAACAAAAGGCCGTCATGTCTAGTTGAGGGTCAAAGGCGCAGCTGTCCAGGGCCTGCACGGCATAAGGGGTTTTATGGTATGGGAGTGTTTGGAAATTGCGGTGGTAATGTAGGAGAAAGAGGGAAGGGGCAATAATATATAGGAGATAGCACAGTAGCTTCCACATTTGGGGTTCTTTCCCCCTTTATCCATAATATAGCCGTGGGAGTAAGTTTGAAGCGGATGTTCTATTTTCTCTCTCTCAATACCACTCCGTTCTAAGTTACAAGTGCGGCCAATAGCCATATCCACTAAGTAGAAATCCACTAAGTAGAAATCTAATAAGTAAAAAGGGCATGTTATAGCCTTTGGATGAAGAGGTATCATCATCACTACAAGAGACCCGCATCTTCAATTTACGGCAGGTCATGTAAACATCGAGTGCCAAATAAATCTTAAGCGAGCAGGAGCCAAAGCACGGGGTTTAATTGCGGAGGCTACCAATGGGGCGATAAGAATCCACTTCCTCCAAGTTCCGCACTTCAACTAACTTAGAGCCGCATAATCTTTATCTAGCTATAACCTTTTAATATCCTATTACTCCTGCCCACGATTTCTATCCGGTACTCTCTTAGTGTTTCGGCGATTCTTTGATAAACCATAAATTAACTTGTTTGTTCGCCTTCCTATCCGATGCAGCCATTGTTAGGGCTGTCTAGCCAAGATTGTCTCATCGCTCTCGGCAGCTTACGTATCAAACTCGTTGCTTTGGCTCCTGCTCGCTCAAGATTATTATTTTTTGCGCTCAATATCTACTAGTGTTTGATCCGCCGTATATGGGGCATTCAGAAGAATTAAAGAACAAAATCCCGATAGCGATAGGAACTAGATCAGCAGAACGTGAGAAACTAGTGCCATAAAGATTGGAACTGGGGATCTTATCAGGACATTAGAACAGCCTCTCCTTATAGATTCTACCAGTACACCTCCTAGACGTTATTCCCGGTATTTGCAATTGGGGTACTCAGGCGGCTAGCGTCTTTTCCCCAAGTCACCTACTGTTGATATTAAAAATAAAAATATTATGTCTTGATTTTGTAGCTGTTCGCTAAAGGTACTCGTACCAGCAGTTACTGTACACTTGTACGGTAAAGTCCCCTGTCAAAAGTATTGTCCCAAACCCCGTTTTAGACTACCGCCAAAGTCGGTATATTCACCAACTGAAATAATAATAGAATAAAATTATTAAAATTTATACGAAATTATTATATGCAGATATTTACAGGGGGCGTCTGTTTCTGATTTTTATTTATTTTATCTATTCATTTCACAAAGTTTTGTATCCATTTCTATACAATGGTTAAAGTGGAATGCCAAGCCCACATACAAATTTGGGGGCTTGGCGCTAACTTTGGTGGGGATTCCCCTTTCATCACACTATGCCTAGGTGGATCCAGGTGCAACTCATACAAATATGGAGTGTCTATGATTTCTATTATATGAGAAGGTAATTCTTCTGAGGAGGAATTTATGTAAATTTTCTGTATTCCTTCAAGGTACTTGATTATATAGAAATGGGCTAGCTAATTACACGTGTTTAGGCACTTTTTGGTGGGGTTTTAGAAAGTGGGACAATACTTTTGAGAGGTCATCGTACTGTACTCATACAGGCGATGGATTTCCCGTGTTTCGGTTATCTTTCCAACTTAGATCACCCTAGCACTAATCAGTAACAGATTGGAGCCTGCTAATTTCCCGAGGGCAACCTTATCTAGACGTCCTACTCGTAGCGAGATTAAGTCCTGAGTCATCTAGCGCAACCGCCATTTTCAATTAATAGCCATTATAGTTCTGGTTATGATTGTAGTCGCCATTCTGGCTATCATGATAGTGGAATTTTACAGGGGATCGTGGTTGCGCCCTTTAGCTTAGGGCTTCATCCCGCCTGAGGTACAGTACAAATTATGATTAAGGGTAAGGACAGCATGAGAAGAGGCGGAGATCCGGTGTGATTGGGATTCTCGCTTGAGAGCACAAGTCTAGCACTAGAAGGAGATGTACGGAGGGGGATATTTATTCAGGATAGGATATGTTATGAAGAAAAGGGCGATGCGGGCTCTACCGAATTTTCTTTACACCTCCTTTCGACAGTGTATATATTTGCAAAGTCCGTACACCCCCACCCGTAAAATTAATCACCAGTGAATTAAGAAGCAAAATATTAAGAGTCTCCGAAAATTTTAACAAAAAAAAACATACGGCTCGAGTGCTTTCCTAGCAATATGAATGCTGGGCTAGGAGAGCCTGTATAGTAGAAGGTAGGAAACAATAATTACTTCCTTCTGGAAAGTTAGGCCTCCCCTGCATATTTACGGCGATAACGAAACCCCAATCATGTCAATTGGGAAGGGAGTGCTGGAAATTTAGAACCGGGAATATTGGAAGAGAATATAAGAGGGGATATAAAGAATCGGGGAGATGTGTGGTGCCTCGGTAATATCAAGAGAGAATACGTGGATGTTGAAGACGCATCAGCATGACAAAAAAATACAATACTATAATCCCCCCCAAGGACCTAATATTCGGATAGTGCCATATCCCCGGCATCAGCCACACCTTGCCAGACTTTATTCAACATACCAGTATTACCCGCAAGCGAACCCCGTTTAATAACCCAATAAGATACTGGCACCCCCGTGGCTAACCTAGACTTGGCCGACACTAATCCTTTACAAATCCCCTACTTAAAACACTACCTTTCTAACTTCATACCCTTTTTCATTACTTTAAAGCAGCTACGAAATGGTGAGCGAAAAAGGAAAACAAAATAAAAGACACGAGGGAACTTTAGAACACCCCCAAATGGGACACGTTTATTTTAACCTTTTAACCATATAAAATTCACTTTTCTTACAACAAGGTGTCATACAAGGGCTAGAGTATTGCGCACCTCTTGTAGCAGTTCCATCCAAATCACACTCATGTGCTATGCCGGGAACCGGGGGTTGGAGCCGGAATCTTCACCAAGTCTGATTCGCGTAGACTATCTATCTACTAGTGACACCTAGAAAATTTTAGTCTACGCGCGTACTAGACCATGCCCTACTAGTAGTATGCCTAAAAGTGACCAAAGATAGTGACACGAGGGACGCAAGTGCCCATCACCACTCGTTTCTTGTCTCTAAGCTGTAGCTACCATAGCAGCAGATGCGCTGAACGGGGATGCCAAGCCTCCGCATGGGCTTCTTTTCTCCCTTGCTCCCGTATCCTTTCCGTACCATACGGCAACCTCCGGCGGCTAAACTCCACAACTTATCACTCGATCACGTGCTTCGTCTCACCTCACCAAGACAGGGGGCGAAGATCACTGACGTATATTCTGCACGAAAACCCCCTCTATAAGTATGACATAGAGGATTGAGTCCGGTCCTGGGAAGATCGCCGAAGGTGCTCCTCCGTGAGGGGATTCTTGGCAGATATTTCGCTTATGGAGAAACCCCTCAGCCGCTCTGTGTGACAGTGCGGACAGAGCTGATGTTTCTCCGACTAAGCTGACGATGCCAGGAGCGGGGTGAACTTGACGAATAATTGTGGGGCTTGTAAGCCTTTTTTCTCACCGCTAGCTGCTAGTGACCGTGGAGCGATAGAGACATAGAGTTAACTGTGTAGATGGCGTTTTAGACGGAATAGGTGCTTCCCGATTAGTATTCCGGTGTGTCAAGGTGCTAGGATCCTATTCGAGCTTACTCGCGGGCTGGGATTGTGACTAGCAGTCAAACATTGTTCCTGGTTGAGGGCATTTAGCAAGGGGTAAACGTTTTGTACAACAATACCGAGTCTGTAGCGACGCTCCGAGGAAATGACATGGTAGTGGGGAAGGTCCAACAAAAGGTAAGACTGCGGGGCATAGTGAGATCCCTCGTATCGCACTGCGAAAGACAGCTGACGGCACACGCTCTAGCGTTAGCATTGACGAGAAAAATGCTATATAAGTCGCTCTTCCGGCTCGTTTTTTGAAAACGATTTCTTCAGACCATAGTCCTCGCAACAATGGCTACTTGCGCTGATGAGAAACGTAACTAACATTCCCCCCCGAACTCCACCAATCGATACCGATTACTAACCCACTCCATTAGCGATCCCCACCACCTTCGGTGTCCTCCTTTTCCCGGGTTTCCAAGCCCTAGACGTCTTCGGGCCCATCGACGTCCTCAACACCCTCGCCCTCTCAAAAAAGCTAAATCTCCACATAATTGCCGAAACCCTCGATCCCGTGACCACAAAGCTCCCACAACCTAACACCACAGGATCCGAATTTCACGAGTGCATCGTGCCAACTCACACCTTCACCACAGTTCCCCCCCTTGATTTCCTCCTTGTCCCGGGTGGCCTGGGCACCCGAGCACCGGGCTTGGACCCCACCCGCCAATTCGTCAAGAACATATATCCCTCGCTAAAGTACCTCATGACCGTGTGTACCGGGTCCGCGCTGATCGCGCCGACCGGCCTGCTCGACGGCCGGAGCGCGACGGGGAATAAAAAATTATGGGCGTGGGTGACCGGTCAGGGGCCGAAGGTGAATTGGGTCGCGCAGGCGAGGTGGGTAGTTGACGGGAATATTTGGACCTCCTCCGGGATTGCCGCGGGGATGGATGCTATGTATGCTTTTGTCGGATATATATGGGGGGAGGAGCAGTCAAAGGATTTGGCGATGAGTTTGGAGTATGAGAGGCATACTGACCCACATTGGGATCCTTTTGCGAAGTATTGGGGCGCAACATGGCCGTTGACACCCGGTGCTGGGAGCGGGGGTGGTAGCGCTGGTGCGAGTGATTAGGGTTGATTGGGTGGGGGTGGGGGCGGAATTGCATCCCCCTATGGTTACGTTACCATGCTTCTTTATTCAAAATCTGAAAAAGTGAGAAATTGATATTGAGTTTAATGAGTATTTTCCTGTGATTGCGGTCATAATAATTGTGAAAATTGTGCTTTTGAGATTTCTCGGTGGTTTAGGAGGCACCGGGATCACTTGGCCCATGCAATAAAGTTACCGTAAATACTGGAATAATTGGCCCTCGCGCTAGTCGTTCAGATTTCCCTCTTCGGATGAAGGGGGTAAAAACACAGCAAAAAAAAAACTGTCCCCCGGCGATCTACCGAGACAAACAAAAGGAAATTTACGCCCAGCTTTACCGGGAGAGGCAACTCCAGCGTCTAGCGTGAGGGCCAATTATTCCAGTTTTCAAGGCACTAATTACTCACGTGGACCTATATCTTAATCTGGCGTCTAATCTGTCCTTGGACGATAGCTTCCACGCGACACTTCTGGCAAGGGGCGCAGAATAGGCGGGTGTGCGAGGGTATATCCATTCCAGAAATCAGAAATCTAACAAGAACCGATAAGGCAATCATGCCTCTACAGAGGTGATACGGTAATTGCATATTCACTGCACTTGTGACAATGTTTCAAAACTCCAGAAGCAGGGGATATACATGTGACAAATTCAATTGGCTTGCGAATTGGCAATACCGACACTTATCGATGCACCGCAAAGGGTATATAAGAGATAAGATCAAGAGATCCGTCCCAACAACAGCTTGATTACTCGATCATGTCCATTCCATGGAGCTAGCGAGAGCGGTGGTTAGCCATAATTGTTTGGCCTATCAGGGCTAACTTGTTACCACGCGGCCGAACTGATCAAGACACCACCACTTCTTGTAGCAGTGACTAAACGAACGAATGAGAGGTGGTGTCTTAGTTTGGGGTCGATACAGTGCTCGAGTAAACACACAATGACAATAAAAAACAAATGGCCGCTCACACAATGTCATGCAGTTAATTATCGCATACCTGCATGCCATCTGCCGTGAAGAATAATTCGCTCTAGCTTCTCATGAAATGTTTGAAATTTCTTCTAAATAGCCTCCTGAGATAAATCTCCCACGTCCTCGCTAGTACTTTGTTTTGCTCCGTCTGTGGCTGCCTTGCTTTTTAGGCATAAAACGCCCGGTAAACAGTGTATTCATGATAGCTAATTCTTTTTTTCAGGTTATTAAGTTATTTCGTTCGGTTTGGAAGACTCATTCCCCATCTCTACTTGTTGGCTGATCACTATCATAGTTGTAGGTGATGCCGACTTCGATTTGGCCACGGGAGTATCCGTCGATTCAGCCTTCCTCTGCTTGGAGATCCAAGAGTGATCTGCAAGCAAAATTCCTTGGCGAACTCCCATCTCTCTCACTCTCAATGCACTACTCGAGTACCGACAGCCGATGGTGATTAGGGCTAGCACATGCTTGTGCAACGCCAGAGCCTTGTGAGCTATATACCACCCCCTCTTTCCCACGCCTTAGAGATCTTCCCTAGTGCCGAGAGATGTCAGATCTCATCCCGAACGATCCCCCTAATCCCCACAAGAGCAAGAATTCAAGTAACAAATTATCGCACAGATGTCGTCCCGGCACCAGCAAGTCACCAGTAATACCAACTCGTTCAACAACAACTCATTCAACAATATTGTCAATTTCATCACAGAAATCGACGCCGAGGGGCGTCAGATTCTGCCCTGGCTATCACCACTTGAACCACAGCAACGGCACCAAGGCGTGCGAACAGACCGACTCAATGGCGTCGGAAACTGGGTGCTAGAAACCAACGAGTTCAGAAAATGGCGTGATGCGGAAGATGGTTGTGTTGGGTCCGTGTTGTTCTGTTCCGGGAATCCAGGTGTTGGGAAAACTTATGTCAGGTAGGAAAGACTCCGAGAGAAAGACAAGGCAGATGCCACTGACGATCAGAAAATAATAGTTCCCTCATTATTGATAGTCTGTGCGGTCAGGCTAGGGGAAAAGGCATTGCCGTCGTAGGACTATACTGCGATTTCCTCGCCCAGCATGAACAGTCCACCACAAATATGTTAGGCGCCATTCTCAAGCAGTTTGTAGGCGGATTGGGGATCCCGCGGCATATACGGGAGGCTTTTCGGAATGCCAAAAACGAGTTTGGGGGCCGAGGTCTCCTACTTCCCGATATGGTAGATATGCTAAAGAAGACTATCGCATCGCTACCACGGGTATTTATATGCATCGATGCTTTGGACGAGTCCACTGCGAAGAACAGACGGGAGCTCCTTGAGTCAATGCAAGAAATCGTTCGAGTATCCCCAAACACCCGAGTACTTCTTACTGGAAGGCCCCACATCGACAACGAAATCGTCAAACACTTTAGCGAGGCCCTCCGGATATCTCTCAGTCCTACCCGCGCAGATATTGAGAGTTATCTGGAGATGAGGCTGCATAGTGACACTGATCCCAACGCAATGGACGACGAACTGCGGGCGGATATTATGAGAATTATTCCGGAGAAGATCTCCGAAAGGTAGGCAAGAATATTAAATACACTCCCAACACAAGCCCGCAATATGATTCACTAACGGTGGTGTCTAGTTTCCTTCTTGTTTCTCTAAATATGGACGCAATCCTGGACGAGATCACTCTCCACCAGAGAAGAAAGAAACTTGATGAAATGACCAAAGGGAGGGGTCTGGGGGATGCTTACGCGGCAACCTTATCACGAATGAAGGCCCAACCAAGAAATAGATTGAAACTCGGAATGGAAGCTCTAATGTGGGTAGCGCATGCGGAGCGGCCATTGCATGTCGACGAGTTATGCCACGCCCTGGGAGTAGAAGAGGGATCTATGGACTTGAATACTCGGAATATTCCAGCAATAGAAACACTGCTAGCATGCACGCTGGGGCTTGTCACGGTCGAGAAGTCCTCATATACTGTCCGCCTTGTTCACTACACTCTACAAGAGTACCTCTCGCATAACTCCAGCCTGTTCCTAAAGCCCCACTCGGTCATTGCTGAGATTTGTTTGACTTACCTTAATTTTCGGCACATTAGGAGCTTTTCGCCGGCTCTTCGTTTAGTCCCACCAGCCGCCCCTTTTGTCGAATATGCTGCCTGTCACTGGGGTACGCATTCTCGACGGGGAATCACCGAAAGTGTGAAAACTCTTGCATTGAAACTACTCGATGGATTCGATAAGCATATAGCTTCAAAAATACTATTGTTGTATGGAGTGAGCCCGTGGGACTGGCCTTTCGATCCAGAAGACACCCCTAGAGGATTCACCGGACTTCACAGCGCCGCATACCACGGATGCGTGGAGATAGTAGTTGCTTTGTTGGAGACTGATAAATGGGATGTGCAGGCGACCGATTTTAATGGTAATACAGCAATAGTCTGGGCTGCTAGGAGGGGGCATGAGGGGGTGGTGAGGGTACTACTGGAACTGAGCGATGTCAATCCCGACAAAGTGGATAAACGGCGCCGATCACCGCTCTTGTTGGCTGCCGAGAATGGGCATGAGGGGGTGGTGAGGATCCTGCTCGAACGGAGCGACGCCAACCCCAACACAATGGATGACTGGAGCCGAACACCGCTCTTGTTAGCTGCCGAGAATAGGCATGAGGGGGTGGTGAGGATACTGCTCGAACGGAAAGACGTCAACCCTAACAGAGCTGCGAAGTGGAGCCGAACACCGCTCTTGCTGGCTGCCGAGAATAGGCATGAGGGGGTCGTAAAGATACTGCTTGAATGGAATCACGTCGACCCTAATATAGCAGATGCCTGGAGCCGAACCCCGCTCTTCTGGGCTACTAAGAATGAGCATGAGGGGGTTGTGCGGATGCTGCTTGAACGGAGCGACGTCAACCCCAACATGGCTGATAGGTTGGGCCAAACACCGCTCTTGTTAGCTACCAAGAATGGGCATGAGGAAGTCGTGAGGGTGCTGCTTGGACGGGACGACGTCAACCCCAACACAGCGGATAACAGGAGGCTAACCCCCCTCTACTATGCTACTAGGAATGGGCATAAGGGGGTCGTGCGAATGCTGCTCGAACGGAAGGACCTCAAGCCCAGCATAGCTTCCATCAGATATCGCGAAAGTCTAACATATGAAGCGACTCTGTACCCCGAGCTGTAAGATTATTCAGACCTCTTCGGAGGCGATGGCGATTCTTATGCTTCCGGTTCCAACCGAAGCTCCAGGTCGCTTACCAGAGCAATTAGGGCAACCCCGTCCGAACGAAACCCGAAACCTGTCCTCGAGTTGCCCAAGATAGACCATCTAGTCCCCTCCCAAGGCGACCCCGATTCTGATGCTCGGGAGTCGCGCTGGAGAGGACTATTCGGGCGAATCTCGACGGAAAGGACCCCGAGGCCCGCCTCCGGTAGTTCTTTCCGTGCGGATTGACGAGTTATTGCGGATGCCAAACTTTCACACCCCCCACCTGCCGGGAATCTCTTGCTGTCTCCTTCATTCCTCCAAATGACCCCACACCCTTTCCCATTTCTTGCCGCTGTTTTAATTTACTTGGATTGCTTTACCCAATTTTTTCTATATCCATAGCCTATTATTGCGTTCCTAACTCCCTTTTCTCTATTCACACACCCCCGCGATTCGGCTTTGTTTCTCCCCATACCCATTAGGTTAAGCCATTCCATACCCACCCATAATTTACTTTTGTATTTACTTATACTATCACAATCCAAATATCCCGGAATTTATAACACAAATTGCTGCTGAAAAAAAAACAATCTGCGCCAACTTTCAACTCTAATGCAGTATCCCTCGCCCAATATCCCGAAATCTGTCGGTGGTTTTCCAGATTCGCGCATACTTTTACCATAGGCAAGCAAGTTACCTTAAAGTTACCTGAACACCAAAATGACCACAATACCATTATCAAGCCCTGATTAAATATGAAATCAAAATTATGTCCGAATTCCGGGATCGCCTCTCCATAGTCCGGCTGCTGGGCAGAGCCTCATACTGCAAAGCGCCGTGCGGCTCAACGGATCTGCGAGATCCCACGTGATTTCGTGTGACGTGATTGTTGTGGTAGCGGTGTTTGCCGAGGAGGCTTAAAAGCTTATTTTCGATAAATTGTTGGCACCGGCATGGTGCGGCACCTTCCGATGCTATTGTCGCTTTCGGTTGTTGGCTCTTTTTGGGGTTTGGAGCTTTGCTCGTGTGGTGGGGACAATCATACTCTCCGTTTTGTCATAGGGCTAGGTCGGGGTCCAAGTCACAGTGTTTATGATAATAATAGTATGATAATTCATGATACCGGTAGGTTAACTTAGCATTTACTAACTATAATAATTTACTAACTAACAGTAAATACTTAAAGAGAGAGCGAACGAAAGAAATTGGTATTCATATTTCTTGACCCACCCCCCCCTCCCCCTCAATCAACTCCCACCAGAAACCAACCCAAAAGAAAAGAAAAAAAACCACCTTACCAAAGCACAAAAAGAAATCTTGAATCATAACTTCATAACCTCCACCCCTCCACGCTCACAAGAAACAAAAGAAACAAAAGAAACCACACCCCCTAATATCAAAGCTTCACAACCCCAAAGCCGCCCTCACAGCCAACGTCACCGCCTCCCTATCCTCCACCGAATAAATCTTCTCAACCACCTCCTTAGCCTTCGCAACCATAAATTCCCACTCCTCCAACAATTCCGGAAATTTATTCTCCAGCGCGACGATAACCGTCACCGTGGCGACAAGGTCCGCATCAGCGTGCGCATTTTCCAATCCGCGGTTTTGTAAGCCCAGCCAGGCGAATATCCTCCCGTCAGCTTGGAACATCCCGTTGAATTTCTGGAGGGTGGATAGGTCGGAGACTAGATCTTCTGGGCCTTTTACAGCCTCTAGCGATTTAGATACCTCGACTGGGGATTGCGCGGAAGGGACTGATGCCGCCGAGAAACCATAGAGGGCCAAGGGCATAGACGCAGGGGTGGCGCTGGCGAAGGCCATTTCATATAGGGGTTGGCGGGCCCCAGAATATTCTGTGCCCGACGGCGGGGAGGAGGGGCTGTACCCTGGGGACGAAGGGCTATACGCTGGGGATGAGCCGAAGGCTGAAGGTGGGGAGTTTTGGGAGTGCGGTGATGGCGAAGAAGCAGCTGGGGCCCCCATGCTGAAAAGTTCGCCATCTTGGGCGGTCGTTGCGGATAAGGACCTTCTCCGGCTGACTGCCGATGATTTTTTTTTGCAACGAGATGCTTTAGGTGATGCGCTCAAGGCTACGCCCCCTCCTCCTCCTCCTACGAATGATTGTTGCTGTTGTTGATACACTTGCACCTGCGCCTGTTGCACCTGCGCCTGTTGCATCTGTTGCATCTGTTGCATCTGTTGCATCGGTTGCGCCTGTTGCTGGAGATGGTTTGGGTCATACATGGATCTACGTTTTGCTGGAAGGCTACTCCCGTGAAGATACGTTGAGGACCTAGACGTACTGGAGGAAGACCTTGTGTGTGCCTTTCTTACCGCCCGCCCGCCACTAGGGGTTCTCATTTGTACATTCTCCTCCACCTGCTGATCTGCTTGCCCCTCCCCTATTGGTACATCTTCCGCGACCGCTACGAAAGAAGTCCACTCGCTAGCTAGCCCGAATTCAACACCGACCCTTGTCCCTTCTTTCGCGATGAGTTCGGCGTACTTTGTTGGCTCTTTTGTCTTATCGTGGATGCCTTCGAGGTATGAAGGTCTGCCCTCTTCAAAGTCTTGGAGGAGCTTGCGTCCGGCCAGTTGATACAGCCCGAGTGATGCTCCCGCGGAATTTACCACCTGAACAGGAATTTCAATTTGAAGCGGACATACGATGTTCGAGTTAGTGTCGTGTGCGGAACCCTTGAGGAATACCTTTTCCGGTCGGTCGCCATTGGATATCAAAAAGTAGACGGTTGCGCGGGAGTATGGGAATAGTGCGGGCATGATTGTGGGGGCTTGGATGATCTTTGGCAGCGTGAGAGTGGGTGCGTTGCTAGGTGGAGAAATAGGGGCATTGTCTGGGTTGCAGGTTGGGTCGAAGAGGGAAATGGGAGCAACGGTGATGGGGGCAGGAGTGGTCAGAATCGCACGTTCCTTCTCGGGCTTTCCCGCCCACTGTATGTCCCAGTCGTTGACATGAGGTGTCAATGCTGCCTTCAGCATGCGCATGACCTTCTTCTGGAGGTTACTGGTGACGTCAACAATCTGTGAATACCCCCTTCCGGCCCGAGAGATTCCCTCCACGAGACTATGTGAGACTGTATTTCCGACACCGAGTGAGAAGAAACGGACATTTCCGTCCTTGGAAGACTCGTTGATAAATCCAAACAAGTTTCCCGTGTCCCAGACTTCTCCGTCTGTGAGGATAAGGATTTCAGTCCTCATATCCGGTCGCCGCCTCTCCATAGTGTCTGTCACAGGGGCGAGTATTTCCGTCCCACCCATGTTGGAATTCAATCCCAAGACATGAGCCTTCGCCACGCTCAGCGACTCCTCCGAATATTTCTGGGATTGTGGCCAAAGGGACGAATGGTTCGATCCGAAAGAGCAGATATTGAAGTATGAGCTTACCGGCAACGAAGCCAGGAATAGTTGAAGAGCAGATCGGACTGTGGCAATCTTGTCATGCATTGAGCCTGACCGGTCAACAACAAATATGATTTCATGACCTTGCGGGGGGAGGGCGAATTTCGGAACCATTGTAACCACAAGGGTAGATGTATCTTGGAGAGTCGGATGAGGTGCGAGGAATGCTCTGGGGTCACCGATATTGTTGGCCTTAACGAGAAGGGAGAAATCTTTGTCGAGCCCTGTCAGAGACGACGAAGCATGGGCAAGCGTTGCGTGCGCCTTCTTAGGATTAAAGTCTTCGTCGTCGGCACTAGTATGAGAGCCAAGGCCGATGGAAATTGGGTGACTGGGCGATGTGACACCGCGGATTGGCCCACTCATTGTTGCGGTGACAGAGAGGGAAAGTCCGGAATCATCCGGGTTACCAATATCCCGAATCTCTCGCGAGAAGTTGCGCCAATAGTTCCGCCACGGATCACTAAAAACCAAACCTGTAGTGGCGGGCCCATTTCCGTACTTTGGAGCAATTACGGTAGGGATGACGAGTTTGACCCCATCAACATCAATGTCCTGCTTCAGCTCGTGCACGTACTTGATGACTACCACCACCACCCCGCCCGCTGGAATGTTTCCGACGCTGGTTGTGAACACCTCCGCGGTATCCTGGGAGAACAAAGCAGTGACTTTTCCGGCGGATTTAGCGGCTTGATATATGGCTTTCGCCTCGGTCTTCTCCTTAACTACCCCCTTAATTGTCTTCTCCCCAACCAGGGCTTGAAAATCCGTGACGGCGGAGGATTCATAGAGAGGGAAAGTATACTGAGCTTCGGAGATATCCCTAGTCGATGAATTGTTATAAACCTGCGTGAGCGTATGCGAGGCGGTGAGATCAACAATGTGGGACTTTAGTGTAGTTGAAATGAGTGGAAGGGATTGCTGGCGGCCCTTTTCGACGTAGGTAATTCTGGTAGTCATGGCGATGATCGATGCGGTTCTGAGAGAGGGTTTGTTTGAAAGGATGGAGAATTTACGGATGGGGTGGATAGAAGAGGGGTTCTTATAGATAGCCTTGACGCAGAATACCGCATTCCCGATTTCTAGAAAGAACGATTTTGAGATAGGTTACGGGGGGGGGGAGGAGTCTTATTTCAAGATACCAGTGGCAATCGAATATTGCCAGATGACGAGGTAATTCGCGCAAATTGTGAAAGCTTTAATACATTCTGGGTCATGTTCACGGATAAGTTGGGCATCAATTTAATCCGATGCTCGTTGCCTCAAGGCAGACATCTCAACAGGGATTACGAGCGATTCCGGCACCGGTCGCAGCTAGGTCAGGGATGCTCAACTGGTCCGAGAGCTTTGAAGAATCGGATGCTCGGACCTGCTTTTTACTCGTACTTGTACACAACAGGGTTAATGAGGCTAAGCGGAATGGCTCACAAAAGTTTGGTTGCAGGCTATCGAGTCAACGATATTCCTTGGCGTCTCCCATCATTGGAAACACCTGACTGCGAGCGCCAGCCAAAGGTGAGTTACCCCCTCCCCTGTCTTCTTTTCCTTTTTTATTTATTTATTTACCCATTTATTTTTCGCTAATAATATACGCAATTTCTGCACGAAAAGCTGAAAAAGTGATAAGGATAAGGAGCGGGGCGCTGTCGATGGAGATTTTCGTCAAAATTACTGGGCATTGATGTGCTATTGCATTTCGCACTCCCTGAGTTCTGGGGCTTCCGGCCGATTTCTGGTTTCACGCAATGACTGTCTATTCGCTGACCTACGACGCCACCGGTGGCGGTGCGCGGCAAGTTGCTCGTCTGGAAACACAAGCCTCATCAAGATCCAAGAGAAAGTCATTTTTTGATAGATGCATTGAATTGGAGGCCGAGTACCTAATCCGTCAATCGTGTTTATTCAGAGTTGACTGAGGTAAGAGGATCCCTCGCGGGGACAAGTTTCCGGGGTGTATCATAGCTACTGAAATTCAAGTAGTTCTTCGGCGGGAAAACGAAAGTCTGGGATATCCGGGATTGCACGATTGAGGTTAAGTTAGCCGCCCCATGATGGAGAACTTTGCCTTGCTGTACGGTACTTATGTAGACTACTCTTGGTTCCCCACGTGCGAACGCCCAGCTCCTGTACGGGGTGGTTCACTCTCTGACCCTTCATGCAATACGGTAGTGAGGACTTGGGCGTTGGGCAACGCCTTATCCTCCGCCGCGGGGGGTGAATAAGGGACCGATAGATCCTCGAATAGAGTGGTCACGTGTGATATGATAAGATAAACAAAAGTGGCAAGTCGCAAGTTTCATGCCAAGAAGTCACCATACGGTATCTCCCAATGAGCCTCTCTTGACTTCCCGAAAAGATCAATGCAGGTTCTGCGCGGCTCAAGCGACCAACCACCACAGCAACTCCTCTTTGCACCCACTAATCACCCACCAGACATACTTGTAGCGGGAGTGCTTGCTTTATGTTCAACTACTATAAGTTCGAAGAGTGCCAAAACATTAAACCGAGTCGCGAAGCCAAACATACCTTCATTAAGACTATATAGTACGATCTTGGCGACAAAATTAGTAGCCCCCCCTCATTTTACTCCAAAAATGGGTATTTTCACTTCTTAGAGTCACAGCCTTGTTGCTTTACAAAAAAAATGTTAAAATTCTTCAGAGTCTTAAAAGACATCTACAGTAGATATTATCATTTATATGTGACAAGCTCTGATAGTTAATTCTCACGGTTTCTGTCAGGAAAGTTTAGACAAATTTGCCTACACTATGGCTTGATCTTATTAATTCTATATCGCGTTTAGATGAGTTAGGGTAGTGGTGTTTAAAATCAGCCATTTTTGGTATAAAATGGGAGGGCACAAATTTTGTCACCAATCTCTCCACGAGATCATACCCCAACGAATTTTAGATTCCAAATTTCATCCACGCTCCACTTGTAACATCTCTCCCTTTCAACTGCCGTCAGTACCGTAAAATCTCGTATAATCCACTACGGTATCTCCGCCGAAGCCCCAATCTTTCTACTCAAAGAAAGAAGCCCTCCGAATCATCACCGGTAGTGTTTTCTCACACTGGAAAGTTGGAGTTTGCTTGGTGCGTTAGATCTCAGTAATTTGATTTCGCAATTCCGGTGGTTATCTAACTAAAGCTACCCTAGGTCGATTCTACGGTCTCCGCTCGTAATCTAATAGTTGATCCTACCAGACATTATGGTGTTCGAATATAAGAGAAATGTGCTACTCGTAGGTCGCTGGCATTCCGCGTACGTATGAGATACCGGTACTGGCAGAGAAATCACAGCGTAACACAGCCCCGAGTTGGGATGAGAAAAAGGAAAATACCCTACTCCTTACAAGTATGAAATACTACAAAAGGCAGTTACAACGCCCCGGCAAATCTCGCCCGTACTCGATTACCTTTACCTATACGACACTTGATCTCTTACCGGTACTTGTACGAGTAAACTTATATCATACACTCCCATCGCTAGAGTAGAAATATCGGCGGGGGGGCAGAGCCAATAACCACACCTCTCCCTCTGATCTACTTAGGCTGGTAATGCATGATGAATGAAAATCCCTTCAGTTAGCCTTAAGTTACAGGGATCCTATGTCCTACAGGTACGAGAATATTCAATATCGTCAAAAAATATATACTTGTACTGTATAAAGGAAATAAACCAAGTATTTCAACACTCCACGTTAACGATTTCCTTTCTGTTTGCTTCCTCATGTACTAATAGTGCCTTACTACCTCTCGTTTTTTTTGCCTTCTTTTGTTTATTTTTGATGCCTGGAACACTTTTAACAACTCTTCTCTGGTTTGCTGTTCAGATGCAATTGATAACAACACACTACAATTAGAGTTTTCGGAGCTCACAATTTCTATGATGGTAAGGCTACAGTATAGAAAGTCGCTTAAAAATTGAGGATTATTCATCACAATTCACCAACTCCCCGGAGTCGTAGTCAATTGGAATACCATGAAAACCTTGTGTATATATAAAAAGAACTAAAATGCCTCTATCATAAGTAGGAAAAAATAGATATATAGGAATAGAAGTTGGTGTGAGGAAAGCAACTAAGCATAAGAATGGTAGAAGAAATCACACTGCATCCGGAAAATAAGAAGAAAATCAACTCTTTGCCCACTCTCACATGTTTCCTTAGTTACAGAAGCATGAATAGCCCTCCCACGCCTTCAATAGTCGACTGTCAGACAGCAATAGAGAATGCTGTAGCCTGTAGCGGGGGCGGGATAGCCCCGGGAAAGTATAGCTAAGAACCATCAATTAACGGTAGAAAGAGCTTAGCGCGTGTAAGTGAAAGAAGCCGGCGAGATATTAAAACCGGCGCATCCTTTTGAGGGGCGGCTCAGACAATTCCTCCCTGAGTCGCAATCGGGTATCGGCCGCATGAGACTCTTCCTCTTGCCCCAGGGCAACCATATCACAACCATTCTCGGCAGGCCATGCGAATAGTGTTCGGCCACTTTCATCCATGTTAGGATTGACATTGTCCCATTCTGGTAGAAGGTCGGCAACTTCCTCGTGCCCAAACTTGCTACGGTGCAAAGTGCCTAAAGGTGGGTCCTCCGGTGGAACCGGGATTCCGTTGCAACCGATGGGAGTTGAGCCCGGAATTGCCAAGACAATCTATGCTGAGTGAAATGATACCCTTATGGGCAATGGAAGAGAGGTGAATAAAGTAGAAATTAATTGAATAGAAGGAAAAATTCTAGCTAGATGAATGGTTGCTAAAGGTGGTGGTGTGTGTCAAGGTTTGAAGCAATTAGTTCTATCTGTTTTTCCTTCATTTATTATCACTCTATTTTGCCTATCTTAGCTCTACAGTATTTTTCAGCATAGCACTATGTACATTCTGTCCCTAGTTCCACTCTCACCAAAATTTTCACTTTTTGTTGTCTATCTCCTCTTGCCCAAGGCACTTAATTAAAAAAAAAAATGCACTGGTTTCTTCCTTTTAGAAATCCCTTTCTCTCAGTGCTTTTTTTTTAAAAAAATTCGTTGTTGTTGTCAACTAGATAGAGATCCCATTTGGCCTATTTTGAGGACCCGGTTTGAGGCCATTTGCACTATAGCTAATGAGAAGGGTGCGTGGTCAATCTCATCTGCAGTGTTATGATTGGCGTTGTCCCGCTCTGATAGCATATTCACAATCTCCTCGTACCCACCCTCAGCGGCATATGAAAGTGGTGTTCTGCCACTCTTATCCGCCGCATCCGGATTAACATCGTTCCGTTCCAATAGCATTTCCACAGCTGTCCCCCGCCCACTCTCGGCAGCCCACGATAGTGGTGTCCGGCCACTCTTATCTGGCGTGTCAGGATTGACATCGTTCCGTGCTAGCAGTAGCTGAGCAATTTCCACGCACCACTGCCCAACAGCCCTTGAAAGCGGCGTTCGACCACTGGCATCCGCCGCGTCGGGATTGATATCGTCCCGCTCCAATAGCACCTTGACAGTTTCCTCCCGCCCATTCTCAGCAGCCCATGACAATGGCGTTCGGCCACACTTGTCAGAAACATCTGGATTAACAACGTTCCTCTGTAATAGCAATGTCACAATTTCCGTGGCCCAAGCCCCGGCAGCCCATGACAATGGTGTTCGGCCACTCTTATCGGCCGTGTCAGGATTGACATCGTTCCGTGCCAACAGCAACTGGACAATTCCCTCGTGCCCGCTCTCAACAGCCCACAAGAGGGGCGTTCGGCCACTCTCATCCGCCGCTTCGGGATTAATATCGCCCAGTTCCAAAAGCCCCTGCACAACCCCCGCACACCCACCCTGGGAAGTCCATGAAAACAGTGTTCGGCCATTCTCATCTGCTGTGTTGGGATTGATATCGGTCCGCTCCAATAACACCTCCATAACTCCCTGATGCCCACTCATGGCAGCCCAATAAAGTGGCGTTCGACCGCTCTTATCCGCCGCGTGGGGGCTGATATTGTTCTGTTCTAATAGCATCCGCACAATTTCTGTACGCCCATTCCCGGAAGCCCACGACAATGGCGTTCGACCACCCTTATCCGCCGCGTCAGGGCTCACATTTCTCTGTGCCAATAGTGCTCGCACAATTTCTGTACGCCCATCCCCCGAAGCCCATGAAAGTGGCGTTCGGCCACGGTGATCTGCCGCATCAGGGTTAACATCGTTCCGTTCTAGTAGCATCCATACAGCCTCCATATACTGACTCTCACAAGCCCATGAAAATGGTGTTCGGCTACCGAAATCTACTATGTTAGGATCGAGATCCTCCTGTTCTAGCAGTACCTTGATTATCCCATCATATCCTTCCTTGGTAGCCATCATCAAAGCCGTATTTCCATACATATCAGTTGCGTTAAGGTCCCATTTCTTGATCCTAAGTAAAGAAACCATGATCTCAAAAATCCCCAGAAATGCTGCACCGTGGAGCCCCGTGAATCTAGTCTGATTGTAATCAAAATCGGAAAGGTACTCCCCCCAATATTCCCACAAGAGTAGCTTGCAAGATACGTGCATCTCGAATCGATCAAGCAGCCCTAATGCCAACGAAATCGCACTTGCAGAGATTTTTCTTCGAGCATGTGCTGCCCAGTAACGGGAAGCGTATTCAAGAAAAGGAGTAAGTCGATGTAAATAGAGATCTGGGGGAAGCTCTCTAATGGACCCAAAGTTAAGAAAGGTCAAGCATACTTCTGCCATCATCGAATGGGGACGGTGAAAAAGTGTAGGATTGGCTAGGATATACTCTTGCAGAGTGAAATGAACAAGACGAACTCTGAAAGAGGATGAATCGACCGTGACCAGTCCTAGCGCGCAGTTCAAAATGGTCCGGATTGAAGGCGTATTATCACTATCCATCTCTGTCGACCCTATCTCTACCCCTAAGGCTTGACATAGCTCGTCTGGTTGCAATGGCCGCCGTGAATATGCTACCCACATGATAGCTTCCATTCCTAGCCGCGCTCTGTCTTTCTTTTGGGCCGTGATTCTTTCTAAAGTGGCAGTGTATACGTCCCCTACGTTTTGACCACTTGACATCTGTTTAAGCTTTTCCCTCCTGCGGCGAATCGTTGTCTCCCCCAGGATCGTCTCGATGCTAAGAGAGACAAGAAGGAATCTATACACAATGGGTCGTGAGTAACATGATTTCTGCCCGAGACGGGGAAACTAGGAATCCGGACATACATCTCGGATATTGTTTTCGGAATGATCTCCATTATATCCGCTCTTAGATGCTCATCCATAGCATCAGGTTCTGGATCCCCATCCAACTTCATCCTCAAAAATGCCTTGGTGTCTTCCTTTGTCGGGCTCACTGAGATGGTATCCACGCTGGGGAAGTACTTCTTAACCTCACTGAGGATGAAAGGTCTTCCGGTCAGGAATAACCGGACATTTGGCGACTCCTGAATGATAGTTTGCAGAGCACTAAGGAGGCCAGTCCGATGCGCCGGGAGAGATTCATCCAAACCGTCAATACATATAACCACCCGTCGCCGTTGCCTAATCGCCGCCTTCAGCATTTTGAGAAGCTCCCGAGATTCCGGGCGTACCCCGCCAAAATGCCCCTTCGCGTCCTCAAAAGCTTTGCGTATGTCCTCCGGGATCATCCCACTCTCCACTAACTGTTTGAGCATGGCTCCTAGCATGTTTGATGTTGTCTGTTCCATTCTGTCGAGATAGTCACAATACAGCCCGGCAACTATAATGTCCTGTCCACATCCATAAAAATGGTCGATCACCAGAGAGTTAAAATTGCTAGCAGTTAGCGATGTGGGAATTCTCTGTAGTTTCTTGCGTTACCTAAGATGAGTCTTCCCCACACCTGGGTCGCCGTGGCAAAATAGCACCGAGTGAGAAGATCCATCCTCTCTCGCATTCCATGTTCGAAATTCGCCGGCTTGAAAAATCCATTTTCCCACTCTTCCGAGCCGGCTCTCGCGTAAATGTTGATGCCTTTTCTGAGGCTCCAGCGATGACAACCACTGCAGGATCTGAGCCTTGTCATCCGGTACGGTTGTGTGGGCAACTTTGTTGAAATTGTTGACGATCCTGTTCAAACTGTTGATATTAAATGACCCGGTAATCTGGCTATGGTCCATTGTGTCAGAAGTTCGGCCGATCAAAGGTGTAGGGAAAGCTGATGGAGAGGTGTCTTATGCGGTTAAGAGTCTCCCCAGAGCCAAAGAAAACCATATCAGCAGCAAGGCTGTGAAATGTCACCGATAGGCATTTCATCCAATAGTTTCACGCCTCCAGATCAGTCACAACACCTCGCAATGAGCCTCTCTCGAATTCTCAAAGAAGACTTTGCAGTTTATGGGGCTGAAATGACCAGATTTTAGGTACAGTACAGTATTGATGCATAGCCTGCCGACTGCATATCTAGTCACTGCAGAAGGCCCTGTCACAACCCTGACTCTCACAGGCAGTAACACCTCTCTCGGTACCTTTTCTTACATAAGTAATCCTTACAGTGATATCGACGGGGGGTCATAATTAGGCGACTGTGAGCACGGTAGCCATGTACAATAGCCAGCGTTGTAACCTATGTACAAGTACCGGTATTATGCAGGTATTATCCTTTCAACAAAACAGTGGGTTAGGGTTTCGTCTCAGCCCCTGGCTAAAACTAGTCCTGGTTTTCGAAGATAAGGGGCATGACGTCAACCCATCCATCTCATCACCCAGGAATATCGAGGGAAACATTCCCATCCTCTCCCATTCAAATCTTATCTCACTAAAAACAACAACACGGAACAACGGGTGTTCGAAATGTTAGACCTCCTCCTCTCAATCTCCGGCCTAACCCTCCTTTTCACCTCCTCCTTAACCTCCTGGAGCACCAGCCTAAACCTCCTCTTCTTCTACATAACCTGGTCAACCCTTCTCCTAGCACACTCACCGCTTCGTATAGAACTTTTTGGAACACTAATCTCGCGATTCATATTCTTCTGGCTACCTGCGTTGTTTTTCTACCTCCTGGATACCGCGCTTCCCAGCATAACATCACAATGGAAGATCCGCGCCGGCACGAGCGCCCAGTTTGATAGACGCGCTGGGAAAGTGGTCGCAGTAGCAATGGGGAATATGCTGCTGGGTGTGGGCATTCAAGGGTTTGTGGAGTGGGGGCTTGTTGAGGTCGCTGGGTGGAAGAGCGCGGTCAGGGTTTCCAGCGGTATACCCTTGCCGGGCGGGGTTTTGTGGGATTTAATCAGGGGGTTGGCTCTGAGAGAGGTTTGCTACGTTACTCATGAACTTGCGGAGGAATTATGTTGATGAGGGATAGATTTTGCAATACTACCTCCACCGTTTCTACTTACACTCCGCCTCCAGCCTGCACACCCGCTGGCAACACGCACCCCCGACCCCATCCCCGCTATGGCCCGCACTAGCACATTACGACCATCCGCTGCCATACCTCATACACCGCTTTGTACCAGTCTATGTCCCCGCCGCCTTCTTTCGCTTCCACGCGTTAACATACTTTACGTTTATCGCAGCCGTATCTCTGGAAGAAGCGTTTACTCATAGCGGGTATGAGAAACTGTTTTTTTCGAGTTTGCTGAGTGGTGCGGGGAAGAGGACAGCGGCGCACTTTGCCTCCAAGGGGAAGGGGAATTATTCTGCTTGGGGGGTGTTAGATTGGCTTCATGGGACGATGGTTGGTGGGGGGAGGAGTGAAAAGAAGGGGCGGAAACGAGGTGATAAGTAATGGCAATTATTTAAGAGAGGATTTGGGATGCGGGATGGTGTTTGGAGTTTGGAGTTTGGATGCGTTTTTGCTAGTTTGTTACTCTAAGGCGTTGAGTACGTGGTGGATGGGATACCTTTCTTAATGCGGTGTAAACTTGTACTGTACTTGAGCCTTTATAGACGACATACTCCGGAGGATTTTAATGCTATGTCTCCCCGAAGCCGGCCCGTGACTTAAGTTAAGGCTGAGCATACGAGCCCTAGACCAAGAGACATTGCCGAAGGACTCAGCACTAGCGCGCTGTTACAACCCGCGCTGGGCCTCTCTTTCCCTATATTTTCTAGTTGACTACAGTAGAATGACATGTCATCACTAGAAATGAAAGGGGGGTGGGGGGGATTCAAGCCACCTACATTAGCTCACCGGTTTACGGTAAACCCTAATTAAGTACTGGTCCAGTTTTCACCGTACACCTAAGAACATGGAGGGCAATCTTTAGAAGTAGGGGATGGTTTTTCTTAACCCCTCTGGAGGTACGGTATGATACATGTAATTCTAGTGATCACTTTCCATCACTCAGTTTATTACTAATTATTAGCACCTGGACTAAAAGTCATTCGCCGATCTATTCTGCCAATCACTTGTGGAGAACATTTGGACTGGATTCGGGAGTTCCCCTTTGCGCCTTCCTTCCTTCCTCTTGTGATAAGCTTTCTGCCACTGAATATACTCGAGTACTGCGCGTTTCTAATAAATATAGTCTCGGAAAGTGTACGCTAGTCACTAGTCTCACTAGTCGTACAGTCTAGTCTGTTCTAGCATCGCGAGATTCTGGAGTCAGGAGAGCCGCTGCATCAAAACAGGGACAATTGCATAAAATACGGGAGTGTGCTTGTGCCCGAAACAAGACTTAGGCTGAAAGAGAAAGTGTGAGCATAAGACAAATAGTCAAAGTGAGCATAGGAATGGTATCGTGAACCTCAGGACAAATGCAGAAGTAATAAAATCCCAAGCGAAGCCGCCACGATGGGAAAAAACACCGCTTGGAGGGTAGGGAACGCCGACACTCCGGCAACTCGAGAATCTCGTGACACTCTAACACTCCAACAAACCGTAATTACGCGGAAGACAGGTGTTGATTTAATTATGGTATTCCCAGCCTTATCCTTGGTCGCGATCATCTCGCTGGATATTGAGCACCACAAAACCATTATTCACTTCCTTCTCCCGACCGTGCTTAGCCTAGCTGACTATCCAAGTAATGTGTCTTGTTGTCGGATGGCGATTCTGCGTACCGCAAGTATCGTATCCGTGGTGATTAGGGCGTGGCCTTTGTTTTTTGGGGGGGGGGTGATTATTTGGTGTTCTCCACAGCCATAGTGCCTACAAGACGGATTCAATTCACTCGTGCCAAGGTTACGGCTCAAAGTAACTTTGCGGCTCAGCATATCTTTGCGGCTCAACTTAACTTGGCGGCTCAACACAACCTTGCCACGTCACATGACTTTGAGGCTCAACACAACTTTGTACCGTACTTGTATTCTCATCGTGTATCCGGAATGTGGTTCCTACAAAAGTGCCAAAAGGTGCGTCAGAATTATGTGACACCACCTAGAGAACTTTCTCTATGTGTTCTACTCTGAGCTTATGCTTTTGATTTTTTTCCCGGTTTTAACAATGAGGGGGTTAGTGGGGGAGAGTGTTGCTGCCCTGGCCAAAGTTCTTCCTTTTAGTTGATGAGCAGTTAATTTTGGCCACGGACAATAGTGAAACTAATGATAATTACGAAAATTGTGCAGCAATTGTGACAGTAAGATGAGTGAGAGGATGCTTATTCACTCTCAGTGCTAGAACCTCCTTCCTCCCGCAAAGCAAAACTTTTTGTTTTATGGGAATTAGGCCCTTTTTACCTTCGTCATTGTGAATATAGTATGAGCACTCTTTCCTCCACTCCTACATTATCACTAACCTATGTGGTCTTTACACTACCCCCAATCTGAGATAGTTGCCACTAGCCCTGGGTCGAATTTGATTCCGAATACACAATGAAATTACAAGTACTTTAATACAACCTTGCAGCTCAATATAACATTAGGAGTCTCTGGATATAGAATTCCACTTTACATCTATTTCCGCAACCTTGCTTGTCACTTAATACATGTATCTGTTAGCTGCTCTTGCGTGGCGCAAATGGAGGCAGGCACGGCCTGATTGGAATCTTGGAAGTATAAAAGATGATTGTGGTGGTATACTGGAAATGGGTCACGATATGGGCAGTATAATGTTGTATGTTGACTAGGCGAGCTCATATTGAACCGTAAACTTATGTTGAGCCACAAAGTTACAGTCTATCATAGATCACGCTGTCGGGCCCTCTCTTTAAAGTGCCCCCGGTTATGAGTCTGCGGGTATTCGGGGCCTGCGGCGCCCAGCCACAACCTTGGCACGCGTAACTTAAGTTAGTATTGTAAATATGATACTTAAGATAAACTAGAGTATCATACAAGAGGGTAGGGAAAAGTCTGGCGAACGTGGCGGTGCATGTGGCTGGGTATCCAGCGCGACTCTCTCATCGCGGGTGGTTTCCCCGCCCTCTATATCTGATTGATTGTCTGCACGAGTGCCGGTTGTCTTCATTTTAGGATTCTTGTGCCCTTAGGTGTGGTGAACTCGTTTACTCAGACTTTTGCTTTACCAAAGTGTTCTTGTGTAGCACAGCCAAATGCACCGCCACGTTCACCAGACTTTTCCCTACTCCTTTGTACTCGAGTACAATTGATCCAGGCTCAACCTAGGCGAAGCCACTGCAGGCTTAGCTTGGGGGTTCATGGCTGTTTTCTCAGAGGGGAAGGGCAGTGTTCCGAACCGTCTAGGGGCCCCACAGGGACGGCGGGGATAATGCCAAGAGGACGGGACGGAACACGACAGGACGGGACCGCTAGCCGTCGTCCGGTCCAGGGCAAAGGAGCCAGGGGACCGCCGGGCTAGGTTGGACCGCCGGGCCCCGCACGCTAGGCCTTTCTAGGTATAGTGAGGCACATGTGACAGCGGCTGTTTAGGCAGGTGGCAGGGGGGATAGGAGGACGGCAGGGGTTGTGCGGGGGACTATAGGGGGCATCGGAAGACGGTAGGGTGAAGGTAAGGACGACGGGGGTGGGTCACAGACCGCAGGCAATAGGAATGACGGCCGGGCATGTGTCAACAAAAATGAGGGGGACGGCAGGGGACGGCAGGGAATGGGGAATAACGGGCGGGGATGGCTGATGACGGCCGGGTGTGGGTGAGGACTTTTACAACAAAAAGGTTACAGCAGAGCGGAATAGAGTGAGAGTTCTGGTTTAGCTTGGATTTGATTGATTTTGTATAGTCGTAGAAATATAAAGAGCGTAATAGAAGACTTATCAAAAGTAAAGAAAACCAAATAGACAAAGAGTGGACAACAATCAACAACTTGAAGATAACACTCCTAGAGACGAAGGACAAGTAGGCAGATAACAAAATGAACGAAGAAAAGATCCAACTGCCTTATATCCTTCCATCCGGAATCCTGTCAACCCAAGCATGCGTCCTGCACATGCTCGATCTCACATGAGATTCTTGCCCATTGCTGCTTTTCATCCCTGCGCCCGGAAGCACAGTGGTGGTAAGAACCGAATCTCCGAGGTCTTCGGTTGAGTTCTCCCTCAACGGTAAAGATCAAGGCCTCAGATGAAGTCGGTATGCGGTAATGATAGATGTTCGTGTTTTGTAGTATGTTTGATCATATTTGACGTTGTCACACTAGAGATGTAGTGGTAGATGTTCGGTCTGCGTATGAACTAGTAGTAGTGAAACAGTGTGAGAGTGATAGTGTGTCGGAGGTGGTAGAGGTTGTGTTTCGTGTGCCGCGGGAATGGGAATATATGTATGTTGGTCATTAGCCAGGGACGCTGCAGTAGCTGTAACGATAATGGTGAGCAGTCTAGCCCATTTCCAATACTCCCACTCTGTGAACCATATGTTAAAGAAAAATAAAAAACAACAAAATAGCAAATACAAAACTTCAACAACATAAAGCGAAAAGAAAGAAGCAATTGGTGGAACGACAAGACTGGCTCCCACTGCCTTTCAGGCCTCCTATCTATACTACTTTCCTTACTGCATAACTTTCATAGACTCCGGTGGCCTTTCGGAATCGCTCTACTCTTTCTCTAGGCAAGGCCTTTGTGAGAAGGTCAGCGAGCATATCGCCCGTAGGAAGGTACTCCATTCACACTTGCCCCTCCTCCACCTTTGCTCGAACAAAGTGTTGTTGAATGCTAATATGCTTAGTCCGGCTATGAAACTCAGGGTTCTTAGCCAAGGCGATGCTGCCTTGGCTATCGGCGAAGATGGTGATGGGAGGAGGGTGCCCAGACGTATTTCCATTCTTAATTGTCCATATTTCACCCATGAACCTCCGTATCCAAATCGCCTCTTTACATGCCTGTGTAAGTGCCATGTACTGGGCCTCAGTTGAGGAGAGGGCGACTGTTGCTTGCTGCTTGCTAGACCAGGACACTGCGGTATGGGCAGAATTTGCTTTGTTGTCAGAGATAGTGCAGACATAAGCTCCGGTACTTGTGCGGTTGTCCTTGTCCCCTGCCCAGTCGGCATCGCTAAACATATAGGGAGTAATTTTGCTTGTATGGTCAAATGGTCCAAAATGCAGTGCGTGATCTTGGGTCTTACTAATGTATTGAAGTAGTCGCTTTAGTGCATTCATGTGTGTCGGACTGGGATTGGAACTGAACTTGCTGAGCTTTCCTACTGCTAATGCAAGATCTGGTCGAGTGCATAACATTAGATACATTATACTTCCAAGGATACTGCGGTAAAGGGTTTGGTCTTCTGTATTGCTAGTCGTGGGATTAATAACAAGCTGGGCCCCAGGTTCGAGTGGTGTCGATACGGTATGGCAATTCTGAAATCCAAGCCGTTCGAGTATTGATCCTATATACTGGTGCTGAGAGAGGATGACTTTTCGCTCATCCAGTTTTCGGACAATTTTCATTCCTAGAAAGCAGTGCGCAGTCCCCAGATCCTTTAGTGGTAATTGCAAGCCAAGTTCCTGCTTGGCCTCTTTGATATCATTTGTGTTACCAATCCAGAGTACGTCGTCTACCCAGATCAAGGTCCAGAGTGGTATGTGCCGAAGGCTAATCCTGTAGTATACGGCGTAGTCCTCTGCTGAGCGTTGGAAGTGACATTTGCCGATTAAAAAGTCATCTCAAGGCTTATTCCAGTTGCGGCTGGATTGCTTCAAACCGTAAAGTCCACGGAGTAAGCGGCACACTGGAGTCCCGGTATTTGCAGAGGTTCTTGGTATGGGTACGCCTCCCGGTATCTCCATGTAAATTTCTTCTGTAAGGTCCGTCAGCAGATAGGCAGTTTTGATGTCACACTGGTGGATTTCGTAATTGTAGAATGCTGCGACTGCCAGGAGGATCCGGAGTGATCCTAGCTTGACTACCGGAGCATAGGTTTCGAGGTAGTCAATCCCATACTGATGTGTAAATCCCTTCGCTACCAATCTTGCTTTGTATCGAACAATTTCGCCTTCAGCTCCTTTCTTCTCTCGGAAGACCCACTTACACTTCACCGCATTTCTTCCGCTCGGTAACAGAGCCATCATCCATGTCTTGTTCTCGTGCAAAGAACTAAGTTCTTCCTGGATCGCTTCTTTCCAGTTTCGCTGGTTGGGTCCTGTGATAGCCTCACGGTAGCTAGCTGGTTCGGTGGAACCTGTCGTATAGTAGGCATGGTATTCGCTTGGCTGTCTTGTGATTTGGTCAATCGCTAACTAAGAAATATTCGGTTCTCTAAAGCGAGCGGGAAGCTGTCCTGCATTCGTTCTGCGTGGTCGAGCAGAATATACTTCTTCTTGTGGTCTGGGAGGTGCTGGTGTTTGTCGTACATAGATTATATCTTCGATTGTGTCCGGGGGGAATTCCCCTGGGGTATGGATTCTGGGGGGTGTTTGAGGCAAAGGTGGAAGGTTTTCTAAGGCTTCAGGGTCCGGGCAGTGTTCGCAACGGGGCAGTCCGTCCATCCTGAGCCAGGACGAGGACGGACGACAAAATGTCGTCCCGTCTCGTCATTTTCTAAAATTGCCCGACAAGTAGGAATAGAAGACGAGGACGGACGACAATGTGTCGTCCCGTCCCGTCATTTTTGAAGCTTGCCCGACAAGTAGGAATCAAAGACGAGGACGGACGACTCTTTGTCGTCCCGTCCCGTCTTTTTTCCAAGCTGCCCGACAAGTAAGAATCAAAGACAAGACGGACGGCATTTTGTCGTCCCGTCCAGTCCCCTCCCGTCCTGCCTTTCCAGCAACTTGTCCTTGCCTATCAGAGTGAAGGACCGTTCCCTCTAGCACAGTAGGAACTTTAATTCTAGTACAAGCTTCTAGCCTATTTAGAAGAATATTAAATACTACAAAAATATAATAACAATTCAGATATGTGGTCTTTCCTTGTGACTCTGAGATCCAAGTATTTCAATTCATGATATGTACCCCACGTACGAAAATACTAAGCTATGTAGAAAAGCTCGTATACTAGTAATCAGTGGGATTCCTGCTAGATTGATTTTGCCCAACTGGATCAGATCTTAGAGAGTAGAAATCGATTCTGATCCTACTTGGCTGGCATTCTTTCGCAACAAAAGTAGAGCTAGCCTAGGAAAGAGAGAAGCCAAACATCATATACGGAGAGTAATAGAAAAGAAAATTTAAATAACTGATGAAGAACGAAGACCCAATGCATGCAGTTCCAAAGCCTTGAGTGTACTCTCCATACGATTCACATCCGAGTTCATTCCGCCATACACAATTCCAGAACTCACCCAAGATTTCAGACACTCTGAGGCCTCAATAACTTCGTCTCCCAAGCGGTTTCTGCGATCCGTGAGTAGTAGTTTGGAACTAGCATCATGTAAATTAGTAAAATATTGAGCAGTTAATCATAATGGAGAGATGCGGAGGTTAGTCAATCTCACTTTAAGGGAGTTACCATACCTACTAAATAGTCTCTCAGGATCTGCGGACATGGCAGGGATAGTAAAAATGTCAAGAGCCATTTTCGCTAATCCTTTCGGACGAATATCGTCCATGTGGTCAATCCAATATTGAAGAGGGCCACTAGGAAGATCATCTTCTGTCTCCCGCTCCAGATACCGCTGTAACTCATCTCGGTCGTCCCCGATAAGCTTTCTCCTTTTTTTTTTTTTCCAGTCTGGTAAGTCTCCAAGTTGAGGTAATCCTCCGGACTGATCATTAGTAGAAGTAGTGGTAGTCTGAGTAAAGGAAGGACTTGCGG
>Ga0307507_10003378_pt1 | contig 31164 bp, 7 predicted proteins | sample 7_EM_MG_FD_207223 | JGI IMG/M metagenome (GOLD analysis project Ga0307507, IMG submission 207223) | Populus trichocarpa ectomycorrhiza microbial communities from riparian zone in the Pacific Northwest, United States - 7_EM | ecosystem: Host-associated > Plants > Roots > Unclassified | place... | reverse complement strand
ACTCTTTTCTAGTTAATAAAGGAGCAACTAGGGGTGACCCTACTTGCGTATAATAGGCACCTAATTGTCTCCCTAAATAAGTATATTCTTAAGGTTATTAAGCCTAACGCCTAATTTATCTATATCTTTAATACAAAATAGAAACGGAGTGTTTGTAGGAATAATGTAAAAAGTAATATACCCTAAGGGGGTTTAAACCCTAATTATACTAAGAGAGATTGTAGTACCTTTACCAAAATAAATTGTATGTTGGCCTGCTATTAAATAGTTAATCTAAATAGAGCTATTAAGCTGCTAAAGGGCTCGAACTTAAGGTTCTCCTACTATAGATACTCCTGCGGCTCTAGTATCCGGCATAATACTATAGAAGACGTTTGCTAAGTATCTATTGTTAAAGGAAAACGCGGAGCTCTTCTTTAGCTCGTTAAAGATATCTAACTTCGTGATAAAATGGAGCGTAGATTGGTTATTAAGAATAGTAATAGTTTATATGCCATTTACCTCACTATACTTAGTAAAGTATTGGTTAGGAGAGTAGTTCTTAATTTCCATATCTATAAGGAGCTGTTTAACCTTATTAACCTTACCCTTAAGGTCTTCTACGCCTTTGTATTAAACTAGGAAGCTTTAGAAGTAGGCTGTAGTGACCTTATAATTTCTAACGTTTCTTGCACTTTAACGGAACTTATTATATGCCTCTTTTTGCTTATTAAGGGAGTGTCTAGTTAACTAGCACTTTGGCTTCTTATAAACGTAGCACTTTTTCTAGCAATTACTTTAAAATAAACCTCTATAAGGACCTCTATAGTTGCCTTATAGTTAACGTTAATTATACCCTCTTCTATATTCCCTACTACGGCCACCATATGTTCAATCAGTCCAGTTGTGATCGTGTTGGTCGGGAATACTTATTTGGGTAGGGTTTTTGGTATAAAGCTATTGAGATTCTTATATTTGCATCGCAGTACCTATGGCAGAGCGTAGCTCAGTATATACTCCTTTAAACGTATCCGTAGGTTTATATAGCGCCAAGTTGCACTTAGGAACACTATAGCATGCTAAGATAACCTAGTCCCTTAGGCTGTTCTTATTTTAGTAAGTTTCAGTAAGGCCATATTAGATTTTCTGGAGTTTATTAAAGAGTAATTAAAGGCACTCTAAACGAGTCTTTGTTGGGTTAGAAGCAATAACTCTCTAGAATATAGTCTCCCGCTATTTAGATATATAAAGTTAGCAATTCTTATCGGTCTTAAAGTAAGCTCTAGTGAGCTAAAGCATTATATTAAAGCTATAGTTTTTACCCGCAATATAGTTGTAATAGAATGTCGCTGCCCGTCCCTTTAATATAATAGAGAAAGCGTGGTGGTACTAGTGGCGTTAAATTCCGACCTTATTGCAACAGTTATAGAAGACCTATAGTTTTACGCTAAGTATGTCGTATAGTTCTCCTCTAAACTTCTTTTCTTTGTCTGAATATACCTTTATCAGATTTATAACTTCTCGTAGTAAAGGCTTACCGGTTGGCTGGAGTGGAGGAGGTGGAGGCGGAGCAACTCTAAGTAGGAGGGCACCTCTAGGTGGGAGAGCAGCTCTAGGTAGGGGGTTAGCGTTCTAAGGGTTTTAATACGAATTAAAGTTACCTTCTAAAGAATATGGGTTGTTTTTAGGTTTCCGTAGTTAACGTATAATCTTAGCTTCCGTCCATATTAGTTCTTCTATACTAGTAATAACGGCCTAAATATTACTAGCAATTAGGTTACTGTTCTTAGCAATATATACCCCATTCCTATAGAGGAAGTCTTGAAAATCCTAAACAATATTAACATTACTAAGTGCCTAGGTGTTAGCAGTCCATCCTATAAAATCCTCCCTAAAATATTCCCATAGCTATACATCGGTGTAGTGTCTACTTTAGTAGAATATAATACGGTATAGGAGAAAGCTATTAACTTATTTTATGGTACAAGTTGTTATATTAAAGGTAAATTCATCCCAATTTTCATTAATGAGTTTCGCGTATGAAGCTACCCCTAGTGGTAAGGAGTCTTCCCAGTCGTTTAAAGTAGGCGTAGCCATGTTTTTGGAGGGAGGGAAGTGTTATTGGCGTAGGGATTATCGTTTGGTACGCGTTCGTGATGTGTATTTGTCGTTTGGTACGCGTTTATGACGTATATTTGCGATTATAGGGCTTAGGACTAGTTCTGGCCTTAAATCACAAAGACTCATAAAGCGTGTTATTCTGTGTGATAGACGCAAAAATCCGTAATCTTGGAAAGGCTTAGGACTAGTTCTGGCCTTTAAATCCTTAGATTTGTGGAAGAGTTCTATTTAAGGTTTAGGACCAGTTCTAACCTTAAAAAACAGCTTCCTTTAGCACAAGTAGCACTGGTATAGTGGCTTATCTCTTCTTGGTGGAATACCTAGCTGTTCTATAGTATAATAGTGAAGTTAACCACTGATCAGTGTTGGTTACATAAGGGGATATTACGTAGCTACGGTTCGTAGATAGTATAATAATTGTTAATTAATTCTTTTTGATAGGAATGAGGAAAGGGGTGAGGAACTTAAGGTTCCTCACCACGCTAGGGCCACGTCAGCACGTGACGGCAACATGCCTGGCGTGACGGCAGCTTGCCTCATTCCCGACACTTTCCCTACGCAACGTCTTGACTTCATTACGTAGTTTATGTACATAGCTTATTAATATCTACTTCGCTATATATTATCACCGCTTGTGCTCGCTCCGTGACAACTTACCTCCTTATATATTCCGAACGTAGCTAGTATTAATAAATATTAACGTGTTAGAGCTTTATAATTAGCTTTACTATATCTTCTATAATTAATTAGAGCGTTTAGGTGTTATCATATTTAATAATTAAGGGCTTATTTAGCCTTAGTGTTATTGCTTTAAACAATTTACTAATAAAGATAGCTTCCTTTACTGTCTGTAATAGGGCTAATTACTTAGCTTCTGTGCTTAATATCGTAACTATACCCTACTTGTTTGCTCTCTAGGTAATTAGTCCCCTAAATAGCTTTATAATATATCCTTATAAGCTCTTTTTATTAACAGAGTTATCTATAAATAATACATTGCTGGCATAGATAAATAATTACGCTTTACTTCTACCGTCTCTTCCATTATCTTGTCCTTTATTACGTATTCCTTTATCTCTCCCTCTACTATTTATTCCTTCCTTGTCTCCTCTATAGTAGATTGCTCTGCTCCTTATACTATATAAGTACTAAATTACTTTGTCTACCGCTTAATAGTGCTCTTAGCTTAGGTTCTAATTAAACCTTACTAGCTATAATACTATAAAAGCAATATCTAGACGCGTTATAGTAGCTATATAGAGTACTAAACCCATTTTTCTTTAATATAGCATTGTAGAAGCTAGTAGGGATATTAGATAGACTAATAGGTCTATATTAGGGGACGGACGCATTAGATAGATTAATTAGTAATTAGTGGAGAGGAGTTTTAATTCTGCTATAGGAGTATCTAGAAGATGCCCTTTAAGATCTATCTTATACTAGTTAGCTATCTTCTTAATATAGGCTTCCTAGAATAGCCATAGGAGCCTCTAGCTATAATTGTGTAGCATATAGATTTCTAGGAACTATTTTAGCTCGCTAAGGGTACTTATCTAGTATTCCTTACTGTTGGAAACACAGGGCAAATCACCAATACTACTCGAGTAGATACAGTGATGGAAAAGGTTGTTGTTCTAGATAGGGGAGGGTGAGGAACTTAAGGTTCCTCACCACGCTAGTGCCGCGACGACACGTGATGGCAACTTGCCTCACGTAACGGCAACTTGCCGCATATGGCGGCAATTTGCCTTATTCCCAACACTGGCAACTCTTCTTTTTGTAGTTGCCATCTATATACACTTATAGGTTGCTACCTATACAAAGAGACAAAGCCTAAGGAGAAGGAGATGAGGAAGGGTGTTAGGGGTTAACGCGAATACAGAGTGACCGCTAAGGCGCTAGTAGTAAGCGAGCCAATAGCGATTTTCTATGCCGGGCATGGAAAATCCTGATTGGCTACTCTTAAATTGTTATATCTTCTACTCCCTCTTAACCCATCCTTTAACTCGTACACGCAGAGTATTTGTGTTAACGAACGTCTCTAGTGCCTTGTTTGGGTTTACCTTCATTATCGCATCTACCGGGTTATCTTGGCCATTAATCTATTAAATCTTAAAGAGTTCTTGACGCTCGTAGGGTTGCTAAAGTGCCATAATATTAATTATAAGACGCTTCTCCTTTATGGTACCAAGCTTAACTAAACACTTATAGAGGGAATATAAGTCTATGCATACGATTATAGGAATAGTAGGAAGTTCAAGTCAATCTGTAATTATCTTTAGGGTAGTTCCAATTGTAATTGCTATATTAACTCCGCCAACCATTCCATATATCTCTAACGCTAGAACGCTCCAAGTAACGCGCTTGCTCTTGGTTAAGCTCTAATAAATAAGATTACCATAGATTATAAAGTCATTCTCTCTAGTAAATTTGTTTGTGATAATAATCTTATATCCTAGCTAGAAGCTAAAATCTTTATTATTTATAAACAATCTATTAACAAATACAAAGAGCTTGGCGGTGGGAAGATTAATAGGTATATAGAGTAGTCCCCAATCAAGATGGTTCATTTGCCAGGAAAGACGCTTATTTAGGGCAAGAACATTATCCTTGGTTGGTTCCTAGTGTTAGGCGGCAATAAAGAGATCAAATAAAGCCTTAGGTTAATAGATAGAAGCAACATAAGCTCCGCGAGCGCGTTACTCCACATATCCTTATTTCAGAGAATTAACGTTAACAATATTAATCTTCCTACCTTGACCCTTCTGGCGTAAAGCAATAGAGTCCTTATTTAGGGAGAGGATGCATCTATTAAAGAGCAATAGTGTTGTTAAGTCAAGTCTTTCCTTTGGCTTTGCTATAAGTTTTGCCTTCGCTAGCGCGTCCTCTTTAAGGGCTGAGAACTGGTTGTCACCTAAGATAATTATATTATCGGTTTGTATGCTGATAATTCCAAATAGAGTTCCCGTAGTTATAATAAGGAAGCAGGGATTAAATATAGAAGTAGTTATTAAGAGCTTCTCTTTATGGTGCTTGCTATAAGTAGCCCACCAATAAGTTCCTGCCTCTGCAATTCCATATAATAGCTTAAGTACAACCATGATTATATCTTTGGGATATTAGTAGCGAATTTGCTCTAGAAGGTATGCTAGTATTAAGCGCTAAAGGCGTGTCTCTAATTGGGTATAGGCCTAAGTAATATCTCGCAAATAAACCGCTATTTTATTCTTTATTAAGGAGGGAGCTAGCGCAATAATAACTTATTAACTAGCTTGTTAAATTATAGGGGATTGCATAAGAATTACTTCCTTACTATTGTCGTTATAACCTTAAATAACCAGTCTTAACTTCTTAAATAGGGTATTAATAGCTTTGCCCTTAATCTTATTAACTATTCTTAACTTAAAGATGCAAACTCTATTAAACTTAGTAGGGTCATACTTCTCAAATTTAAAAACTCCTCTTATAATAAGACTATCGATCTCCTACTTATTAGATGTTTAAAAAGGAGCTCCTAGAGTTATAATACAACCTTCCTTTTAAAGCTATTTTATAAGTTTAAAGTCAGCCTTCTCCTTAGCTATTATAAAGGCCATTAATAGCTTAACTCTATTCTTAATGGCGGCAACAAATTACTCTTTAAAATTAATAAGATGTTGGTGATTTTATAATCCTTTTAGGCAACCTCTACCGCGTTATGGTTGCGGTATATCTACTACAATTATATTAGGATCGTGGTCGCCTTCTAGAGTACATTAATTATGGCTCTCCTTTAGGGCGTCTTTTATAGCATCCTATAAAGGCTTAGAACTGTTATCTTTGTAGTAAGGCTTAATAACAGTTAAATAGAATTAAGTGGGTCCGTAAGGCATCTAAATAGTGTAAGTTTAACCATTAATTACAATAAGTTAATATGGGCCTAACCACCCTCCCTTTTTACGCCATACATATACCTTAGACTGGAGTGGCAGATTAAGCATAGTTAAGGTATTTAGGCCATTTCTTATTCCTAGTGCATCGTTAACCTAGCATGTGGCGTAGAGACATTATACCTCCTTTATTACCTTGCGAATAGCCTCAGCTTGTTGCATAATGGAGGGAGATGGTAGAGAATTATTAGTTATTTAAGGGTAGGCGCTAAAGACTAGCAACGTGGGTATAAGTCTATCTGGGCCAGCGGAATCATTAACGGCTTTAACAGCCATTTATAAGGTAAGTTCTTCGCTAGCATCCTCTAGTTTTAAAGAGATAATCTTGTATACACAGCGTAATAGTATATAATATCGCTCCACTTTTCTAATACTATTATGTGCCTTAACAGGGACTTCCTTAACCTTAATTGCCATTGCCTTTATCTATTATTAAAACTCTATAGATAAGAAGTTCTTTCCTATATTATAGACGATTTAATTAGGGGGTCCTAGATAGACATTAATTTAGTATAATTAAAGGGTATCCCATGCGTTCCTAGCTAATATATCCTTTAAGAAACGTGCGGCTTGGAAGGAGGTTGAGAAGTTAATAACTTAAAGTACTAGCTTGCCGCTAAGATATATAACGTCAATAATAATATAGAAGTTAAAGTTATAGTTATCTTTAAGGGTAAACTTAAATCGGCTAGGGAACTTCTAGTTTATTTAGTAGTAATAGTAGTACTTTATAAGATGCTTAATTGCCTTAACCTTGACTTTATAGCCTACTTGCTAAAGAACCCTAAGCAATTAGTAAATAGATAGGTGGCTAAAACAACAGTATAGTTAATGTAGCTCTAACTTAGTTAAGTGGCTTTAAGCAATGCTCTTTTCTAGTTAATAAAGGAGTAATTAGGGGTAACCCCATTTACGTATAATGGGCACCTAATTATCTCCCTAAATAAGCATATTCTTAAGGTTATTAAGTTTAACGCCTAATTTATCTATATCTCTAATGCAAAATAGAAACGGGGTGTTTGTGGGAACAATGTAAAAAGTAATATACCCTAAGGGGGTTTTAACCTTAATTATGCTGAGAGAGATTGCAGTACCCTTGCCAAAACAAATTGTATATTAGCCTGCCGTTAATTAGTCAATCTAAACAGAGCTATTAAGCTACTAAAGAGCTTAAACTTAAGGTTCTCCTACTATAGATACTCCTGCGGCTTTAGTATCTAGTATAATACCATAGAAGACGTTCGCCGAGTATCTGTTATTAAAGGAGAATGTAGAACTCTCCTTTAGCTTATTAAAGATATCTAACTTCGTGATAGCATGGAGCGTAGATTGGTCATTAAGAATAGTAATAGTTTGTGTGCCATCTACCTCACCATACTTAGTAAAGTATTAGTTAGGAGAGTAGTCCTTAATTTCCATATCTATAAGAAGCTGTTTGGCCTCATTAACCTTACCCTTAAGATCTTCTTCGCCTTCATATTAAACCAGGAAGCTTTGGAAGTAGGCTATAGTGACTTCTCAGTTTCCAACATTTCGTGCACTCTGGCGAAACTTATTATATACCTCCTTTTGTCTATTAAGGGGGTGTCTAGTTAACTAGCAATTTAGCTTTTTATAAACGTAGCATTTCTTTTACTAATTATTATAAAATAAACCTCCACAAGGACCTCCATAATTACTTTATAGTTAACGTTGATTGTACCCTCTACTATATCCCCTGCTACAACCACTATATATTCAATCAGTCCAGTTATAATTATATTGGTTAGCCAGGTCAATTAAAGTAGGTTAGAGTTAGGCATTAAATTACTATACTTCTTAAGAGCATAGGGTGGTGCCAATAGAGGATCTTAATTGAGCATACACTCCTTCATAAGTACTTACAGGGTTAAAGAGAGTAAGGTTATATTCTTTAACACCTTAACATGCACTAATAACTTAATCACGTAGGCTAAAGTCCTCTTAATATAATTCGGATAAACCACGCTAAATTGTCTGGAGTTAATTAAAGAGCTTTTAAAGATAATCAAGTCAAGAGGCACCTGGGTTTATAGCAATAATTCTTAGGAAGGTAGTCTCTCTCTACTCTAATATATACTGCTGCTTATTCTCCTCTGTTTTAAAGTGGCATCTTATTTTATATATCATTCGGTTAAAATCATATCCTTTTCCTGCTAAACAATTATAATAGAAGGTACTAGCTTGGCCCTTAAGCATAATGGAATAAGCGTTGTGGTATTAATCAGACTCTATTCCCACCTTCTAGCAATAGTTATAGAAGATACATAGTTTCAAATTAAGAACATTATATAATTCTCCGCCAAACTTCTTCTCCTAATCTAAATAGAGCTTCGTAAGCTCTGTAAGCAATTTTAAACTGCTTCTAATTTAAGATTGAGATGGAGGAGGTAGGGGTTGCATTGCAGGCTGCAGTAGGGATGTAGGTCTGGTTGGTGGAGTCTAAAGGTTGTTAAATCATAAAGCAATGGGATCCTGTGCCTACTCTCGTTAGGGTATAGTATCCGACGTCGAGGTTACGGGTTAAATTGGATACAGAGAAGTTAAAGGTAGAGGTAGGTTCGTCTCTAGAGGTATATTACTTAGGTTCTATTATAAGTTAAGCTTCCTCATAGTGCGTAGTTGGTGCTCAATCTCTTATAGAGTCCATTCGTGTTCTTCTTTTACGTTAATAACCTGCTCCTAAATGTTGTCTCTAATAGTACCCCCGTCCTTAGGGATAAATACTCCATTCTCCTAAAGGAAGTTATAGAAGTCCCGTACAATATCCTTATTTACAGGGGCCTATGTTTCCTTTATCTATCTAATAAAGTCCTCCTTTATACATTCCCATAGCGCGGTATCATTGTATTCACTGTCCTTGTAATATACCATACAGTATAATAAAAATCCATTTAAGTCTTGTTCATTAGCATTTGCAAGGTCAATTATGGCTTTATTCTATGTCTTTAGGTTAATGTCTTCCTCATACTTCTTTGGGTAGGTTAACGCCATGGTAGGTATAGAATCGACGGGGTGTCGTATATCAAAGGTAGGTAGGATTTTCAGTTTTATAGGATCTCGTAGGTTTGCTGTCAAGAGGTAGGCAATTCAAGATGTTGTTTGACGCATTTTGGACGTCGTTTAACGCGTTTTAGACGTTAACTTGGGACCCTAGGTTTAGTAACACTTCTGACCTAAAGTACTTGACCAAATCTTCATAAACGCGGTTGTTCTGCGTAATAGACGCAACTTGGTATCTCCTAGTACTCAGTGACACTTCTATTACTAGTTTTCCGCAAGTCTAAGGTAGTACAGTATTGCCAGGATCCATTCTATATAAGCGCATATAGCACCCCTATACGAGACTATCTCTTCTGTTCGAAAACCTAGCTGCTCTATAGTTGACTGTGTATTTAACTACTGATTAGTGTTGGAAACACAGGGCAAATCACTAATACTACTCGAGTAGATACAGTGATGGAAAAGGTTGTTGTTCTAGATAGGGGAGGGTAAGGAACTTAAGGTTCCTCACCACGCTAGTGCCGCGATAATACGTGATAGCAACTTGCCTTACGTGACGGCAACTTGCCATATATAGTGGCAATTTGCCTTATTCCCAACACTTACTTAGCTCCTTAATTGCTTTTTAAGCTTTCTTTTTATCTATCTTTTAGTAGCAGAAGATAATATTGTTAATATATAAGAAGACGACTATTCCACCTTTTAGTATAATATACAGCTCCTAAGGTACCTCTTTAAAGCCTAATTTGGTTAATAAGCTTGTAAGATTCTTTTACTATAATAGTAGTAATTATTATAGTTTGTAAAGGGCTTTTCTTAAGCATAGTACTTTATCAGTTTTTTTTACTAAACTTTAGTAGTAGCTTTATATAGACAACCTTATTAAGATCGCAATGGATAAACACGTTAACTATATCTATCTATATTGTCTCTAGGTTAAATTTTATGGTAATCGCTATTAGGGTCTAGAAGGTTATACTTGCCAATATAGTAGCTTTTATAGGTAGGTCTTTTAGGGCCTATTAATTTCTATATACTACTAGGCGTGCCTTACATTTCTAGAGAAATCTATGCTTATCTATCTTATAGATAAATACCTATATTAAGCTGAGGATCTGCTGTCCCTTTATATACTTCTTATCTATTTCTTAAAATAACCTTATTTAATAATGGGATTGGAAGTAGGCTTGTTAAGCCACTTAGAACTAATTTTAAAAAGGATATATATTAAGGTCCTTAATTAACTAAGGTAGAGAAGGTAAGTTTTTCCTATGTAATCTAATATTATATATTCTGCCTAATTTTAGCTTGCTATTGTTAAGTTAACTATTAAGGTTAAACTTTCTTTCTGCTAAGAAGGCGCTATAATAGGCTAAAGTAATTCTTTTAGTAATAAAGTCTTTAAACCTATAATCGCCGGCTTCCTTAAATATGTCTTTAACTAAGTTATTAAACACCCCCTAAGTATTAAACGTATCTCCTACTTAATAAGCAACGTCTTAATTAGTATCTTAAACTAAAATTACAGGATAATTAATGTAAAAGGTATATGGAGATTCTTTATCTTCTTCTGTTAGAGGTGGTGTATAATATATATCTTTAAGAGCTTTTGCAAGGTTAAGATCTGTTAATTTATTAAAGGCTTAAACTGGCTTATTATTAGCGTTATTATCTTCCTCTTAAATTAATGGTGTAAATACTTCTTTATTATCTTCTAGAAGAACCTTATTCTTAATTAGGGTATTAGGAAGTTAAATCTTCTTAATTAGCATATCTAATTTAGTATATAGGTCCTTTAAGATGTCCGTTTACTTACTGTTAAAGAACGTCTTTTTATTAAAGATAATGTCCCTAATAGAGATAATGATACCTTTATATGGGATCCAGATCCTATAGATATTAGTAGAGTTATAGCTAATAAAATAGCTGATATGGGCTCGCAGATCTAGCTTGCTTAGCCTTTTCTTCTTTAGCTAGGTATTTAATATTATCGCGTACGCCCTATAGCCGTAGGCTTTTAGGTGCGCTAGTTGCGGTCTTTTTAATCTTTTATTAGCTAGGAAGGTATAGAACCTCTTATATAGCAATTTCCATCCATTACTTTCCCGTGGCGTTTAATCTTAAAGGTAGACTATATAGTTAACTGTCTTATTCTATAGATTATATAGTAAATTAGCAGTAATTCTTATTACTTATGCTCTCTTAATAATTATACCCCTTAAGTGTTTGGTAGTACTGTTTTATACTTAGGTATATAGCGCCAAAGGCTTAAATATAATTCCTTGGGTTTGTAGCCATTTGAGGGTTCTTTTTCTCCCTAGCTTATTGCAGTGCTTTTATTAGTATTCAACATCAATATAAGACCGTATTGAAGTTGATATTGAAGACGACTTTGTTATTAAATAGATTACTGAATATTGAATCTGGATTGCGTATATATAGAACCTTGACATGGTAATCAAGCTCGGTACGGCTCCAGGCTTTGGTAGAGCTCTAAAATACAACAGCTCTCACCGCTATCGTCAACTTCGCGATCTTTGGCTTAGCGTATTTAGTGGTGGCTTATTAGGCTCCCCTTCGGCTGCTACGTTTGCCGCTACAAGCCTCCCCTCGGCTATAATATTACTAAGCAGCCAACTTTTTAAGCACTTAGTGTACAATATTCTGTAAAATTAAGTTTAATATTTATATATTATAACTTTATATGTATTTACCGAATAAATTTAAAATATATATATTACTTAAAGGCCAAAGTTATTTACCAAAGCATTTATACCTTATTTTTACCACTTTAACTAAAATCGTCAATATTCAATAACTTTCAGTATTGAACATATTGTATTGAGATTGAATATTGAATGTAAATATTCAATATTCGGTAAATGTTAAACAATATCGAATATGGATAAAAGGACTGGCTTATTGTCTAATCTAATAGTATTAACTTTAAGGTTATACCTTCGATGAATCTATTAGATAAAAATTTTAAGTACTTATAATGTCTTCTTCTCCTTACTATGCGTTATTATAAAATACGGGAAGGATCTTCCTAAGAAGGTATTGTAGATAAGCATAACTTATATAAATCTAGTATATGCTTCCTTAAGGTTAGTTTAGTTAATATAGAGGTTAAGATAGGGTTTATTAATATTTAGTTTTAAGAACCTTTATAAAACCTAATACTTAATTTTAGCGAGACTGTAGTGTTAATATTCTGTCATCTTAGGGCCTTAAAGCTTAACTCCTAAGGCGTTAATACCTAAATAATAAAGGCTTATAGGTCCTGGATGACCTAGACGCATATACTATAGTTATATATTACCTTTCAAGTCGTGCGAGGAGCTCTTGCTGCACCCAGCCCAAAAGACCAAAGCTAACCAAAAGATCCCTAAAAACACCTAGAGAATCCCCCTAAGATGCATGCATCGCAGGGGAGGCACACATTAAATAACGGTGGTTCGCACTCGCGCGCATCCGCCAGAACCACGCCTAGCAATAGCCCTCCATAATAAAGACGGGCGAATACCATACCATAAAGCAGAAATACCTCCATTAAGAAGGCATCTAATAAAATATAAAGCCTATTAAACGCGTCTAGTATCCAGAATTGTGGGGGAGTAACTGTTAGCTATAACAAACTAACACAGCTAGTAGAATGGCTCCGCTAGTCTAGTAAACCTTAGGCGCCCCTCTAGCAAACCCTTAATTAAATCCTCTAATAGCTAAACAAAATTAAAAATAAACAAAACCCCCCTTTACTGGCGAACCGCACCTAGACCGCCGTAGCTACGCTCCTATAGCATAGGGAACCTACCCCCCTTAAGACAATAACTGGGTATATAATTATAATATAACCAAATATAGAAAAAGTAGAGGGGCTTAGGGGATAGTTAGAAACAGAAGTCCTTATAGAAATCTGTAAAGAGGTCTATAACACTGTTATAGTCTAACACCTTAGGAGCGGAGACATTAGAGTTACCCTAAAGGACTAATAGTTAAAGGAATAAGCTATAAGGGTAGGGGATAGGCTAGGAGAATATATTAGTATAAAAGTACTCCGTGAGGATTACCTAGTTAAAGTCCCAGTAATTCCCTTAAGCCTTAGGGTAGAAAAGGGACGCCAGGCGGATAATACAGTAATTATATAGGAGATAGTAAGATAAATAGAACGCCTTATACTAGGACTTGAAATCACCTAAATCTAATAGCTTTAATAGGAAAATATAAACTAAGTAAATAATAAGAATAATAAGAGGATATAAGGGTTGCCAGAGACTCGCTAGGAGACACTAGTTAAACGCATAGCTCCCTTATTATTAGCACACTTACACTAGGAATGCAAAAACTCCTTATCTAAAAAGGAATAATTATAAATGGCCTTATATACAACATAAGGCTTTATAACTCTAGACTACGCCTAAAATGGTGCTATTGCTGTATATAATAGGGACACACCCAATCTACATGCGCAGCACAGGTATGCTGCGGCCACTGTATAGACCCCCATAATATAAGATACTGCTTAAATTAAGACTAAATAAAATGCGTAAACTGCCACTAAAGTATATATAAGGCGTAGGAGAGAAAAGACTGCATTAAATACAAAAGATGGAAGGCAAGGGCTTAATAGCTGCAGGAGTAACTGCACGATAGGTTATACAAGTAGAAACAATAGGCAATAAGCTAGGGGGACGTAGGTGCCTTCCTAGCGTTCCCTACCTTTAACACTGGGGGGCTAGGCCAGCTATCCCAAGCCTTAACAGGCTAGAAGCGACGCCGCGCAATATCACTAAACCAAATAGGGACATAAGGGTCACAGGGGATATAAGGGAGAGGACGTTCTGTAGGAAGGCCCCTATGGACAGCTATAGCAAGCTTAAGACCAGGATAATTAAGAATTAGACTTAACGCGGCAAATATAACATTTGCAGCCAACCTATAAAGGGTATATAGCTAACTAGTAAGATTAGGGGAAGAACCAGAGACAATAACAGATTTAGATATAGAAGCGCTAGTAGGAACACAGGATATAGGAATAGAAAGCTCTATATAAAATAAGTAGCGACTAGGGTGTAAACATAAGAGATAGAAGTTTTAAAAATCCTAGAGAAAGTAGAAATAGAAAAAGTAAGGAATAAAGGAAAGACGAAGAACCTCTGCTAGGGGTCCGCCACCTATCTATTATATAGTATAACTGCGGTAATACAAACTACCATCTTACAAGGCCCCTACTAGACAGTCTAGACCTAGAGAAACACTATATCCTTGCTATATAAGAACCGTATTACAATACCTACACACAATCAACATACTGTCAGATAATCTGTATTCTCTAAGGCGTGGGACACGTGCATTGTAAATCTCTTTATAGAGCCCCAGGGGCCCCAGGTCAAGACAAGAACAACAATTAACGATCAAGTTAAGATTATTAATCAATCAACCCATTTCATCAATGAACTGCTCTACACAAACTTTATAACAGTTATAAGCCCAGTCCGCCAACTCAAGAAGCTATTCAGCTATTACTCAATCATTTAAAGAAATTCTACCTTATCGTCAGACTCTGACACCTTATCGTTAAGACGCAGACTCTGATAGAAATCCTACCTTAAGTATTACAGGACGATTCTAACACGAGATTCCACGAGATTCCACGAGATTCTATGAGATTCCACGAGATTCTATGAGATTCCGTCTTAATTATTAAAGGACAATTCTAATAATAAGGACGATCCTAACAAGGACAATCCCAACAATAAAATACCATCTTAATTCCTCCTTTACCTATTAGTTAAATAACTCTACCAATAAGTTCGTTAACAATAATTATCCTTAATAAGCCAGAAGACTGGGGACAATAGCTATAGTAACTCTAAGCCCTTATAAATTAGCAAATTTGGGCCTATGTTAACCTAGCCACAGAAGCACCTTAAGAAGGTCTACTTAAAAAACCACCTTATCTAAAGGTTATAGATTTTAATAAGAATGCAACCTTATATATATAGCTCTTAACAAATTAACAGAGAGCATATAAGAATAGCAGATAATACTATAACTAGGACATAAAGTATTTCCTAAGATAGGAAAATTATCTTTAACAGATCCACACCTAGATTATATCTATAGTATTAACTTAGAAAAAGCTACTGCTTAACCCTTCCTTAACCGTTAAAGAATGGCTATTCCGGCTAAAAGAGAACACAGAACCTACCTTATTATTTATTAAAAAGAAGGTATAATACTAGTACACAGAAGCCCTTAAGGGGTTCAAACACTTATTAAAATTAAATTAGTAGTTAGATTAATAGGAACATGCAATAGCCCTAGGAGAGAAGTATAAGATCCCTTAAATATCTAATAGAATCTGGCTTTAAGATTTAGCAGACGTTATTTAACCTTTTAGCAACGCCTACTATGTAAAGTATACTACTAAGTTAAATAACCCTTAGAAGTTAAGATCTTCTAAATACCGTAGAGTAGCAAAAGAGCTATAAGAAGGACTTAGAATACCCTTAAAGAAAGCTAATACTACTATAAGAGGAAGTACCTTTAATGCAGACTTCGCAGAGTAAGCCATTAAGGATTACTCTAATACTACTAAAGGTTTATAAAGAGGAAAGGCCTTAGTATATAAGAGCCGCTTAAAGAGAGCCGGGACACTAGTAGATAAGGAGACGTCCTATAAGAAGCTAATACCTGAGTGCCTAGTATACAAAATACAAGGACACTCCCTTTAGGACTATTAGTGTTTATTTAAAGATAAGAGACCTACAGAAGTCACAATTAGAGATACTTATATTAAAAAGGCACTAAGGAAGGTAGAACAGAACAAGAATCTTACTAATCTAGTTACCAAAATCAGACTTAAACAAGAAGACGAAGCTTAATAACAATAGGACGAAAGTTAAGAGATAGTTAAGAAGAGTAAGGGAATTCTACGTCTTAAGGACGTTGCCTTTTATATAGACTTTATAAATCTAGTGTTATTCTATCTACTTTAAAAATGAGGGAACTGCTAGGATAATAAAGGATGACATAATCCTATGCTAAATAGAAGGACATTATGGATAATAGACTATTAAAATATATCCAACCAGGGAGTCTATTAGCGTTTAATACAAGTTAACTGCTACACCGTTAACAGAAGTGCAGAGTATCATTAAGAGACATTTATCTAGATGCGAAAGGTAATGTATAACTACGGCATCTGCATTTAGGTCATCTAGGACCTATAAGGTCTTATAAAGGTTCTTAGATTAGAATATCAATAAACCCTATCTTAACCTCCTAACTAGACTAACCTTAAGGAAGCGCTAAGGGATTACATTTAAGCCTTTAGCGCTACACCTAAGCTTAAAACGGTACCGCCAAACACTTAGGGGGTGTAATTATTAAAAAAGCACGCAATAGGACAGTAGATCCTTAGCTTAATAAGACCTACCTATAAAAGCTACTGCATTAGCAAGTATAACCTATAGCAATTACCGCAAAATTTAACCTAGAGATGACATAGAAAGATATAGATAACGCAATTGTCTATTACAATCTTAATAAAGTCATCTGTTAATAACATTGTCTTCTACTACTAAAAGACAGATAAGAAGAAAGCTTAAGAAGCAATTAAGGAGCTAAGTAAGGAATACTAGATAAGTACCCTTAGTAAGCTAAAATGGTTTCTAGGAATCCATGTGCTATATAATTATAGCTAGAGGCTCCTATGGCTATCCCAGGAAGCCTATATTAAAAAGATAGCTAACTAGTATAAGATAAATCTTAAAAGGGCGTCTTCTAGACACTCCCATAGCAGAATCTAAACTCTTCCCTACTAATCACTAATCAATCTATCCAACGCGTCCGTCCCCTAATATAGACCTACTAGTCCGTCCTATATCCCTACTAAGAGAAGCAGCTTCTATAATGCTATATTAGAGACCAGTACCTATATAGCACAAGGAGCAGAGCAATCTACTATAGAGGAGATAAGGAAGGAATGAACGGTAGAGGGAGGGACAAAGAAATACGCAATAAAGGATGAAATAACGGAGACGGTAGAGGTAAAGCGCAATTATTTATCTATGCCAGCAATGCATTATTCGCGGACAATTCCATTAATAGAAAGAGCTTATAAGGATATATTATAAAGCTATCTAGAGGACTAATCACATGGAGAGTAAATAAGTAGGATATGGTGACTACGTTAAGCACAGAAGCTAAGTTATTAGCCCTATCTTAGATAGTAAAAGAAGCTATCTTTACTAGTAGGATGTTTAAAGCAACTAAACGAGCCATTAATTATTAAATGCGACAACACCTAGACGCTCTAACTAATTATAGAAGACACGGCAAAGCTAATTATAAAGCCCCAATACGTTAATATCTATTAATACTGGCTATGTCAGGAATACGCAATAAGATAAGTATAAATTTAATAGACAGCGATGAAGGAGATAATTACTAATGAACTTATAAAGGCCCTGCCCAAGCAGAGGTTTTAAAGCTTTATTAATATAATCAGAATAGTGGATATTAAGGAGCAGCTAGATAAGGAGAAGTAACTGGAGGACCTAAGGGAGAAGGAAGGATTCAAATAAGATTAAGGATTTAATTGACGCATTGACGGACACAAGAAGGTAGTTAGCTTTAACCTTAAAGAGCTCAAAGCTAAGGGGGTGTGTTAGATAATCTGTATTCTCTAAGGCCTGGGACACGTGCACAAGTCACGTGCACGGGGCACGTGCATTGTAAATCTCTTTATAGAGCCCTAGGGGCCCCAGGTTAAGACAAGAACAACAATCAACGATTAAGTCAAGATCATTAATTAATTAACCCATTTTATCAATAAACTGCTCTACACGAACTTCGTGACATATACTGCCCCTAAGGATTCCAGCTCTTATACAAACCAAAAGCAGCTATATGCGTGTGCTTTATAATCAGCAAGGCTATTAGCCTATCCTCGTGGTTATAGCAGGCAGTTAACCTAGATATTACAGTTATAATAATCTAGATATATAGGGGTCCGGTATAAATTATTAATATATATAACCCTAGGGTTAAAGGGGTCCTATAAATAGAGAATATTATATTGGTAATAAGCTTACTAAAACTAAAGGCATAGAGTCTATCCTATTAGGAGATATAAACCTCCACTACCTGTAATAGGGGGGTATCTATATTGCTGCTAAATAATAGGTAGAGTGCCTACTAAGAGCTATAGATATCTGGGGCCTTAAACTGGCTACCCCCCTAGGAGTAATTATATGGCAATAAGGCACCGCTAGAAGTATAATTGACCTTATATTTATAGACGAAGGCCTATACTAGAGATTTAAAAGGTGTAACCCTAAAGAAGAATAGGCACTTGCCTTAGACTATATCTCTATCTAAATATAGCTAGACCTAGATATTAAGGCGCAACTAAATAGTAAAAGATATGTAATAAGAAAACTTAAGACAGATAGCTTTCTTAGTATAGTTAAACAACAACTTTAAGACCTAGAAAAAATTCACCTAATACTAAACGAGCGAGGCTTATTAGCTACCCCTAAGGAAATTAACCAAAGACTAGAAAGGATCTAGGTAGTATTTAAAAACGGGCTAGAAGAGCACTGCCCGGTCTTATAACTAGGGACCTATACGTAACACGCATAGTCCGTATAATGCGCGGTTCTTATTGCCAGCTAATAATAAGCAAGAAGGAAATATATAAGCAGCTATAACCCTAAAGATAAGAGATAATATAAAGACACAAGAAACCAGTTAAAGAATACCCTAAAAAAAGAAGCAAGGAATAACTGGAGATAGTTTATAAACAAGCATACTTTTAACCGAAGCCTCCCCTATAATAAGGGCCTTTAGGCTATAGTAAAATAGGTAAAGAAAAAGGTAGGGCGCTTAGTAGAAGACCTATACTTACTATCCCTATAAAGAGCAGGGGAGTTATAGGCCATTAATAACAGTAATAAGAAGGTAAAGATCCTTATAGAAAGATTCTTCCCCTAACTAGCTCTAGTAGACCTTAATAATATTATAGGTAAAATACTAGTAACTTACCTGTGGGTTAACAGCAATATAATAATAAAGGAAATGGCCAGAACTATTAGCCGCCTTTTAAATAATATAGTACTAGGACTAAATGGGATACTAAATGAGGCTTTAAAGACCTATGGACTACTTATAGCACTTTGGCTTGCAGATATAGCTAGAGCATGCTTTGCTATAGGCTACTACCCACGACTTAGAAGGTCTATAATGACGGTTATCCTATAAAAAGAAGGTAAAGTAGACTACTTAATCCCAGGAAGCTACCGCCCTATTACCTTAAAAAATACCCTTAACAAGATCCTAGAAAGGGTAATAGCGGACCATATAGTAGATATGGCTAAGGAACACGCCCTACTACTATAAAGTTAAATGGGGGTAAGAAAGAACCGCTTAACACTATTAGCACTTATATTACTTGCCGCCACTATTAAATCTACATAGGCGATATAAAGGGACTTTATAGTATTAATACTTAGCCTAGATATTAGTGGTGCCTATAATAACATACCCTATAAGCGCCTCCTATATATCCTTAGGGCAAAGGGCTTCCTAGAATGGATTATATAATTTGTTTAAGGGTTTATAGGCTAGAAAGAAATATCGCTTGTCTTTAGCGGATACTAGAGCCCCCCTATTGTAGTTGCAACAGGAATACTACAAGGATTACCCCTCTTACCTATACTCTTCCTTTTCTTTATAAGCAACCTACTTAAGTCCTTTAAGAAAGGGGTGACCTAGGGGATAGGCTTCGTTAATAATACAAACCTAATTATATATGGGCCAACAGCCGTAGAGAACTGCAGAATACTAGAAAAAGCCTATAACACCTATATAGAATGGGCAAAATAATATAGAGTCCAATTCTTACTAGAGAAATACCAGCTAATCTATTTTATAAGAAAATATAACTAATCTGTAGATCTCTAGTATATAATCTATATCTAAGGCTTTAGGGGGTAACTAGTTTAAGGCCTAAGGGTACTAGGAGTATAGGTAGATAGTAAGCTCTAGTGGAGCGTATATGCATTGTATGCGGCCCGTAAGGGCCAAGCGCAGTATATTACAATATCCAGAATTATTAATTCTATGTGGGGCCTATGCTTCTAGAGGTTATGCCTATTATATACAGCAGTTGTCTAGCCAACTATAATGTATAGATCTAGTATTTAGGCTATAGGAGAAACTAAGAAAGGCCCCTCTAAAGCACTCCTTAAACCACTCTAAAAGGTCTAAACAGCTTGCCTCTGGAGTATAATAGGTGGGTATAAGCAAATGGCCACAGTACTGCTTAAGAAGGAAGCTAATACCCCCCCCTATAATTATATATTAAAGCCGCTGTAATATAAAGGATGTAAAAGGAGCGTAACTTTAGTATTATAAAGTATATTAAGTCATGCCTAAATAAACTATGGAGGGACCCTAGGGTGCCCTATAGGAGAGCTAACTATTAACCCTAAAGTAGGGAAGACATATTAGAGAAATAGGTAGAAAAAGTAGAAGAAGAATGGTGCTGTGTTAGGGCCTAGGCCTATATAGAGGAGGAAGGGAGATATGTAAGAAACTAGTAAAGATAACAGTAAGAGAGAAAAAGGAGCTAAAGTAAAGCATGAAAGAGTACTGGGAAACCATCTACTATAATATAATACTGATTAGACCAACACTGGAGAGGTATATAGAAGTTAAAGGTATAGAGGCTGTCTTAGGTAAGAGGAACCTAGGCTGCAGTATAGTTAATACTATAGAGGGTAAATACCTAAGGGCTCCAAGAAAGGCCTAATAAAGGCAGAAAATATAATGGCAACACTCCTAAGAATAGGAATAATAGGACTAAAAGACTAGCTCTACTAGGTAGGTGTCCTAGTAGGTAGCCTAAGATGTGAATATAGCTGGCTAAGACAGATACTAAAATACGTAATACTATTATGCTCCTTACGCACTAACTAAGAAGTAATGCTCTTAGTAGCTGGCATAGAGAACTATAATACACTACTCTTAATATAAAAAGGTCTTAAGGCGGTTACCTAGTAGCTTATTAGCTAAAATATACTAGACTAGTTTTAGGTTGCAAAGGAAATGGTAATAGAAGGCAAAGGGGCGAGCACTAGGCGCCCCCTAATAACTCTACAGTAGTAGAGTTAAGTTTGCGATACTAGCGTGTCCGTAGGCTTGTTACGGCAGTAGTGGTTCCTAAGGAGGTCGAAAAGTAAGGTAGTAGAGCACCATAGGTAACTCGTAGGCGCCTCGTAGGCGCTGTATAGGCGAGTCCTAAAAGGCGGGGAGATGGATTACGGGGTTTTCCCATGTAGAGTTTTCTCCCTATATGTATATAAGGAGTAGTCCGCGTGGGCCTAGTAGGGATCCGAATCGGACATTAAGCAATGAATTATAATAATATATATTACCTTTTATATCTAGACAAATGTCTTTTAATAATGCTCTATGCTTCTATTGGCAGTGTAGCAATTAACTTATATTAAATGCTAATAGACTTCTTAGTTAGATGTATTTAATAGTCTATTATCTATAATGTTCTTCTATTTAATATAGAATTGTATTATCCTTTTAAATTAGAAGATTATTATCTCCTTTATTATTTTAGTAGTGTGGAAGGGTATGGTGGCTCTTAGATAGGAAAGTCACGGTACTATCTATCTATTAGTTAGTTAGTCAGTTAGTTAGTCTATCTGTCTCTCTGTCGGTAATAAAGAAAGAAAAGAATGTATTCCGTGAACTAGTAGGGTCGTGATTGTATATAAGGTAAGGAGGAAAGAAGGAGGAAAGCCAAAGCTTTATAAATATAAGAAAATGCCAAGACAGTAGGCGACGTCTAATCTACACTACTATATACCTCCCCTACTAAGAATGTTGTCCCCTAACGTTCTACCCTATAGAAGAATAGCCAAACAAAAGTATAGTAAAAGCAGAATAGAAAAAGGAAAGTATATAATGGAATGTAGGAAACCTCTTCTCCTAGTAAGATACCTATTAGACACGCGCTGAATAAATACACCTATTAGCCGTACTAGTTGCCTATGCGCTATACCCACTAGTGTTACTGGTTGAAAGCATAAATGCACACACTAGCCGCCCTAATCGCCTGTGTACTACACCTACTAGCGGTACTAGTCAAAAGCGTAATTTTGCAGCCGTTATAGCCCTATAGAACTATTCCACGATATCCTTCTGTTATCTATAGCTAAGATCCAATCTTCCTACTAGTAACCAGAACAGTAAACCAGAAATAATAATGGCGGCAGTAACAGCAATAGCAGTAACAGTAGTAATAGTAGTAACAGTAGTAACAGTAGTAACAGTAATAAAAGCAGATATTTAGCGTAGTAAAATAAAATAGAATAGTTAGCGGTAGAACATTTGGTAGAAGAACTTGGTAATAGTTAGTAAGCAGTAGAATATCCGGCAGTAGAACTTTTAGTAGTAGAAATCTTGGTAGCGGCAGACGGTTGATGGCAGTTGGTTGGTAGCAGTCGGTCGAAACAGCAGTGGTAGAACAGTTGGAACGGTGGAATGGAACGGTCGGAGCAGCAGTTAGAATAGAACAGTTGGTTAAGATGGCAGTAGCAGCAATGATAGTAGAACAGTCGGTCTAAATAGTGGTCGGTAGAAACAGTAGAACGGGACAGATCGGTTGGAACAGTAGTTAGAATCAAACAGTTGAAGCAGTATTAGGTCCAGAATAGATTGGTCAGAATGGCTAAACAGCTAAATAGATCTAACAGATCTAGCAGCGGTATAGATTTGGCATAGCTAGATGGAACAGTAGAGACGGAACAGTCAGTTAAGATAGCAGGGATAAAATAGCTGGCAGTAGTAGTGGTGATAGGGTAGTTGACTAAGATAGCAGAAGCTCTGGCTTGGTTTGATTATTTAGTTGGTTGTTTGATATTAAAACTCTGTATCTAGCTCTGCGTCTGGCTGCGTATCTGGCTGTGCATTAGTAGCTCTATATTGTATATTCTGCGTCTGTGTCTGCGTCTGTGTTTGCGTGCGTCCTGTATGCCTAATTTAACTGCTGGCCAAAGACTGTCTAATTGATTGGCGATGACGTGCTACAACTAATCATTTGGTCGTTTGACTAAGGTAGAAAGTCGGCCCGGCCAAAGACTCTAACTGTCCTGACTTAAATACAGAGACGGCGTTTAACTAATTGAGATTTAATAAGGCCCTAGCTTAACTTAAGGTGTCTTCTATTGTATGTATATTTGTGGCTTTGCATCCGTAGACAATTAATTAAAACCTCTGTGTAGACATAGGATTAGTTAAGGCTCCGCATCTGCCGTTTAATTAAGGTTTTATATATATAGGCGTCTAGTTAAGCTGCCGTACTATTGTCCAATTAAGGCTCTGCACCTGTATGCTCCATATCTGTAGACTCCATGTACGACTCCGTATGAGACTCTGTGTAAAGCTCTATATCTATGTCTGTAGGAGAGATCGTTCTGGTTAATTTCCGTAAGCGTTAAGACGGGCGGCAATTAATTAACTGAGGGGGTCAAAGGGAGAGGTTCCTATAGAGGCTCCAAAACGTTAACTGGTGGTGCTTTTAACAATCTTCTGGCTGTATACTGGTTTCCTGATTAGGCCTAGTGCCTGTTAGTCTGCCATTGTAGGATCTTTAACTGCTGATTAAAGGTGTCTAACAGCAATAGGTAACTGATTTGATTTGGCTATGGCAACGTATAATCAACTAACGTTTAAATAGGGTACTAGGTTGGCCTAACTGAAAGCTCTAGTTAATCCTACTTGACTATAGAGACAGTGTCTAATTGATTAAGGTTTAACTAAGGCTCTGGCTTAACTTAAGGCGTCTTCCACTATACGTACGATTAAGACTCTGTATTGTTGTATGCTTAATTAAGGCTTCTAATCCGTCGACGTTTAATTAAGGCTCTGTATCCGTGGATAGTTGATTAAGACTCTGGCTGTGCAGTTATTTGGTTAAAGTTCTGTATCTATAGTCGATTAAGGCTCTTAGTGTCCACTAGATATTTAATCCAGAGACCTGTCCTAAGACTTCCTCCTTTATAAGCACTAACGGCAGCTTCCTCTGAACTATTACCACAGGCCTAGTGCCCTTATAAGACGTCCTTAATAGCTGCTTTCTTTTCTTTTAGAACTGTCTTTGCTCTTGGCTTCTTTGGCGCATCCTTAGGCTTTTACAACTGCTTCTTTACCCTGGCTATTGGCAGTACGCTCGCGTATCCTTAATCTTCTTCTAGCTTAAGAGCCTTCTTAGGATTATCTTCTGCTTTTAGTTTCTTAATTGCTGTTCTGTTGGCTCTATATTTCGCCTAAGTCGTCCTTAATATTATCCGGTGTTAGCTTCTTAGTTATTATGACTGCCTCTATTACATGTCCTTTGCCCTTGTGTCCATAATGTAGTTCTTTGTTAAGACGACCTCTTGAGGAAAAGCGCTGGCTCCTATATATCTAAATCCTGTTCTCCTTGTAATCCTTAACAAGATCCTTTACTAGTTTATCCTAATACGGCTTGGTCCTGTCTTCGGTTATATAAGGATGGTTTAGGCTTATTATAGTCAGCTGCGTCCTATGTGCAATCTCTTGCAGAGCATCTTTGTTACTGCCTCTTTGTATACTGCTTTGCCGTTTCCGCGGTACTTGATCACTGATATTATGTTATTGCTTTTATACAGATCCCTTCCTTACCGCAGTATCTGTTCTTGTTGTGTAGCTAGCGTAGTACTGAACTCAGATAGCAGTAATAGTTATACTGCAATTAGTTGTCGTTTAAATAAGGAATAAGGTTGGCCCGGTTAAAAGCTCTAATTTAACGATATTTAACTGACTTGATTTAGTGACGGTGACGTGCTGATATTAAGGCTCTGGCTTAATTCGACTCTCTAATTGACTATGGCTTCTGTGCAGTTATTTGATTAACCAAGGCTTCTGTGCAGTTGTTTAATTAAGGCTCTGTGTCTAGCTCTGTATTGTACAATTGGCTCTATATCCATGCAATTAATTAAGGCTCTTTGTGCTGTTTTTATTGTATAGCTGGCGTATTTAAATTCTAGGGGTGGTGTAGAGTTCTGCTAGCTCTATTGCTAAATAGACCAATCAGGATTTTCCGTCCCCGGGATAGAAAATCGCTATTGGTTTGTTAATAGGCGGTGAGCTAAACTAACATCTTTTGTAGTAGGTTGACGCGTTTGATAATGCGTTGCGGTTAAGAAAGTAAATATGAAAGGAGCTTTAGGAAATACAGTAATTAAGTAGATAAAATAGAAATCTTTTATACGGTTATTACCTATGTTTTTTCCCCCACCTTAGAACTTGACTGTCCCCTAGTCGAACATCCTATACTTACTGCGGAGCTCTTCTTCCTGGCCTTAGCTGTCTTATTTGTAGGCTGTAACCTAATTTGGACGTAATCTCCTAGTCGTAAATTCTTCTCCTGCGGTAGAGCCTACGGCCCGACGGTTGTCCTGGTTGTATAACTGTCTCTAGGGGTTGGGCGAGTATGCGGATGTTGCTGGCTGGGCGTTGCTACTGAGTCCGTGGGTTGTACTTAATAGTAGTCTTCCTAGTTCGGACTTGTCCCGTTACTAATCTTCAGTACTACTTTATTATAGAAAGTAGTAAAATCCGTTTGTTTTATAGGGGCTTATTTCTATATCTATCCTTGGCCTTCCCTTTTTTAATTTAGCTGTCTATCTAAGCCTATTCCTTGGTGTGTACGAAGCCAGTTCTTAATATCTTTTAGCCGTTCTTTATTGCCGAGCTACGGAAGCTTAGGTCTAGGTTATTCACATATTCTAGCTACTAGTCTTTCTTAATTAGATAGATGTACAAATCCTTGCTGAATAAGATCCTTTAAGCCTTAATATTCGTACTGGGTGAAATGGTGACCTCCTCCGCATCTAAAATAGGTTCATTGGCCTGATTTTTGCGTGCCTCGCTGACCCTGTGCGTCCTGTTGTGGCCATCTAAAGGCAGTAGAATCTCGCGGATATTGGGGACCTTGCGGATATTGAGAACCTTGCGGATACCGAGAATTTTGTGGATATTAAGAGTCTTGCGGAGATTGATAGCCTTGCGGAGATTAACAGCCTTGCGGAATAAAGGGAGCTTGGGTGCTGTTCTGCTAGTCTTTGTATTTTGGTGCTGAGCTGTATCCTTGTGCTGGGCTTTAAACTATAGCCTGATTTAATAGCGTCGCGTGCTTCCTTGGGTCCAGAAGTCTTCCTTCCCTTTAGTGGCTGAGCTTATTCCTTTACTGCTGTAGCTCTTGTATAAGCTGGATATTTAGGACATCTTCCTCTAGAAGAACAGCTATTTGCTTGACGTTCTCTGTAGCTATTATTCTTAACTCTACGGCCTCCTTTAGTCTTTTAAATATAAGGGTACTAGGCTCGTCTGCTATAGCTCCTGTTTTTTCTATTGCGTGCCTATAGTATTCGATAGGGAGTCCTTGCATAAACTACCACCCCTTTTCTTGCTTAGTAAGGTTTCCTGCGGCTATTGCTCTTGCTAAAATGGTAGTAAAGTTGTGTATATAGTAACGCAGCTTGCCTGGCTGTTCCGCAGATTTTTAAATAAAAGCTTTTATAAAGTCTCTTGTCTCTATGTGTTGGTAGTAGTTGTTTGCTTGGTATTCTGCCCTAAGCTTTCTTATAAGCTCCACCTAATTGCTAGCTGTAAATTTAGGCAAGCTTTGGATCTACACCCTTATCCGGTAATTATAGTACTCTGGAAGGCCCTGGTGCTTCTCCTTACTCGTTATATAATATTGGGTGTATAGCCGTTTGTACTGTTTAATAAACTGCGATACGTTCTGCCCTATAAAGTAGGGAGTTTTAATAGTTCCTGGGGCTGGCATAGGCTGAACCATAACACAGATCTTGTCTTAAGCCGTCAACTGCTGGTTACGAGGTGATGCATCCTTAGGAGCTTATAGGTGATCCCTACAGCTTTCATCCTTTGTCTGTTAAGGGTTATCGGTCCTAGGTGTCACAGGTAAACGCTGTGGTAGGTTTGTTTGCATGGCCGTGGTTTTAATAGAGGATGTCCCAGATAACTGTCCTGGTGGGACATTGACAGGTGTATGCTTTGGCTGGTCTACTTGTACAGCTATGTCCCTAACGGAAGGCGCCTACTTCTTAATGCCTAAGGGGAGGTCTTCCTGGGAGAGTACGGAATCTTTATCTTCTACCACTGCTAGGTCTCGATACGTCCATCTGTTTTGGCCTACTGTTATTCTGTGTGGTAGGTCCTTACGGAGTGCCTCTAGGGCCGCTGCTGATATAATCTAGATAACTTGAAAGAGGACAAAGCTAAGCTAGAATAGAAAGCTTTTAAAGGTAGATCTAATCTTATGTGCTCGCGGCCTTGCTTGGTATTGTCTTTGTTTTTAAAGGGCAGCGCTGGCTTTCTTTACTGCTAGATGTCTTAGATCTCGTTTCCATCTGACTAATTGGCCCTTGGCTTGTTGTCTCTGTATCTTTAATAACGTTCTGGCCATGCTCGTGCGTGTGTAGGTGGCGAGATTTCAACCGCTGGTAGTTGTCTGATTGGCTAACTGGTTTGCTTAACACCAAACTTTTAAGTATAGGTACTAAACCTAACTCCTAAGACCTTTTGACCTACACCATTTTGCTTTCTATTGCTACTCTTTGGCCTGTGTGTTAAGTCTAGCTGTCTGTCTTTTCCGCTGTCTTTCTGTTTAGGGTCTGCTTGGTTCCCCTCGCTGTCTAATACTGCCTAGTTCTCTGGTTCTCTAGTTCTGCCATCTTGTCTGTTGGTTCTTCTGCAGTTGGTTGTTCTTCTACAGCTAGCGGTTCTTTGGTAGTTGTAGTATATTCCTACGTGTTTTCTGTGTATGTAGCACTAGACTTCTAATCTAAAGAGCTTGCTGTTGTCCCCATGTGGAATGCCAAATAATATGTGGAAGGGTACGGTGTCTCTTAGATAGGAAAGTTACGGTACTATCTATCTATTAGTTAGTTAGTTAGTTAGTCTGTCTGTCTGTCTCTCTATTGGTAATAAAGAAAGAAAAGAATGTATTCTGTGAACTGGTAGGGTTGTGATTGTATATAAGGTAAGGAGGAAAGAAGGAGGAAAGCCGAAGCTCTATAAATATAGGAAAATGCCAAGATAGTAGGCGACGTCCAATCTACACCACTATAGTAGTACCCTTATTTTTAAAGTAGATGGAATAATACTAGATTTGTATTAAAGTCTATATAAAAGGCAATATCCTTAAGATATAGGATTCCCTTACTCTTGTCTAGTTTTATAACTTAGATAATAACATTACTATGGCCTAGTATAGGCACTTCTAAGCTGCCTACGATGATATATTTATATCTTAGAGCTTTCCTAAAGTTGTAGAAATAAGAGAAGTTATTAAAGATATAGAGAGTGGTTCCTAAGTTAAGAATAGTTAATAGCTTTAGTAGATGGAGTTAACCAGTATAAAATAATTTTAGGAATATTATATTAGCTTTTTTTTTAAATTTAACTTCCTAACTCTTATTCTATTATTATTAAGCCTTATCTTCTTATTCTTTAAGTTTAATTTTTATAACTTAGTTAGTAAGATCCTTATTCTTTTCTACCTTCTTTAATGCCCTTTTAATGTAAGCATCTCTAATTATAACTTCTTTAGGTCTCTTATCTTTAAATAAACACTAATAGTCCTAAATAGAATGTCCTTGTATTCCGCACGCTAAGCACTTAGGTATTAACTTCTTATAGGACGTCTTCTTATCTACTAATATCCCGGCTCTCTTTAAGCGTCTATTATGTGCTAAGGCTCTTCCTCTTTATAAACCTTTAGTAGTATTAGAGTGATCCTTAATAGCTTGCTCTGTGAAGTCTTAATTAAAGGTACTTCCTCTTATAGTAGTATTGGCTTTCTTTAAGGATATTCTAAGTCCTTCTTGCAACTCCTTTACTACTCTATAGTATTTAGAAAATCTTAACTTTTAAGGGTTATTTGACTTAGTAATGTACTTTATATAGTAGGCGTTGCTAAAAGGTTAAATAACTTCTACTAAATCTTAAAGCTAGATTCTATTGGACATTTAAGGAATCTTATACTTCTCTCCTAGTACTATTATATGTTCCCATTAATCTAACCACTAATTTAATTTTAATAAGTGTTTAAACCCCTTAAGGGCTTCTATATACTAGTATTATACCTTCTTCCTAATAAATAATAAGGTATATTCTATGTTCTTCTTTAACTAAGATAGCTATTCCTTAATAGTTAAGAAAGGGTTAAGCAGTAGCTTCTTCTAACTTAATACTATAGATATAATTTAGGTGTAGATCTATTAAAGGTACACTTCTTGTTTTAGGAAATACTTTATATTCTAGTTGTAGTATTATCTACTATTCTTATACGCTCTCTATTAATTTGTTAAGAGCTATATATATAAGGTTATATCCTTATTAAAATTTATAACTTTTAGATAGGCTGGTTCTTATAGTAGACCTTATTAAGGTGCTATATTGTTTGGGTTAATATAGGCCCAAATTTGCTGATCCGCAAGGGCTTAGAGTTGCTATAGCTATTGCTCCTAGTCTTCTGGCTTATTAAGGATAATTGTGGTTAACAAACTTGTTAGTAGAGTTATTTAACTAATAGGCAAAGGAGGAATTAAGATGGTATTTTGTTGTTAGAATCGTCCTTATAACAATTTGAGGTGGAATCTTGTGGAATCCCGTAGAATCTCGTCCTGTGACAATTAAGGTAGGATTTCTATTAAAGTCTGCGTCTTTTAATAATGAGGTGTCAGAGTCTGACGATAAGGTAGAATTTCTTTAAATAATTAAGTAATAGCTAAATAGCTTCTTAAGTCGGCGGACCGGGCTTATAACTGTTAGATAGTTTATATAGAGCTGTTTATTAATAAAATGGGTTAAGGCCCTAGGGCTTTAAGCTATAAAGAGACTTTACAGTGCATGTAATCTACGCCTTTAGAGAATATAGCGGGCGTCCTTATTGATCTATTTTGTGACTACGGGATTGTATGTAATATTGGGTATTTTATAGCCGATAATGTAACCGACTACGGTACCCTGCCAAACCACTACTGTTTTACCTGCGTATTGCCTACGTATCGCCTACGTATCACTTGCGTATCACTCTGTTTTAGCCACGTATTAGTCTCCCCTTTGGTTTTATTGTATACCCCTTTCTTATGTATATATAGACACTTTCAGCTATAGTTACAATCAAGTTGCTTATTCAATTCCACTACACTACACTGTTATAGATAATACGGAGTTAAATAATACGTGCATTAATGTAGTTCTCTATGCACTATATCTAAATATATTAGTAAAGCTTTGCCAAGGACGCTAACTACATTGCTTTAGTTATATTACAAACCTTTGCGCCTAGGCATTTATTATCAAAAGCAATGTAGAGGGAGTTTATAAGGAATTAGCAACTGCTTATCGCGAGATAGACTTTAAGAAGGTTAAGGACTTATGGAGAAAGCGCGGAGCCGTTAAATTGCTTTATAACCTTGTATAATACATTTATATAACTTCTTAACGTTGTAATTTCTCCCAGAGGATAAAAATAGGAGGCCTATTGGCAGAATTTAATGGCTTAGAGGTAAGCAATAAGATCTTATATAGAGCTTTAGTGTTAAATTTTGGCGATTTTTATAGTATTTGGCGCCGGATTTTATTTCTTTTAGAGGAAAATTAACCAAATTAACCAAATTTTAAACTCTTGTATACCTATACTAACTACCTACTAGCTTATTTAAAATAACTAGACGCGTTGGAACTTATTATTCTTAGCTATAACGTAGTCTGTGGGTTAGTGGGCCATGCGGGCAAGTGGGCCACTACCAAAATTAGAATATTTATACCTTAATATCTTAACAACCACTTAATAATAAATTCTAATAATTTAGATTTAGACTTTTATATATACTCTGCAGCTTCTATTAAAGTTGCATAATAAATAGTTTAGTAGTTTTTAAGATATTAAAATTTAGGGGCCGAAACGAGGCTAAATTACTATATCTTAAAAACCACTAAACTATTTACTATGCAACTTTAATAGAAGCTG
>Ga0307507_10003377_pt1 | contig 31172 bp, 29 predicted proteins | sample 7_EM_MG_FD_207223 | JGI IMG/M metagenome (GOLD analysis project Ga0307507, IMG submission 207223) | Populus trichocarpa ectomycorrhiza microbial communities from riparian zone in the Pacific Northwest, United States - 7_EM | ecosystem: Host-associated > Plants > Roots > Unclassified | place... | reverse complement strand
GCTTTTGACCAAAGCACCACACGGCAGTTTGAAACCTCTGCGTGAACAGCGATTTCGGAGGGTCTGCCTCCATCGTTTACTCAGCATCCTTACAGTTCATAAATCTGCTCAGTTCGTGACACACTATTGATTATCAATAACTTTCGTCAAGGTAACCAGGAAAATCGCTTTTAAATTTTTTCATCTAAAAAGGGGTTCGGAAACGCTCCCCTAAGGGCTAAATCGAAGGTTTAAATTTAATTTTGATGCGGCAAATTATTTTTCTAAATTTATGTCAATTACGCCCACTACAGATTATCAACAATGCAAAATAATAAAGATTTACTCTTTTTTAATATGTATCGTTTTTACGTTGCCCTGCTTATCCTTTATAGTTATAGTCGCGGCCTCGCGGCCGCCAAGGATAGATTTGCTGGTTAAGATATCGCAAAGCGCAACCTTTGAATAATCGGTACCATTTATCGTGGTTATTTGCTGCCCTGGTTTAACATCATTGGCTGCGTTTCCCCAAACTACACCAACTACAAGTCTATCTCCATCCAGCGCGGGTGAAAATGCCCATTGTTTTCCGTTAAGGTCATTGGTTTCATTATTGGCATCGAAATAAAATTTCCCATGAATAAAATCAAGCGTAACTGTACCATATTCAAGCAACTTTGTCCCTATACCCGGAACACCTTGTTTATTAGTTTCGGTTATTACATTAGCGAAGACGGCCGAACCAATTGTCAACACTGGGAATTTCAGTCTGTATTTATCCGCATTTTTTTGCAGGCCCATCTCCCCCACGCCGCTTGCGCCAAATCCTTTTGCCATCACCTCGAAAACATTAAACTTCGCCAGCTTATTCATCATATCTTCCGGGATCCGCAAAAAACTGTTATCGCCTGTATCAAAGCCTAAATCCATAGTCGCCTTATCGTTAACCTTAACCCTCACAACCGGATCGCTTTGGTTATTAACGGTGGTTATTAACGGCGCACTGTGTTTGCCATTGAGCACTAACTTATCAGGCTGATCGGTTATTATAATAATATGCTTATCATTCTGAATACTTACAACAGAATTGCGCAGCAGATTACTGCCAATTACGCCTTCAACTCCCCAGCATTTAAAAAAATCGGGAAATAGTGTCATAGCCGGAATGTTATTAAAATCGAGGTTACCTAATTTAATATCATCAACCTTAACTACGGCTACAGAATCCTGATGCCCGAAAGCATCTTGCGCCAAAATTTCATGAATTACTGCTGCTTTAAGTGATACTGCAAGCTCATTATTTAAGGCAACTGGTGCGCCTGTATCAAATAAAAATTTATGTTTTTTGCCGGCCAGCTCAACAGATACAATTATTTTTCCGTTAATGTTTTCGTAGGGCAACTCCTGATAGTAATTTTGGGCCTGCGTACCACCCTGATTAAAGGTAAAAGATTGGGCCGGGCATACCTTTCCGTACAACACTAAAGCCAAAATAGGTAAGAAAAATTTCATAAAGATAGATTAGAACACACAATTTACTATTAAATAGCGTGTTTACAAGCCAGCCTGTAAGTATTAAACGTAAATGCTGTTTAAAGTTACAGTAAAAGCCTTATGATATTAAAACTCCATTAGCCACCAGTTGTTCGGCAATAGTTTCAGAAAATTCATCCCTGTTTACCGGTTGCTGGCTTGCAACGGTCAGCAGGCCATATAGCATTACATCAAGTTTATACGAACCGTAAGTGCGTTTATTGAACAGAAAAAGATCGTTTCCGATATTAAAAAGCCCAAAACGTTTTTTGTTGAAGATAAGTCTGGTTGAATCAATTGTTGCTGGGTTAATAAATGGAACCTCCTTAAATTCAGCTGGTTTAATAACTGTATGCAGGTAAAGCCAGGCTTCCCACTGGTGGGGATATTTTATTAGTAAGTCAGAAAATATGCTGTAAATTTTTTGTGTAGCCTGGTTGGCGTAAGTTTCCCTATCCAATTCCTGATCGGGAAAAATTGGATCAAAAAACTTTATCCTGATATCGTCAACAGATTTGCGATAATTTGCGGCCACAACAATTGGCACATTAGCCAGGTGCGATATGTAACCAATCCCTTTACGGGCATATATGGTTTCAGCCAGGAAATCAATTTTTACACGGTTCTCGTTTTTAATACTGTCGTTCCCAGCCCCTGAGTTTCCATCTATATAAAGCAATAGGCTATGCCCTTTTTTTAGCTCCCTGAGCATTTGCAACCCAGAATTGGGCGACTGTGCCGAAATGATGTTAAACCCATCATCGCCCGGATATGCTTCATACTGTTTATATATGTTTTTATAAAGCCCTTTATAATCTTCCAGTGCCGAGTCTGAAATCACCAACGAAAACTTAATAAAGTTATTTGCTAAAAAATAATTGATAAGCCTGATAGATCCAAAGTGAAATGAACAGATGATAGATGGCCGGCTTTTTAACATTGTAAGCAAATCGTCGCTTAAATTCTCCATACTCACACTATCGTAAATATTGGGATATTCGGCATCAAGCCGGCTTAACTTTTGATACAGCAAAATTTGCCTGAAAAGCGGTTCGTGCTCTGTTAAGTCCATTTCCGGAATAAAATTAGCGAGATTGGCGCTTACAAAATTCACCGTGCGGTTAAACAATTCATTATTTGAAACTGGATTTTCAATAAGGGCTTCATCAAACAACCTGTTTCTTTCTGTTATATACTCCTGGTATTGCATGATAAGTAATTTTTAAGGTTTGTATAAAATGAAGGGTGAACAGGTACAGGATCACCAGCATAAAAACCAAATCAAACAAGGCATGAAAAAGCGCTGTTCCATCTTTTACACCTGCTGCACTGGCAAAAAAGGTATAAGTATTAATAGAATTTTGAATGCAATACTGTCCAACAGCATAGTAGACATATAACCAGAATAATACACTTGCCAGCGCATAAGTAATTAATGCACTGTTTTTCTTACTTCTGTACTTAAAAAAAATCCAGGGACCGTTAAACAGCAATTTTAAATTTGCTTTTTGAGCCTCGGCTTTTAAATTGGGAATATTGAATGAATCGCTAAAGATCCAGTAGCCATCGTACCTGAAAAATGGATTAAGCGAGCCAAGAATGCTACTTACGTTAGTTACGATAAGAATAAACATAATGGGGCGGAAGAAATGGTAATTATACAGCGCTATCAAAATGACATTGATAATGCACTGAAAATAAACACCGCCGCAGTTAACCACATTGCGCTTGCTTTTACTGAGTTGCCATATATTGGTTACGTTGCTAAAAAAAACCGGGAAAACAAAGTAAAAGCCAAACCCTATTTCTTTAGGTTTAACCCCGTAATGCCATGATGCAGAGGCATGCCCAATTTCATGGCATATAAATATGATGATCATCACCATATAAACTATTAGCGCGTTGTATACCGACAGGTAGTTTATAGATGTTGCAAATAGTTGCGAAAAGGAAAAAAGCCTATTGCTGATGAAAAACCAGAGCGTTAAAAATAAAGATACCAATGGCAATACTATCGCTACATATTTATTAAACAATAATGATAATACGCGGTAAGCGCCTTCAAATTTTCCATCACCAATAATGGGGATCTTAAATTTGATATAATCCTCCTGCTTAAGCGCTGTTGATTTATTTAGTTTGGCAAGCGCCGTGCCAATTGTTTTGTCAACCATATCGGCAGTGATGTAATCTACGCCATGCTTACGGTTCAATTCGGCACTTATCTGGCTGTAATCGGTAGTGGTTTGAAACAGGCTTAGCATATCATAAAGCATTTCGCTTACAGAAAACACAGCGTTTTCATCCCCCAGCAATAAATACCTAATGGCTCTTTCGTCCACTGTTTTTTTCAGTTGAAATGCTATCTGTTCCACAGTAATAATTTAAGTAGTCGATAAAATTGATTGGAGTTTATATTAAGATGAATAAAAGCAGGTAAACCCGTTAATCAATTCGCGTTTACCCGTTTCTAAAATGTGGGTGATATCAGAAGCTGAGCTCCACTGTAGGTGAGTTTACATGTATCATACCATCATCAACATAGGTGGCCGATACCGTTTTTTTAGATGCTGCTACTACAAGTTCAAGCCTTGGCTCCAGTTCATGTATCGATATTTCATCGATCAGAATATTTTCGTTATTTTTGGTTTCCATTATTAGTAATTATTAATGTTTTCGGAATAGCTTTTTAGCCGGCCAGCTAAAAAGAAATTTTGAATAATATCCCGGAGACTGGCTGGTCTCCGGGATTATTATTTTAATTACCAGCTAACAGTGTAAGTAGCTGTACCTGTAGTAACACCATTTGAGTTGGTTGAAACTGAAGCGCTTGCTGATTGTTTTGAAGCAGCAGCTACTAACTCTAACCTTGGCTCTAACTCTTCCATTGAAACCTCGTTCATGAAAAGATTTTTAGTTTGATTTTCCATGATGCTTAGAATTCAACAGTGTAAGTAGCTTTAACTTCATAAACGCCTGCTGAGTTGGCTGACCCGGATACGCTTGCTGATTGCTTTGAAGCTGCTGCAACCAATTCCAGTCTTGGCTCTAATTCTTCTATCGAAACCTGGTTCGAGAAAAGATTGTTAGTTTGATTTTCCATGGTAATAATTAGAAGCTAATAGTGTAAGTAGCCTTAACTTCATAAACGCCTGCTGAATTGGCTGACCCGGATACGCTTGCTGATTGCTTTGAAGCTGCTGCAACTAATTCCAGTCTTGGCTCTAATTCCTCTATCGAAACCTGGTTCGCAAAAAGATTGTTAGTTTGATTTTCCATGGTAATAATTAGAAGCTAATAGTGTAAGTAGCCTTAACTTCATAAACGCCTGCAGAGTTGGCTGACCCAGATACGCTTGCTGATTGCTTTGAAGCAGCCGCTACTAATTCCAGTCTTGGCTCTAATTCTTCCATTGAAACCTCGTTCATGAAAAGGTTGTTGTTTTGATTTTCCATTTTAATAATAAATTGATGTTTGTTTTGTTCCTACTCTGTAAGGTTTTCGGATTCCCCTTTATTATTCTCCTGGCCAAAGAAAATTTCTTAACTATTTATGTGTCTTATTAGTTTACCGCACTTATGTTGTAACCGGCCTTAGTAAGCTGATTAAAAACAGATGTATTTGGATTTGCGATGTTTGCTATATCTATCAATATCACCGAGCTTTGATTTTTGATCACATTTTCAATCCTTGAACTTAGCAGGCTCGTCCGTTTATTTTCTATATCCGGGTAAGCATACCTTAACTTAAGCAGTGGGCTTTTGTTCATGATAGCCATTACCCCGCGCAAGTTTTCATGTTTATAAAACTCTGTTTTGTTATCTAAATCATTTACCGCATCCGCAGAATCGTTTATTAAAAAATCAATAGTTTTTTCCCAGTAGTTATTAGGGTATGCATCAAGCGTAATAAAGTTTTCTTCCTGTGTTAGCAGCTCTCCAACTTTAATGTTTTTTTCATGTGCATAGTTGCGCACCAGGGCTTCGGTGGTTTTAGCGTTTGGTATTTCGCAAGGGTTAACTACCTTAATTATAAGCCCGCATATGTATATAGGTTTAAAGTTATTGAGGGTAACCTCGTTCATACCTACATTGTCGGCTTCGGTTGCTAACTGACTGTATAAACCGTTTGATAAAACCTTTTTCACACTTTGGTTTGCATCCTTAACCTGGATAAGTTTTTTAATAACCGGCTGGTTATCAGGGTTATTAATACCCGATTCAACATTTATGCTTTGAACATCGGCAAGGGCGGCGGCTGTTTTTTTATCAAGCGTACCTATATCAGCACATACATTTGAGGCGGTAAGCAAAAAGTATGAATCCTTTTTTAAACCATTGCCCGATATCTTCCATAACAATGATTGCCCTGTGGTACCGGTTTGCGCCTTTACAGTAAGTATCGGCAACAACATTAAAAAGGGTAAAATAATTTTAAGCTTCATTACTTGTTTCATTTTGTTGATTTTAGGTTAATTATTCAGTCGTCGTTCTGTATCGGCCGTTTTAGGCTGATTTATGGGTTTACTTTTAAGGTTTTTGTTACCGAATTTGTAAGTGAAGGTGAGGTTCACAAACTGCGTTTCGGTTTTGTTATCCTGGTTTAGAACAAGGTTTTTGTAATCGATATGGATCTTTTGCTTTTCGGTATTAAAAATATCAAGGAATGATAGCTTAATACTCGCGTTATTATTGGCCAGCGATTTACTGATCCCTGTACTTGTGGTAAAAATGGTTTCAAGCTTGTAAATACCTGATGCATAAGGGCCGCGGTCAAGTACATTGAATTCGGCGTTCCAACCTTTACCAAAATGAAATGTATTCTCTGTTTGCAGCAGGTATGACCAGGTTGCATTTTTGCCGCTATATGCCGATGACGAAGTGTTGTATTTTAAAAAGCCTGTGCCTCCGCTCATATCGGTAGTCCACCATTTGGTTATCGGGAAGGTAAGGTCATAATAAACATAAAACAGATCGGCATATTTTAGATTATCAAAGGTTGATATTACAGCATCATTGTCTCCTTTCAGGTAAACCGGCACTACAGCACTTACAGTATGGGTATAGCTCGTACCAATAATAAATGCTTTTTTAAAGGTATAGGTAAACTCATAGTTGTTATTGATCTGCGGGCGGATATTTGGGTTACCCTGGCTATAAGCATATTGATTTTGATAGATCAGGAAGGGGTTTACCACGCTTAAGCCAAACCTGTCAATGCTTCGCCTGTAGTTAAGGTTAAAAACACTGTTGATGTTTTGCGCGTACTCCAGGTTCACGTTAGGGAACAAGTTAAAATAATTTCTTTTATCAACCTGGTCAGTAGTTACCAGATTGCCGGTGGTTTCCGTTTCCTCGGCCCTTAGCCCCAGCGTAACTGTATATTTTAAATTAAATGTTTTAGTATAATTTATATAACCGGCATAAATATTTTCCTTGTATTTAAAACGATTGGTTTTGGTACTGTCGTTAATCCATTCGTTATCAACAAGTGTTTGCCATTGTGCATCGTTGTCAGTATTGGTAAACTGGCTCCGAACGCCATACTCAAACTTGCCTATTTTTGACGGCAACGTATAATCAACTGAAAACGAATAGTTTTTTACCCCGCTTGGCAAATTGTTTCTCAGGCTGTAAGCAGGCATGTATTCCTGGCCGCCGGCTGCAAAATAATCGGTCACGATATTATCGTTCCAGCTTTTATTAAACCTGAGGTAATCGGCATTTATGCTCAGCGTTTGTCCAAGCGAATCAATTTTACTATCAAAACTTAAGTTAAATGCCGGATTGGTAAATTTCACTTTTCCGTTGGTGTTTGCCAGCGATGTTGTATCGCTATCAGTGCTGTGCAGCAGGGCCGAATTATTTTGCACCGATCTTTTGCCATAGTTAGTATACCCCCTGAAATGAGCGCCAAGCGTACTTTTTTTACTTATATCATAGTCAACCCCAAGCTGGTAGCTATTATTTGACCTTGTACGCACCTCATAGTTTCGCTGAAAAACAGACGTTTGCGCATCAACTATTTGCTCACTCTTATTATCGTAATATTGTTTGTTATGCATATAATCATAACTGCCGTACAGGCTTACAGCACCGCTGTGGTAGTTAAGGCTCAGATCTTCACTATACCTGAAATATTTGCCCATGCCTGTACCAGTCGTAAAGTTTCCGTTAAGGCCATCGCGCTTGCTTTTTGCCAAAATTATATTAATCACACTACCTGCTGAAGCATCATACTTAGCCGATGGGTTAGGTAAAATCTCTATCCTGTCTATCCCGTTGGCAGGCAAAGAACTAAGCATATTACGAAGTTCATCATCAGAGAGATGGGTAGGCTTTCCATCAATTAACACGTTTACTGATTTATTACGGAAAATAAGCGAACCATTCAGCTCCACTACACCCGGCGCTCTTAGTAATACACTATATGCATCAGAGCCGGCTGTAAGAGGACTTTGAGCAAGATTAAGGGTAATCTTTCCGCCGGAGAACACAATAAATGGCTTGGAAACCCGGACCGTTACTTTAACGTCACTCAATAACATATCCTGCAAACTAAGTGAAGCATCAAAAGTGTAAGGGTTTGAACCATCAACCGCTATCTGCGGTTTAACAAAACTTTTATATCCTATATAGTCAATAACCAGCGTGTATTTCCCCGCAGCAACCTGGTTAATACTAAAAATACCTTTAGTATTGGTTATTGCCTTTGTTACAGTAAGCTCATCTCTATTCTTTAACGTAACAGTAGCGTTAGGCAGGGGCTTACCGCTAAGGCTGTCAACAACAGTACCAGACAAGTTACTGTTTTTTGTTTGTGCTGTTAACAGGTTTGTGATAAACATAAAGCAAGTGGCTAACATTAATTTAGGTTTCAAATCGTTATCTTTTATAGGCTCCACAAAAGTTTAATTCAATAGTTCAGCTTATGGCACCGGTTACCTCCTTTGGTTACCGCTTCAAAAAAGTTGCTGTTCGCTTTTCTGTGATTTGCTGCCTGTCCGGTGTAATGATCTTTTTCCATTGTTAAACATATTAATACTAAACACCTCTATTTTACTGTGTTATTCAGTATAACCTTTATAATCTTAAAATTAGGGCAATTGACAATTCGGCGATTTTGGATGTATCCCGAAACCAGCCCGGTTTATCCCGAAAAAAGCAAAACTGAAAAAAATAAGCGCCGGAATGTATTGTGATATTCAAAATGCGTAAAAACATTCTCTCTAAATAAAATACATTTATTAGCCAGAAAGCCACATTGTCAACACCTTATAAGCATTACCGGTTAAATACAAAAGCAAACGCCCGGGCTTTATATAAACCCGGGCGCTTATTATATATGCTAAATGCTTATTAGTGTTTGCGTGAAGTTTTAAGCAAACTTTTGGATAAAAATGACGAGAAGTTTTCACGGTAACTTTCTCCAACTGTAAAACTGAGGTTGTTAATCATCTTTACGGTATTTCCTTCAATATAATTAATACAATCTGTTGAAATTACAAATGCCCGGTGAAACTGTTTAAAACAATCGCGGTTGCCTAACAACTCCAGGATATCCTTAAGGGTTAAATAAGCCATGATTATCTTATTGGTAGTCAGGTAAATCTTAATATAATTATGTGAACTTTCAAAAGCAATAACATCAGCATATTTAACCCTTACTATACGCAAATCTTCTTCCTTGTTTTTTACCAGGAAGTAATCCTTGTCGCCCCCTGTATCCGGCTGCCTTTTTGCAGGCTCATTGGGGAACAAACGGCTAATTGTCGTCGAAAATTTTGCAAAGGTAAACGGCTTTAATAAAAAGGCATCCCCCTCTACCTCAAATGCATCAAAGGCATATTTAGAATGGGCCGTAGTAAAGATCAGTTTTTGGGTTTTTGACCGCAGCACTTTAGCCAGTTCCAACCCCGATATCATGGGCATATCAATATCCACAAATAAGAGGTCAACATTGCTCTCGGCTGTAATGCTTTCGAGGGCAAGTTGCGGGTCATTATAAATACCTGCTATATTCAGCCTCGGAAGCATATCTATATATTTCCTGATGGCGTCTATTGAAAATTGTTCATCGTCAACAATGATGCAGTTTAACATTTTATTTAATAGTGGTTTAAATATTAACGATAAAGATGGCCGAAATTGATACGCCGAATAAAGTAAATAATAATGCACATATATGTAAGCAGTTTCACCAAAAACATATAATTAAACATTTGTTTAAATTAACGTTTACCAAAAAGAGGTGTCCTTATTACCATTAAAAATAATTGTAATTATTACGATATTTTTATTTTTTATCTAAAAAGGCTGGTTTACTACACAGAAAGGCCTGTTTTCTTCGGGTTAAAAAATGCAAAATTTAAAATAGTTAACTAATCGGCTATGGTTTAATAAATTATGAATTAATATTGCAATTTTCTATTTAAATTACACTTCACTTATTATTACCTATTTAAACGTGTTATTTCTCCTTAAAAATGGATATTCACAGATGCATAATTATAGATGATGAGCCGTTCACTATTGGCTGGTTGGAAAAATATATCAGTTCGGTGCCTAACCTGCAGTTAGTTAATAGTTACACCAACCCTTTAAAGGCGCTGATGGACCTTTCAAACAGCGAAACTGTAGATTTAATACTAATGGACATAGATATGCCCGAAATAACGGGTATCGAACTATCTAAAGAGATAAGGCAAAAAACCAGGAAACTCATTTTTTCAACAGCGCATAAACAATACGGTTATGATGCGTTTGAAGCACAGGCCGATGCTTATTTATTAAAACCTTATACCTTATCAAAGTTTGCGGCAACCATTGCCAAGTTATTCCCCGAAAAATTTGATAAACCCAAACAGGCCGTACAGGCAGGTAATGATTTTTTCTTTGTAAAAAACAAAAACGACAACCTGAAGATAGTAAAGATCAGGTTTGAAGAGGTTGTTGCTGTTGAAAGTAAGCAGAATTATGTGCTTATTCATACTACAACCAGGCAGGTATTAACCTACATGTCGCTCACCGAAATAGCCAGAATCTTAAGCCATTACGAGAATTTTGTCCAGTTTCAACGAAGCTTTATAATACAAAAGGATCATATTGATATGATAGACGGCAACTCGATAAAGATGTGTAACGGGCTTGATATTACCGTAGGCGAATATTATCGCAAAGATTTTACTTCTTTTTTATCAGAGAAGTTGATAAAGACAGGGCGTAAAACTTAGCACCCTGCCTTTATGGCTGGGATACTTAGCGCACACCCGGCAAATGGATGCCGGTAACAGTCATGGTCATCATGGAAGTTGTTGGATCTGTTTCATGGCCCGGTTTTGATGTCCTTTTAGGAAGATAAACAAATAGGGTGGCGTTGGTAATTTTGAATTGTTTGTGTTTCATGGCGTTTTTTTCATGAAACTATATTGAAATAATATTAATCAAAAGAAAAGTATACACAAGGGTATTTTTTCTATTTGAAAGAGGAAATTATCATGAAATTAAATTTTATAACCGCAGCTAAAAACTACAAGGTTCACCTTGTGGTTTGGCTTATTTTTATCCTGTATGAAACCGTTGTAATAGGCCTGGTCTATGGCATTTTCGGCAAACCAGTCACGTACATCGCTCATTACCTGCTTATTATCGTACTGTTTTATTTGCATGCCCATTTGTTTTTACCCTGGGCACTTAAAACCAGTAAAAACATTGTATGGAGGCTGCCGCTGATACTGATTTTTGAGTTAGGCGCATTTGTTTTTGTTTCCTTTTTTATAGATAAGCTACTGATCAATCTTAATATTCTGCCCAATAAAGGCTCTCTGACGCTTGATTTCCAATATATCATGAAGTCGGTTTACCGGATTACCTACTTTTTTGGATTTGCCACCGGTTATTACTTTATATTAAGGTATAACAACGAAAAAAAACGTACAAACGAACTGGAGAAACAGCATTTGCTGGATATCATTTACCAGCAAAAATCAGCACAGGAATTGACAAAAGCACAAAACTCATTTTTAAAGGCGCAGATAAACCCGCACTTCCTATTTAATTCGCTTGACTTTATTTACCACAATATTGATTCGGTATCGCCGGTTGCGGCCGATGCTGTGATCATATTATCAGAAATGATGCGATATGCTATAGATTCGGATAAGATGGGCGATTATATTTATCTGGGCGATGAAATAGACCAGGTAAATAACCTACTGTACTTAAACCAAATGCGAAAAAACCATGACCTGGGGTTTAAGATCCATTTCGATGAAGAGGTGAGGACAATACATTTGATTCCGCTGGTGCTGTTAACCTTGGTTGAAAACATTTTTAAACACGGCAACCTGAGCCAGCCCGAATACGAAGCCATTGTAAAAATATATTTAAGCGATGATCACTTTATTGTTGAAACTGATAATTTGGTAAACCATACCTCAAAACCAGGCAGCCAGACTGGCCTCACCAATATAAGCGAAAGGCTGAAATACGCCTATGGTAACGAAGTTAAATTCACCTACCGTACCGATGTGCGTAACCACTTTGTAGTGTTTCTGGCTATCCCTGTTGAGTTATTGTACAAGCACGCTGCGTTACTAACATCTTTAAAAGATAATGATACAGGATTAGTTCATGCGTACGTTGATCTGAATTAAATAAACGGTTAATGTGCATATGTAACAAATCGGCCAGTAATTTATCGCGCTGATCTTCGCTTTCACAACTATCCATGACTTTTATAAATACCTTCTTATATTTTGTGGATAGTTGACCGGTGGTTTCACTTATATTAAATCTGGATTTAAACTCCTGGTAGCTCTGGTTTAGCTTTTTAAATCCATCCTGTTTTACATCAAACTCGTGGCTAAAGCTATCGGCTATGATCCTGGCTAATGCTATCTGGTCATTTATCCCCGGCACACAAATATTGATCAGTTCCTGCATAAAAAGCAGTGCAGATGAGTAAAGCTTATTTGTATCGCTTTTTTTGCTGATTAACCTCAATGCGTATTGGCTGTCATAACAAAACAGCTGTTCCACCAGGGGCATTCTACCGGTACCATACCTTTCTGTTTCCCTGAAATAGGTTTTCACCTGCACATCAGAGATCAACCCCTTAATACAATCTACTTCCAGTATTGATTTCAGCTTATTCATGATTGGATAGCCCAAAGCTTCGTTCCGTAACTGCAATCTTAGTCTTACGTGCGGCTTTGGATCCTGGTACCTCACAAAAAACCATTTTAATATACTGGTTCCATTCTTCTTTAAAAACGGTTTAATAGTATTACGCAACATGCTATCGGCCCGGTAAGGATGGCAATAGATCTCAAAATAAAGCCAATCCCCTCCGGGCAAAATAATTGACTCCTTATCCGGTTCAGAATTATTTGTATACTCCATAAACTCATATGGTTTATAAACTACATCGCCATGGCCGAGCTGTACTACAAATTGCGCAGCATAATCATTACCGTCCTGGTCATGTACAACACCAGTTGATATCAGGGCTTCGGTGATATATAGGTCGGGATCTGTATATTGATGCCAGTAAAGAAAAAATGCATCCAAATCTGCAGCTGAGCCGGGATCAAAACATAAAGTTTGATCGGTATTACCTGCTTTGAATGGAAAATTAATTTCCTGCTGTTGTAACCAGTTAAGGAGTTTTATTTTTTGCTCCTTCCCAGCCTTTAATAACTCTTTGGGTACAAGCCACATGGCCGGTGACACAATTACGCTCTTATAAACTACACGCGGATAATGCGAAAGGCCGGAAAAAAAATCCTTTAGCCTGAAGTTAATATCCGATTTAATGTGCTGATGCTGCAGATCGCACAAAAAACGATAAACTGCAAGATCCGACCGGCTGTAATTATAGGCCGAAGCAATCCTCGGCACCATCCTTTTTTTATAGTTTTTTGACCAAAGTATAATTTCTTCCTCCCGCACAAATACCAGTATATCATCAAAGTGGATAGCAGAATTGTCGCATGACCATGTTAGCACAGGCAATTCATATTTGTAAAGCCTCTTGCGGCGATTTACATTATCTACCTGTTTTTCGGCTTGATAAGCTATATCAAAGAAAATCACACCGGGGTTTGCTTGCTCTTCAATATCAGCAATCTTTAAACCAAACTGCTCAATATCATTGCTGGCTAAAGTAAACCGGCCCAGCATAGCGTTTGCGGTACATCCTCCGGCGCTTTCAATTATCACATTATCGCCGCAAAAATGAAGCAACACGCTCAGGGTATTTGGCGTTAGTAAAGTATCGGCAGGTTCTTGTAGCTCAAATTCTTCGAGTTTAATAATCCCCCCGTTTATAATCTTGTTTAATAAAAACCGGTGTAATTGGGTAAATGGTATATTAACAATTGGTTGTTGAGCTTTTTCCTTCGATGAAAAGAAATCAACAAGATCTTGATCTTGATCCTGTTGACCAAGGTTCCCATAACCTATGCCCGTTTCCAAATCCATTGCACGGGCAAGCGGTACAGCCTTTTGCTCAAACTTTTTCAAAAATGCCTTTCGGAAATCACTCAGGTCATTACTCACCGTGGGAGGCAGATAGCGCGACAAAAAATTGATAGCATCTTCAAGGTAGTTGAGCCTATCGTTATTTAAATTTCCTGATATTAATTTCCGTTCGGCAATTGCATAAGTGTTTACCGGGTCCGTACTATCAGCCCCAATCCGCTTAAAATAATCTTCGCCGGTAATATTGGGCCATTGATCCGTAAATAACAACTGGAGTTCCGACATTTGCGTAAGCAGTTGGTTGGTTTCATCAATGCTCATACCAAAGCTATTTTTCATCACGTTGTGTATAGCTTCCCTTCTGATCTTTGCCCGGCATAATTTCAGGATGGTATCGAGCTCATCAAACGTGTTAACTGCCGAAATCTCAAAAATGCCATCTCTCGTTCGCAAATAGCGGTACTGGTTGTCAATATTGTAAACTGATGAATTGATTTCGAATAGATCAGCAAGGCTAACATCCCTGGTATAATTGTCTTTTTCCTTCCAATCGATAAATTCATGAACAAGCATTTTCCTATCTATGATTAAAAGAGCACTCTCATTATCGGAAACCTCAATCGTTGTGAAAGAGGCGAAATTACCATAAGGAGTAGCCCTATAGCGAGCCCGATTAAAATATTTCCAGGTAGAAAACTTTATCTTATTGTCTATCGCTTCCAATACCGGTTTGCCCGTATTGACTAAAACGCCGTAAAAAGCGGGAGACGAGCCACGTATTATTTCTAAAAATTCAATCCATTTTTCATCCAGATTATCCTTTAAACTAAATGCAGGTGTACGGAAAATTGCAAAATTTAAAACTTTCAGCTTCGCTCTTTTTTTAGGTTTCATACGGCTTGAGGTAATAAAGCGTAAAATGGTTATCTTATTGGACTTATTCAAACATTCACCGGCTTACTTTTCAATTCATCTAAAAACTAAAAAAGATGCTTTATTCAGACACCTACTTCAAATTCCGTGGCCTCAAAAATTCTGCTTGATCCGTTGTATCTTGCTGATTAATAAAAAGTTAGTGGCAAAAAAAAACTGGACAAGTGCTGATTTACAACACCTGTCCAGTATGGTGGTGGCTACTGTACAAATCTCGAACTTTTTCCTGTCTGATTTGCGTTTAATCGCCGATTTGGATTTATAAATTATTTGGTCTATTAACAATGTCCTCTCGCGTTTCTTGTAAATGAATGGATTTGTAAAGTAACATTCCAATTACTTTAAGATGGTAATCAATTGATTTTATAGTCAAATGTGGTATACCTGGTCAAGCCTCCTGGGATGTCCAGTTTGCATTTGGCAGACTAAGTGAAAGGGTCGTGTGAAAAGAGATAATAGACATTAAGGGGTATCCCTGAAATAATTAAGACGATAAGAATTTATGGATTTAATATATGACTAATAAGATTTTTTTCAAATAATTTATTTAAAAACAGATGCTTATATAGCCCGATAAACAGCGTAAATAGTTAAAATTCTAAAAGCTATTTATTTATGATATTTAAAACACGAAAAGTTTGGAATAATAAGAAGCATTTTCTAAGTTTATCCATAAATAAAACCAATTAACCTGGTCACGTTTAGCATCTCATCAGTCAGTTCCTGCTTTTTTCCTTATAACGCTGTTTAAACAGCGCGGCTGTTGCAATTTTAAACTACAAAAAGGTTCCTGATACAGATTACCACCATGACAAAAATATTCCTCGACACCGAATTTACAGGCCTGCATCAACAGACCACTTTGATTTCACTCGCGCTGGTTGCTGAAACCGGCGAAGAGTTTTACGCAGAATTTAATGACTATGATCGCAGTCAGGTGAATGACTGGATGGAAGAAAATGTAATCAGCAAACTGGAAATGCTAAGCCAGGAAGAGGGCTTTTCAAAAAACAATACCCTTACCAAAATCAAGGCAGGCAAAGATAAAATCAAAGCAGCATTACAAAACTGGTTATTACAATTCGAAAGTGTTGAAATATGGGCCGATGTGTTAGCTTATGACTGGGTTTTGTTTTGTGAACTGTTCGGAGGTGCCCTGAACATCCCGGATAATATATTTTACGCCCCATTTGATTTGGCCACCTTTTTCAGGATGAAAGGACTGATTGAACCTGTCGACAAATTAAACAACGACGTTTCCAGGTTTCAATTTGCAGGCGCAGATGTCACCCATCAGCATAACGCGCTGGCTGATGCACGGGCCGAAATGTTATGTTTTAAAAAGTTAACTGAACCATCTAATGAGCCTGTATAGCTACCATATATTCATGTTTCCCTTTACCTGGGAAATGGCAGACAGAAAGGAGATGCCCTTTTCTGAAAAAACGTCAATTGAAAATTTTAACCTCTCTGAATATTCCTCCTGGGAAAATATCGCCACCCCGAAATCCGATGAATATAAACGGGAGCTTTACAACGAAAAGAACTTTTTTTACCCTTTTACGCACCAGGTTTTATATGACGACAGTTGTGCGGAAAGAATTATCAGGCATTTTGAACGAAAAGAACCTTACCAAAAGGAGGTGACTTACAATATCCATGTCGTTTCAGGAAGAGAACAGCTTTATTCCTTACATATTCGTTCCATCAGCTTAAACCTGTACGGTACAGGGGTGGGCGTTTTGCAGTTTTACCTCGAAAATATTAAATATCCCGAATTGGATGACATTTTACGCATCAACCAGTTTGGCAGAAGAATATATCCACCTTTTATAGATTTTGAAAAAGGAATACCCGGCACGAAGAACGTGGAACTTGCCGACTTTATTGCTATCGAAGGGCTAAACGGTTCTCCTGTGGCCTATCACGAAGATTTTACATCTTATCACACTGATTCATTTTGGAAACCCGCTTGCTTTATCAAACAGCTGATTAAAGATTTTTCGGAAAAGATGATACCCAGGCCTGTTGTTGATGACAGGATGTTTGTGTTGTGTTGGTATGGCAACGATAACCTGTCGGAAAATATAAAATCGACGGAACAAAGCTTTAAAAACAGTGATGATTGGTACCGCTTTCTTTTTGTTGACGGCGGTGGGGCGACTTGTCAAAACGATGCTTTAAAAGAAAAACTTATTAATGAACATACCTACCAGCGCTGGCAAAAGACTGGCTCACTTTATGGCTGTACCCGTTATTCAACTGTATTTATTTCCGATTATTCGGATTATGCCAAAAATGTATTATTAAGAACATTCCGGACCATGTATGTACGCATGGCCGAATTATCGCTGGTGCAACGGGCCTCTATCCTTAAATTCTCCGAACAGGTAACCACTATCTCCGATTTAAAGGAAAAAGAAACCGGTAAACTGGTGTCCTCGGTAAGCGATTTGTACCGGCAATATATCCGTTTTATCAATAAAGTATATTTCAGCGAAATAACCGCCCAGGAGCAGGGGATAGAAATTTATGCCATGATGAAGGACAGCATGAAAATAAATGGCCAGGTAAAGGAACTTGACGAACAGATTGAAGAACTGCACAGTTATGTATCCATGGTTGAAGACCAGGGGAGAAACACAAATATTGAAATGCTGACCATTATCAGTTCAGTGATCATTATACCCACACTGATTGTCGCATTTGCCGATATGCACGAAAAAAAATACTGGATGCCGGTTGTTCTTGTGCCCATAGCGGTAATTACCGTATTATCGATAAGAAACAAAAAGCCCGAAAGGCAAAAAGTCCTAATGATTTACGGCGTATTTGCCCTGGTATTCCTACTGCTGCTTATATTAACGTTAATCAACTAAACCGATGACCGACTCAACAAAACAAATCAAAGTAATAATGACGGCCCCTATAGAAAGCAAACCTGCCGCTTCCCTGAACTGGACTGATCTACACGGACATCACCACGGTCATATGGCTGATGATGCTTTGTTAATCGTTTTTTTTGCCTGCGGTACGTCGATATTGATAGCAATGATAGTTGGCTTTATTTTATTGAGATGGCAGAAAGCCAGGATCAGCGGCGAAGAGAAATTAAAACAAACGGAATTTGATCATCAAATAATACTTGAAGTTATTTATCACGAACAGCGCTCAAACCCAAGCGCCTATGAAAGAAGCCTTAAAGTACATGAAAAACTAATGGCCGCAATTGATAAATATTGGGAGAAAGACGAAAAAATGAAAATGGAGACGGACAAGGAAAAAAGCCCGGCTATTAAAAAACACATAGCCAGTTCCCTTGAACTATTGGCCGGACAATTATTGAAGACTATTGAAGAAATGAAAGCTGCGAAATAACCTCACACCACCTTTAACCATGCACAAACTTACGTTTACTTTAAAACAACACACGCCGATAATACATTTCCAGCATGACCAGGATGGAGCTACGCTTCGTGCTACTGAGGTGAAGCCGAAGCTGGATAGGTTTATTATTGAGAAATTTAAAGCACAAAATATAGATTATAAAAAATGGCTGGTTGGGAATGGAGAACATGCAGCGTTGGATTATAAAATGAGGATTTTGCCAATTAAACCCAATAACAGCGCGATTGAGAAAGGCGATAGATACATCCCTATGTTTTTCGGTAACATGGGAAATGAATATAACGTAAATGTAAAAGGGACATCCATTTTTGATGGTGATGTAATTCTCGAAATACTTAGCGCAGATGATAATTTAAACTACAGAATAGAAAGTCATTTCCCATCGTTTCTATCAGTTAGCAATTTTGGAAGCCGACAAAGTAAGGGCTATGGATGCTTTTGGTTAAATGATACAAAATATGATAATGTTTTCCCCAAATATTATTTTACTATAGGGCAAAGTAGCGATTGGAAAGAGGTTTTAAAGAAAATAGAATTATTTTATAAATCTATTAGATCCGGAATCCAAGTTGTAAATAAAGGATTAACAACTTACTATTTCAAATCACTGTTATTCCACTATTTTAATTCAAAAGGGCTGAAATGGGACAAGCGATTAATAAAAGAAGATTTGATGAAAGATTTTATTACCTCTCAGAGAACCAAATGGAGTGGGAAAGAAGAAAGCTTTGATTCTATTACTAAGTATATAGCAGAAAAATACCTGGTACGAGACATGTTGGGTCTTGCAACCAGTCAAGATTGGAAGTATCCATACAAATCAAAAGTCGAAAAAGAGTTTACAAATACCGATGAAACGGATAAACGAGAAATTGCCCGTTACAAATCGCCGCTGTGCTTTAAACCTTTTGAGGACAGCGAAAATAATGTCTGGAGGATATATTTTGATTTTAACGAAATTCCGGATGCATTTCACAATGCTACGTTCAAGATATCCGGCAACAGAAAAAGCACAAAGTTAACTACGCCACCAGCCACCATTTTTACGATACAAAAATACTTTGACTTTTTATTTTGCGAGGATAGTTATGGAGAATATCAAGTGGATATTCAATCAGCAGAATTTCCAGACCACCTCACAACTTCATTCTTACAATGCGCATTTGACGAAATCCGAACAAATTTAAAATACAATGGCTAATCAAAATATCATTGGAATAACAATCGGCCCTATTTACCAATTGATGAAGCGCATGAGAAAAACGCGCCACTTATGGGGGGCAAGCTATTTGTTTTCGTACATTATGAAACAAATAATTACAGCAATAAAGCAAAATCAATCTTTGAAGGGCAAAATTATTCTGCCATACAGTGATGAAAATAAACAACTTCTCAAATTGGGGGTGGGTTTGTTTTCTGATAGATTATATTTAAGTACAAACAATTCTGACGACGATCTTCTAAAAGTCATCAATATAAAAAACGAAGTTTCGCGGAATGTAATTAATTCACTGGCAAACACAGGTGATGATTCCAGACGTAAATATCTTGAATTCTTAAATGCTTTTATCCAAATCTATGTTGTAAAACTTGAAGTACCGGAAACCGAAAATATAATATTAAAGACATCTCCATATTTGGACACTGCCGAATTGATGAAAAAGGTATTTAATGATGACTTGGCCGAGGAGATTGATTTGGAAAAATTTATAGATGATTTAAACGGCGAATTGTTTTACAAGGATGCCTTTACCACGCCTCGAGAAAGCGTTGACGAGTTAGACAAAATTGCAACCAAAGATTTAAAAAACATTAATCCAGTTGAATACGATAAGTTATATAAAAATAAAGAGATCGAGAACCTAATCGAAAAACTCAAACAATCAATAGTTTTTAAAGATCATTTGCGAATTCATCATAGATACGTAGCTGTAATACAGGCAGATGGCGATGGTATTGGGAAAATTATTGAAAAAATAGGGACAATACCTGAAGCTTTAAACCAATTTTCAAAAGCCCTTTTTCGGTTTGCAAGGCAAGCTTCTGAAATAATTTCTAATTACGGGAAACCATTGGAATACACAGGGAAAATCAATGAGGAGTTTCGGGCTCTGCCGGTTTATATTGGGGGTGATGATCTATTGTTTTTTGCTCCTGTCGCCTATGACGACGGTAAATATCTAAGGACCGTTTTCGACCTGATATCGGATATTGATCTTGCATTTTTCGAAATAATGAAGCCACTGACAGAAAAATATTCGACCGCAATACCAACGCTTTCTTATGGCATGAGCATTAACTATTATAAATTTCCATTAAATGAGATGAAAGAAGAAGCATACCGCCTGTTACAGAAAGCAAAAACGAAACACACAAATAAGAACACAATCGAGTTTTTATTCCGCAAGCATAGTGGCCAAAAGTTTGGCTTCGGTCTCGAAAAAGACAAGCAAAAATCATATAACAGCTTTAAATCCATATTAACACAAATTAATGATGGTGGGGATTCTTTCTTTAATGGTATTACCTACAAACTGGAGGCGTTACAGACTCTATTCAATATGTTAGGCAATAACAAACATCGATTAGATGCATTGTTCGACAACTATTTTAACGAAGATATACATGGCCAACACAGTAAAAAAGAGTTTATAGAAATGGTAAATACCCACATCCATAATACTTATAATGAATATCACCAAAATAGTGTTCATACTGCTGTTATCGTTGAAACGGACGAACGAAACGATAATTTATCGAAAATATACGCTGCTCTGCGCTTTACTCACTTATTAAACAGCAAAGAAAATGAAGACTAAAACATACTTGATCCGGTTAAAGCCGTTAGGTAAATTCTTTTTTGGAGGCGAAGTTAACCCTGCAGCGCCGTTGTATTACAATCAATCATTGAACTTTCCGCAGCAAACCGGCTTAATCGGTTTCTTAAGGCATCAATTATTGATTCAGAATGGGCTAATAACTAATGGGATTACTGACTGGGACAATGCCGATAGATTAATTGGGAGCAAAAGCTACCGGATTGAAGATGGCAAATTTGAATTGGGAGCTCTAAAAAGAATAAGTCCTTGTCTATTGGCAAAAGCTGATGTTATCCTGAATATTCAACCTAAAGACAAGGATTTTTCATTGAAGATGCAAAAAGGCGTTTCTCACTACCATTGCAGGCGGGAAAGTATTCCGCTGTTTTCGGGTTACGACCCCAAACAGGAAATTAACATATTCTGGGATGCGATTAACGAAAATGAGATGTTTATTGATGAGGAAAATCCCGGGATTGACAAGCACGCCATCGAGAAAGGCTACTTTAAGCAGGTATGGAAACGTTTTGCAGAAAAAGACTATGCTTTTGCATTTTATGTTGAAATGGCTACGTTGTGGAAGGATATCAGGAATGAAGAACGGTTGATTGTTTTTAACTCGAAAAATCCAGTTGTGTTTGGAAAGGAGCAATCTGTATTTAAAATGTCGGTTACAGAAACAGCCTTTCCAAACTTCAACGATAAAGAAGGTACACAGTTTTTGTTATTAAGCGACACTTTGGCAGGTGTAGAAATATTTGACCATTTGCAGTATGCTTGTTCCGATGTCGGAAATTACCGTACGGTGTTCACCTCAAATGTCAAAAACAGGATATTTAATTTTAACTTAAAAAATGAAGGAAAAAACGTGCGGAGCAAATCTTGGCAACTGCTTAAAAGAGGATCTGTGCTTTATGCTACAGACAAAAATGCGGTTCACCGATGCTTAACAGCAGATAAAGAACACCTGATTAAAGCCGGGTTCAATCATTTTATAACTAAATAAAAAGGGAATTATGAGTAACTATAAAATTTTAATTATTCGGAACAAGACGAATATGTTGGTTGGAAGTGGGAAGTCCAACTTTGGTATTGTTGATCAATTGGTACAAAGAGACGTTATAACGGGTTTCCCCAATATCAATGCCAGCGGCATCAAAGGCGCATTTAAAGAATTTATCACCAATAATAATTCAAACGCTGTAAATATTAAGGAAATATTCGGTTCAGAGAAAGGCAATAATGACAGCCAGACCGGGGCGTATCATTTTTTCAATGCTGATTTACTAAGTATTCCTATCCGATCCAATAAAACCCCCTTTTTAAATGCTACCTGCCCCTTGCTGATCTGTCAGTTCTTGGAAATGTGTAGTCATTTCGAATCCGCAATTGACGAAGAATTAAAGAATGACCTGGAGGCTCTATCCAGTTTAATTGTAGGAGACACAAACTGTTTTGTATTTGATGAGCTTTACAAAAGCGCAACTATGGAAGATGAAGACATATTTAGCCCGGCTACTTTGCATCCTTTTGATTTAAGCGCCAAATTAAGAAACCTCCTGGGAGGAAAATTAATCCTTGTTAGCGACAAAATCTTTAAAATGCTCACCAGCGACTTGTTTTTGCCCGTTATTCCACGTAACAGTTTGGGTGAAAATAAAAATCTCTGGTATGAGCAGGTAATACCCAGGGAAAGCAGGTTTTTTACTTTCGTATATGGAGAAGAGCAATGGGCTAATTTCTACTCGAATTTTGATGGTAAAGCTGTGCAAATAGGGAGTAATGCCACAATCGGTTACGGTTGGTGCGAAATAAAAAATATTGACAATCTGATTTCGCCGGTTAATAAAGCATGATATGAAAACACAAGATTTATATGTTGAACAAGCAATTAATTACCTGGCGACAGGTAATTCAGGGATGCTTTTCGAAAAGGAAAATAGCGCTAAAGAAATTTATTATGAGGTACCCCGGCAATATGACAACTATGCAGCTTCATTCGGCACTTCGCTAATACAGATGGGTGCAAAAACGACGATTTATTTTTATGAAGCGGCTAACGCAAATACCCAAAAAGATAAAAATAATATCAGCAAAGCTATACTGTCAATTTTGCAAATGGCTAACCCCAATGATTTTAAAGCCGTTAGCAAATTGAGCGAAATAGTACAAAATAATTCAGGCGAGCAGCTTTACCATCTTAGTCAAAAAATAATGAGGGCTGCAATTGCGCTAAAAATTGCGTTGAGAACTTATAAGATTGAAGAAGATGAAAACTAACCTGGCAGCTTCGTCGTCGTTTGCAAATGCCAATATTGGCTGGATGTTTTACAGGTATTATTACCACGGACTAATGGACAAAGCGTGGGGTATAACGGATGATGAATTAAGGGAAGAACTTTTTCATAAAACATGGCAGCGATACGCGGACAAAAACGATGAAATTATTTATGGCTATAACGACTTTTTTATTACGCTGACTTTTGATAGCCATAAACAAACCTTGGGTAGAATGGAAGACCGATTTTATTATTCGCCACAAAACAACGCACAACTTGTTACAACTTATCCCGGACTAATAACAGGTATTGGCACAGAACACGAAACCGGAGAGCTTGGCGAATTTAAACTTGGCTTTGCATTTGACCATAGCACCGGAACGCCTTATATACCGGCGTCAGGCATTAAGGGTTTGCTTCGCAATGCATTTACCAAATACCCGGATTTGATTTTAAATGCCCTTTCAAAAAAAACCGGCGACATTAACTTGCAAAAGCTTGTTGAGGAGATTTTTGATGGAAAAAGAGATGGCACGAACATCGGTGTTTATCAGAGAGACATTTTTTTTGACGCTTATATTGTCGAATCAAATCATACTGATAATCTTTTTATGGGTAATGATTATATCACGCATCACCCGTCGCCGTTCGCCGATCCAAATCCACTGCAGTTTTTAAAGGTATTGCCTAACGTTACTTTTAACTTCAATTTTGATTTGAAAGATGGTTCGCAAATAAACGCTTCAGAAAAACAAACCCTTTTTAAAAAGATATTAACAACTATTGGTATCGGTGCCAAAACAAACGTAGGATACGGGCAGCTTGATTATACACATGGTGAAAAGGCATGGATGATTGCCGAAGAAGAAGCGAAGAAAAAAATTGAACGCCAGGAAAAGGAAAGCACGGCAAAGAAAACGCTGATTGCCGGTACTGTATATGTTGCAAAAGTTATTTCCTGTGATAATGGAAAACTGAAGATAATTATTACTGATCTTGATATTGAATTGGACAAAAAAATAAAAATGAATTTCGAAAAAGGTAAAATTCTCAATATTAAGGTCACAGGGCTAAACCCCATAATTTTTACTATATTATAATGCCCCACACCATCCACACCCTATCCGTTATATTCAACCTCCGCTTGCGGGCCGACGAACTTGAGGCCTTTCGCGGGGCCGTTATCGCTGTGGCCGGGCGCGAGAATGAACTTTTTCATAACCACAACAACCACGACCAGGAAGCCGGCGATAACAAATTTCATCACCGATACCCGCTTATCAACTACCGCATACAAAACCAGGCGGCAAGCCTGTTCGGGATCAACGAGGGCGCCGAAGCTATCGACAAACTGCTGCGCACCAAAGCTTTTAAAGAATTCAGGATAAACGGCAGCCCGCAGCCGCTGCATATTTTTGAAAGGCAGGAAAACTCGGCGTTTGTACTATCCGTATTGCCTAAAAAGCAGGTTTATACCTACCGCATTTACAACTACCTGCCCTTAACGCCCGATAATTACCGCCTGTACAAAACCTTGCCCGACTTTATCCAGAAAGTACAGTTTATCGAAAAACTGCTTGCCAACCACCTCATCGCCTTTGCAAACGCCGTTAACTGGAAAATTCCGGCCAACCGCAGGCTCGAGGTAAGCATCCAGGACATGGACCGCATCAAAAAAACCGAAGTGCTGGACATTCCCATGATGGCCTTCGACCTGGTGTTCAGTTGCAATGCTCTGCTGCCCGACCGCCTGGCCATAGGCCGCAAAGCCGCATTCGGCTACGGCTGGCTATACCGTTTGTAAAAATGAGTAAATACAGTTCTTTGACATATTAGACAATAAAAACCCGAAAATATATGCGCAACCTGTCCGAACCCAAACCCAGGCACGCCCCTTCGGCAAGGGCGCTGCAGCTTGATGCAGGGCGGTTTAAATCGCTTCGTAGTTTAAACGATTTGGCCGCCCTGTTTAACACCTGTGCCAACGAGCTGCAACTCGTGCGCAGCAACCCAGAATACCATATTTACCAAATCCCAAAAAAGGACGGGAGCATGCGCCTGATCGAAGATCCGCAGCATGCATTAAAAACGGTATTGCACTGGCTTAATCACTATTTGCAGGCCGTTTATTATTTTCAGCGGCCGGGGCCGGTTTACGGCTTTTGTATCAGTTGCCGGGATGATGCGGACCGCAATGTGGTGAACAATGCGAAAAACCACGTGGGTAATCCATATGTGCTGATTATGGACCTGCACGACTTTTTTCATACCGTGACTATCGAAATGGTTTACCAAACCTTTACCGCGCAGTTCCCGCTTTTTGAGGATAAAGTAATAGATACCTTAACCTGTGTAAGCACTTTTAAAGACAGGCTGCCGATAGGCTCGCCTGCATCGCCGGTTATTTCAAACCTGGCAGTTTTGGATATGGATGCCGAAATAGAACATTTTTGCCAGGCCGCTTCTATTAAATATACCCGGTATGCCGATGATATGGTTTTCTCGGCCAAAGCGCCTATAAGCCAAAACGACATCAATACCCTTCGCGGCATCATTACCAATAGCGGCCTTCTTGTAAACGAAAAAAAGGTAAGGTATTATAACCCCGGAGAAAATGCCTGTATTACGGGTTTAATACTTACCGAAAACGGCGTTAACCTGCCCGATGGTTATTTACCACAACTGGAAGAAGAAATTAACAGGCTTAAAACGGTAATGATGGTAGATTCCCGGTACCGCACCGGCATGAGTTACCAAAAACTTAAATTGCTTAAACAGGAGCTACAGGGTAAAATAAACTTTGCACAAATGGCGCTTGGCAGTACCAGCGATCAAATTATTAAACTGCATCAGCTATTTGAAGATGCCGAAATGCAGGTGGATAGTTTTCAGTCGGCCAGTTGGTTAGAGATACCTTATTTGTGAGTTGCATAACTGAACCAGGCGCCCGGACAAAAGATGATATTAAAAGCCTCCGAAAGCTGCACTTTATTTCTTGAATCCTGCCCGGTGGTTCTCATTCATATTAAAAACCCAACCTGTCATGATTATTATAATTGACGATTACGGAGTAAGCATAGAGAAGGATAACAATAGTTTCAAATTGTGCAAAGGGGCCGAAGTGCGCCTGATAAGCCCCAATAAAGCAAGCGCTTTTCACATTTTTAAGCCCTGTACCATTACAACGCCTGCCATATTGCTGGCCGCAGAATTTCAAATACCCGTTTTGTTTTTTGATGCCCGCGCAAAAGTTATGGCGCGGTTGTGGGAGCCGGGTTTTGGGAATTTACCCGTACTGCGTTACAACCAGCTGCTATTTGCCCGCTCGCCCGAAGGTATGGAATGGGTATCGCGTTGTTTGCAGCTCAAAGCCGATGGGCAGTTGTCGGTATTAAAGCACTGCCGTAACAGGCTTAGCCGCGAAATTGCCCAGCTGGACAATGCCATTGCCCAGCTTGCCGCTTACAAAGAAAAACTAAACACCACCGCCGAAAGCCTAAGGGCCGCCGAAGCCGTTGGCAGTAAATTCTACTGGCAAGGACTATCCGAAGCCATGGAGCAGCACACCCCATTTGGCAAACGTACACGCCGCCCCGCCCATGACCGGTTCAACGCGCTGATCAATTACGGCTACGGTATGCTGTATTCAATTGTTGAAACAGCAGCAATCACCGCCGGGCTCGACCCCTGCATCGGTATTCTGCATGCCGAAGGCTACAAACGGCCCGCCCTGGTTTTTGACGCCATTGAACCATTCAGGCCCTGGGTTGACAGATTGGTTGCCGACATGGCTTTGCAAGACAATATCACCTCGGATTTTTTTGAAGAAAGCGATACCGAAGGCATATGGCTGGCCAAAAGCGGTAAAAAAGTATTTATACCCCATTTTTATGAAATGATGAACGAGGCCACCCTGTTTAACAATAAACGCATTAAACGGAAAGACCAGGTACAGCACCTGCTAACCACGCTGGCGCAATACCTATTAAAGGAATTTAAAGCCCCCGCACCATATGCTTAAATTAATCTGTTACGATATTGAGAACGACCGCTTAAGGACAGCCATAGCCAAGTACCTGGAACAGCAGGGGCTTGTACGCATGCAATACTCCATTTTTGCCGGAACGCTTAACGATGACCAATGGCAAAAGCTATGGAACCGGGTGGCCCTGTTATACTACAAAAGCTGTAGCGAAGCCGATTCCATACACTGCATTGTGCTTTCAAAAGCCGCATTTAAAAAAATGCAAAACCTTGGAAAAAAAACCGACAATAGCTTTATTCTCGACGAGATTAAAATACTATATTTGTAATAACAAAAAAAGGTCGGTTTCCGGTGAATATGTTAAAATGGCGTTTTGGTACACGTAAGAATAGCGTAAAAATAGCTGTAAATAAGCATGTTGCAAGAAACAAACCTTCCAGTTAGCATTTAATAAAGTTGGGACTGAGACCCAACATCACAGCCTTTGCATTAATTGGCCTTAACTTCCAGTTAGCATTTAATAAAGTTGGGACTGAGACTTGCAAGTGACATTAGTATGAATGCAGCACCACTTCCAGTTAGCATTTAATAAAGTTGGGACTGAGACAGTCAGCAGCGTGCTCCTCATAAAATTCATACACTTCCAGTTAGCATTTAATAAAGTTGGGACTGAGACCTGATACAGCGCCAGCACTGTTAGGCGCGTTAACTTCCAGTTAGCATTTAATAAAGTTGGGACTGAGACTTGTGCGTTACCACGTGTAGCATATGTGATACTCTTCCAGTTAGCATTTAATAAAGTTGGGACTGAGACAATTATTGCTTCCGCTCCTTCCCATTGACGCAACTTCCAGTTAGCATTTAATAAAGTTGGGACTGAGACCTTTTTCTTATGATTTGATCCAGTACTTTTTGACTTCCAGTTAGCATTTAATAAAGTTGGGACTGAGACAAAAAATCTTTTGCATCCTGTAAGTGTTTCTGCTTCCAGTTAGCATTTAATAAAGTTGGGACTGAGACGATGGGCCGCGTTGTTTGCGCCAGGCCTGTGAGGCTTCCAGTTAGCATTTAATAAAGTTGGGACTGAGACATTTTTTTTTTTTAACCATGCTATCCAGCACCATTCTTCCAGTTAGCATTTAATAAAGTTGGGACTGAGACTCAATTAATTGTATCTCCCTTGTTGTTGCATTAGACTTCCAGTTAGCATTTAATAAAGTTGGGACTGAGACACTACGATAAGAATTAGTACATTTTTCATGTTTCTTCCAGTTAGCATTTAATAAAGTTGGGACTGAGACTCCGTAAATACGGGTATTCTTTCATCAGTTGAACTTCCAGTTAGCATTTAATAAAGTTGGGACTGAGACTGAAACACGAGAATTAAAAGCTTGCCGATAAAGCTTCCAGTTAGCATTTAATAAAGTTGGGACTGAGACATTTTCATAGTTAAGGAGCTAATTTGTTTAAACTTCCAGTTAGCATTTAATAAAGTTGGGACTGAGACATAGGATGATTAATAAACAATCCGTGATCATAAACTTCCAGTTAGCATTTAATAAAGTTGGGACTGAGACGCGTCTGCACATAAGTGCCCTTGGTGTAACGGCTTCCAGTTAGCATTTAATAAAGTTGGGACTGAGACATCAAATGCTCCAATTGCGATGTATTTCTGCAAATGCTTCCAGTTAGCATTTAATAAAGTTGGGACTGAGACTGTAATAGTCATCGAATGCTTTGGCCAGGTGTTCTTCCAGTTAGCATTTAATAAAGTTGGGACTGAGACTTCAAAAATTAACAAGTAGAATAAGACCCTCTATCTTCCAGTTAGCATTTAATAAAGTTGGGACTGAGACTATATATCAGTAGTCAATAGGTTATTAGCCATTTTCTTCCAGTTAGCATTTAATAAAGTTGGGACTGAGACTTGCAGTTGGATACGGTACCAGATGTTTTGTGACTTCCAGTTAGCATTTAATAAAGTTGGGACTGAGACAATAGAACCTTTTGTTATAGTGTCTTTTGGATTCTTCCAGTTAGCATTTAATAAAGTTGGGACTGAGACTTTTAGGCTTATACACGCGGATAACCGGTTTAGGCCTTCCAGTTAGCATTTAATAAAGTTGGGACTGAGACCCTAAGTGAATTTCCAAGTAAGTAGTCTTGAACTCTTCCAGTTAGCATTTAATAAAGTTGGGACTGAGACAGCATACTGCATATACCCTTACCGAAGCTGTACTTCCAGTTAGCATTTAATAAAGTTGGGACTGAGACAGGTGAATGATTTATTGAATACTGTGGCAAATCAAGACTTCCAGTTAGCATTTAATAAAGTTGGGACTGAGACCACACCGCGCACAGCCCCTGTAAGTATTGCATCAACTTCCAGTTAGCATTTAATAAAGTTGGGACTGAGACATAAAGCCTTAGCATCTTATCTTCGGTATCTTCCTTCCAGTTAGCATTTAATAAAGTTGGGACTGAGACTAAATTAATTGAGCTATTACCTAATGCAAGCTTGTCTTCCAGTTAGCATTTAATAAAGTTGGGACTGAGACATCAAAGCTTACGGCAGGCTTACCGGTTACCTTCTTCCAGTTAGCATTTAATAAAGTTGGGACTGAGACTTGGTGCCCGTAACCTGAGATTACGCCTAAGCTGCTTCCAGTTAGCATTTAATAAAGTTGGGACTGAGACTTGTAGAGGTGCTTATTGTTGATACCCCCATAGCTTCCAGTTAGCATTTAATAAAGTTGGGACTGAGACGGGAACAAACAGTGTACACTGTTTCAGGTACGCTCTTCCAGTTAGCATTTAATAAAGTTGGGACTGAGACGTATTAAGCAAATAAAATATGATGCCGAACAGCCTTCCAGTTAGCATTTAATAAAGTTGGGACTGAGACCCTTTGATATCAAGTTGTCGGCCATTGTTTGGGCCTTCCAGTTAGCATTTAATAAAGTTGGGACTGAGACTTTGGCGCCCTGGCTGTCAATATCGCCAATCACCTTCCAGTTAGCATTTAATAAAGTTGGGACTGAGACAGTGCCGCTGATGTCGTCCCGTTCACTGTTAATACTTCCAGTTAGCATTTAATAAAGTTGGGACTGAGACTTTTCTCAAACGTTGTACGGTCGTATGCACCGTCAGCTTCCAGTTAGCATTTAATAAAGTTGGGACTGAGACGCGAAGCAAATGAGCCTGGCCCCACATTAACGCTTCCAGTTAGCATTTAATAAAGTTGGGACTGAGACATTGATTCGCTCACTTTTTCTTTAGAAATACTCTCTTCCAGTTAGCATTTAATAAAGTTGGGACTGAGACGTTAAGGCCTTCTTCAATTAAGACTAACATTTCCTGCTTCCAGTTAGCATTTAATAAAGTTGGGACTGAGACTGTAAGATTTTTTGAACCTGGCTGCGAATGCTGTCTTCCAGTTAGCATTTAATAAAGTTGGGACTGAGACGAAAACCATTTTTCATAACTCCAAAGTATAATAACTCTTCCAGTTAGCATTTAATAAAGTTGGGACTGAGACTATTATAGGATTAGAGATTTGCCGTGGCGATAGTGCTTCCAGTTAGCATTTAATAAAGTTGGGACTGAGACCGGGAAGGTAGTTGGTGGCACCGTCACCCATACTTCCAGTTAGCATTTAATAAAGTTGGGACTGAGACCACCCGACCGCATAGAACGGTGCACAAACCGGTCTTCCAGTTAGCATTTAATAAAGTTGGGACTGAGACATTTATTC
>Ga0307507_10003376_pt1 | contig 31173 bp, 14 predicted proteins | sample 7_EM_MG_FD_207223 | JGI IMG/M metagenome (GOLD analysis project Ga0307507, IMG submission 207223) | Populus trichocarpa ectomycorrhiza microbial communities from riparian zone in the Pacific Northwest, United States - 7_EM | ecosystem: Host-associated > Plants > Roots > Unclassified | place... | reverse complement strand
GAAGGCAATAGAAATTAAGGTTAAGGAAGTCCCTATTAAGGCACATAATAGTATTAGAAAAGTAGAACAATATTACACACCATTATAATAAGCATATAAGATTATTTCTTTGGAACTAGAGGGCGCTAGTAAAGAGCTTATCTTATAGATGGCTGTTAAGGCTGTTAATAATTCCACTAGCCTAAATGGGCTTGTACCTATATTGCTAGTCTTTAGCACCTACCCTTAAATAACTAATAATTCTCCACCATCCCTATCTATTACGTAATAAGCGAAGGCTATTCGCAAAGCAATAAAAGAGGTACGACGTCTCTATGCTACACACCAGGTTAACAATATACTAGGAATAAGAAATGGCCTAAATACCTTAACTACGCTTAATCTGCCACTCCAATCTAAGGTACACATATGGCGTAAAAAGGGAGGATAGTTAAGCCTATATAAACTTATTGCAATTAATGGTCAAACTTGTACTCTTTAGATGCCCTATAGACCCACTTAATTCTGCTTAACCGTTATTAAGCCCTACTATAGAAACAACAGTTCTAAGCCTTTATAGGATACCCTAGAGGATACCTTAGAGGAGAACTATAATTAACATACTCTAGAAGGCGACTATAATCCTAATACAATTATAGCAGATATGCCGCAACTATAACGCGGTAAAGGTCGCCTAAAGGGATTATAAAATCGCTAACACCTTATCAATTTTAAAGAGCAATTTGTTACTGCTATTAAGAGTAGAGATAAGTTATTAATGGCCTTTATAACAGCTAAAGAGAAGGCTAACTTTAAGCTCGTAAAATAGCTCTAAAAGGAAGGCTATATTATAACTTTAGGAGCTTCTTTCTAGGTATCTAATAAGCAGAAGATCAACGGTCTTATTATAAAAGGAGTCTTTAAATTTAAGAAATATAACCCTACTAAGTTCAATAGAGTTCGCATCTTTAAGTTAAGAATGGTTAATAAGATTAAGGGCAAAGCTACCAACACCCTATTTAAGAAGTTAAGACTGGTTATTTAAGGTTATAACAATAACGGCAAGGAAGTAATTCTTATGTAATCCCCTATAATTTAACAAGCTAGTTAGTAAGTTATTATTGCGCTAGCTTCCTCCTTAATAAAGAATAGAATAGCGGTTTATTTATAAGATATTACTTAGGCCTATACCCAATCAGAGACGCGCCTTTAGCGCTTAATACTAGCATACCTTCTAGAGCAAATTCGCTACCAATATCCCAAAGATACAATTATAGTTATACTTAAGCTATTATATGGAATTGCAGAGGCAGGAACTTATTAGTGGGCTACTTATAGTAAGCACCATAAAGAGAAGCTCTTAATAACTACTTCTATATTTAATCCCTGCTTCCTTATTACAACTACAGAAACTCTATTTAGAATTATTGGTATATAAACCAATAATATAATTATTTTAGGAGACAACTAATTCTTAGCTCTTAAAGAAGATAAGCTAATAAAGGCAAATCTTATAGTAAAGCTAAAGGAAAAGCTTAATTTAACAACACTATTACTTTTTAATAGATGCATCCTCTCCCTAAATAAGGATTCTATTACTTTGCGCTAGAAAGATCAAGGCAAAAAGATCAACGTTATTAACGTTAATTCTCTAAAGCAAGGATATATAGAGCAACGCGCTTATAGAGCTTATATTGCTTTTATCTATTAACCTAAGGCTTTATTTAATCTCTTTATTGCCGCTTAATACTAGGAACTAACTAAGGATAACGTCCTTGCCCTAAATAAGCGTCTTTCCTAGCAAATAAACCATCTTAATTAGGGACTACTTTATGTGCCTATTAATCTTCCTACCACTAAGCTCTTTATATTTATTAATAGATCGTTTATAAATAATAAAGATTTTAGCTCCTAGCTAGGATATAAGATTATTATCGCAAATAAATCTACTAGAGAGAATGACTTTATAATCTATAGTAATCTTATCTATTAGAGCTTAACTAAGAGTAAGCGCGTTACCCGAAGCGTTCTAGCATTAGAGATATATAGAATGGTTAGCGGAGTTAATATAGCAATTGCAATTAGAACTACCCTAAAGATAATTATAGATTAACTCAAACTCCCTATTATCCCTACAATTGTATACACCAACTTATATTCCCTCTATAAGTGTTTAGTTAAGCTTAATACCATAAAGGAAAAGCATCTTATAATTAATATTATAGCACTTTAGCAACCCTATAAGCGTTAAAAACTCTTTAAGATCTAGTAGATTAATAGCCAAGACAACCTAGTAGATATAATAATAAAGGCAAACCTAAACAAGGCACTAGAGACATTCATTAACACAAATACTCTATATATACGAGTTAAAGGTTAGGTTAAAAGGGAGTAGGAGATATAGCAATTCAAGAGCAGCCAATTAGGATTTTCTATGCCCGGCATGGAAAATCGCTATTGGCTCGCTTATAATTAGCGCCTTAGTGGCCCTAACATGATGTCCACCCGCGACTCCAAGTAAGAAAGCACCACGTGCTAAAAGGCAAATTTTAGGACAGCAAGACTTATATTACAGTAGCAATAGTAAGTAAGGAGGATTAATATTTGTTACGCTAGTCAAGCAGTATTTATATATAGATGGCAACCACAAAAGAAGAGTTGCTAGTGTTAGGAATTAGGCAAGCGGTTATTACGTAACGCCGCGGCACTAGCGTAGCGAGGAGTCTTAAGCTCCTCGCCCTTCCTCATTCCAATAAAATTAAGCTATTAACCAACATCACTATAACCTACTCGAGTAGTCGTTATTGGTAAGTCACCCTATATGACCAACACTTGCTAAGCAAATAGAGCTATTCCATTAAAACACGTTTTCCTTTAATAATATATTATTGGAACACGTTTAATGCTACGCCCTTTAACAATCTATTAGCACCGATATAGTTACCCCTATAGGACAACTAGACCTTTTTTATCATAGTCTAGAACTATATAACACTCTTAACTTCTATTAAACCCCAAACTGGAGTGCTTCCCCTTATGTAAATATCCACAAAATATAAAGGGGCATAATTGCTTTGCTGCCTCTATATTAGCGACTCAGTCAATCAAAGCACAAGTATGGCAAGAGGGACGCGCAAGCCTATACAATTGGTAGTCTATAAACGAGGATCCAAAGCTAGAGAAAGGAAGAAGAAGAATAGTAGCGCCGCTTAATATTTTATGCGGTCCTTAAGTTATGTAACTCGCATCTACTATAATCCACATTTGCTAAGATCCACCGTTTTCTACCAGCGCCGTAATACTTTGTAAAAGGTAATATTTTTAAGAGCTCTCTAACTATACTAACTCTCTCTATATCTAAGTTAAGAAACCATACAAGCCTTTCTTACAGACTTTTTTTAGACAATATTAAATAATGAAATTACAGGACACCCCCTTCTCTGCTATATACCATCCTTTTAAATACTATGGCTGTAGCGCTTCGTTTTTAGCGATTTTATACTTTAGAGCCCGTATCTCTTCTTCTATAATATCACTCTATCCTTTTAGAGGATTATGCAAGCCTTAACTTTTAAATAGAGGCTTTACTCCATTCTATTTACTATTAATTTATATTTTTCTTTTTATAAAAAGTAAAAAATAAGATAGAGACCATGTATTAGGAAATAGAGGTTCCTTTATAGGCAAGGCGCGCTCGCTTCTTTACCCTAGTTTGGCCAAGACCCAACCTTAACCTCGACTATAAAAGGCCTTCTCCCTTGCTACTTTTGCCCTTATATTCTATCTCCTCTTTTCTTTCCCGCTACTGTGCCACCTTAGACTCTAGCTATTAGCCATAAGGCATTTTCCATCCCCTTAACGTCTATGTAGGTGCTCTGCCCGCCTTCCCCAATCTCTGTATATTTTATACTAACGATTACCCAGCGCTATAACTCTTTAGCCCTTTCTATAGGATACATTTATACTCTCTCCTGGTGTTAATGTATGCTTCGGTCCTACTGTATTTCTCCTTTTTTCTTTTCTCTCTCCTCTCCTCCTTCCCACGTCCCCTACCGATTAGTGCACCGGAATGACATTTCTATTTATCCTTTTCTTTACCTCCGCCTCTAGTAGTGTCTTAGACGTAACTATAATGTGCGACTTAATCCCTATTGGAATAGCTATAAATAGCTATACTGAGAACCGCCTAGCAATGGATTATATAGGTTACAGCTACTATGAGCTACGGGACGCGTTAGGCAGTATTATATTACAGCGTTATAATAAAGGCGAAGCTAGACGCCAAAGTGGGTCCTTAGCGAAACCACAGGCTAATACTAGTCACTTAGCTTGGTTAAAGCTGCGCCGTTAAAAACCGGAAACCCTTACCCTCCCTAGCGCCTTTTTAGCCTAGACCTAGACCTTACTCTTCCCTAATAATTAGAGGATTGCATTGCGATTAGAGAAGCTGCTAGGCTTTAGTCTAATCCAGCCCCCTATTTAGCTGAGGAGGCACGGGTTATACAAAAATATCCTTTACATAAACCTAAGACTTGTAAGGCGGAATTTAAGGGTGAATAGCCTATATAGTAGTATAGCCTAGCTTCTAGTAGAGCTGGTGTTATAATCTTGCTCTTAGCTAACGAATACTGGAGAAAAATTCGCGCATTTGATCTCCTAACGGAGACGGACTTTATGCGGTAGCTACATTAGCTAAAAGGGCGCAGTGAGATGGATACGGGCGTGATCGCCTAATTTACTCGCGCTATCTGCCCCCTTATATTGTTTGTGACATCTGGCTATAGGCAAGGGTGGAAGCGAGGCTTTTGCGCATATTTGGGAGGTTAAGCAGTGGCTATAGGCTCCGTAGAGTATAACTAAGGAAGTTCCTCAGATCCAGGGGAGAGATTTAAGGATACCCTTATTACTTAGAGTGTCTTTTAATACTTATAGCAGAATTACGGCATGCCCCCTACCTGTCTAACCCTAGGAACTATGGTCTCGTAGAGGATCTAGTATAGAAGATCCAGTTTACTGGCATAATTAGGTTAGAAAATAGATATATTAGCGCTAGCTCTAACTCTAAGAAATAAGGGTAGAGGCACTTCGCCACCAACCTCCTTAATAAGGAGGCTTGGTGCGATGCCCCTATTAGAGGCTGAATGTGCCAGCTTAGTTAGTTAGGTCTTAATTGCAGTTTCCTAATAGGCGTTAATCTTACAATAGAGTTTAAGCCCATGCAAACCTTTATAGGTTGCGAACGGTAATTGCTAATAGAGTGTAGATTACACGTTTTGATTCGCTATTAAGCTAGTAGGGTTATTTTAGTATAGATACTACGGATATAAGCTAGTGGCAAAGAGGGGACTAGCGTGGACTTAAAAGCCTAGCGTGACCCGTCCTTTAGGGCTATTAGAAAGGCATAAGGCAATAACAACTCTAATAACAATAGTAGTAGTAATAGTGGCATCTTCTTAACCCCTTCATTTTCATTCAGAAATTTTACTTAATGATATTAATTTCTATACTGCACCCCCTGAAAAACTAAGGACTTCTTAATATTATATAATTACAGCTTCTAAGGCAAATATAAGCAACACACCTAAAAAGAGGAGGATAAAAAAGGGGAGAGTACCTTACTTCCCTCTAATAGATAATCCTGTGAGATATTTAGGCTGGTTGCGCAAAGGCGAGTTATTCTATATTGCCTTTTTTAAGCATTCTACCTAATAAGGCACCCGCAGATCTTAAGGCTTTTGATAAGTATAAAGATATTTACAAGAATGAAAGTAACAGCCAAGACACTAAAGGAAACAATTAAGGTAATTTAGTAATTATTCCCTCCCTCTTTTTTTAATAACTATAAACATGTCTAATAGCCAGTAGCGAATCCAATATTTATTAAAGATAATATAGCCGACCTAGACTTGGAACCTAAAGCTAAAGGTAATAAAGCTAGCAACACTAGTAATAAAGCTAATAAAGTTAGCGATTAATTAGTACCTTATAACTTAGGTATACATTTCCCCCTATATAACGGCCTTGCTTAACAATTATTAGGTGACGGAAATGACCGCAGCGATAAGGATAATAAGGATAAGGAGCTACCTTCTTTAGAGGAGCTGGAAGATCTCCTTGGCGTATCTTTATATTACTATCTTAAACCCATAGGAGAAAACGTTAATGAAATAGATAGCCTAGCTAAGGGAATTAATGTTGCGACTGTCCCCTAGGCTATACAGAATTTGGAGACCTATATAGTAGCTAACCAAGACTCCTTAATAGCCAATAATACAGATAATATTAGTAAGTTATAGATATTAAAAATATTATTACTATAACCTAATAACCATAACATATAGACAATCCACTTATTAGGGAGGAGGGTAATTACAAGAAAGGGAATATAGAAGGCGAATTATCCTTTATACTAAGGAAGCGGAAGCTTAAGCGGGACAACGTTATTAATTATAATTCTAACAACCCTGCCAAAGAGAGTAGTGGGGGTGGCGAGGGCGGCAAGGGTAGTAATAGTCTATGTCCTTAGAAGTAACAAAGGCTACCCGCCTATTACGATAACTTGTTTTCTAGCCCCTCTACCCCTCCTATCCCTAACCTCGACTCTTAATACCCGGAAGTTGACTAGTAAGTGGTATCTACTCCGCGGCCTGCTAGCCCTTCGCTTTAGGAGCCTACCCTTCTCTATAGCATTAAGCCGTCGCATGACGAGGCTAGTAATTGTACTTATAATGAGGACGAGGATGGTAATAGTGGTGGCGTCGCTAATAACCAAAGCGGTGTTTTAAACCCAGAGCCTACTATGAAGCGTTATACTCGGACTAAAAAAGACAAAATTAATAAAATAAGCTTGGATGATAAATGGGAGATTGACAATATTCTAGGGGAAAGAATAACTAAGTTAGGGCGTAAATATAAGGTGGCTTAGAAGCCTACCTAGGTTTATAAAAGCGGGCTTTTAAATTCTAAAGATGCCCTTAAGTCTTACTAAAGACGCGCTCGGCAAGCTAAAGCTAGATTGTCGTAGGTGCGCTCTTTTTCTAAAGTTACGAAAGTAAAGGGCAGGGTTGCCGTGCAGAAGAGACAGGGCTAGTAGCTTAGGCATATTCTTATATTTTAGTTAGTCCTGTGGAAATAGGAAGCTAAGGTTTATATTTAGTGGTCTAATTATTTAAGTGCATTTTCTTAAGGCGGTATTGCTATATGCAGCCATTTTTATCTAAATTTCGCTACTAATTTATTTGTGTTATGTATATCTAATCAAAACGGAGCCTTATAAGTTGTAAGACTTATTATGTTACTAGGTATTACAGCACTTATTCGTTTATATTACGAATCCTCTCTTTTACTATTAACACACTTAAAAGAATTTGTTAAATTATAAACTTCTCTATACTTAAGATGTGCCAATCTACCGAGATTACCGTCTAATATAAAAGGTGCTAGAAGAAACCAAGACATTCCTTAAAGATAAATCGCATCGTCCCCTGCCCTAGCGCCATTATATAAGGTAGGCAAGCGTGTCCTAGCCTAACACCTATAACATAAAGTATAGCGCAGTTTGGGAGCTTGCTAATAACTAGAGATTGTCTAGCATATCCTAAATAAAGGATAGTTAGTATATTATACTGTATATAAAAATAGTAAGACTAATGGACTTATAAAGCATAAAACTTACCTTTATTAACGCTAATAATGCCTAAGAAATGGGTAAAGTATAAATCTAGATAAAGAAGCCTTTAGATTTTTAAGCCAAAGACAAGATTTTGTAAACGTTAAAAGGAAAGCCTTAAGAGTGTAGAGGAAATGCCGCGGCGCTGTTACTAAAGATGGATTCCGTAAACCTGCGAATAAGTTTAGATAGTTAAAACTTCTAGTTTTATAAACATACCTTACTTACCTATTTCTTTAATAACACTATCTATGTGGTTATATTTGCCGTTCTAATAGCCTTTAATAATAACTCTAAACGCCCCTAGGGACTTTAATTTGGGAAATATTCCTTATTTATAATGATCCTCTATATTGTTATTAGAAATTTTGTGAAAGGCAATATAATATATTAAGATATAATAACAAACCGATCTAAAGGCAAAAATTTCGTCCTTCTGAGGCGTGCTTGGATACGGAGGTTGGGCTCAAATTGAGTATAAAGTAAGAAGAGGAGATCTATTAATTAATAAACCAGTGAAGTCGATTAGCTTTACGTTCAAATATTTATCTAAGAGAATGTTATGGTACGAAATATTACTGTATATAACACCTCTAGAGTAAATATATTTAAGAACATCTATAAGCTGTAAAATTTAACGCATTTATAAAGTTTAATTGACGTTATTACTTCTGTCCTAAAGAAACCTATAGAGCTGGCCGTTTAGAGCGTGTTCTAGACGTATCGCCGTATGGTTATCCTTCTAGAAAAGTTCGCTGCTATAGTATTATAAGAGTTTATTATGTTGACTAAGTCTCTTATAGATCTCCTTTTTAACTTTAATAAAGCGTCGAGAATTCGCGTTGTTTGGAGTTTTAATAACCTTGTTTTGAAGTTCGTCGCGATACACAGTGCCTAAAATTCCCCAGCCGATAAGATTCTCACAGCTACAGCTAGGGGGTGGCACTACAATAAGGTTTATAGTATTGAAATAGTAAGGGCTTTAAAGGGGTGGTAAAATCCTAGTATCTAGCTAACTAATCTATTATTTACCCTAGATTTTAGACGCTATTCTTAGATAGGATTAGTATTTATAGTAGATGTACTAACCCTATATTATCCGGATCCGGTTAGCGTAAACGGCAATATATTTTCTCTAGCGTTTGTTGTTTGCGCTAGTCTAGTTATAGGCTAGCTATAGAGAATGTAAGGCTGAAACTATATTTACAACCTAGCCAGCCAATTTAAATTATATAACATAGCTAAAACGTGGCTGCGCTAACACTAGAGGTAATAGGGCCTTTTCTACTATATAGGCACTAGGATTACGGAAATCTCTAAAAGGCAAAACTAAAGCCACCCTATATTAACTAATTCCGCAAGGCTTAGCTAAATACTAGTCCTACTAGTAATAAAATTTTACAGACACTTAGAGTGCTAGGGGAGTGCTTTTAAAGCTAGCGTGCAACTTGTCTTTAGTTGACCGTGTCTTAACAAATATAAGAAGATAGTGCGCGGCCTATTGTGTTTATGGTATTTATCTAAAAAGTGTCTTCGCGTGGGGATAGAAGGCAAAAATCTTATTACGAATTTGCTTTAACTGATATTTAGAAGTGGAATAAGGGGACCAGACCGGACCGGACTAGAATGGATAGGAATAGGGCGGGATATAGCCTATTTCGGCCTAACCCCCTTTTAGCTAAGAGAGATCCTTTAATTTAAGCCAATTGCTAATATACCTAATGTTAGAGATATTTAATAAATAGTATACTGGATAAGGCTAAGGCTTTTACCTTCCGCCTTTACTCTTTTAAAGATGCATAATTAGTTACCTACTTATACTGCCTACTTCTACATAGAACTTATTTGTTGCCTTATACTTCTTAATATACTGCTTTATTGGTATTATAATATTTTGCACTTACGTTCTGTATATATTTCTCTACTTAGATGGCACTACTACTGTTTCTCCTATTGGGAGTACCTTGTCGTTTAAATACTTCTCTGCTTTATTCCGTTTTAAGTCACTATTGGCGTTCTTATTTAGTTCTATCTAGTGGACTAGGAGCTTTAACCGCCCCAGATCCCCTTCCAGCCAATAGGTTAGTTATTGGCATTTTCGCTATAGACTGCACTAAGTTTTAAGGTTCGTGCTGCTACCCTACAAGAAAATCACTAAGAAGAATTAGATTTTGGCCCTATGGCGGCTATATAGACGGCTTTTAAAGGTCGGCCGGCCAATCTTTTACCTTATGCCCGCCTCGGCCAGTGTAATTGTTGTTTTATTCCAAGCTAGCGGCGCCTTGCTATCCTAGCTGAAATCGCACTGCCAGTTAGAATATGTCTTAATAGCACTAGGAAGTTTCCTAATATATATACTTTTTATTTTAGTTCCAATCTTTCTAATTTATAAGGCACTGTGCCTGTAAGAGCTAGAAGAGCCCTTCTGTATTAAAGCAATACAATTTCTTAAAAGGATAGACTTATGGGGAGCCTTATACACTACAATTATTGGGATTGTCGTAGCGGTAGCAAGCATAATTCTCCTATTAGTGGATAGCGTATACTTATTTCTTTTAGTAAGCAAGTCCCTTAGCTTTTTAAGATATCCCCCTAATCTAAGTAGGGAGAGTATATTGTGGCCTATATTATAATCGGTGTAAGAGTTTCTGTATAAGCCTGGAAGTATTACAGATGAGGAAAGGCATTAAGGCAATTAGGTGTAGAAGGTCTAGTAAGGATAGATTTAGCGTAGGAGATAACTAAAGTATAGCCATCTAAGGGAGTTATCTGTCTTTGGTGTTAAAGCTATAATCAATTTTTTTAGTTTTCTATTCCCTTAGACTCCCTTTGGGGATTGTGTTTGGTGACGATCTTAAACTCAACCTTTAGTATATTTAATACCCAAATCGTAATTAGGATATTCCTAAACTGGCCATATATAGGCACTTGTTGCCTGCCAGTTCGCTTATCAAATAAGGGTTGACCATAAACATCTATAAAAAGGTCAGAAGGGCTAAGTAAAAGCCATCGTTTATAGACGGTGAGTAAAAGCCACTTATATTAACTAATACCAATATTACGGGCTAGGGCGAGCCGTATTTAACGGCCAGCGCTTAACCCTTAGCTATTAGGCACGTGACATCCGCCCTACTAAAAGCTAAAGGGGAAGCCATTATAAGTTGGGCATTAACGTTTACAGCTAGTATTACTTTAAATAAGGCCTATTTCGCCTTCTCGCGCTATGCGCTTCTACTTGTATATTCTTTTAAATATCGCATACACTTTATAGTTTGCTATATAGCACATAGGCCCTCTTTATTTTAATTAACTTTTTTGGCTTTATATAAATAGCCCCTCTTCTCTAAAATCTTATCGGCCCAATAATACCTCCAAAACTTTAAGGTAAGTTGTATATAAGCAACTTTCCATCCTTATAGCAATTATACAGTTACTTATCCTATAAGCAGCACTTTTAGTAAGTATATATACGTTCTCACCTCCTTTTTTCTAGAAGATATCCTTAACTAAGTCCTCCCCTTAGTAGAAGACGCATTCTTATATATAAACACTTCTTCCCCTTAACTAGGCCCTGCAATTGCCACCCTAAGACGCCACTATAGGATTTTACTAAGCGTGTGCTAAGAGACCTACCCCCTTATCAAATCTCGTACGCTATTAACAAAGGCCCCAATCCAATCTTAGACGGCCTTTATATAATAGGGCACTGTTTTCTAAACATATATTGTCCTACCTTACCCTAGACCACATAAGGGCCCCAATTATGGCTAGGGCGAGTTAGATAACGCCAGTTAATAATATTACACAAGATGATTAAAAGCTTAAGGAGAAGGCTATATAATTGGTAAGATAATTACAGGGCTTATAGGAATATATTTTTGCTAAATACTATCTAGTCTGGAGTGGATCTTGTTATAGACCCTAAGACAATTGGTATAGACTTTAAGATAGTGGACTTATTAGTTCGCGCAATCCTTATTAAGAAACACAGCGCTAGTAGGGCTATTAGAGTCTTTAGTAACCCAATAAGGAACGTGGTTATAGGTCTAGATAAGGGTACCAGTTTCGTTATTGTTATTATAGGGCCGGGTAAAACTTGTAGGCTATTTAGTAGTCCTTCTATCTAGTACTTTCGCCGCTGCAGTTCTTAAAGTAAGCATATATTGAAGTAACGCCTCACTTAATTAAAGAGAGAATTCCACTTTTACGCTTAATCCAAGAGTCGGTTCCAAGTTAATGTTAATAAATAGTAACGGCACACCAATATACGGATATGTTATTTGTAAGTTCGGGTGGCTAGCCTTATATTACTATAGGAAGCTAAGGAGATCTGTAAATTTAAGGTCTAAAACTAATATAGCATTAAAACGAGAATCTAATAAGGCATCTATCTTTAAATAAGCTATTATTAAAGTTTAGGGACGAGGTTTTTAAACTATTTATCTTTTACGGGTCCAATATAAGAGCGCTTTCTTTTTACGCTAAGTCTTGCTCTACTATAAATAAGTGACTAGTTATTAAGAGTGGAAGAGTTATATATACCTAGTGTTTAGTGCGTAGCCTAGGCATACGTAGTTTGCGGAGTCTAAGTAGGTGGAGTACTTCCTAGGTCTAGGTCCGTATTAAGGCCTAGTAAGTAACTCTCCGATAAAGGAGTATGCGTACTTTGCAATAGGCCTTACTCTATTAAGAATCAGTAATAAAGTCATTTAGGATAGAAGAGTTTATCTACCGGTGGTAAGAGTAATCTCTAAAAACTAATATTTTTAAGACAAGGAAACTAAGGTGCTAATTAAATTAGCCTTATAAAGTTCCGTCACAGCCGCTATTAGTCCTTGTAGGTGCGAGGCAGACTTCTACCAACTTTAAAGTTTTGGAAGGAGGCCCTTTAGCGTTATTTTATACAACTTCAAGATAGGTGCTGCTAAAATATATAATAGGAACACTTTAGGTCCCACACCTAGGAAAACATCTATTAAAAAAGTGCGTGCTCGTAGCCTTTTACTACAACTTTATTTTAACCGCTTTGCTAGGGATACTATATCCTCTTATAGTAAATCGTAACACGATCTAAACGCATTAATTTGGTATAAAAGTAATGGGTATATATTATTATTAAATATCGCCCCCTCTTTCTCGAGTTGTTTGATTAACCAGTTATTTAATTTAATAGACTTTAAAAACATAGTAGAATTAAAGACAAATAGATAAGGCCAGAATGGGATAGGAGCTAACAGGAGCGGACCAGATAAGATAAGGATAGAATAAGACTAGGGTAGAACAAAATAATAACTAGACCGGACTGGACTAGACTATATAGCGGGAACCTGAGTTTAGACTAATCGCGGCTGCATCCTATCTTGTCTTATTTAAATGGCGCACCTAATGCTGCTCACGTATCTCTTTCCCTTTAATCTATAATATCCACCTTTGCTACCGTATATAAACTAATATAGTTATATTAGTTCTGGCGCGACTCTAATAGTCAGAATAAGAATCCTGTATATAAGCCCTCGCAATGTCTCTGTAGTAATAGTAAGAATGTAACCAATAGCGTGAGCTCCGCTAAGCTCCTAAATATACGCTTAACTGAACTTTTAACCGCATTAAAAATAATATTAATATATATTATCTTGTGTCTCTAGTATAGTAGGATCGCTTGCTGCAATCCGGCTAGTATTACTAGCACTAATTCTGCACTTATATCTTTAATTTGACCTAAAATATTGCCTATCTCCTATATGTTAATTAGAGCACTTCCATACTTTAGGCAATGTCTTTTTTTAGGCTTACTCTAGTGCCGGAATTGAAATCCTGTATATAGGCTAGGGGACTATTTCTATAGGTATGGCAAGCATGTATACCACAGAGATAATATTAACGTATCTTAACTAAAGTCTACTAGGATTGATTGGGGAGGGTAGCCTATTACTAGAAGAGGGGTATAGACACACCCATAGTATAGCTTATATTGTATAAGAAAAGGGCGGATCCGGCCTAAAAAACGATACTATCTAGCTCCTCTTTCCACTTAGCTCCTTCTTTAGATTAGTATTATATTACTAAAGCTTTATAGAGTAATAATGCTAGTCGCACCCAAGCCTATTACGCCATCGCCTTTACTGCCTTGCAATAGCATAAACACTCCCCCTGGTAGCCTAAGCCAAACGCATCCATATTATGGGCAGTTAGCGCAGGATCTTATAGTTAAAATGCTTATAGCCGTGTTAAAGATAGTCTAAGTAGCCCTACCTCCTCTACCTCCTCCACCTCCTTACCTCCCCATACGAGTTTAGGGGTTAAAGAGATACCCAAAGTGAGAGGTTCTAAGGTTGAAGTTAAGGTATTAGATGAGATATATGCTCGCGAAATCCCTAAAACATACTTGGAAATACGCTAATATAGCGTCTGCTATAGCTGGGACAAACAAAGCTGCTAGTATAAGACTATAGAGACTTCGCCAGATACGTTAAGTGAGCGTAATATATATAATTAGTATATTTATGTCCTTTGGAAGAAATTTGGTCTGTCTCTTAGGTGCCTTTAAATATATCAACTTAGATACTGACTTTAAGCTAGAAAAGGATAAGAAAGACTATAGTACATACCTAGGCATAAATTTAGGAGAAGTAAGAGACGCCTTATAAGTAGTGCTAAATGGCGTACAAGCTATCTCCCTTTAGGAAGACAAGCCTATAGTAAACAGACCTTTTTATAGATGTAGCTTATTCTAATTTAACTTCTAGATTCCTATAAACCTTATATTTAATTTCCTACCTTAGTTAAAAACATACTAGGAGAGTCTTTCTCCCGACTTAATTAGCGCTAAGCACCTTTAGGGGTTACTAAGATTCCTTAAAGACCATTTCGCGCCTATAACTAATAGTCTCCTGCCGCTTCTAGACTATAGCGAAATTAATTTCGATCTCCTTTAGGCCTTATTTAAACCAAATATATACGTCCTTACGATTTGCGAAGGCTCGGATTAACCAAGATACCTTATATATAATTTAGGCAATTTTAAAACCTTACTTTTTGGCGAAAAGAGCTTCAAACTTGACTGTTACTATTTCGGCTATAATGGGAAGGCGTTTGGCGAGGTAAAAACCACCCTCTCTATTCTGGAATTCTGTTTAACTATAAAAATTACGTCTTTTAAGGTATTTCCACTGGAGCGTTATAAGAGACAAGCTAAAATAAAGCAGGATCTTATTAGCAATGGCCGGAAGTTTGTGTCTTTAAGAGGTATTAACCACTATAAGTATAAAGGGATTGCCTTTTTCTAGACCAAAGATGGCCCGTCGAGATTTTCTACAAGCGGTCGCATTATGGTGGACGCGATAGCATTTCATTGTCAGAATACTAACTATAGCAAGCAGCCAATTGTTACAAATGTATATAGAATCAGCATGTACAATTAAGGGACCAATCTATAAGGCGATATAAAGAATCAGGGTTTAGTTCCTAAGGAGATAGGAGATAATAAGTACCTAATCTATCTACTAATAGTCCTGGCCTTTAGTTTGGCTGACAAAAAATGGGGTTAGGCTTTTTATACTTTTTTTCTAGAGCTAGCAAATTATATATACTAATACAAGCACTAATAGGTGAATTTGCCGTCGCTAATATTAAGGATATTAAATGGAATCCCTTGGCATTTAAGTCACTCGCAATTAAGGAGGACAAGAAAATAGTACTTTAAGGACTTGTAAAGAGCTACTAGTCTAGGTCCGGGGAATCAAAGTTTAATAATATAATTAAAGGGAAGGGGAAAGGCCTAGTCTTTTTACTACAGTAAGTTTTCTAGTAAGGTATTGGCTGTTTTAAAGGCTAACCGTTTCAGTGGCCTACCTGGGGTGGGAAAGATATTAAAAGCTAAAGCACTTGCCAAATCTTAGAGGAGACCCCTCTATGTGGTTTGTTCCCCTTTATAAGTGTATTTATATACCAGTCTAACTATAAGAAGGCTTATATAGGAGACCTTAATATGGATCTAGCCTATTTAGAACAAAACCTAGCTCTAATAGTTGAAAACGTTTACCGCTGGAGTACTGTCCTTCTTCTAGACAAGGCCGATGTCTTTCTTATAGAAAGAACTTTAAATGATATTTAACGTAATAGCCTAGTATCCGTCTTTTTGCAATAGATAGAGTATTTCTAAGGCATTATGTTTCTTATAACAAACAGGATTACCGTATTTGATGCAGCTATATAGAGCAGAATACATCTTGCACTTAGATATAATGGGCTGAAAAAACTGGCAAGAGAGTAGGTATAGAAGGACTTCCTAAAGCAAGCTAATACTGCTGCCAATATCTCTAGAAGGGATATGGAGCGGCTTTTAGACTATCAATTAAATGGAAGACAGGTAAGGCAATGTTTAAGTAAAAGTTTTAAGCCTGGCGCTAATATACTGTGTTAGATCAAGAACACTATACAGATTGGCTACGGCTTGGCTGTAAGTAAGGGGGAGAAACTTATATATAAGCATTTGGACAAGGCTCTTACGTTAAATAAAGATTTTGAAAGTGACTTTAAAGGTACTGGATTAGTTAAGAATATAAACTTGTATATGTAGATTCGCTTATATATATATAGTATTAAATGTCTTGTAGATCTCGTAGCTGGTGGCATTATTACTTATTGCTTTTTTGAAATTACTTGCTTGCTCCTGTGACAATAAGGCCTATGTGGTAGGCTATAGTGTGGGTAAATCGCTTGTAGATCTAGGAACAGGAGAACGGAAGCTATAGGGTATTAGTTCCCGTAGGGAAGTAGAAGATATAAGCGTTAGTTCCCGTAAGGAATTAAAAGCTATAAGGCGATAAAGAAAGCGGGTAATAATCCCCGCAGAGAACCGCAAGCTGTACGAGATTAGTTTCCGTAGGGGAGCGGAAGAAATCGCCATTAGTTCCTATATGGCAGTAAAAGCCGTACGGGAGTAGGAGCTATAGGGTATAGTTCTTATAGGGCAGTAGAAGATACGGTTACTATATATAGGAATGGAATTTATAGGGAATTTATTTTGTAGCAGATCTAAAAACAGAAGAACGGAAGCCGCAGGGCATTGGTTCCCGTAGGGGAGAGGAAAACGTGGCTATGGGCTCCTATAGGGGAGCAAAAGCCGTACGGGAATGCAAGCCGCAGGGGATTGGTTCCCATAGGGCGGTAGAACATGTGGGCATTAGCACCTGTAGGGGATTCGTTAACGCAGGGGATTTATTGCCGTAGGGGATTTGTTACTGCAGGGGAGTAGATCCTATAGGGGGGTAGATCCTGTAGGGGATTTGCCTAGAGGAACGTAGTTCTAAAAGGTGTTTAGTACCGTATAAGAAAACTTTAGTGGCCGCTTATCTTGCCCTCTTATTGGCCAAATCTTTTACCCTCTTATTAGTTAAATCTTTAAGCCCTCTTATTAGTTAAATTTTCTTACCCTTTTATCTGTTAAATCTTTGAGCCCTCTTATCTGTCAAATCTTTGAGCCCTCTTATTTATTAAATATTTGAGCCCCTCTACTTGTTAGATCTTTAAGCCCTCTTATTTATTAAATCTTTAAGCCCTTTTATTCGTCAGATCTTTGAGCCCTCTTATTAGTTAGCTTTTTACCTCTTTAGGCTAATTAACATATTCTCTTTAGAATTTCTTCACGCCGCCAGTATAGTTAGTTAGGAGGTATAGGTAGGAGAGAGGATCCTTAAGTGTATTCGCTTATTAAGATTGGCTTGTTGTTTACTTAGGTGTAAACGTCCTGTCTCCTTTACAAAGTAGATTATAGCTTTGACCGCGCTAATATCTGGGAAACGCCACAAAAACAAGGGTCTAGTTAGTGCGGCTCAGCCACCCTTCCTACTAGCGGGGGCGAGCTTGAAGTATTTTACGCTTTAATCACCTGCTATAAATACCGCTAATTATGCTGCCCGTCTTGATAAGCCTTTGCAGATATTTGGCTTAGCTTAGCACTCGAATGTATATTTATATAGTAAAACGGTCAGCTGACCTGAGTCCGGAATAATTATAGGACTGATATATATAGGCAGTAGCTTGCCCCGCCTTTATAAATATAGTCCTAGAATCATCCCTTAACCTTAGTATAAAAGCGCAATCAAAGTCAAGAGCTATTAGTGTGGGGGTTAACTTACACAACCTTATGTAATATATTGTTATCTCTATTAGCTGCGGTTAAACTTATTCCAATAGGTCAAAATATGTTATAGGAGGATAGATCGTTTATGGTAGGGTTTAATAGTAACTGGACAATATTATTTTAGCTAATGGTGTAGGTATAGAGGGTAAATGTTCCTAGAGTATATTCTAGATATTCTACTAACATACTTAGTTATAGGAAGTAAGTAGACCTATAAATACCGAGATATATGGCTGCTGCTAACCTTGTCCTGTTTATTGGTATAGCGTGTAAGTAGACCTGCGAATACTAAGATGTACGGCTGCTGCTAACCTTGTTCTATTTATTAGTATAGCATGTAAGTAGACCTGCGAATACTAAGATGTACGGCTGCTGCTAACCTTGTTCTATTTATTAGTGTAGCATGTAAGTAGACCTACGAATACTAAGATATATAGCTACTGCTAACCTTGTCTTATTTATTAGTATAGAGTGTAAGTAGACCTATAAATACCAAGATATACAGCTGCTGCTAACCTTATCCTGTTTATTAGTATAGAGTGTAAGTAGACCTGTAAATACCGAGATGTATAGCTGCTGCTAACCTTATTCTGTTTGTTGGTATAGGCTGTAAGTAGACCTATAAATACTAAGATATATAGCTGCTGCTAACCTTGTCCTATTTGTTAGTATAGGTTATAAGTAGACCTGCGAATACTAAGATGTATAGCTGCTGCTAACCTTATCCTGTTTGTTGGTGTAGGGTGTAAGTAGACCTATAAATACTGAGATATACGGCTACTGCTAACCTTATTATGTTTATTGGTGTAGGCTGTAAGTAGACCTGCAAATACTGAGATATATAGCTGCTGCTAACCTTGTCCTATTTATTAGTGTAGCTTGTAAGTAGACTTGCAAATACTAAAATATATAGCTGCTGCTAACCTTATCCTGTTTATTAGTAGGCTGTAAGTAGACCTATAAATACTAAGATGTACGGCTACTGCTAACTTTGTTCTATTTATTGGTGTAGCTTGTAAGTGGACCTATAAATACTAAGATATACAGCTGCTGCTAACCTTGTCCTATTTATTGGTGTAGCTTATAAGTAGACCTGTAAATACTAAGGTGTATAGCTGCTGCTAACCTTGTTCTATGTATTGGTATAGGATATAAGTAGACCTGTAAATACTAAGATATATAGCTGCTGCTAACCTTGTCCTGTTTATTGGTGTAGGCTATAAGTAGACCTGCGAATACCAAGATATATAGCTGCTGCTAACCTTGTTATGTTTATTAGTGTAGTATATAAGTAGACCTGTAAATACTAAGATATATAGTTGCTGTTAACCTTATCCTATTTATTAGTATAGGATATAAGTAGACTTGTAAATACTAAGATATATAGCTGCTGCTAATCTTGTCCTATTTATTTATGTAGGATATAAGTAGACCTGCAAATACTAAGATGTATAGCTACTGCTAACCTTGTCCTATTTATTGGTGTAGGATGTAAGTAGACCTATAAATACTAAGATATATGGCTGCTGCTAACCTTGTCCTATTTATTAATGTAGTATATAAGTAGACCTATAAATACTAAGATATATAGCTGCTGTTAACCTTGTCCTATTTATTGGTGTAGGATATAAGTAGACTTGCAAATACTAAGATATATAGCTGCTGCTAATCTTGTCCTATTTGTTTATATAGGATGTAAGTAGACCTACAAATACTAAGATGTATAGCTACTGCTAACCTTGTCCTGTTTATTAGTATAGGATATAAGTAGACCTGTAAATACTAAGATATACAGCTACTGCTAACCTTGTCCTATTTATTAGTGTAGTCTGTAAGTAGACCTACGAATACCAAGATATATAGCTACTACTAACCTTGTCCTATTTATTGGTGTAGTCTATAAGTACGACCTATAAATACTAAGATATATGGCTACTACTAACTTTATCCTATTTGTTGGTGTAGGATATAAGTAGACTTATAAATACCGAGATATATAGCTGCTGCTAACTTTGTCCTGTTTATTAGTATAGTCTGTAAGTAGACCTATAAATACCAAAATATATAGCTACTGTTAACCTTATCCTGTTTATTAATATAGGATATAAGTAGGCCTGCAAATACTAAGATATACAGCTACTGCTAACCTTGTTCTATTTATTAGTATAGCTTATAAGTAGACCTACGAATACTAAGATATATAGCTGCTACTAACCCCGTCCTATTTATTAGTGTAGGAAGTAAGTAGACCCATAAATACTAAGATATATAGCTGCTGCTAACCTTGTCCTATTTGTTAGTGTAGGATGTATATAGATCTACGAATACCCCTTATACGTAACCGCTTAAACCGGTACTAATACGGATATAGCCCGACGACTAGCTCTATACCTTTAACAATATATTTGCTTAGGATTTCTTTAAAAGTTTGCTATCTAGCACGCTACTAAGCCAGCTTGCCCTAGTCCAGTGTTGTGCCTGCTATAGTAAAATTGTAGCTACTAGCTATAATGTTAATCTTTCTAAAGTCCGTGCTGCTAAAAAAAGTTGTTAGCTCTACGCTCTACTCCTCTATACACTTAAACGCTACTGCAATAATAATAAACCATATGTTTAAATAGTTAGAGAACAGTCAGCATTAAAAATAGAAAAGAGGGGGCTATATATTCTCTAGTTGTATTCTAATTTAGGTTAGTATCTTTAACTCCTTATATACGCTAGGCAATTACTTACTGTATATCTTTGCGTATAGAATATTTAGCTAATTCTAATAATGGCATCTAGATTAGCTTCCCAGTCTTACCCAAAGCTAAAAGTCCTATATGATTTGCACTACTTCGCGCATAGCTTTATTGGTGTGACGAGTCCTATAATTGCAATAAGTATTATGTTAAATCTAACATAGAATTGCTAATAAGACTCCTTTATATTAGTAATCTGGATAATCTAGATTATAATCCAGATGTTTTATATCTTGATTATACTATGTAAATAGACGGAGGAAAATATATTGCTTTATCCTATTACTAGGGCGAACTTCCAATTAAAGATAAGAAACAATTTTGTATAACCTAGGATAACATTGTCTAATAGCTAAGAGGATTTAGTATCTCTAACCTGCTAAAGACTTTCTAGGACGCTATTAAAGTGACTTAAAAACTTCGCGTACTATATCTCTAGATTGACTCACTCTGCATAATCCAATATGAGGATAATAGAGAAGATTAGAACTTTAAATCTAGGCATATAGAAAAGGTCTTCTCTTTAGCTTACTGTATAATTGCTATAACTTCGGCTATCTATTCAAAAGCGGGATTCCTTGAGCGGAATATAAGCACTAAGTATGTCCTTATTTAAGATGCTTTAGGCAGGCGATTCTATATCTACGTTAGTATGGATGATTTTAACAACGATATAGAGAAAGCTCGGCTCAACACGAGCATAGGTAATGCAAGAAAGGGTTTTATTACGACAAACTATCCATTTTAGTAACAATTAGACATACTGGGAATGTGGTAAAGGAGTTTACTACAAAAACCTTACTAGACTGGAAAGGTAAGAGCTTAAGTAATATCTAATAGACCAATATCTTTCTAACTTAGATATTTTGCTCCTCAGCTTATTTTAAAGGAAGTTTTTTATGCTCGATCCAAACTTCCCAAACTGGCTTCTTAAGTTAGGCTACCAACATACTATAGAATTTATTTACTTTCTTTTTAAGGACTACTTAAAGCGCGACCTTATAGAGAAGACCGACAGATCCGTTATAACATTAGGGTTAGAGGCCCATATTATAGGCGCTCTAATGTGTTAAAGCAGATATGGAATCTTTTAGTACTACCTTTATAGGAATCTCCTATGGCAGACGTCTAACAATAAGATGGAGCGGATTGTGTATAAAAACCAGAATGTGCCATCATGGTCATAGATGGCATATAATGGAGGCATTCAGTTTATGGATATCCCTTTTGGTATAATTAATTGGATTAATAACCTCCGGTTTAATAAGAGGCGCGAACTTGTATTAATCGCCTATATAGGGAAGTTTTGGGATTGTATAATAGAACCAGATAGGAAACATTATGCTATCTTAGATTTCGGCAGAACGAAAAAAGGATGGATACAGTATAATGTTGAGGAGGACGAGGATCTTTTCAAGGAACGATATATTATCGTCGGGAAGAAGTCTAGCGAGGATGGGGATGTTAAGGAGTACTACATATTAGTTGTCAGGCCGACCAGTGTGTATGGCAAGTATAAGAGGATTGGAGTTGGGTTGATTCAGAGTGACTACGTAGTGAGACAGAGGTTCAAAGTGCAAGTTATATGAACGACTTCGCATTAAAAAATCTGGCAGAGTAACCAATGCATACATCGATTCAATTTCAAATTATGAGGCATGGTCTACATGTCCCTTAACCCGCCGACGTCCATAGCGCTAGCCGCCAAGACGCTAGTGGTATGCGAGCCAATCGTAGGGTGTGGCAGAATATAGCAGGTGACGCGCTCCAGCACCGTCACAATATCGCCCATTCGGCGGCGCTTTTTATCAGATATTAAAGAGGCATACAGAGTAAATATACTCATCGATTTTAAAGCTGATCTAGACCCGATATTCATGAAATATCGGGTTGTCTCTCTAATCGATCAACTTTTAGTAGTATTTTAAGCCGTTGTGGTTGAGCAATTCGACCGCGAATATAGGGAAAATTATGGATATCGTTGCGTCGCCTAATAGATGTTGGAATACTAGCTCAGACGTGATTCCGGTGGTGCACCACGAACGTGGTTAGCTTGCGGGCCGATTGAAAACCGGCATCTGCACTAGTGATGGCAATAATCAGTTGGTTAGTTATGATTATGTTATGTTATCAGGAACATAACTAACCCAATCATAATCGCACCTGGCTGATTATGTTATATATATATAACTATATAATCACCCGCCGTAAGACCACCAAGTAGTGGTGATAGAGATTTGGTGTTGAGTAAATCTTGACAATCATCGCGATCATCGCCAGAGGTGCTCTCTATACCCATGCACGGCTCTAAACCAATCAAAATACATATAATATACGTCTGTGCGGGCCTGCAGAAGGGCTGGCGTCCATAATACGTCGTGAGTACACCTCCCTTACTTTTTTATCCACCGTTGATTTGCCTTACCTTCGCCACCTACTTCCTAAACTATGCCCCTCCCAGCCAACACCCGTAGCCTAACTGCCACCCAAAAGCGACTTCGAGAAGAAGACGCTACCAGTTCAACACTTAGTAATCACGATTCGCGTGAGTCCAACGATGTGACGGCTGCCCGCGAGGATCCTCACCACGAGATCGGTACACCACCTATAAAACGACGGCGTGGGCGTGAGGATGAGACTCTTTGGGCACACGCACTTGATAAGCCTCCAAAAGGCTTACTAGTAAGAGGGAACTCTAACTAAGAGCTCTTTTACTGCAAGCGGTGCTCAGATCGAGGTGTTGTAAAGTCTCTCTCTAGTGCTACTGCTGAGGAATATAAGGAAGCTTGAGAGCCTACCTCAACACCAAAAAGCTATCACGAACTTTCGGTAGGGTAGAAAGATCTAGGTGAGTCCTGCAGAGCTTTCTACTACACCAAAAATCAGTTCCTGACTACCAAAATAGGTAATTAGTATAACTATATAATCTAATCATAATCAGCTTTAGTGATTATGTGATAATCGCAATCGCATGGGTGATTACAAGGGGGTGACTGCAAGTTTTGGTGGCATTATAGTAGTGTCCCGCTAAAATACTGCCGATATGGTTATAATGCCACCAAAACTTGCAGGGAGGGCGGGCAGCCCGCTTATGTCACCCCCTTATATGATTATATAGTTATTGCCATCACTAATCCGCACCAACGGAATCACGTCTGAGCTTGCTGAGGTAAACAGGACGGCAGCATAATTAGCGGTATTTACAGTAGGTGATTAAAGCGTAAAATACTTCAAGCTCGCCCCCGCTAGCAGGGAAGGTGGCCGAGCCGCACCGACCAGACTCTTGAGAGCCACCAAATTTTGCGTAAGACTCGAGCTTGGTGATGTGGCTGTGAAGCACCGCCGCACAGCCACATTTCTGCTCCTGTCGAAGTCGTGACACGTAACCCACCCTTTATTCCGAACGCAAGCCATGGTTGAAATAGAGAGGGATAAGATTATATACGCTCAAGAGGCATCACATGGTTAGGGAATTTGCACATTAAACAAATTCTATGACGTCCACTTTTGGCAGGGCTTATTGGCCCGTCACCGTGATTGAATAAATACCTACGCACCACCACTGGCATTGAATGAACATGGGTAATAGAGGCAAGCCACCCATTTCCCCTGGACCTTACCGCCGCTTATTCCAGAGCGACCGAGTCCAACGCTGCCAAAAGCCTGCGTGTGTTCTGGAATGCACCCTTAGTCCAGCACGTTTTAATGATGGAACCGAGCCAGATGTCCTGCGTACTAGGGAGGTCCTCCCTCCGCAGCCAGGCGGCCGTGGCCGGCCCGGCCGGCTGGCCCTTGTAGAGATCGAATTTGCACGGCTTCCCGGTTACGACCTCATACATTACAGCGCCAAGTTGGCCGATGTCGGTGTAGATTGAGTAGCCAGCGTCATCAGCGGCCTGCATATCGGTACCAAGGGGCAGAATAGAGGATTCAGTGAAGTCTGAGAACTTAACGGACAGGTCGGCGGCAAGGAGAAAGTTCCGGGTGGCGATGTCAGCGACAATAACGCAAAGATCGTGAATATGGATGAGGGTGCGCGCCATCTCCCAGAACCAGGCGAGTTGGGCGGGTTTAGCAGGCCGATGTTGCGCCAGGTAGTCATTCAGATTTCCATTCTCCATTAGGGCCATTTAGATGCCAGCGCCGGATAGGTCAAGGCAAGGGACAATACCACGATTTGGACCCAGGCGTTGGTAGACCTCCTTTTCGTGCTGAAGGGATTCGTAAGAGATATCACTGTATCCATTATAAAGCTTGGTATGAGCTTCGCTGAGGCCAGTCATGCGGTACTTTAAGGGAAGTTTGAGGGCAGTATCATCACGGCGGACTACCACGCCAGTTCTGCCTCTACCGAGAACGCCCTCCTAGAGAGGACTTCCATCAGGCCGCAACAAGGCCAATCGGGACGGTGGGGACATACTAGTAGGGAGCAAGCGGTATCGAGTTTGGGTAGTCAAAGATGGATTAATGCTCATTCACAGCAGCCATTGATACGCAGGGAAGGGTTTGGGTTTAAAGCGCTAATTTTAAATAAGAGTAGGTGTCGCTAGATTTAACTTATAAAGATGGCGGAGGCTATCAGAAAGAGAAAATATCCCTCCCATTAGCAAGGTAAAGTGAGCGAGCTTGCCAAGCGAACCTGTGACTGTAGCCGTGACACCCTGCGCATGCCTGGCACCGAATCTAACCCGCGACCCGAACTCCCGGCGGTTGTGCTGTTAAACTGCCACAACTTCCAGCTCCAGATCCCTGATCATCGTTGCCAGGAGATGGCTTCGCCTGGTTTCGGTAATTGGAACAATTCATCTTACGTTTAGTGGAACTCGCTTAGGAAGTCGGCGTCGGATTTTCGCATGGACTTCCTCGTGCATCCGCATTAGGGCACCATTGTACGAAATCATGGTCGGGATCGTGAGTGCTGCACGGCCCGACTCCGCCAGCGCAATCCGGCCAACAGGCAGGAGTTTTATTCCTCTGCCAGCACATCTTAAATGCTAATAAAAGAGGTTTGTAAGATGGTAATTGCTTAAGAGACCAGGGATCATACCGAGACGAACGTGCAAGCTTACTTAGTGTTTAGTGCTTGGCTGATAATTCTTCAGGAAGGAATAATAATGCCGATAAAGGAGAAACAACAGGAATATTCTTGGGGCCGGCATTCGCTCATCAGATATGCACCTACATCACCCTCCTTATCGCCACGCACGGCATCATACCCCGCTTACCATGCATCGGTTCCACTGCAATATCACGATTACATGCATCCTGTATGTAGGGTACTGCTTTTGGATAGATCGAGATTCTCATTGTAGACCACACCGTGCTAACGCCTATGTCATAGGTGAAGTGTAACAATCCTTAAAAGTATTGCAGACCCGGCAGAACGTACACCAAGTGCAACCATTCGGTTGAAGGAGTCGGACCGGTCATGCAATGCACTTTATATCCCGGATTATGAGTATGCATCAATGAGAAACACTTCGTCAGACTAAGAAGTTTTCACTCACAGTTCGTAACCGTCGTGGGCTTGGTGAGATTTGCCTAGTGTAAATAGACTAATGTCCAGGCATTGTACTTACCTCATGCATAGTGTTCAGGATTGTATCCATTGCGAGAGTGCAGCTGAGGTAAGACTCCCAATATCGCCCAGAAAGAGTCGTCGATTGAGCAAGCAGGCGTCTGTGTGGTTGGTTATTACTCAAAGTGGCAACCAGAAATAGTGTCTACATCATGCGATAAAAAAGAGTAGCTGGAATGACGAGCGTAAATCGCGGGTTTCGATTCAATTATAGAAGCATGCAAAATTCAGACGTACAAATACCTACAGTCCACTTCTTCGCCCTTCTTTCAATGTTTTATTTCCCTTTCACCAACTTCACCGTCTTGCACTTGATATCATGAAAACAAAGAGCGTCACTGCAACTAGGGCATTTATTCTGAGAAGGGTCCACCAAAACCCCCATATGAATCGAAGCCACCTGGTCCATCAAACGCTTGATAGCCGTAAATTTCCTTTCCACTGAGCCAAGTGTTGACGTCACCATGCCTTTCGTGCGTGCTGCCCACTTCGATTGCCAGCCTTTTCCTCGCCGTAGAAAGTGCCTTAACCGCTGTCTTGAATGTCTTCTCCCACTGTGCTTGGTCCGTAAGTCTTAGCTTAACCAACTTCTTTCCCAATTCGGGCTTCTCTCTTAGCAAATCAAGCGCAGTTCCCTTCAACTTCCCTTCAATTTTATCGTTTCCAGAAAATTGTATGTAGCGGAGGTTCGGGCAATTCGTGAAGAGAGCAAGCAGAGACTTGTCTGTGAGCCGGATTCCACCATCGAGGCCAACGTGGATAAGATTCGGACATGCTTTCGCAAACTGAATGACTGCTGCGTCGCTCATACTGGCACCATTGCCTGTCTCTGCATCACCCGCTCGGAAGTCCAGTAAATTATGGCAGAATGAACGACCTCTTGCAATAATAGCGTCAAGGTGCACGCTGAATTGATCAGCATGATATGGTCATTTTCCTTGGGGAAGCTTACTCGGTGACATGAAAGGCGCTTGTGAACTCAAGCCGCTTAATATTGCTGACCAGTTTAGAATCTCGGTCCTCCCACAATTGGTCTGAGCTAATTAACGCGATTTCATTTGGTGAATACTTGTTAGGTGTATAAGGTTTCCGAGTATTCGTTCGACAAAAGCCGTTGGAACTGGCACGTCGAGTTGAAGCTTTCTTGACCACTCCCCGGCCAAACCCACTCCTACTCTTGATGGCTCGTCCGTGTACCGCCAATGTGTTGCTGTTTCTTGACTTTTCTCGAAATTCCTGACCACGCGCCATTAGAGAACTGGCGTATAACAGCGTCGTGCAAGTAAGAATCCAAGAGTTTCTCGCGTGGAGGTTTGAACGCGCCCCTTGCCCAAAGCCGCGATTCAGCCGCTGCCGGTCAGGGTTCCCAACCTCAAGCCCCAACCCCACCCCATACAACCCTCCCCCATACAACCCTCCAATCCCATAACATTAACCTAGCAATTAAAAGCCTCAGATGCGCAATAATACCTTGGCTAGGAGTACTTCCAGCCTGGGCGGCTGGCCAACGAAGACTCCAAGATTCGCGTGCTCCAGTTGACTCAGCAACGCGCCACGCTAAACCGCTCTAGCTCATTACCATAGCCGGGCTGCAGGCCGCAAGGGTACACATGGGAGGGGACTGTGGCTAGTGGCGTGGGTCGGATGGCACGTGATGGGGCAGTGCTCATCCGCCACAACGCCACGCTAAGACAGTCGGTTCCAACGCCAAACATAGTTCCCTATTTCTCTGCTTTCACTATTCTTTAACCTCACAAAGTAGACCTCGACAAGGGTGTGGCCGGAGCGGGTCGGCCGCCCTCCCTACTAGCGTCACCAAGGTGTTCGTCCACTTCTTCGCCTTCTGCTGCCGTATGTTAGCCTTACCGCGCAGTGCGCGCCACACTGCGGGCTGTGCAATTAGCCGCACCCCGCCCCGAGCTGAGCTTGTCCAAGCTCCCTGCTCACAAAACCAAAGGATATGGCAAGGCACAGCAGGGTTCGCTCACAGCACCATTGCGCTGTCTCGCTTTCAGAAGCGATTCTTTGGTATAGCTCAGCGTCCTCTCCTCCTGTATGCTCGCTAACCCCGATAGCTAGGACTGATATTCTCAACGGACGAGAGTTGCCCTGCTCGTCTCTTTCGTTAGGCTGCCGCGGCTGAGCCTCCGAGACCTTATTCCTACCACATACACCCGTCCAAACTCCCCGTAGAGCAATGCGTCTCCTGCAACGCAGCAACACTGGCGAGTTCGGCCTCACGAAGGACTTAGTAGGCGATGATATAATCCCTCCCTATGCGATCCTTTCGCATACATGGGGAGCGGACACTGAAGAGGTCACCTTTAAAGACCTAACAAACGGCACGGGCGAGGATAAGCCTGGCTATAAGAAGATCCAGTTTTGTGGAGAACAAGCCCAGCAGGACGGCTTGCAATACTTCTGGATAGACACCTGTTGCATCAACAAAGCAAACCACGCCGAACTCTCGCAGGCTATTAACTCCATGTTTCGCTGGTACTGCAACGCCACTCGATGCTACGTCTATCTATCAGATGTCTCTAGCCCTCTCTGTGACACCAATGAAGAGTTTACCCCGCCGCCCTGGGAGCCTGATTTCCGGAAAAGCAGATGGTTTACTCGCGGTTGGACACTCCAAGAGCTTCTTGCCCCAAGTTCAGTTGAGTTCTTCTCCCAAGAACAGAAGAGACTTGGTAACAAAAGGTCGCTAAGGCAACAGATTCACGAAATAACGGGAATTCCTAATTCGGCGCTTCAAGGAGCCCCTTTATCTCAGTTCAACGTTAACAAGCGATTGTCGTGGAAAGAAGGCCGGCACACTAAGCTCGAAGAAGATGGGGCGTACTCATTGCTAGGCATTTTCGGCGTCTATATACCCCCTATCTATGGGGAAGGGACAGGAGGGGCCTTTAAACGGCTTATGGACGAGATTGGCAAGCTGGAGAAATGTATCCAAGACTTACACCTTACCAATCCCCATGATGACAAGAAGCGTATTGAGGACACCAAGGGTGGCCTGCTGAAGGGCTCGTACCGCTGGATTCTTGATAATACGGACTTCCGACAATGGCGAGATAATAATAAGAGCCAACTACTTTGGGTCAAAGGCGATCCCGGCAAGGGCAAGACCATGCTCCTTTGCGGTATTGTCAACGAGCTGAAGGAGTCGGCGGCCCGGACGGCTCTTCTGTCCTACTTCTTCTGCCAGGCTACTGATTCGCGCATCAACAACGCCACGGCCGTGCTGCGAGGTCTGCTATACTTGCTTGTTAATCAGCAGCCATCGCTCATCTCGCATGTACGGAAGAAACACGACCATGCAAGCAAAGCGCTTTTTGAGGATGCAAATGCCTGGGTCGCTTTGACCGAGATCTTCACAGACGTTCTGGATGACCCTAGGTTAAACAGCACTTATTTGATTATTGACGCACTTGACGAATGCATGGTAGACTTAGAAAAGCTGCTGGACTTTATTGTCCAGAAGTCATCCGCATCCTCTCGCGTTAAGTGGCTTGTGTCTAGCCGCAATTGGCCAGACATTGAGGAACGGTTAGAACGGGCGGGCCACAAAGTGAGGCTAAGTCTCGAGCTAAACGCAGAGTCTATTTCAACAGCTGTCAGTATCTTCATTAAGCAAAAGGTATCTCAGCTTGCGCAGAGCAAAAAGTACAACATTAAAACACGAAACGCCGTATTAGAGCATCTAGCGTCAAATGCGAACGATACCTTCCTATGGGTAGCGCTAGTGTGCCAAAACCTTGAACGGATCCCACGATGGAACGTTCTGAAGAAGTTGAATACGTTTCCGCCTGGCCTTGAGTCTCTATACAAGCGGATGATGCTGCAGATAAGCGACTCAGACGATGCTGATCTCTACACGCAGATACTAGCTCTGGTTGCGATTGTATACCGACCCATCACGATCAAAGAGCTCGCTTCTCTCACCGAGCTGCTCGAGGATATGGCTAACGACGTAGAGTCAATACGGGAGATCATCGGTCTCTGCGGTTCGTTTCTTACCCTGCAAGGGAACACTGTCTACTTTGTGCATCAGTCAGCAAAGGACTTTCTAGTAGCTAGAGCATCTAGTACGGTCTTTCCGTCTGGCAGGGAAGAGGTCCACTACGCAATCTTCTCGAGATCTCTCCAGGTTATGTCCATGACGCTACGACGAGACATGTACAAACTAGATTCGTTAGGATATCCTGCTGATCGAGTTACACCGCCAGACCTAGACCTATTAGCAGCATCACGCTACTCGTGCATCTACTGGGTTGATCACCTCTGTGACTGGAATCTTAACGCTTCTGTAGATTACAGCGTCGATCTGCAAGATGGAGGTGCTGTAGACAGCTTTATAAGAAGGAAATACCTTTACTGGCTGGAGGCTCTTAGCCTTTGCAAAAGCATGTCGGAGGGGGTAATTTCAGTAGCAAAACTCGAGGCTATAATCCAGGTAATACTTAAATTACTAATGCTATTTATTAATAAGATATACTAACATAACCTAGGGAAGAGCAGATGCATGTGCATTAACTGAACTAGTTCAAGATGCACGTAGATTCATAATGTATCACAAGTGGGCAATAGAGAACAGTCCTCTGCAAGCATATGCGTCTGCACTCGTGTTCAGTCCAGCGCGCAGCCTAATAAGGAGTCTTTTTAAGGAGGAAGAGCCGAAATGGATCAAATTAAAGCCGGATACAGGAGATGCATGGGGTGCGTGCCTGCAGACGCTCGAGGGCCATAGCGGTTACGTCAGCTCAGTGGCCTTCTCTCACGACTCGACCCGGCTGGCGTCGGCGTCGGGCGACCGCACAGTCAAGATCTGGGATGCGAGCAGCGGCGCATGCCTGCAGACGCTCGAGGGCCATAGCGGTGACGTCAGGTCAGTGGCCTTCTCTCACGACTCGACCCGGCTGGCGTCGGCGTCGGGCGACTGCACAGTCAAGATCTGGGATGCGAGCAGCGGCGCATGCCTGCAGACGCTCGAGGGCCATAGCGGTGACGTCTGGTCAGTGGCCTTCTCTCACGACTCGACCCGGCTGGCGTCGGCGTCGGG
>Ga0307507_10003375_pt1 | contig 31183 bp, 24 predicted proteins | sample 7_EM_MG_FD_207223 | JGI IMG/M metagenome (GOLD analysis project Ga0307507, IMG submission 207223) | Populus trichocarpa ectomycorrhiza microbial communities from riparian zone in the Pacific Northwest, United States - 7_EM | ecosystem: Host-associated > Plants > Roots > Unclassified | place... | reverse complement strand
GGCGGGGCCTGACCCTGTATTGGCTGAATCTGCTTGGATCAAAGAGTGCGCAACACAGTATAGTTACCTCTACTAGTGAATTGGAATGGTGAGTGAAAGTGGGATGAATGACAGTTCCCTTTTGTCTGGTGTAATCTCGGAATTAAGTTGCTCCGGTGCGATACGAGAGACCGCGGCGCGGGTGGGGCTAGGTTGCTAGTTAGCGAGCATTTGAATAATGTAAAGTATAGTACTGCTATTGGCTACGGTCAATCACTTGACGGGTGGCGTAATTTTCGAGCTCACTTTCGTGGCTCATGCCCAAGCTCAAGCAAAGTGGGCTCCGACCACCACAGAGGGAGTATCTCGTGAACGATTCGGAGCCCCGGGTTGACTTTTGTATTGACAAATATTATTTTCCAGAGAGGTTGTGGTTTTGATGGATTTACCTTGCCGTTGCGATGGCCACCGTGCCCTGGGGCTCTCATAGTGAACTCCGAGCATAGCGTTTCACTGTGCCGACAATAACCCGAAAAATTCGAGATTGCTTCTGGTCATTCTTTTTTGAGTGCTTTATGGCCCGTTTACCTAACCACCTAGTTCTAAAATTTAGGTGATAAAACTTGACGGTGGCATCTCAATTGGCATTATCTTCTAATAAACAGTGGGGAAGTGCTTACACAATTTTCTACCGTCCTAAATTCTTGTTGCTAGACAGTGAAAATGTGATGTTGCCGCGGAGGTGAGTTTGAAAATTCCCCCAGCTACTATACTTGCCCACACACCTCAACACACCTCCAACTGCCAAGCCTCCCTTTACAGTGCCTACCGCTACCAGCTGCTAGATGGCGGCCTATAAGTTAGGTAAATTGCCCCTCAGACTTGTTTGGGGGATAAAAAAATGGGCGAAAGTATGGATATATTTGATTGTTCTTGACAGAGCGAAACCTTATTGAGAGAATGTTTTTGCCAGGGAGGTGTCTGCCCTAGTGTCATTGCAGCGGACCGCAAGAAATGGAATAATTGAAGCTCGCGCTAGGACGTTAGGGTTACCTTTGCGACAACAAGGTCAGGGACTTCTTGATCCCTTTACCCTGTGCCCCTGTATCCAAGAGAGGGAACTTTGGACGTCTTAGCGCGGGGTTTAATTCTTCGGGTTCTGAAGATGGCACATAATTTTAGTTTTGCCTGTTTTTGAGCTAATTCAGAGAGTTTATTTGTCAAATTTCCTTTAGAAATATGAGATTCCAAACCAGGACCGGATATTTATGGCACTTGACCGAGAAGAGGGTTAAAAGCCCAGGTTTGTGAGTGAATTTTGCATAGGCCAGCACTAGTGGCGTGCGTCAATTGAGTTTTCCATATTTCTACTTGATCCACTCTCATCTTCGGATGTTTTTAGCCAATAAAATTAATCAGATGGTGGAGGAATGAAGCAGAAAACTTGAACAAGGAGTGCATAACGGGTTTTGAGTTATTTAACACTCTTGATTGGGTGATTTGGCATGCCCGTAAGGCCTTTGGGGTCCGTTCCCCCTCCCAAGAGAACCTAGGTGGATGTATTAGAGTCATAGAAACCGTAGGAATGACGTTGACCAAGCATTCGCGCCGACTTAACTGGATTTTCCTTCTGTACTATCTGGTCTTTGCAACTTTGCTTTAACATTAGCACACCCTCGCTCTTTTCAGCTTCTGGAGATATCACCGGCTGGCAACCTTCAATAACTCCTCCTCTTGAATAGCTAAAAAGGCAGTGGAGGATGGTTCAATATATTACCGGCTGTAATACTACGAACTCCTCATATTATGTGGGGAGCGGCTGTAGTGTTTCTGATGAGCGGTCTCAAATCCTAGCCTGGCTATCACCTTTGGAGCCCAGGTTACAACATCAGGAGGTTCAGGAGCGCCGTGCTGACGGTGTCGGGGAGTGGCTTATACAAACCGAAGAATTTAGGAGATGGCGCGGATTGGGTGGAGAGGGTAGCAGCGATGAGCCAGTTCTGTTTTGTTATGGAGGTCCGGGGGTCGGTAAGACATTTATCAGGTAACAAAGATTAGTCTCCCGGGGGAGAGAGAGCTAAGCCTGTGCTAACAAATGTGAGGACAGTTCGCTAGTAGTGGACAGGTTGTGCGATGAGAGCAGAGGACAGAGCACCGCGGTAGGATGTTTCTACTTTGACTTTGGGGCCCGAAAGGAGCAGTCTGCAGTCAGTGTCCTGGGTTCCTTGCTGAGGCAGATGGTTACCGGAATGGAAAATATGCCGGAGGGAATATCGCGATTCTTTCATGACCAGAAAAAGGCCATCGGCGGACGCGGACCGCAACTCGTTGATATCGTGAAGATGCTACAGGCCATCACATCCCTACGGTCTACCTTTATGTGCATTGATGCTTTGGACGAATGCAGGGGAGTGCAACGAGTCGGGCTCCTTGATTCGCTTAAAGAAATCCTTGAAAGGTCCCCACGCATGCGAATATTCCTGACCGGAAGGCTGCATATCCGAGCCGAGGTTGAAAAGGGTCTCGCTCAACGAGTTAGAAGTGTATCTATTAGTCCCACCAAAGGTGATATCATCAGATACCTTCGTGCTAGGCTGAACAAGGACGAAACACCGGAGGCCATGAATGAGACGCTGGAGGCAGAAATTCTGTACAAGATTCCGGAAAATATATCGGAAATGTAGGTAGGGGCAATGATGGTCAGATTCCCACCTCACATTGCCAGCTAATAGATTTATTTAGGTTTCTACTCGTTTCCTTAAATATCGAAGCAATCATGCAAGAACCGACAATATACCGGAGGCGAGAGAGACTCAGTAAGATAACAGATGGATTCGGATTAGGAGATGCCTACCGTTCGACCATAGAACGGATAAAAGCCCAGGGTGGGAATAAATCAAGACTCGGGATAGAAGCTTTGATGTGGGTGAGTTATGCGAAAAGGCTGTTGATAGCGGATGAGCTCTGCCATGCCCTAGCGGTCGAGCGGGGTTCTACAGATTTCAATGGGGAAAACATCCCTTCGATAACGACATTAGTGGTCTGCTGTCAAGGGCTTATTACTGTGGATCGGAAGACATCAACTGTGCAACTGATCCACTTTACACTCCAGGAGTATCTTTCCTCCAATCCGGATATTTTCGGTAAACCTGACACGGCAATGGCAGAGATTTGCTTGACCTATTTGCATTGTGAAAAGTTCAAGGCTAGTTCTGTCGATACCACTCCCACCATCTTCGACCCATCCTTTCTAGAATATTGTTCTGAATACTGGGGTGTTCATCTGAAAAAGGGTTTCTCGGGTTACGCGGTAGTACTTATGAGAAGGCTGGGAGGTTATCGATGGCGCAGTGGTAGACGGTAGAAAGAGAATTCACACGGAACTTAGGCACTTTGCTCACGCTCTTGTCCTTCGCTATTCAAAAAACTAAACTAATGGTAGAGACAGGCATATAAGTAAAACATAAGTAGCACGTACTGATCCCTCCATCGGTCACTGGACGTATCTCTCTATTTCCCTCCGTGTCCGTACGGTCCTGTGATGACAAAGGAAAGACATGTCGGTCTAATCTCTCTCGTAAATTGTGAGACAATCTATCCCACTCTCCCGAACCATCTGCGATGCATCTAAACAACATTTCAGACTCTCTCACATATTCCAAAGTCTACGACATCCTTCCAGCGACTTACGCTGGTGCTATTTCCGGGATATGGTCGCCGCCTATCTGGGAGGTTGCTTTTGGAACAGGTAGAGCATATGCATTCTCTGGGTATTGGCGCCAATTTCGGCGCAAGGCTTTGGTTCAATGGACTGCACTGCCCATCGTTCTTCGGAATTGTTGATCTAGTAGTTGTATTGATAGGGATGGGATGTTAGGATATCAACGAAGGTGATTTGGCGGGGCATACACAACTGCTAAGGGCGGCGTGTAATGGACACGATGAGGCGGGAAGAATGTTGCTTGAGCGCGGTGTATGTAGCTTTTTGTTTAGCAAGATTAGGGTCGAACCATGCTATCCTGCATAACCCTTGATTGGCAATACATACACTGGAAGCTCTCATATCAGAAGATATCTTGATTCTATCAAGTTGCGCTCTAAATCCTTCATCCCAATAATGCAGTTGGAGAAAATATACAAATTTAGTGAAGAATGGGCTGGAGAAAGTATCTCAGCTTATGTTAATCCACAACGGGTGGTGGGATGGTGACTTAAATATTTGGGCAAAGAGAGGTGAGGTAGGATCGTGGCTGTGTACTGTGGATATGAGATCGTGGTTATTGGTCAGTTAATGACATTGACATGTTGGGCGAAATTCATTGCACTGTCAGCTCTCTCATAGTCTAAGCTATTCCTACAGGCTATTCACAGATATCTGCAGGTTACCTAGACATCTGCAGGTCACGCAGTCGGAAGTGAAGTTTTGACTGGCCGCTTGGGATTACTGGATTAAAGCAGCTTGTGTCGAGAATTCGGGGAGGATTATTGTAGGGGGTTCACCCTACAACTTGATACATGGTAGAAAGTGCAAGCATTCTCCCAGAAATTATTTATTTCTTGAGCGATCTCTTTTTAAAAATTCTCCTTGTTATTTGAGGTGTAAGAACATAGTGAAAGTGTCGATACATTTAGCGGCAAGTCCCAATATGAAAGTTTGTTGATGGTATGTGTTGGGCAAGAGTTGTATTGTGAAAGTCCCTGTGCTGTGTTAGGTCTTCATTTGGGGGTTCGCTTACCGGACTGTGCACATACGCAACCGTAGGAATGACGTAGTTTTCAAGCACTCCCGGTGGCTTGGCTGGAGTTTGCTCCGGCACAAGGTTTTTGCAACCTTACTTTAACACAAACACCCTCCGCACCACTCTCCTACAAACTCCTTACTCCGAACAACGCAAGCGATAGATGGTGGGACATGGCTCAATATACTACTATCAACGGTGGTAACAACTTCTTCAATAATACAAACTCTTTGTCCGATGAGGGGAAAAACTGGAGTGTTGCCAGTGATCGCTCCCAGCTTTTAGCTTGGCTATCACCATTGGAGCCAAGGCTACAGCATCGGGAAATTCAGGAGTGCCGTGTCAATGAGATCGGTGAATGGCTTCTACAGACTGAGGAATTTAGGAAGTGGAGCAGATTTGGTGGGGAAGGTGAAGGTGCTAAGCCCATTCTCTTTTGCTATGGGGACCCGGGGGTCGGCAAGACATTTATCAGGTAAGAGAGATAATTCTCCGGAGAAAGGAAAGTCAACCTATACTAACAAGCTGTGGGGACAGTTCGTTAGTGATAGACAGGTTGTGCGATGAGGCCAGAGGACATAACACGGCAGTTGCATGTTTTTACTTTCACTCGGCAGCTGGGAAAGAGCAGCTCGCAACCGGTATGCTAGGTTCCCTGCTAAAGCAGATAGTCAGCGGAATGGAAACGATTCCAGAGGAAATATCGCAGGCCTTTCAGGAGCAGAAAATGGCCATTGGTGGACGCGGGCCGCAGCTGTCTAATATCGTGAAAATGTTGCAGCTCGTCACATCTTCACAGCCTACATTTATATGTGTTGACGGTCTGGACGAATGTGCAGGAGTGCAGCAGGTCAGGGTACTTGGTGCTCTCAAGCAAATCCTGGAGAAGTCCCCAGATACCCGAACGTTCGTGACCGGAAGGTTCCATATCCGGGCTGACGTCGAAAAAGCTCTTGCTGGGCAAGCGATATGTGTGTCCATCGTTCCTACTAAAGGTGATATCATCGGATACCTTCGTGCTAGGCTGGGTGAGGACGTCACACCAGATTCGATGGACGAGAGTCTAGAGGCGGAAATTCTAGAGAGGATTCCCGAAAAGTTATCGGAAATGTGCGTAGGATCAATGACGCTAAGAATTCCACCCTGAAAAATCGGCTAATAGATATATTTAGGTTTCAACTCGTTTCCTTAAATACCGATGCGATCTTACAAGAATCGACGATTTATCGGAGAAGAGATAGGCTTAGAAAAATCATAGATGGATTAGAGTTGGGAGATGCTTATGGCACCATGATCGAACGGATAGAGGTGCAGGGTAAGGGCAAATCGACACTTGGGATGGCGGCTTTGATGTGGGTCAGTCATGCAGAGCGGCCGCTGAGAGCGGAAGAGCTCTGCTACGCCTTGGCAGTCGAGCCAGGCTCCACAGATTTCAATGCCGGAAACGTCCCTTCGATAGCGACAGTGGTGGGATGTTGCCAAGGGCTTATCACTGTAGATAAGGAGGCATCAACCGTGAGACTGATCCATCCAACTCTTCAAGAGTATCTTTCCACTTGTCCCAATATTTTCTCCAAACCTCACTCGGCAATGGCAGAGCTCTGCCTCACCTATTTGAATTCCAAACCGGCCAGAGAGTTCTCAACTGATTGCTCCCCCGGCATCGCTGATACACCATTCCTAAAGTATTGTTCTGTATACTGGGGAGTCCATGCGAAAAAAGAACTCTCGGACAATGCAAGATTACTTTCCCTCGAGCTGCTTCAGGGGTATGATGGCCACATTTCGGCAAAATTGCTGCTAGAACAACTGGATCTGGATCCCAAGGATTCTAGTACTTTCTCCCCATTCAGCGGACTTCACTGTGCATCGTTCTTCGGAATTAGTGAGGTAGTAGAGATTTTGATAGAGATGAAATGTTATGACGTCAGTGCCAGCGATTTTGGGGGGCATACTTCACTTGCATGGGCCGCTCACAACGGACACGATGAGGTGGTAAAAATGCTACTGGAGCTAGGAGAAGTCAACCCCAACAAGCCTAACAATTACGGCCAGACACCTCTCTCCCGTGCCGCTCAGAATGGACATGAGGGGGTAGTGAAATTGCTTCTTGAGCGGGAAGGGGTCAACCCGGACGAGATATGCAATGTCGGCAAAACACCACTCTCGCGTGCCGCTGAGAATGGACATGCAGGAGTGGTAAAAATACTGCTTGAGCGGAGAGAAATTAACCCCGATAAGCCAGATAATAGTGGCCGAACACCGCTCACTCATGCGGCTGAAGAAGGACATGAGGAAGTAGTGGAAATACCACTCGGGCGGGAAGATGTGGATCCAGAGAAGTCAGATGGTGATGGCTGGACACCCCTCCTATGTGCCGCTTCAGGCGGGCATGAGGGAGTAGTAAAAAGATTACTCTTGCGGAAAGGGGTCAACCCCAACAAGCCCGACCATGGGGGGCTAACACCGCTCGCGTATGCTGCTGACGGAGGAAATGAGGGAGTAGTGGAAATACTACTCGGGCGGGAAGAGGTGGATCCCGACAAGTCAGATGGTAATGGCTGGACACCCCTCCTATGTGCCGCTTATGGCGGGTATGGAGGAATAGTGAAACGACTGTTGTTGCGAAAAGGGGTCAACCCCAACAGACCAGATAGTGCCGGAAAAACGCCACTTTCGATGGCTGCTTGCTATGGGCATGAGGAAGTGGTGAAAATTCTACTCGAGCAAGCAGGGATCAGCCCCGACAGGTCGGATGAGGACGGCCAAACACCGCTCTGGTATGCTGCCATGAAGGGCCATGCGGGGGTGGTAAGAATACTACTTGGACAGGATGGAGTTAACCCCGACAAGTCTAATAAGGGCGGCCGAACGCCTCTATCTTTGGCTTCCGAGAAGGGCCATGCGGGGGTGGTAAAAATACTTCTTGGGAGGGAAGAGGTTAACCCTCATAGGCCCGATAATAACTACCAAACACCGTTCATTTTCGCATATAGGCATGGCCATAAGGAGGTGATGGCGCTGCTAGCGCCTCGCCAAGCGGTATCTAGCAGCGCTATTTGAGGCCCCTGGGTTACGACCTCATTGAAATCACCCCCTTCTTTCCCTTTCTCAAGATGTTACTTATGAGACAGCATTCTTCATAGGCGAATGAAATCCTCTGAGATAGAAAATGCACGTAGTTATTACTCTTGTCTGAAGTCCCCGGTCCAACATGGTTGAGTGATAATTTACGGACTTCTATTTTCAAAGTACAATTGAGTCTTGTCTGTAGGGCAAAATCGCCGTATTATCGTGACAAGGTTTAGTTATCCCATGTAGTGTTGTTTTCCTCCCATCGTACTTGGTTTTCCCCACCGGTAGACTATTGCCCGGACCTTACTCTCCTTCCTTCCTTTCCTCTCCCCCCCATCCACCCCCCTCGGCTATAAACAAACCGCATACATGCTGTCCCCTCAGGAAATGGACGCGATATTATTATAGGTGCACTGTGATTCTAGGGTCCTGTGGCGGTTGAAAAAAAATATAGACACAACGCATACCGATCGCCTCCACGCGACAAAGGGAAATGAACAGTCGGGCATTGCGCTTTGGGGATACCTACTAGATCCTCATGCTATATACGCGAGTGTCGAGATTTTTTAGGGTGCCTAGCAATCGGGAAATTCACGTGAATCATTGATTTCTCCAGTCCCCGGCTTAACTTGATAATAATATAATAAAATAATAGTACGGTATTATTGAAGAGTGTGCAAGAGACTGCGGAAGAGACGAAAAGACTGAACTTAATTCGATCAAAGAAGATCAGAGAGGATCAAAGACCCACTGTTTGATTGTATAATAATCCCAGTATCGTAGCAGAGCGCTGGAATATTAGAAGCGTTGAGGGTGGGCACATATGGGGAGGGCGGAAGTGTGGACGCGTGTAAGCTGACTTGGGTATGAAAAGATGCATGAGGTTATAGTATCTATGCAGAAGTTTCTCGCATCTAGTAGCCGTTGACTGGCAACCCCCCGCGGCGCACCGCAAAATATCTCACCATCGACACAGCTATGTGGGTGTTTGGTGCTCCATAATTAAATTTTGTATCATAGTTTGAAAACAGGTCTTGGCGTTCTAAGGCTAGATTTTCGTAATCCATTACAACCCATGATTAGTATCGATAGAACGATTAAATGAATAATAGTTAGAATATATTTTTGTAATCAATCATGTTATGCCAAAGGATAATATACTCATGCCTCTGTGCCAAGAATAGGCACCAGTTTTGGAATAGCCACCACCAACCCATAAACAGCATAGTGTTCGAGCTGTTTGAAAGTCTAGCGAAAAATACCAGTAGCCGGTGAAAGTCATATATGAAAATGACTTCATGACTGACCACAGTGTTGGACATTTTGTGGACTCCCGTGGGCTAGTTTCGATTTTTTTTGTGAGGTACTGCAAGTATTCAGCATTGAGAGAATAATATATAATTATTAGAACTCAGGACTCCCAATTCATGGCGAAGCTCTGGGATCAGAAGATATTAATCTCACTCATTAACTCCTACAAAAAGTTCGGGGTTTACACACATAGTGCTTCTCCAGAAAAGCAGCCTCAGCGCTATCCTCATATGGGCCCGCGGTGGTTGCATGCGTTAGGGTATTTACCACCCTCTACCCTCACCCGCAACAAAGGTAGTTCGCCGAGCATTTTTCAATGCTCGACTACATCTACTCGTTCTCACCGGGGGGTTCGAACTCGCGCTGGTTGCTGTTTCGGATCGATGCGGACCAGTTCCTTAGCCGTTAGACCATCGGAACTGGTCGAAAATGATCCTCCCCCTCTCGAATTTTAAGCATGGTCTTCCCCAAACAGGAAATCTGAAACGGAATTCTGATAGTAATATCAATAGTTGCAACTCTTATCTTACCACCATGATCCTAGAGTTAAATTTTGTTTACTTTTCTTTTTCTCTACTCATGCATTTTCTCCCTTCCCCAAGCCTTCTAACATTGCCTCTGTTTTACATATCCGTTATCAGCACAACCCGTCGAAGCCCTTTGAATACGCCTAGCCTATCGCTACCGCAACGCCATCTCATGGGTAACCTCACCGCTACTCCCTTCTATTTTAATCGCTCCCAAATTCTGTGATTAAACCTCCAGCTGGTAATAGTCTACGGGAGATTCCCCTATGACACGCAGTCAGAGGACCCCAAGAATACATAGTCATATTAATCAGACCCACATTCCGAAAAACCCCTGCTCAACAATATGTTAACTACGGCAAAGGCACTACACGTAGAAGTCCATGATAGTATAATAATCCCAGTAGTAGAACGTTGTACCGGAGGAACACATTAGGGCATGTACAGTGTTCCCAAAGGGGCAGTTCGTCCGTCTTGAGTCCGGACGAAGACGGACCAATTTTTGTCGTCCCGTTCCGTCCTCCAGGCAAATTGCCTGACGATTCAGACTGGAGGACGTCGGGCTCCACCTATCATATTAGTGCATCTTGTAATGTCTCGGCTTTGCTTTTTGTTTTATTATACCGGGGAATTTGTTTTTAGCCTTAGTCATTTTGTAACTCTGCTTCACGTGGCAGTAAATAAATATAGTATTAAAGAGAATAGTGATAATAATTTACTGAATTGCAACAACGATCAGCAGCGCACAATTTTATTCCCTTTAATTTAGCTTCATAAACTTATCGCAAAGCCGCAAAGATAGTAAGGTATATGAAAGCATAACCGTGTTATGATCAGTCTTTGATCCTTCATAGCTCATATCTGCATTCTTCCATCCATGCTCCTTCTAAGTTGCCTACTATCATCGGAAGAGAGAAAGAAACATTCCCCGTTTTGCCTAACCTACTGCATAGCCCCCCACCGTCCTCTTCATCCGCTTGATATTACTAGTTGTTGGCAGTAGTCACCTACCGTCTTCCCCGAGTATTCAGCTATGCCCGGCCGTTCCTCATAGATCCCGGTCGTTATCTGCAGTCACCGGTAGTCACTCGCCGTCCCCCACCGTTGGCTGCGGTTCCGGGTGCGCCACTGCCGTCCTCGGGCACCCCTGACAAAATAATGTCTCAGTTTGCCGGGCCCGTCGTCTTCGCTCATAACAGCCGTCTTTCAATTTTACAGACGGGGACGGGGCATCTTTCGTCGTCCCACCTCGTCCAGGGCTCTTGGCAGTCCGTCCACCAGGCCCTGTCGGGACCCTGGACGATTGGGAACACTGGGCATGTATGGAGGTATATGGTATGAGCGGAGATATAGGGCTCAACATGTACAAGCAGAGTTTTCATTATTTAGAGTGATCCTTAGCTAGCAACCTCCATAGCGAATACAACCACATTGAACCTTCCTCCTGTCAAACACCTGTGCACGATCACAGCACCTCCATCAGTCCATTCCTATGAATATTATTGCTAACAACACTATATAGGTAACGTGGCAAGGGCAAACACAACACAGTACCGAATCGGGTTAACTTAGGCTCAAGTTGAGAAGGCAGACATCGATGGCACTAGTGAAGACTGCAGGATTTTAGATCTTTTAACGGCGGAAGCACAATTAAGATGCAACCCGGCTCAGGAGAAGCTATTGGAGGAAAACGTACGGAACATAAGAGAATGGAAAATGCCGATTCCTTACCCCCAGCAACCACATATCTTTCTCTAACTTTCGTGGAAGCCAAGCCAAATAAGGTTCAACATGCTTAAAAGCTCGTCGAGTTGTGCTTGTATCATATATGCACCAGACAAGCTTATCAAAATTATGTGGTACTATACTTGGCTGTTTTTCAGGTGTGTTGGGGGGGGGGGGTAACTGCGTGAGTGTGAGATATAAGATCAGGCATGTCAATCCCTGAACGGCGTTTGTTTTTCTTTCTCCTTCATTCCTTTGATTTTCCTCTCATTCTAAGGCTGATATATAGGCATATAGTGCTTCTCTAGAAAAGCGGCCCCAACGCTATTCTCAATACGGGCCCCCGCTGTCTATTCCAAAACAGGTACCTATTCTTGGCGCAGAGACACGACTGTAGGACCGGAATAATTAAAGCTCGCACTAGGACGTTGGGGCTTCCTTTGCTGGTAAGATATGGCACTTTTTCCTTTTCTCTATCTTAAGCTCGGGCTAGAGTGACCATTTTTCGCAGCACTCTCACACACCTGCCCACGAGAGGGAATTTCTGACGTCTTAGCCTGAGGTTCAATTATTCCAGTTCTTACGGTGGCGTAAAAATGGAGGATATAAGTATCCGGATTCATCAAGATTACGTAGACACGTTCCAAGAAAGTTAAATCTCATCAAATTCAGTTCACGATGCCTCATGGAAAGAGCCTTTCCAAACCGACTAAACCAGCTACTGTCGCCCTTGATATCCATCTTTCTTTAGTGGGAAATAACTAGCCCAAAATCAGTACGAAAAATGGGAAAGGAAAATCTTAGCTGAGAAGCACGAGCAGGTCCGGGTGTTATGAAAAGATAAACTACCCGTTGCGGGCAAAAGAGTATTCGAAAAAAAGGGGAAATAACCCATTTGTATCGCAAACGAATGACACATATGTCCTGAAACCGCGTGCCCAGGATAAAAGAATTACACCACTTGTACGCCATAGGAGCCAAGTAAAAATTATATAAGGACCCTTCTCGTACCCCCTCCCCTCCACATCGCCCACCCCAGCACCGAGCCCTACATTCCATCCTAACGATATCTTACATCTGGAATTCGCACTACACCCAAAGCCAAAATGCTAGAATGTGTAAGTCCCCCCCTTCCCCTTCTTTTTACCACTCTATCACAATATTCCAAGAAACCGCATGGACTGACTTTGCCTCCACACATATACTAGTTGATTGGCCTTTTCGTATGCCTGGATCTCCTTATCTGTGTTCACGGCGCCCGGTTGGTAATGACGAAGGCAGCTCAATGTGAGCAGTCAGAGGCGATGAGGAGTTAGAGGGATGAGAATTTCCGGGATGCAGCAGAAGCTGTAAATATTGTGGCTTGCTGCGCTGACGGCAAAATACTTTGATTTTGTCTCGCAATGTCAAATTTGTACTGTACGTTGAAGTAACAAATAAGCAATGGTTGGAAAAGAGTTACAAAAAGGGCAGCTACATAGGTGCTTCCGGGGAATGGCCTGAGTGCGAGCCCATATTTGGTGAAAATATCCCTACGTGTTCCGGCAAACAGTGTCCGAAAAAGGGGATTTGTAAAAACATACGGTAAAAAGTTCCGTTCGTCGCGGGCTCAGAAGGTTGACTCGTAATTTCGGATACCGGTACTACTTTCCTGGGACGAGTAAACCACCCCCCTTGTGCGTCATATGGACTAAGTGTGGATTGTGTCCCCGCGTCCCTAACTTTTTTCATTCTTGAGAGAAGCAAGGGAAGAAAAATCAAAGAACGAATGAAGGAGAAACAAAAACAAACCCCATTCGGGGATTGACTTGCCTGATCTTATTTCTCACACTCGGGCGGTTACCCCCCCCAACCCACATGAAAAACAGCCAAGTATAGTACTACATAATACAAGTACAACTCGACGAGCTTGTAGGCATGTTGAACCCTATTTAGCTTGGCTTCCACGAAAGTTAGAGAACAAAAATGTGGTTGCTGGGGGAAAGAGATGGGTATTTTCCATTCTCCTATGTTCCGTAAGTTTTCCTCCCGATAGCTTCTCTTGAGATGGGTTACATCTTAACTTGTTCTTCCGCCGTTAAAGGGTTTGGGATCCTGCAGTCTGCACCAGTGCATCGATGTCTGATTCGGTACTCACCAAAACATCCCTGCAAACCTACTTAGGCTAAATGGGGATGCCAAATCTTGGCTGAGAAGCACGAGTACTGTGTTGTGCTTGCCATTGCCACGTTACTTCTATCGTGTTGTTAGCAATAATATTCATAGGAATGGACTTTTACATGTAGTGTCTTTGCTGTAGTTGACATATTCTTGAACTGGAGTTTTTCGGAATGTGAGTCTGATTAATATGACTATACCGATTTTCCGAAATCGAACGAGTGAATTAGAAGTAGTTAAATGAGCAAGAAAGAAAAACCAGAAAGCCAAAACGGAACAACGCCAAAAGAGAGTACAGCCTGGGTCTATATCCATCTCGTCAGATACCTGATTCCACTGCCGGAGGCGTTGCTGAGGATGTCGCTGCCCTTGCCCGGGAAGATCGTTACCACCGATGTTTCCCGATGTGACAATGAGGACTCAAGGAGTGTCAGCACGGGGGGCGGGTGGGCAATAAAGAACGCGAGAAATCAAGAACGCGAGCTGTTGGAAGGATGGTGATCTTGAGGTCTGGGGGAGCGGAGAAGGACAATCGTAGTGAGGGTCCGTAGGCCGTGCGTCCTGGAGCTATGACCCCGCACAGGCCGGCAACCGGTCATACCTTTTTCCGCCGACCTCCGAGACACTGCATATGTCTCTCTGGACGGGTTCTCTGTGCTTTGCCCAATTGGCAATGGGTCGTACCAACCCGTCATTTATGTACTTGAGTTCCTTTGACCGAGTGTCATATGGGGAAGCTCCATAGACTACTACTAGTTGGAGGTTTAATCACATAATTTGGGAGCTATTAAACCAGAAGGGAGTAGCGGCGAGGTTATCCGTGAGATGGCATTGCGGTAGCTATAGGCCAGGCGCATTCAAAGGGCTTTGACGGGTTGTGCTAATAATGGACATGTAAAGCAGAGGCAATGCTAGAAGGCTTAGGGAAGGGATAAAATGCACGGGCGGTGAAGAAGGAAGGTAAACAAAAATTTAATGCTGGGGTCATGCCGTCCGCCCAAGACGATTGGGAAAACTGCTTATTCTTGGCGCGGAGACACGAGTACATATTTTAACATGGAAAACCTTGTTTCGGAGGACATATGAATAGAATATCGGCACGAGATACATAGTTAGAGGTAGTTCGTGTGTCACCTAAGAAGACTATTAGAATTTCTTGACTTGCGTGCCGTACTGTACAGTACCGTAAGAACTGGAACAATTAAACTTCGCGCCAAGATGTCAAAAATTCCCTCTCTCGGGGAGGGGGGAGAACGTGGCTAAAATTGAACTCTTTAGCTCCGGGCTTAAGACAAAAAATCATAAAAGTGCCGGATCTTATGATATGATACTAGAAAAGGCAACTCTAATATCCGAGCGCCAAGTTCTATTATTTCAGTTCTTGCGGGTACGTACAAGTTCCCCGGGTTATGATTTCGCACAGTTATTTTAGGTTAACTAGTGGCATAATCCCTGTCCCGTACGAAAACACATTCCCGGGCACAGTACTTGTATAGCCTTCATAAGTCGCATGGGACGCTTGGCTTTTGAAATCGCTGTGGGCACCAATGTATCATAGTGGGAAAACCTCTGCTATATTGAACAGGAAATATTAGCATAAGTTAAATTGAGACGGCTGGTGGAGCTTGCGGTTGTCACTTGTGCAGTGGCGACCGGAGAGGTCTCAGCTGAGTTGTTTAGTGTTTGGCCTTCTTCGATAAAAAGCGTCAGCAATGGCCCTAGGTTTAGAGTCCTATGTCAAAGCACTATCGCCTCAGAAAGGGGAAGCCTTTTTTCAGAAATTTACATATGAATCCTATTATAAGCTAACAATCGGGGAGACAATTTTGTAAATGTATCCCCCGAAGACGGACGCGAAACAAGATCAGTCTCACACATCTAACTTAGGCCTTCTTGTCAATGCTAGCCTGCGCTTGGGAGAGGGGGCGTCTGAAATCACTGCTAAGGGAAATGAAGCACCCGGGGGAATCATGAAAAATTGGAAAGGGGGGTATCTCTGTTTAGCTAACTTGGTAGCCAGAACTCGCAAAAATTTGGAAAGTATGATAATAATAATTATTATTATGATATAAATTTCACCCTCCGAGGTCGCTTAATCCAATTTTTAATCGACACCACTTAATAAGCACTACCCGCAACTCCACTCTAACACAAACCTCTCCTTTCTTCGCTGAGAGCCTCCTTTTCTCCCTCTAGCACAAACACCATCCAACCATCCACCAACCATCCCTACCAGCCCGTCCTATACGATAAAGGGTTGAAGATGCCTTAGTATGCCCCCAATGATGGCAAAAACTGCTTCAATTCTACGAACTCTTCTAATTAAGTGTGGAACAACAGCACGGTCCCTGATCATCGATCTCGACTCGTTGCCTTGTTATCACCCTTAGAGCACGGCTTACAACATACAGACGTTCAAGATGGCCGTGTCAATGGGGTCGGCAAATGGCTCGTACATACCGAGGAATTTAAAATATGGAGCGGATTCGAAGGCGAAGGTGGAGGTGTTAAGGAAGTTCTGTTGTGCTACGGAGGTCCGGGGACTGGCAAAACATTTACCAGGTAGCAAGAGTTATTCGCAGGAGAGAGAAAAGAGCTCGTGCTAACCGGCTGAGATGATAGTTCGCTCGTATCATAGTAGACATGCTGCGTGACCAGGCTCGAGGACAAAACACTGCCGTTGCATCTTTTTACTTCGACTTCGCAGTCCGAAAGGAGCTCACTGCCACCGCTATGTTAGGTTCAATGCTGAAGCAGATTATCAACACAATGGAGGTCATTCCCGAGGATATATCGCGGGGCTTGAAAGAGCAGCTGAGCACTATTCATGGATACGAACCGAAACTAGTTGATATCGTGAAGATTCTACAGCTCATCTCATTAACAAAGCCCACATTTATGTGCATTGATGGCCTTGACGGATGTATGGAAGCCCAACGAGTCAGGATTCTTGATTCGTTACAACAAATCCTTAAAAGGGCCTCGGATACGCGAATATTCATGACTGGGAGACCCATGTTCAGGCGGAAATCGAAGAACGTCTTACTGGGCGGGTGGTAAGTCTACTTGTACTTCCTAACAAAGACGAGATCATCACATACCTTCATGCTAGACTAGCCGAGGACGAAACACCAGATGTCATGGACGGGAGTCTAGGGGCCGACATTGTGGAGAAGATCCCAGAAAGTATATCGGAAATGTGAGTAGGCCCAATGGTGCTGAGAATCCTACCCCACATTAATCACTAATAAATATATTTAGGATTCTACTCTCTTCCTTAGGTATCGAAGCAGTCTTGCATGAACCGACAATAAGTCTGAGACGAGAAAGGCTCAACGAAATAACTGATAGATTGGGATTGGAAGATGCTTACGGTGCCGCGATAGAACGAGGATGAGAATGAATCCAGACTGGGGATGAAAGCATTGATGTGGATTAGTCATGTTAAACGGCCATTGACGGTGGATGAGCTTTGCCTTGCCCTAGCAATCGAGCCGGGCTCTACGGATTTCAATTCTGACAATGTCCCTTGGATTCTAACATTGCTGGGCTGTTGTCAAGGGCTTATTACTGTGGATAAAGATCCATCAACTGTGCGACTAATTCACCATACGCTCCAGGAGTATCTTTCTATCCGTCCCGATATTTTTAGTAGGCCTGACTCGGCAATTGCTGAAGCTTGCTTAACTTATATGAATTCGGAACAGATCAAAACCCTTTCAACCGACCCCTCTCCCGGCACTCAGAAAATTCCCTTCCTAGAATACTGTTCTCCGAACTTGGGAATCCATGTTAAAAGGGAACTCTCAGAGTGCTCCAAATCACTTGCGCTGCAGATGTTTCAGGAATACGATGGCCACGTATCCGTCAAATTACTTTTGAGACAAGTAGAGCATCTTCGCTTCCGGCATTTTGGTCCTGGTTCCCAGTTCAGTGGACTAGACTGTGCATCATTCTTTGGAATTACGGAGCTTGTAGCTGCCGTAATAGAGATGAAATGCCATGGTATCGATAAAGGGCACTTCTACGGGTATACTCCGCTCGCATGGGCTGCTCAAAATGGGCATCAGGAAGTGGTGAGAATACTGCTTGAGTGTGCCCGGGCCGACCCCGACAAACCAGATAAAGATAGCGAAACGCCGCTCTCGCACGCTGCTCGCAACGGACATGAGAGAGTGGTGAGGATATTACTCGCACTGGAGCATGTGGACCCTAACCACCAAGGTCATTGCGGCATAACACCGCTCATGCATGCTGCTCGGAATGGACATCGGAAAGTGGTAAAATTGCTACTCAAGCAGAAAGAGATCAACCCCGACCAGGCAACCTATAATCAGATAATCATGGCAAAACGCCACTCTTATATGCTGCTCTAGAAGGACATCTGGAAGTGGTGAAAATATTGCTGGGGCGGCAAGAGGTCAATCCCGACACCCAAGATCATACCGGCCAAACACCCTTCGCATATGCAATTCAGAAACGACATGTGGAGATAGTAAAGATTCTGCTCGGACGGGCCGAGATCGACCCAAACAAACAAAATAATTATGGCAGTACACCGCTCTCGCAGGCTGCCTCCTATGGGTATGAGGATATTGTGAAAGCACTACTCGAGCGCGAAGAGGTCAATCCCGACTCGCAGGATAATGACGGCACAACACCTCTCTCGCGCGCCACTTCCAATGGGCATGAGGGAGTGGTGAAAATGCTGCTTGGGCGGGCGGAGGTCAACCCGGACAGAAAAAATAATGAAGGGAAAACACCTCTTTTTGCTGCCGCTACGCGGGGGAATGATGGTGTGGTGAAGATCCTCCTCGCGCGGAAAGATGTAATCTCCGACCAGCCTGATGATCAGGACGAAACGCCTCTCATGGCAGCACACAGGAAGGGCCATAAGAGGGTGATAGAACTCCTTGAGCCTCAGGAAGCGGTCAACACGAAGTAGAAGGTGAAGCGCCGGAGACACCGCTTTGTAGCAACCCTATGAGAGTGGAATGCGCATATAATTTATCACACTAGCCTGCAACTCCTTGGCTGTCTTTGCGAGGTGGGGATTTTTGAGCCTCTATTTACAAAGCACGGTAAAGCCTAAACAATTGGGTGAAATAGTTCTCTCGTTCGGAGAAGGTTGAGTTTTTACCTTCGTGCTTTGTTTCTTTGCTTCTTGTTTAATTTTCCCCTCGCCGTACATCCCTCCGCATGCCTTTTATTTTCTTCCCACATTTTTTTCTTCTTTCACACTCTCCTCACCCTCTTTCCTGTGGTACAAATAATCTGTACATACTATTTTTTTTTAGAAAGAGGAAAGATGCTGTCTCAGCGGGGGGATTTTTCGGGTCACCGTGAGCGACCGCACAAATACTATAGCTATGATAACATAAGTGAATGGTTACAAAAAATGACATGACCCAAAGAGTTTTATGATACCACAGTTTGCGGATTCCAACTAGCCGTCTGGCAATAGATTTCAGTATTGGAGAGCGCGAGAGGCTCGCCAAACATCCTTTTCACGCCCTACATCACTCCGATTTTCCTTGCGATATATCTACTAGTACTTATCTTCTAATTTGGCAGGTATTAAGCTACTACAAAATTCTCCATGTAATCGAGAATTCGAGCACACTTCTTAAACGGGTAGGGAATCCGCGTGTCTAAATTTTGCAACCAACACAAATTACGAAATATGAGTGATTTCTCATGATTACGACAAGTTAAAGACAAAACCCACAAGATCACTAGTCCAGTCTGCTTTTACCACACTTGTATTCAAAGGCTTGTATTCATAAATTAGCACCTGCCAGACTTGTCGTTTTTTATTGAGCCATAAAGGGGGTATGAGAGAGGAAACGGAGGTGAATCGGGGGTGGGTGTCGATCTTGAGATCAGCATAGGGGCCTGGTTACCCGGACCAAAAACAAGCCCCAAGGTGCTAAGCCGCATCAACGTGACCGAATGACTAACACCGCAGCCACAAGCCTTGCGGGATCAACGACAAAGAACATCCTCGGAATTTTTGCTGAAAGGTTTACACAATAATAACTCAATTTTTTTCGAATGGCGATGCGAACGTGTATTGTATGGAGAGCTAGGTGGGTCTTTCAACTCCTGAGCTGGGGATGGCCCTATATCGAGGGAGTGAGGGACCCATTGTCGCTCGATCTACAAGTGAATTGGAATGAAGAGAAGTGTGGTGCTAAAGGGTTTTATTATTGTAGTTTCCTTTACGAGTACTTCCTTATTTTTGTTCTTGTGTTTTTATTTTCATGATTCCTAGTTTTAGAGTCCTGACCTATCATACAAGATATCATCACAAGAATGGCGATCCCGAATTCTTGACTGCGAAATCTCCCGAATAGGAGGGGGGCTTCCGGAGACTATTTTTTGTAAGTGTATCACCGGGGGGCTCGAAACAAGGTAGGAAATTCGTTACGTAAGAATTGCGGAATTGGCAGTTTATTTCCGGGGGGGACAGCTTGGCCATCCAATTTAGGCCTTCGTGTCGGCATCGTAAACTCCCGTTACATCCACCATCGGGGATCTAAATAGAAATCGCGGCCTGAACGGTAATAGGCTTAGCGGAGTAGGTTATGAAAATTACGAATACCAGTCAATGGGATACAATAGGCTCATATTAAGTAAGCTATACCGAGCCTGGAATACACTAATCCCTCTCGGGGTGTTCTGTCTTGGATCAGGCTGCTCGGCATGCTAGAGTTCCTTATGTCTCATGAAAGCACGGAGGTTGAGAAAGATGTTTCATCGATGGACGAAAAGGATAATGGAAAGCATGGGGGCTACGGAAATGAAGGAGGAACACGAGTTGGATATTGGGATGAAAGGCTGGAGGGAAGACAAAGTGGTGAGGAGACATGTGTAGAAGAAAGTGGAAATAAGTGGTGATCGTTGGAAGGCTTAGGATAGCGTTTTGTTTTCCATATAATATACTCCTGTCATTACCGTCAGTTTAAGCAAGCAGGTATGACGAATAGACCTAAGATGCTCGTTATCGTTATCCACTCTCCCTCTGTTGCCCTTTCGGTACCATATTTTCTCTTGTTTTGTTTGGATACGGTAGATTTATTATAACGAGAGTTTAGAGTTACGGTCTTTATCGTATCATAGTGGCGACGAAAGTGGGATGGTGACGAATAGGGGCACCGGTATTTGGAGGGAATCGTCAAGGTTAGGGTTGCATAAAACTACCTCCCGCTAATCCGCGTTCGTCACGACCCTAGTTTCGTCGAGGCAGCAATGGTGTTGGCCGGAGAGACCTATTCGGAAGCGGCGACCACCAGACGCCCTGATTGATAGCTGGGATGACTCTAGTGGTGGTAATGAAGAGTTTTGGCGGTTAGAAAAGATTACGGGTTAAAGAGCGAGGGGACAAAGAAACGCCAAGCCCCAATACCTTCAAAGGAAACCTGCCTTATACAGTAAGCCGGTGCTTGGCGTTCGTTGTCCCCCTCGTTCGTTGACGCGTCATGTTGTCTAGTATCATACGTGGCTTGCCCAATAAACCGCGACTCAGAAGCTAGTATATATAATAGCAGTCCTCACCCTATAGTGCCGGCACAGTTGCTACAAGAGTGGTACCGTATAAATTTCACCTTACAGCTTAATCTAATTTTCCTTCGACACCGCTTAAGAAGCAATACCCGCAACTCCACTCTAACACAAGCAAACCTCTCTTTTCTTGGCTTAAAGTCTCTATTTACCCCTCTACTACAAACAACAACAACCAACCGTACCCATGATCGGTTTTTTCCCGTCCAGCAGGATGAAGCCTTAGTATGCCCCCAATGACGGTAACAACTGCTGCCATGCTACGAACTCTTCTAATTATTTGTGGAACAACAGCACGGTCCCTGACGATCGATCTCGACTCCTAACCATGTTATCACCCTTAGAGCACGGCTTACAGCATGCAGAGATTCAAGAGAGCCGTGTCAAAGGGGTCGGAGAATGGCTCATACAAACTGAGGAATTTAGAAGATGGAGCGGATTCGAAGGCGCGGGTGGGGGTGATGAGGCAGTTCTGTTTTGCTACGGAGGTTTCGGGGCTGGCAAAACATTTATCAGGTAACAAGAGTTATTCTCAAAGGAGAGAAGAGAGCTCGTGCTAACTGGCTGCAATGATAGTTCGCTCGTAGTAGACAGGCTGCGTGATCAGGCTAAGGGACAAAATACTACCGTTACATATTATTACTCCGAATTCAAAGTCGGAAAGGAGCTCACTGCCACTGCTATATTAGGTTCAATGCTGAAGCAGATGATCAACGGAATGGATGTTATTCCCAAGGATATATCGCGGGGCTTGAAAAAACAACTAAGCACTATTTATGGATACGAACCACAACTCGTTGATATCGTGAAGATTCTACAGCTCATCACCTCTTCACAGCCTACAATTATGTGTATTGACGACCTTGACCAATGTGTGGGAGCCCAACGAGTTAGGATTCTTGATTCATTGAAACAAATCCTTGAAAAGTCGCCGTCTACGCGAATATTCATCACGGGGGGACCCCATGTTCGGGCCGAAATCAAAGAACGTCTTACTGGACGGGTGATAAGTCTACCTGTAAGTCCGGACAAAGGCGATATCATAACATACCTTCGTGCTAGACTAGCAGAGGACGAAATGCCAGATGCCATGGACGAGGGTCTAGAGGCCGACATTCTAGAGAAGATTCCGGAAAATATATCGGGAATGTGAGTAGTGCCAACGGTACTGAGAATCCTGCCCCGCATTATCCACTAATATATATATTTAGGTTTCTACTTGCTTCCTTGAATATCGAAGCAATCTTGCATGAAACAACAACAAGTCTGAGACGCGAAAGGCTCCGGGAGATGAAGCATGGATGGAGGTTACCAGATGCTTACCATGCGGCGATACAACGGATAAAGGCTCAGGATGAGAATGAATCGAGACTCGGGATGAAAGCTTTGATGTGGATCAGTCATGCGGAACGGCCATTGACGGCAGATGAGCTATGCCATGCCCTAGCAATCGAGCCGGGCTCCACGGATTTCAATGCTGACAATGCCCCTTCGATATTAACATTGCTGAGCTGTTGTCAAGGGCTTATTACTATAGATAAGGATCCATCAACTGTGCGACTGATTCACTCTACCCTCCAGGAGTATCTTTCTGCCCGGCCCGATATTTTCATTAGACCTCACTCGGCAATAGCCGAAATCTGCTTAACCTATTTGAATTCCGAAAAGGTCAAAGCCCTGTCAAGCAACCCCTCTCCCGACATTAAAGGAGCACCCTTCCTAGAATACTGTTCTCTAAACTGGGGGATCCATGGGAAAAGGGAACTCTCAGACTACTCCAGGTCACTTGCGCTCAAGATGTTTCAGGAATACGATGGCCACATATCCGGCAAATTGCTTGTAGGACAACTGGGGCATCTTCGCTTCCGGCATTTTGGCACAGCCAGTTCCCAGTTCAGTGGACTAGACTGTGCATCCTCCTTTGGGATTATGGAGCTTGTAGCTGTCATGATACAGATGCCAGGGTGTGATGTTAACAAAGGGCACTTCCGTGGGTATACTCCACTAATATGGGCTGCTCAAAATGGGCATTTGGAAATGGTACGAATACTGCTTGAGGGCGCAGGGGCCGACCCCAACAAAACAGATAAAGACAGCGAAACGCCGCTCTCGCATGCTGCTCGCAACGGATATGAGGATGTTGCGGCGGTATTACTCGCACTCGAGCAGGTGGACCCTAACCACCGAGGCCATTGCGGCATAACACCCCTCATGCATGCCGCTCGGAATGGACATCGGGAAGTGGTGAGATTGCTACTGGAGCAGGAGAAGATCAACGCCGACCAGGGGACTTATAGCGGCCAAACAGCGCTTGCATATGCAGCTCAGGCGGGACATGAGAGAATTGTCGAAACACTACTAAAACGCAAAGAGGTTAACCCCGACAGACCCGGTAATGACAGAAGACCACTTTCGTACGCGGCTCAGAATGGGCATGAGGGAGTGGTGAAAATGCTACTCCAGCAGCAAGGGGTCAGCCCTGACAAGCCATGTCGCCACTACGGTAGAACACCGCTCTCGTATGCTGCCGAGAGGGGGCATGAGGGAGTGGTGGAAAGACTGCTCGAGCGAGAAGAGGTCAACCCGGACAAGTTAGATAAGAGTGGCCGAACACCTCTCTCTTATGCTGCTTGGTGTGGACGTGAAGCAGTGGTCAAAATTCTGCTCAGGCAGGAAGGGGTCAACCCCGATAAGCCTTCACATGACGGCCAAACACCGCTCTCATATGCCGCTAAGAAAGGATATGAAGGAGTAGTGAGAATACTCCTTGAGCAGGAAAAGGTCAATCCTGACAGACCAGATAATCACGGCAAAACGCCGCTCTTATATGCTTCTCTAAAAGGACATCTTGGAATAGTGAAAAGATTACTCGGGCGGAAAGAGGTCAATCCTGACAAGCCAGATCATACAGGCCAAACACCCCTCTCAGAGGCAGCTGACAAGGGACATGTGGAAGTGGTAAAGATTCTGCTGGGACGGGCGGATGTCGATCCCAACAAACGAAGTAATTATGGCAGGACACCGCTCTCAGGAGCCGCTTCGCATGGGCATGAGGGCGTTGTGAAAGCACTACTCGAGCGCGAGGAGGTTAATCCCGACTCGCAGGATAATAATGGCAAAACGCCCCTCCAGTATGCCGCTTGCAGTGGGCATGAGAGAGTGGTGAAAATTCTGCTTGGGCGGAAAGAGGTCAACCCGGACAGGCAAGATAAAGAAGGGAAAACACCCCTTTTTGATGCTGCTGAGTGGGGGCATGATGGTGTGGTGAAGATGCTCCTCGCGCGGAAAGAGGTAGCCCCCAACAAGCCTGATGCGAAGGGCCAAACACCTCTCATGGCAGCAGGCTGGAAGGGTCATAAGAGGGTGATAGAGCTTCTAGAGCCTCAGGAAGCGGTCGACTCAAAGCCGAAGCCGAAGGTGAAGCGCCCGAGACACCGCCTTGTAGCAACCCTATGAGAGGGAAATGCGCATCTCAGTTATCATCCCTGTCTGCAACTACCAGTCTAATTTTTCAAGGTGGGGATTTCTGAGCGTCTGTTTCACAAAGCACGGTGGAGCCTAAGAGATGGGGTGAAATAGTTCAATTGTTCAGAGAAGGTTCGGTTTTTTTAACTTCCTGTTTTCCTTGGTTGTGTGGAATTTTCCTCCCGCAGTATATTCTTGCCCACGCATTTTTTATTTTCTTGTGCTATTGTTTTCCCCCTTTAACTCTTGTATCACCCTCTCTCCTGTGTTGCACTTAACCTGTATATACAGCTTTTTTTAGAGAGAAGAAAGGTGGTGTCCAATAGCGCAAGGATTTTTCGGGGGATTGTGAGCGAGCGCACAAAAGGTGTAGCTAGCATGAGTGAATCGTTACCACAAATGTCCCTCCCAATGAATGATTAGATACCACAGTTTGCGGATTCCGACTAGCCGCCTGGCTATAGATGTCAATATGGATGACGAGGGAGGCGGGCCCACCAAACACACATTTCACACCCCGCCTCTCTCCGATTTTCTTCTTCCTGGTCATTGTGATAGTGTGAATTAAACCAACCGCGAAACAACTAAGAAAAAACATATCTTCTAACTTTGGTAGGTATTCAACGATTCCAAGGCTCTCCCGGTAAAGCGGTATTAATGCCTCCGAATGCTGAACAACCCACCAGCATGCCTTGCGCATCGGCAGCAAAGAACATCTCGAGAATTTTTGCCCAAAGTTTACCCGACAATAACAGAACTCTCTCCTAATTATAGTGTGAAGGTATTCGCGCAACGATATGATTGCACCCTTAATTCGCTCGCTAGACTGATTTCTAGCGCTGGAATAAGCGAGGACAAATTGATGTTGATTCTCTGCATATAAGCGGTCTTTCTGTATCTCAGATTACAGAGAATGAACCCCCTAGTGGGGATCACCCAAATAAACAACGTTTCTCTTCTATCTCGATCGATCTCCGTTGTTCTTGTTCTTTTCTATCCATTGTCCATCCCATCAGGCTACCAGCCTTCCGGTCACCTCCTAAAATTACTCCATCACCGGTAATTAGGAGTTTCGGTGGCTAGTATTATACTTGGCTTGGGCAATAACTTGAAGGCGAGGCTCAGAAATTGGTATATAATAATATGCCTCATCCTAATTTCACCTGTGCGGGGCGCTTACGTAATCCAAGTTTTTCTTCAACACGGCTTGGCTAACTTAGTAGTCCCACAACTCCACTCTAACACCACTCCTCTCTTCGCTAAAGTCCTTTTCTTCCTCTACAAGAAACATTATCAACCAACCATACACGATAACCCATCCTGTCCAGCTGTATGAGCAATAAACGGAGGGAGATGCCTTAGTATGCCCCCAATAATGGTAACAGCTTGTTACCCTTTTCTAATTGTGTGTGGAACAACAGCACGGTCCCCGACGTTCGATCCGAATTCTTATCCTTTCTGTCACCCTTAGAGCACGGATTACAGCATACAGACATTCAAGAGGGCCGTGTCAATGGGGTTGGGGAATGGCTGATACAAACTAAGGAATTCAGAAGATGGAGCGGATTCGAAGGCGAAGGTGGAGGTGATGAGGCAGTTCTATTTTGCTACGGAAGTCCGGGGGTAGGCAAAACATTTATTAGGTAACAAGAGTCATTCTCAAGGGAGAGAAGAGAGCTCGTGCTAACCGGCTGCGATGATAGTTCGCTCGTAGTAGACAGGCTGCGTGACCAGGCTAGAGGAAAAAACACTGCCGTTGCATCCTTTTACTTCGACTTTGCGATCCAAAAGGAGCTCACTGCCACCGCTATGCTAGGTTCAATGCTAGAGCAGATAATCAACGGAATGGAGACCTTGCCCGAGGATATATCGCGGGGCTTGAAAGAGCTGCTAAGCACTATTTATGTAGACGAACCGCAACTCGTTGATATCATGAAGATTCTACAGCTCATCACATTTTCACTGCCGACATTTATGTGCATTGACGGCCTTGCCGAATGTGTGGGAGTGCAGCGAGTTAGGATTGTTGATTTATTGAAACAAATCCTTGAAAAGTCGCCGGGCACACGAATATTCGTGACCGGGAGACCCGAAATTCGGGCTGAGATCGAAGAGCGTCTTGCTGGACGGGTGATAAGTGTATCGGTATGCCCTAACAAAGACGATATCATCACATACCTTCGTGCTAGACTAGCCGAGGACGAAACGCCAGATGCCATGGATGAGGGCCTGGTGGCCGAAATCCTAGAGAGGATTCCAGAAAATATATCCGGAATGTGAGTAGGGAAAATGGTGCTGAGAACCTTACCCCACATTATTTACTAATAGGTATGTTTAGATTTCTACTCGCTTCCTTAAGTATCGAAGCAATCTTGCATGAAACGACAATAAATCTGAGACGAGAAAGCATAGGCAAAGTGAGTGATGGATTAGGGTTGGAAGATGCTTACGGTGAAGCGATAGCACGGATAAAGGCTCAGGATGAGAATGAATCGAGACTCGGGATGAAAGCTTTGATGTGGATCAGTCATGCGGAACGGCCATTGACGGCAGATGAGCTATGTCATGCCTTAGCAATCGAGCCAGGCTCCATAGATTTCAATTCTGACAACGCCCCTACAAGGTTAACATTGCCTAGCTGTTGCCGAGGGCTGATTACTGTGGATAAAGATCCATCAATTGTGCGACTGATTCACTCTACCCTCCAGGAGTATCTTTCTGCCCGGCCCGATATTTTCATTAGACCTCACTCGGCAATAGCCGAAACCTGCTTAACTTATTTGAATTCCGAAAAGGTCAAAGCGCTATCAACCGACCCCTCTCCCGACTTAAAACCCCTGAAAAGATCCTTCTTAGAATACTGTTCTCTGAACTGGGGAATCCATGCGAAAAAGGAACTCTCGGACTGTTCCAGGTCACTTGCGCTCCAAATGTTTCAAGAGTACGATGGCCATATATCCGTCAAATTGCTTTTTGGGAAACAGATGCCCCTTCACTTCATCTCTTTTGATGCCAGTTCCAGGTTTAGTGGACTAGACTGTGCGTCCTTCTTTGGAATTATGGAGCTTGTAGCTACCGTGATAGAGATGAGATGCTATGATATCAACAAAGAGCACTTGTGGGGGTATACTCCCCTCGCATGGGCTGCTAACAATGGGCATGAGGAAGTGGTAAGATTACTACTTGATGCACGGGCTAGCCCTGATATTCCGGATGAAGACGACGAAACGCCGCTCTCGCATGCCGCTTCCAACGGTCATGAGGGAGTGGTGAGGATATTACTCGCACTAGGAAAGGTGGACCCTAACAATCGAGGCCTTTCCGGCAAAACACCGCTCATGCATGCCGCTAAGAATGGACATCGGAAAGTGGTGGAATTGCTGCTCAAGCAGAAAGAGATCAACCCCGGCCAGGCAACTTATAGCGGCCAAACAGCGCTTGCATATGCAGCTCGGGGGGGACATGAGAAAGTTGTCAAAACACTATTAAAGCGCAAAGAGGTTAACCCCGACAGGCTTGGTAATAACAGAAGACCACTTTCGTATGCGGCCCAGAATGGGCATGAGGGAGTGGTGAAAATGCTACTCCAGCAGCAAGGGGTCTACCCTGACAAGCCATGTTCTCAGTACGGCAGAGCACCGCTCTCATATGCTGCCGAGAGAGGGCATGAGGGAGTGGTGGAAAGACTACTCGAGCGAGAAGACGTCAGCCCGAACAGGTTCGATAAGGCTGGCCGAACACCGCTCTCGTATGCGGCTTGGTGTGGCCGTGACGAAGTGGTTAAAATACTACTCAGACAAGAAGGGGTCAACCCCGACAAAGCTTCTTATGAGGGTCGAACACCACTCTCATATGCCGCTCAGAAAGGACATGAAGGAGTAGTGAGAATACTGCTTGAGCAGAAGGAGGTCACTCCCGATAAATCAGATAATCACGCCAAAACGCCGCTCTTGTATGCTGCCATAGAAGGACATCTGGGAGTGGTTAAAAGATTACTCGGGCGGAAAGAGGTTAATCCCGACACGCAAGATTATACAAGCCAAACACCACTGTCATATGCAGCTGAGAAAGGATATGTGGAGATGGTAAAGATTCTGCTCACACGGGCCGAGGTCGACCCAAACAAACCAAGTAATCGTGGAGGTACACCGCTCTCACGAGCTACTTGGAATGGGCATAAGGACATTGTGAAAGCACTACTCGAGCGCGAAGAGATCAATCCCAACTGGCAGGATAATAACGGCAAAACGCCACTCCAGTATGCCGCTTCCAATGGGCATGTGGGAGTGGTGAAAATGCTGCTTGGGCGGAAAGAAGTCAACCCGGACAAGCAAGATAATGAAGGGCAAACACCCCTTTTTGCTGCTGCTAGGTGGGGGCGTGATGGTGTGGTGAAGATGCTCCTCGCGCGAGAAGATGTAACCCCCGACAAGCCTGACGATCGGGACGAAACACCTCTCATGTCAGCGCGCGTGAATCGCCATAAGAGGGTGATAGAGCTTCTAGAGCCTTACGAAGCGGTCGACTCAGAGCCGCAGGTGAAGCGGCGGAGACACCAGCTTGCGGCAGCAGTATGAGAGGTGAATGCATAATATTATATACGTTGTCACCCCCGTCTGCAACTCCTTGTCCGACTTTGCGAGGTGGGAATTTCTGGGCGTCTTTTTACCAGGCATGGTGAAGACTAGGCGATGAGGTGCAATAGTTCTCTTGTTCGGAGAAGGTTCGGCTTTTATCTTCCAGTTTCCCTTTATTGTATTTAATTTTCCTCTCGCGGTAAATTCTTGCCCAGGCCTTTCATTTTCTTGTACAATTTTTTCCTCTTCCTTACGGCTCCCATCACCCTCTCTCTTGGGTTACCGATAATCCGTGTGTACTATTTTTTTAGTTAGAATAAAGGTGGTATCCAAGAGGGGCCCCGTCAGTATGGAGGACGGGAGAGGCAGGCCTACCCAACACGCTTTTCACAGCCATCCTCTCTTTCATTTTCTTATTCCTGGTCACTGTGATAGCGTGAATTACTCTAACTGAGGACAAAGCAAGAAATAACTTATATTCTAACTTTGGTAGGTATTTAGCGATTCCAAAGCTCTCTCAGTAGCGCCGCACAACTGCCGCCAAGTTCTAAACAATCCAACAGCATCCCCGGCCGGATCAGCGACAAAGAATATCTCGGGGATATTTGCCTAAAGTTTACACAACGATAACATAATTATTTCCTTATTGTGATGTGAACGTATGGGGAAAATATATGGCTGCGCTTTCAACTCCCGGAGTCGAGATGTTCCTTTATCGGTCGTGAGGAGATAGGGTATACAACCCAAGCGAAGTAAGACTCCGTCTACCAGTAAATTGGAAGGGTAAAAGCAGGGTACTGGAGTGTCTTATTATTATTTATTGTTTTTTCTTTCTTTCGTTCTTTCCTTCCTTCCTTCCTTTTTTTCTTTTTTTCTGTTTTTGTGCTTCTTTTTAATATCTTATAGTTCGATAATACCGTTGTATTGGTTAGGTTAGAGTTAATCATGTGTTCCGATCGGATAGAGTTCCGTGCCAGTTAAATAATTTCGTGGAGATTCCATATCTACCGCACGAACCATAACGCCAAATGTTTGGATTAAGAGAGGTTTGTTTGGACCCAGTTGGTAATTGTGATAAGAGAAAATACAGCACCGAAGGGAAATAGGGGGAGGATACCGAGCCACTTAGATATATTTTGCTTGCTTGCTAAACCAAAGGCAATGCCAGGAGCACTTTATATGAAAAATATAACACTATCCTCAGCTTTCCAATGATCGCCACTCAAGTCCACTTTCTTCCACACGGGTCTCCCCGTCACTTTGTATACCCATCATAGAAAACAAAAGTAAGAAACATTCTGCGTTATCCCTTAATAAAAGAAACGTATCGCAAATACTACCGCTTTCCGCCGGCCTTTCATTCTAATGTCCGACTTTTGTTCTGCCTTCTTTGGGTAGCCTCTATACTTCCCTTTGACTATCCATACTCTTATCCGTCTATCAATGAACAATATTTCTCAATCTCCGCAGTTTCATGAAGCAGGAGAAACTCTAGCATGCCGAGGAGCATTTCTAACATTTGGACCATATGGGAGTTGAAGCGACGGGGCGCATGGTCTAGAAGTTAGGTGTAGAGGATATGTTAGGGAAGTTTCAAGAACCGGCACCAGAGTGTGCCCGAGGTTTGGGACTAAGATTTACTAGGAGCTTGAACAGACGAGTCTCACATTGTTGTAGTAGGGAAATCGGCGAAGGGATGATATCCGAAATGTTAAGGATTGGGAAAATACTAGGAAAGCTGGGTAGGTATAGTAGACGAACTAAGAACAAGGGATTACGGGATAAATGTTTTGGAAGAGGTTTGAAGGTGTTACTTGGAAAGAAGGAGAAGGTCGTAGAAAGGGAGCAGGAAACTTGGACAAAGTTGAAGAAAAGTTTTTTTTTTTTTTTCAGAGTCAAGTTTTTCTGTATATATAGGACTCCTAGACACGCTTGATTGACTACTGCCGAATTTTTGGTAGTTGACTACGGTACTTGCACCTCCTATGGAGAGGTAACTGGGGATTGCGCGATTCCCGCGGGTTACAGAATCTCGTCGTTTGGATTTTATACGATAAGGCATTGC
>Ga0307507_10003374_pt1 | contig 31183 bp, 24 predicted proteins | sample 7_EM_MG_FD_207223 | JGI IMG/M metagenome (GOLD analysis project Ga0307507, IMG submission 207223) | Populus trichocarpa ectomycorrhiza microbial communities from riparian zone in the Pacific Northwest, United States - 7_EM | ecosystem: Host-associated > Plants > Roots > Unclassified | place... | reverse complement strand
GAAATATATAGTTACCTTTTAAAGTTGCTAAGTAGGTTAATTGCGTGTTAAGAAATATATAGTTAGCTTTTAAAGTTGTTAAGTTAGTTAATTGCATGTTAAGTTAGTTAAATTGCGTGTTAAGTTAATCAATTATATATTAAGTTAGTTGAATTGCGTGTTAAGTTAGTTAATTGCATATTAAGTTAATTAAATTACGTGTTAAGTTGGTCAATTGCGTGTTAAGTTAGTTAAATTGTATGTTAAGTTAGTTAATTGCATATTAAGTTAGTTAAATTGCGTGTTAAGTTAGTTAATTGCGTGTTAAGTTGGTTAATTGCGTGTTGAGTTAGTTAAATTGCATGTTAATTACGCGAAACGCGAAAATCAAAGTCTACTTGAATCTCATCCTGCGAATATTTTCCTAATGTTGTAGGTAAATACCTAGATAACAGGTATAGTTTTAATATGGATTCTCTTATTAATAACTTAGAACGTTCCTTAATTTTAAAGGTCCGTGTATTCCTTTTTAGTAGTAGCCACGAACTCTTCCTTATATTAATATCTTTAAAGCTCCTTCCAATTTCTAGGCGGCGGTGGGAGCTGATTACGGTGCAGCTTTTTATAAAAGGTGAGCCCTATATTAAAGGCTGATCTTTAAGCTTGAAGGCTTTAGTTATTAGTAACGTTAGCAAGAAAACCTATATAGGTTTTTAATTAACCTTTAAGTCTCTTTCCTTTAACCATATTTTGCTTTCCTATATCGCCATTAATCTTCTTCTCTAGCTTAGATTTATTAGTTGGAACTATAATATAGTGCGGCTTCTTTGCTAAGGTCTTTAAGAATGGTAGTAGAGGCTCTAGTGAGTTAGGTTCTGGCGTCTTATCTAGAGTAGGAAGCCCTAGAGCTAAGTTATCTTTAAAGCTTAAATTTTGTTGCTTACTACTTTTAGTATTAGGCTCCTCTTGATTTCCACTAGAATCCACCTATTATCTTCCTTTGGTGTTAACTTGAATCTTGTTTAGAGTCTTATCGCTTTTATTAGACAACAATTTTAATTCGTCTTAGAGATTCTCTATTTAACGGACATTAATAATTTCTAACATTTAGTTAGTCCTTACTTGGAGTATATTTACAAGATCTGGCTGTAAGTTATTATAGAGCAACTACTTATTAAACTTTATATCTCTTGTTCTAATGACCTTCTTCTAACTTGGAATGTAGATTTGGAAAATATTTGTTAAATTATACCCTACTAGATATCCTATATAGGCCCTTAGCGCGAGCTTGTTTAGGCATAGAATATTATATTTAAGAGGATAGGCCCTATAGCCATAGACTTGTAGGTGTCCTATATTGGGTTTTAGTAGTATTATACCCATTACTAACTGGATTTTCTTAAAAGGTGTTTTCTACCTAAGTCTTCTACTAGGCGTCTGATTAAGTAGATAGGTAGTTACTTTATAGGCTTCTAGCGTTAGCTTTTTTGGTAAATAGGCCTTAATCCTTATATATTAAGCCTTCTGTATTATTACCCCCCTAGATTATTCCGCTGGACTATTCTGTAATTAAGTATTAGGTGCTAATCTTTTAAGAGTAATTTCTTATTTAGCTATCTAATCCTTAAATTCGTCTCTAAGAGACGTCTCTCTATTTATATGGATTATGGCTACCTTAAAGCCGTATTGTCTTTTAATGATATTGCAATATATAATAACTCTTTAGGTAAGGGATAACTTCTTAACTATTATATCTACCTTATTTATTTGCGTTATGTTGTTAAGGAAGTATACCACATACTTATCGCCATTAAATGCGACTATTCCGGATATTAAATTAAGGTGGATTTTATAGAAAGGAACTATTAACTAAGTTAGTGTTCTTCTAGATATTACCTTATAAGCTTTACTTACTCCACACGCTTTATATTCTACTGTCATTAGGCCTTTTAGAATCGCGCCCGTTACTAACTTAAGTAGTTACATAATTGCTTCTTTTCCTGTATAGCCCAATTACTAGTGTTATATGTGACCTTCTGCCTAATTTAGTAGAGGCTTTAATAAATGCTTTACTGGTTTTAATTAAGTCGCAAAGGAAGCCTTTAGTAAGTCTTTTTTTGGCTTATTATATTCAATGGTTTTCTAACCATAGTGGTAGCCATAGTAGGCGTATATTATATTGTCGCCATAGTAAAGAGTGTTCTTTTTATTGTTCTAATAGACGCCCTTATTATTAAGCTTTTGGAGGTATACTAGGTTAGTATAGAAGCCTAGTATAACGGCTGCTCCTAAAAGCTATATCTACCTCTTCCCTTTTGGGTAGTTAATTATAACTGTAGCTATACTATAGCCTTTAATTTCTTTAATATGCGAGCCCGTATAGATATGGTCTAAGGTAGGCTTAATATCACTAATAAATCTAGCTCAATTGTTAATTACGTATAGGTTAATTCCTGAGTTAAAAATAATACTGTTATAAAGCTCGTAACTAGAAGCTATATTATAGGCTCCTACTTAATAAACTGCAAAGCCTTTATTAGGCTCTTAAGAGCTCTGCTAGTTGCCATCCTTTAGCTTTTTATTAGCTTAATTATCCTTTTTAATTTGTTTAATATAAGCCTTAATTTCAGGCGTTGTATTAGTAATCTTTTTATCCACCTTCTTCTGAATTTTATTACTTGGTTTAAACTATAATAGGCAAGGAATTGACTCTAGAATATACCAGCACTTATTAAAGTAGTAACGCTTTTTGCATAGGCACTCTAGCAGCAGTTGCCTTTCCTTCTTTTGCTTATCTGCTGACGATTTAGTCTTTAACTTAGGCTTTGAATTTAGTAACTTGCTTAACTTATCCTTAAAGGTGGCTGCAAAGGATCCTTGTAGGGTTTTACCCTTTTAGGCGAGCTCTATACAACAGTAATTTTAGTAGATTTTAACTAGTTTAAAGAAGCTAGGAAGCTTCTCCTTCTTCCACTCTATCCTTTTAAGCTGGTTCTTCCAATATTTGGACCAGCTTGGTGTGATTAAATTAACTGCATATACAAAGTCTCTTACTAAACGGTTACTATTTATTTTAGGTAGACCTAGCTCCTTACACTTAGTATATACCTTCTCCTACTCCTCTAACTAGACCTCAAAGTTCTGGTTCCAAGGCGCTTTCTTGAGCTTTGCATACTGGGTGGCTGCTTAAAGCTTTTGGGCGTTGTTAGTCGGAGTAATTCTCTGCTTTAGTAATACCAAGACGTTATAGGTAGTAACGCATTTAAACGTGTAGATGAGGTAGGTACATAAGATTAAGCTTTAGATGTGGCTGCGCAACGTATTAAAAGCTAATAGCTGTTTTCTATATAGCTTTATATCTTCCCTATAGTTGGCTTTAAGCGTATAGAGCTCCTCCTTCTCCTCCTTATCTAGCTCTGCGAGCTTTGTTATCCCCCGGCTATTAGCATCCTTGGGTAAGGCTCAAATAGGTTCTTTAAGCTTTGGCAATTTAGTCTCGGGTGTTAATGGGTCAATATACTCCTAGAGATAATTATTATTTGCTTTTAACTTAATTACCTTAATCCATTTGTCCTAATTGTTTGGGCTTGTAAGGATTATGGATAATATAATAACGGGTTTGGTTTCTTATTAAGAATTTATTATCATGGTTGTCTATAACTAGGATAATAATTGATTGGAATAAAGGCTTTAGAATTAAAGATAATTTAGTAGACGGACCGGGCTTATAACTGTTGAACGGACAACCAGGTATGAGAACTCTGTCTATTAAAGAGGGCTCTAGAGCCTCTATATATACACCAGATAGGTGACAAATAGGTTATAAATAGAATGACAACTACGTCGTCATTCGGTAATGGAAACAAGTATTTAGACATTTAATGAGACATTCGATGAGACATACGAGGTAAGGAGCGGGGTATTGAGACATAGGGTTTTAGACTTGAAGCCAGTATCAAGATGGTAGTAAGGAAATACGATCCAGTTCGACAATTATCGTTCTTAGTTATAGATAGACATAATTAAGGCAAATAAGTGTCTTTGCTACTTATATGGGCTTCTGCAGAAGGGTATATTTAATAGTAAGGACGTTGGTGAGGTAGAAGGAGAGCCTTAGTTAGACAGGATATTGCTATTACAGGCCTTAAAGCTTCATGTTACTGCGTATAAGAAGGCACAGGCGGAGGTAGTAGCGGTTTAATTAATAAGGGAGGATGAGGATAATAATGGGAGGGATGAGGCTGCGGAGGAGGCTAAGGAGGAGGCATTAGAGGCGGAGTTCGCCGCTATTGAGGCGATTCTTAATTAAGGTGATAATACTAACAACGGCAATGAGGATGGAGAGATTAATGAGGATAATAATTAGAGAATCTAATTTAATATTGGTGATATTTGCCACCTTTACCTCTACCTCCTTAACACTATATTTATGCCAAGACCTACTATTTATAGTATATATTTGCTTCGGAGCCTCAGCTTTTGATAGGCTGGTGGAGTGGATTTAAGCTCAGATCCACTCCAGTCCAGTCCAAAAAGATCACTGGTCATACGATGGTACTGGTGGGATATTGTTGGAATAACGGGAGGACACTGCAATGGGAAAGGCGTAAATGACCAGGAGTAAGATGAGAAAAGGCTAATCGGAAAAAAGAGCGAGACCAGTCACAAAAAAACGAAAGGACTGGAGGGACACTCGAGAGTTTGGGATAGACTGTAGGTGTCAGGATAATGGTGACGGGTGGAGGACTGTTCTCTGGCGACCTGGCGTGCTGTACAGCGCCAGGTAGATTTCTTTTCTTATTAGGCCTTGCTTCCTTGTTAGATTTTTATTATTTCCTGTTCATCCTTCCCTGATCTTTGTTGAAAGAGAACAGATTCTATAAAAGATCATTATATCCCTGCGTTGCTTTCATACTACTTGTCTGAGTACGCATTCTGTCTTTGGTCGAGCGTTAAAGCATTATTATCTCATTCAAAAAGTCTTAAAGACAAATAAAACAACTATAATTTGGAGGATTGAGAATCGTTAGATAAATGAGATAGAGAAAATACCCAAAGAAAAAAGCCACCACTGAAGAACTTCCCATGAGTTGAGTTATTTGGTAATATTATCTCATACATGAGGAACCAGCCTGCGTTGAAGAGTTGATAGAGGAGGTTAAAACGAAACGCCTGGCGCCTACTCAAGATCTGTCAACTGCCAATGTTTAGACTGCACTAGACGATATACTCCCGATCTCTTCAAGTAGAACTCAGCTGCACGCTTCTCACTGAGTTGGACAGCCTAGCATTCGAAATTAGCTGATGCCTTTACAGCTCGAACTATCCCTGCACAATAGCCGATGGACGAAAAACAAGGAAATTGATGATGGGAGAGTCTAGTGTAGGAGTACTGTGATGATGTCTCAAAGACTAGTGTTTATTACGAGGCACTGTTAAAATTTATTCCACGCTTGACCAAGTTCGGCGTTCATAGCGGTTGACAAGCAATGAGGCGTATTTCTTCCTCTCACGACCTGCTACAAGCTTCGAATCGTTGTTCGATTGCTCTATCGATATATCATTCTCATTCTACGGTACATTACATCTAAGTTCATAAAAGCTACGTCAACAACCCTAGTACTATTAATCCTTCCCAAAATTCCTTCCCCAAAACGCCACGATTTTGCTTCCTAAACTCCCTATACCATACACTTCGTTCAACGAAGACCAATATGTTCTCGATAATATCCGTACCGTAATCCTGAACACCGTGATGTAACTTGGTCAGGTGGGTATATTGGGGCTTTCCAAGTATTGGTTACGGTTCCCGTGTTCCCAAACCCATTTACATCCTTTACTATCATTTTTTCTTTAAACTTGGCTCATATTCGGCCCCCGGATTCCACCACGTATATTGACGTTACCTTGGCCACTGAGGAGTGAAAAAGCGGTAGACACGGCGAACGCAGCGAAGCCGAACCAGAGGAACGCTGTAGAAGCTTGGGCCTCATGACAACGTTTTTCTGTGTTAGAGGATCCGTTTGTAATGGAGTTGCTACGAGTGTATGCCTATCAACATGTCAGTTGAAAAGTAGCGTCATTCTCCCAACGTGCGACATACTCCATTGCTGCAGCTATGAACGTGTAGGTATGCGGCCGTTGCGATAGCGGCGCACAGGAAGAAGATCGTATTAAGTACATCGAGTGTAATGGCGACAATAGGAGTCGAAAGTCTCTCACTGAATGTGGCAGGAAGGAGGTAGAAGAGCGACAACATGCCAAAGACGGATACGAACATGTCGTAGTTGACAATGCTCGGGTTTCCAGCAAAGGCGGTAGCGATCATGTTGCCAATGAGAGCCATTACTATGAGCGAACATAGGAACTACTGCACCGTCAATAGTGCCGCGCATTCTAGAGATAGCGATGCGACTTACCTCAAAGCTTCGCAGAGCAAGGTTAGCAGCTCGGGAAACCATTTCGAGGGTGCTTTGGAAGCGAAGTGTGAATAGATCTGCAAGTATACGAGAGGAGTTGATGGGCAAGTGCAGGTGTTGTTCAAGCAGAAGCTATGCGGGTGACGTGCTGTTTTGCGAATTTAATAGGTAAGCGGTAGGTTGCGGAACGCTGCAGAAACAAAGCGATGACATCGGTCGACGTCACAAGCAGCGTAGCCAACGATGTGAAGCTCTATCGAGACTTACCTCGTAGTGCAACTTCAACGCAAGCAAATTCTTTGGTTTCGATAATGATGGGAAGATACAAACGGAATAGTTTTTCAGGTAGTTGTTTTTGACTCACCAGAGAAGAACCATAAGTTCATATCATGTCGTGTGAGTGGGGTCTGGTCTGGTTTCCCGTCCCACCTTTCGTTGGTTTGGCAACCGTCACAAAGACACTCCTGTGCAGGGATCTAATATACGGGTGCCGACCGATCGCCGCTCATCACACTCTATCCTCGGCATTTTTAAGTTCGTAAATGCAGTTGTATATTGCATATCGTACATGTTATCGCCTTGTGTAAATTGAATTGTCATAGGAAGCCCCCGCAGCGGATAGCAAGCCATCAAACACGCCACAGGAGAACAAGAAAACGCCAATCTCTCATTTCATCAGTAGGCGTTCCAGCCGCATGATATTGGCTTAGAAAGGAAAAGCCGTTGACTGACGTTGACTGAATTCGCATAATTAGTAACATAATACATCAGGGACCAAGATAAGCAGGGTAGCAGAAGCACAGACATCTGGAAATAGGTGGTAGAATGCTTCTGTGCATATCAGATCCTGCATAGGTTGATATCACAATATATACATCTACAAATTCAAACGATTGACAAAATTAAAATTTCCATCTTAGATATCAATAACTAATTAGAATCACTCAGAGGCGACCTCTACCTCGAGGTTCGTAATGTGCTAAAGATAACGTTGAGTGAACATCGCGACTAAGAATGATAACCGCTAATACAATCGCGGTACCCGATTGCTTTAATGCCAATATCATCTAACAGTCGCTTTGCTTCAACTCTAGCTCTAATTATCACGCATAGATGCTGAGAGCAATAGCTGTCCTAGAAGATATTTATTCGATAGTGTGCTCGGGTCTTAGTGCTCACCAAAAAGTTTTATTATTATAGCTGCTAGATTGACCTAAAGGAAAGAACCAATGATCTACCGATGTATCCGGAACATGAAAGATGTTCCTGTCCACACTTTTCGCCACGATATATTTCCCTCAGGCGCGGCGCTAATCTTTGGAGATTTTGAAATAATTCAAAACCCATGGTTCCAAAAATAGTATGAGTAGTTTTGTAGGTGCCTTTAGGTGACTTTGTAAATCACACCCGTGGGATTACCGCTGTTATTGGGAGGCTGTTCTGAACGCCGGTGGTCAATATCGAATTCTGGAATAGGTCGGAAAAGCAGTAATCGCTGAGCCCACAGCCATGTCAAAGAGCGTCGTACTAACGCATACATTTCTAAAACCTCCCTTCGAAATTCACTGGGATTATCTCTAGGTCAGCTTTTTATTCTTTCTCTCAATGTTTCTACGAACACTTCAAGATTTCCGCAGCTATTTTTATAAGGAGAAAAATTGTCCCGACTCTCAGCCATGCCCTTTGGAAAAGGTATACAATCGGGGACTGTGAGCAAAAGCTTGCACTTGCATTTCTCCAAATCATTTATAATATGTGGTAACTGATGACAGAGCAACATACCTGGGCCCTCCTCCGACGCTGCCGGGCTATGCGTGAGGAAATAGGGTACGGGATTGTGGTTTCGTTAGGTTTGGACGATGTTGTCAAGTCGTACGAGACTCGCAAGGGCGCAGCTGTTCTGAGAATAGCGTAGATAGAAGACGCAGACAAGGTTTAGAAGCTTTCGTGATATGGAGTGGTATTTCGTACTCTCGGCTGCAAGTGTAGCTCCCGAACGCACTCAAGTGTTTTTTGTTGGGCAAGACTGAGAGCTGTTAGAGTCGTGCCGGGACGGAACTGAGTGGTGGTATATGTTGGTAGCGTGTTGTTGTGTGTCGTCCAAACTCTAGTTCCTTGTTGCGCAATATGCAAAGCCCCGTTCCAAACTGCAATGCGTTACCATACTGTTTCTGTGGCAGGAGATCTACAGTGCCATTCTGTCAATGGCTGTTGAGCATGCAATTGCTACGCAGCATTTCTGCAGCTCTGTGGGAGGGGTTGGCGGCGCATCTATCAGGCGAGCTTTCGTCTACTTGTAGCGATGTGGGGAACTTTATTATGCATGGCAAATGTAAGAGGGAGTTTGGGTGGTAAGGCTACCGTCTAAAGGCGAGTTTAGCAGTTGAGAGAAGTGGTCTGTTTAGTAGGTCTCCTGTCATGATATTGAAGTTGGGTGCAGAGTAGCAGGTGGAGGAGATAGGCCTCATCAGTTCATCGTCATGCAAGGAGGCTGACAGAGCGGTTGTACTTTCTGTCCAAGACCTGTTGGGGCCTCCTGGAGGGGGTCTCAAGGTAAAGGATTTAAACCTTGCCTTTAGATAGAGAGGGGTAGAATAGAAATAAGAGGGGCAGCTGCTAGATATTCATTAGGTAGATGATTGTATAAAGTAGTAGCCCCTTCAGAGCAAAGTGAATTAAAGAGCAAAGCTAAATAGCTCTAAGAGAAGAACATTTTCGTAATATATTTCTTTAATAATCCACCCTTGGGCTCTAAAACTCCCTCATTATTTCAAGAGTTCTCAGTCAAGACTGCAAATAATCTTTTAAACAAGCATTTGTAGCTGTTTTCAATACCTTTAGCAGCCTTCTTAATGTGGGTGATTGGTGGGTAGCTTCTTGGTGGTCGAAAGGCCATCCTGAAGACCCAACCGGATGTGAAAGCGCCTATACCGGAAATTCAGCATGCAGCATGTCGACAGCTCCAGCAATCTATTAAGCTCAGGTTCGGCAATGGTCCTCCACCTTGGATGCATACCAGGTAAGCTTTCTTATCAATGACTTTGACGCGGCGCGGCGCCGGGGCTGGACGAGGATCCATTCATTCTTTACCAAGTGCGGGTCACTTGTACTCAGCCTTTGGCTTCTGATCAGAGATGATTCGTCACAGCAAAGCTCTAGAACCCTGGCTGCCGGATCCCGTCTTGCTGCACGGAAGGAAAACCAGTCAGCTGCTGTTGGGGCCCTCCATGCAGGCCTGGCAGCGTTCCGCAAATCGCAAGCCAACACTCAGTACGAAAGAGCTTGACTTTATGTAGAGGCAGTGGTTCGACTGACGAGTCTTGGTGCGCTCCAGCTCCAATGAAATTCGAAACCCGCCCATAACGCTTTGACGAAGCCATACCCAGCTGATTGAAATTTTACAGCCGCTCTTTGGTTGATATGAACGCCACGCTTTCACAACGGCTTTGACCACATATAATTGATCGGCAGCCGAGGATAAAGGAATGCTTGGGAGAGGATACATTCTTTGACATCGTCGAATTTGCATACAGGGTGTTTTCAAATGAAGGGTTTTTAATCATGGCAGTCTCTACACCCCACTTCACGCAAAATTGTGCTCCTGTTGAGATAATAGCACAAGCGGTATATTGGAAGTCTTTAAACACAAGTGGGACGGACCGATACACTCAGGAGGAGCTTTGCCAACCGAGGAAGAGCATGGTTTACTTGGCCAACTCCGATTGACCCACCACATCAAAGGTAAGGCTTAGGCCGTGGTGTCATTACTAAGCGGCCTCTCCAGCTGAAGCTCCTACGGGAGACTGAGTCTGAAATTAAATTCTCTTGGAAAAGAATGCAGGGTTGGAAGCGCTTTCCTGGCAACACTCGCAGTTTTTTCCAGACGTATATAGCGCTTGTCTGGATTCCAGCAGTCAGGTTGCTCGCGACTGATGGGTATTCTGACGAAGTTGAGGCTAGTGCCCATCGAAGTACAGGCACAACAAAAACTGGCTTCAGGGACGGCAACCTTCATCTAAATTACGTTACGCATGGCCTTTGATCATATGGTAAATGAGGAATGTTCGTGGAGGACGCACAGAACGTGGCTACAAGATTTCCGCCGACGGGGCTGGGCCTTGCGTGGCCAGGCGATCGAGCATTGCGCAGCTGGAGATCTTGTACGAGGCACTCCAGGGGGCGCGTGATTTCCTTTGTTGCGCGAGGCTCCCAGCATAGATAGTTTCATTGTCTCCGCATTACAGGCCGGCCCGGGTTTGGTGGATGGCTGGTTCGACTGCTTCAAGCGAACAATGGCGTACAGGAAAGTATCCTGAAAGAGGAGGTGATTCGGGGGCGGCCGCAACCGAGCAAATCCTTGGGGCTGTCCTGCCATATGAGGAGACAGAGGGGTTTTTGGGACCCTGAAGGCGCAGCGCACCCCGGCTAGGTCTCACGACTCTGTTTGATGAGGAGAAGAGGGCGACGGCGAGGATGGATGTCACGATACGCAGGATCGTCGATGTTGATTTGCCCAAACGCCCCCCCGGAGGACTGTCTCGCAGTCGCCCCCCGCCAACAGGCTTTCAATTTGCATGAGTTCATCCCAAATTTGTGCCCTGCTGGACTGCTGTTGGCCTTGGCCTTCTCCGCATTTTTCCCATCTGCCCCCAAGCCCCCTGATCCTTAGCTGGGCCGTGCGTACTGCAAGAAGCCTCAAAGGCGTTGAACTCTCTGCGCTTCCGACCTCTGGCCACATCTGTGATGAGCGTCCTGTCTCGAGGCCTGCTTCCTACAAAGTTGGGATCCCACCCTCGCCCATTACTGGACGAGCCGAAGGAAGTCGCTTTGTTCTCGGGTCGATACTTCTTTACAGAGCAACGTCGAACGAGCCACAGTGCACCTACCGCGGCTGCGCGTGTTTCCCCACAGGTCTTGCGGACTCGATCCACCCGGCGAACTTTATCAACCTCCAACACACCTCCTCGTGCGTTCGCGACTTTGCGCCCTCGCTCTCCACCACCTCTCCCTCTGTCGCTCGGGATTTAGAGCGACAATGCGCCCTCGTTAATCCTTGGGGTTTCCAGTCCGTCTGGTTAGGATCGACGAGAGAGTCCCCAACGTTAGAACTGTGGCGTTTCCCCACATTCTTTCTTGCCTGGAGCATTACCGCTGATTGCCAGCATTTACGGTCCTATGCCACGATTTATGCCCCAGTGTAAACCGTCTCTTTCTTCCTCCACGATTCTGCGCAATTTGAAAGACTAGGGATAGATTGGTTCAAGAGTTTGGCGCATTATTCGGGCTTCGTTTTTCAGGTATACTGTCGCAGCGGGGCCTCGAGTAACCGTTCAACTCTTGGAATCTGTGGCTCACTATTGGCGTCAGCTTTTTTCTGGAATCAAAATTGTTTCGATACAGTACGAGTACGAGCTTTGGTAATAGAATTGCTCTCGGTAGGTCCGTGCCTCCAACTCCTCCCAACAACCCTTTGACCTTATCCTCCGCGACGGCATAGGCTGTCGCCCGTATGCCATCTCGACAGGAGGTTTTAGGCGCTGACACTTATAGAAGGTTATCTGCTAGCGATTTAGATAGAGGATTTTGGCTCTCGAGATATCCCGAATTCGTGTATTTGGTAAAAAGTATTCTGTATCTAGGTAAGCAGCTCTCTTTAGAAATCCGACGGAGCTACAATTGCAGCTACACGAAGCTTGCACTAGATTTCTTTTCGTACCGCCTTGCGTGATCTCCTAATCGGCAGTCTTTTTGTTATGCGATGTGTGCAGATAGATGTTCCTGCAAGCAGCAATGACAAACTGCCCGCGCAGTACCTTACTTTAGCTCAACCGCGTCGCACGTCGTGGCCCGATTGTAATGCTCTTGTATAGAGTGACTGTGCTGCGCATGGGATCGCTGTAGAGTCTCAATCTCCCGAGCGTGGTGGCATAAGGCTGAGCTGTGGTTGGGTGCAGACCGTATATCGATCGGGATCAACAAGCTGCAGGCCCTCCTATTTTCCATAAGCTTCTCATTCTTTCGACCACTGTCTCTTTAACAGATCCTCTCCCTTTTAAGTCGCTCTGGAAGGCAGAGAGGGTGATTGGCTTTGTTGTCAACTAAGAAGTGGGTGCATATAGTAATCCGCAGAGCTCCAAAGCTCCCAGCTCGCACACCTGAATCCGGCCTCACGACAGCTCCAGGACGTCCACCGCCTCGAAGCCGCGTAACTTTCTACGCCGTGTCGACTTCTCTCCCTCAATTCTCATCGACACTCTTCCCCCTTCACCATTTCACGTCACCCACCCACCTTCTACCTTGATATTCATCCACGACCACATTCTTCCTCTCTTATCAACTGCACTCCTCCCTCCTATTGATCAGCTCTGATCTTGCTGCACCTCGAGCTGATCGGCCCCAGTCTCCCCAGCCAACAGTCACCTATTCTTCTGGCGCTAGAGGTGTCGCGATAGAACGGAACATCTTCTAATCTATCGATTCAGCATCCATCGGTCTAGCATCAACTGATTTATCACAATCTTCACAGTGCTTTTGGGATCTTCTGCTCAACTTGTCACATCATCGGCTGAAAGAGCGCGGTCGGCTCTAGAGTGGAGGTTTCCGGCGTATCTTCATTGACCTCACTTCAACACTTCTCTTCAACCACCACCCTCTTCCCACCTCAATCTCATTTCAAAAGCAACTTGAGCATCATTAACGTAAGGAGAAGACCACTGATCCTTGTTGCTACTTGTGAATTTTCTGAGATCTCGACCTTCAACTTCTGCAACCTCAGGTCAGCTGAACTCAACCTTCCATCCCTCACATCTTCCTTACACGGACACCTAGACAACGGCGGTATTTCCAACTCTTACTATTTAGCCTACCGTCACTCAGACTTATTAGAAGGGCTAAAGCAGGTCAACAAGTAAGATTCTAAACTAATCTTTCAGTACCTTCACAATATCTTGCATCAGAGACCTACCTCACTTATCCTCCTACACAATTTATCGCATTCTACTCTCAAGCCTGATATTACTCAGCGCATTCTCCATCACATATCTTCCAGCTACACACTCACTTGTGACACCATGTTGTCTTCTTGCTCTCCACACCGCACCCTAAACATCAATCTCGGATACCTTTCAGCATAAATGCTAACTCTTTCCTAAAGTACAGTTAGCTTAAGTTTATTTTATCTTAGGAGACCTTTACTATCTTACCCCCTCCTCTGGTATCCCTAACCGCTATAAGTAAGATTCAATTCACCACCTTGTAGTTATTATACCACTAAGGCAACTATCCCTATGATTCCCTAGCACTTCCCTTAAGCGCCGAGGGGGATTTTATACTAGATAGCATTCTAGCTGCTAAGTATATATTACTAATCTATCTCTAGAACGGTTGCATCCATCATGAGCTCATCGGCAATTTCCCCAAGCCACACATATAGGGCATCCTTCCCAACGCATGGCGCCACCACTCTGGCTGAGAAGACCAAGCTGCACGCGCGGAAGTCAACACCTGATTCTGAGGCATTGGCGTCATCTGATGACGAAAATCAAGACCACGTACAGCAGATCTTGAGATCTAGCCCTGCCACTGCCTTTTCTGCTGGACGCAGGCAGAGCTCCTCATGGCTAAGTGATATCCAGCCGAACCGCAAATTTTCGATTGGTGGTGCATCTCATTCTGGCGGATCGCAGCCAACAACTCCATCAGGAGAACAGGGTCCTCTAACAATGTCTTCTCGTGGTGGGGCTACTGGCAACGCTTTCCCTTGGAATGCGTCAATGTTCTCTATTTCTATCGATCCGCGCAAAGAAGCGCCGTCTCGCCTGAAAGAAGTCCTGCAGTCACCAACGTCAGTGGGCCCTCCCAGCGAGCACTCCTTGGCCTCACCGACGTTTCGTGAAGAGTCAGCTGATAGCGGCATCGGTTTCCTGATCAACCAAAATCCAGTCCGCAAGTCAGTCCGCTCTCAATCATATTCAGTCGGTCAACAAGACCCCGAGACTGGTGGGCACGTGCAAATTCCTAACAATCAATTCAATCTGCGGATGCGAAGCAGTGGCTCGACCTCACTCCGTCACCGCCCATCGAAACCAAGCCTTCTGGGTGAAAACTCGAGAGACGCTGCGGGCCTTGCCCAACTTCGCGAAGACGACGACGATATCGAGAGTTCTAACGGATCTGAACAAGGTGTTCGGCTGCCAGCGTCCTACTTTGCAAAGCCAGAGCAGTCTGTGGATCTTGGCTCTCACGCACTGTTGAGACAGGCGGCTGTCGAGAACGCTCGCGCACGTCATCGCGCTTCGACAACTGGATCTCCCACTAGCCAACATCGTCGCAAACCTCCAGCCGCAATGAGAGGAATGTCCTTGACTGAGTCCGACTACGCCATCGAGGAAATGGAAGACACAATGGAACAGAATATTAACGAACCTAGATCAGCACTCACCCGCCGCTTCAGTGAGCATGTGTCGGTCCTTCAACACCGCGAGACTCCTGAAGATCCAATCATGGACAGTCCTAAGAAACAGCATTGGGCTAGCTCACTGAGTTTCGGGGGCGGCCTGGAAAGCCAAAGCCGCCGCCACTCATTCGCTGACGTTCCTAGTCATCAAGCTTCACGCACTCTTTCTACTCTTTCAAACACCTACGAAGAGGATGAAGGCCTTGGTGCTAGTCTAGCACCACCGCTTTCCCCTCGATCTCGCGAGCAATACGAGACGAGTGAGTACACCCATTTTCATAGGTTATCAGCACGTATCGAAGAATCCCTATTGCATGAGCACGCAAGTGACCGAGCCTACGCAGCTACTTACTTCTCTGGCCATGGACCTGCTACTAGGAGTGTGCATGCGAGCACCATCTCGTCTGCACATCCAGCCCCAGCCCCAGCCCCAGCCCCATATCCTCAGAACCCATACGCAGTCCCAGCGGTTATTAGCCGACCCAATCGACAACTGTACATGGTGGCGTTCAAATGTTCCCGCGCTGATGTGTACTACATCCCTGAGAATACCGGCTTGGAAGTGAAGCAAGGGGATATGGTTATCGTCGAGGGCGATCGTGGTATTGATCTCGGCACAGTTACTCATGCAGATGTGACGCTGGCTGAAGCTAAGCGTCTGAAAGACCAAGCTGCTGAGGAACACTTCCGCTGGCTTATGATGTTTTCTCGCCATGCAATGACTGGCTCAAGCGGAATTGGGGGCCCTAATGGGTCCTTCGCAGCATCTGGTGGGGAGACTCCGAGCACTGTCGGAGGGATGGGACCCCCAGTTCCCTACCTCCAAGCGATGGCCTCCCAACACGAAGCGGAAATCAAACCAAAGATGATTAGGCGTCTTGCCCAGAACCATGAGATTCAGGTCCTTCGCGATAAAGAAGGGAGTGAAGCCAAAGCCAAACGCGTCTGTCAATCAAAAGTGGTTGAACATAATCTTAACATGGAGATCCTCGATGCAGAATACCAATTGTAAGTCCCTTTCAATATACAATTGTCCTATCTATTAACACTTCCCAGGGATTTCAAGAAGTTGACCTTCTACTACTTTGCCGAAAGCTATATCAACTTCAATGACTTAGTCACCGATCTGTTCAAGGTCTACAAGACACGCATCTGGATGTCTGCAATTAACCCTGCGTCTTTTGCTACCGCAGCTGGCACGCTTACTCATATCCCTCCACCGTCTGCCATCGGTCCGGGTGCCACCGCTCCTTTAGGAGGTTCTGTGACAGGCCCGCTTCCCGTTGGTCTTGGTTTCGGACGTGAGGCTTTCCGCGTTAACGAACAGTTCGGTACAGGTATGTCTTCTTCCAATTGCCCTTCTCTTAATTCCATAGCCTTGGTTAACTCCTTAATAGTTCGTCCAAATCCTTCAGCTGAAGCATCTCGTGACACGGGTCCTTACTATCCATTCGCCAACCAAATTCCGCAATTTCCTGTGCACCCCCAACCGCAGCAGTATGGTATGGCCGGTGGATGGCCCCAGCCTGTCCAGCAGCCACAACAGCAGCAATACAATCGATACAATCCGTATGCTGGTGGTTACACGCCAACCACTTATCCATCTCCCGCTCAAGGCCTCACGTCGATGGCTTCCCCGATGAATGCTCCATCTTACTATCCTCCTACGACTTACCCGTCTTCGCCTGCGCCCGGTGTGGCCAGCAGCTCTGCTACTCGTCCGTACGACTCTCATGACTCCAATTGGGTCAATCAGTTCCAGAATATGTCTTTCCAGCCTCAGAAGTAGGCGCGTTCACTTGAATCGGCTTAACCGGACTTCTAATACTTCTCAATAGAGCGCACAGATTGATTAAGAATGAGATTATATTTCATGCGAGACCTAGAGAGTGATAGCCGGATAGGTATTGTTTCATTTTTCTTCTTTATTACCTGTTTCCTAAAACAAGATCTCTGAATTTGCTGTATTAGTGCCGTAATGGCCTGCGGGCAGCGAATGGCTATGGGTTTTGCTTCCTCTTTGCTTCTTCTATTTTACTTTTGCTGGTACATGGCTCTTAGCCTTCCTTCCCCTGCCTGTATTTACTGATAGGCATTCAGCGAGCTTGGGTTGGCTTGTAGTTGCCTCATCGGCGGATGGATTTTGCTTGTTTTCTGCACATTTTCCCCTAAAATTCACCTACTTCCCCCTCATTTCAGATGAAAAACGGTGCTATAGATGACTCATCGGCGAGATTTCTTTACTCTACTTTAGCTAGTACGAAGGATGAATTATGCTGCCCATAGCTCACAAAAATGGAAAATTTCCCGCTAAGTTTCACCAAATTCATGAAATCTGCATATAATATGAAATTTTCGGTGCTGATAAGTTTCTTAGAAAATAATTTTTTGTCATTATAGAGGGTAGTATGTAAAGTGCTTCATTGGAGTCGGCTACAGACTTGACGCCTTACAAGAAGGGCCTAAAGGTCTCACCAGCCTTAAATCATTGTAGAGTATAACGCCTAGAGTATTTTATAATACTATCCACAGAGCTACTATGCTTGTAATATGATGTTGAAGGTATTCCAAAGCTGGCAATACATTAAGCGCGTCTTGAGATAATGTCGATCCAGGTCGGATTTTGGTGATTACCCTGTTCCTGTTCTAATTGCCTATCACCTTATGACTTCATACTGTTTCCATTACCGACTGAATGGCAATGTCGATCAAGTGGCAATGAGGTAACAGTTTCAAATCGACGTCAGCCTTTGCCACCTACCTAGTGTATATAGTGAGGCTCTAGAGCCTCTTGCAATGGGAAAGATTCATTATTCTTTTTATCTTTTGATCTTCCAATCGACAGATATTGGAAGGTATAGAAAAATTATGCGACACGTTTTTTGGCCAAAATACTAATTAACAAGAAACAAGAAAGAATTAAGAATATCACGCATTTACTATCCGAATTTAGCTTAAAATTATAATATAGCACTGAAGATATCCCAGAGCCATTAATTAAAAGTAGGTTTGAGACGAGCTGCAAACCATACGGACTTTGAAGAACTTTTTTTGCCCCGATTCTCTACTCTGCCGCCAAACCTGCTAGATTCGTCACACTTTATGTTTCTCAACTCTCCCATCTTCCCTATATAAACCGGGCAACGCGCAACATGATAAAAGGACATAAAAGAAGAGCCGAGAGTGAGCACTTCACCTTCTGTGAGGCTATTATTGACTACGTGGATAGCAGATGTTGCATCTCCGCTTTGGGCTTCCAAGGCACCACGCCACTCCAACCCACCGCGAGAGACCAGCAGCCCAAGCGCAAACACTGTAGCTGCCAAAATACCTGAATGGGAAGAAGATCCTGACAGGACAGAAAGCCAGTGAGCGAATTACACGGAGTGGCGCCTAGGTTGAGATGTTGAGGCGACTGACTGGCACCGTAGACACCTTCTTGCACTCTCGAAGATCCTACATAAACCGAAGCAGATAGACAAGGCTATACAAGAGTTTCGGAACAAAGTAGAAGGGGATCAGCGCGACTTGGAGAAGCTGCTGAAGCAGAAAGAGGATGATATGTATATACTACACCTATCCATTCAAATGGGAACATACTCACTGAGATGATTAGTGTACATGCAGATATCCAGCATCAGTGTAATGTCGCTGCAAAAATTGCCAAAGCTTTCAAAAAACCACCAGCAGACTCCAGAGGCAAGAAGCCAGACGGAAGTCATACAAGAAACTCTGCAGCAGTCGCTACGGTCCCGAGATCACATCCTGACTTCGGATACGCCTCACGAGTGATAGAGCTCTCACGCGGCTTGGTCAGCGAATATGAAACGATATCAACGAAAGTCCGTCCGGTCCTGCCCGAGCAAGATCGATCCATCATCATATGTTGGCAGAACCATTTCGACAATACGGTGCGGCTACTGGGCATTGGGCATAAACTAGCGTTAAGAGATGTCGGGAAAGTGCTTAATTTGAATGAAGGGAATGAAAATGAGAAAGTTGAAAATACTGAAGATGAGGATGAGAGCGGGGTAGGGAGTGCCTTCCCATGGGTAAAGGCCAGTCGACCTGTCGGACTGATGTCGACACTACAATACGCTGAAAGAGGAGTCAAGAGGATGGCTAAAGGGTTACCACTGGATGAGGGAATTTGAGAGAAAATGGATTTTCGATGTCTATCATGCCGGTGAGGCTTCAGTAAGGGGTTTTTTCAGCCCAAGTGTTCGTAGCAAGAGACATCATCCCATATAGCAACGTAGAAGATCATATCAGATCTATCATATACCCCAGATACTTCCAAACAAAATTTGGGCCTGCAAGAAATATATTCTGCGCCATACTGTTTTGGCCGCAAAGGCCCAAGTGGATGTCAAGAGATATTATTTGCGTTAGTCAGCCGTAAGCGAAAACTTCAACCCACAATGCCAATTTCTCGCAGATGATAGCAAAACGACCAACCACACCCACGGCCAGCGCAACAATCAGTCAAGGTGAGTGATTCCAGAGAGGATAGTGCAGCCATTGCAGTTTCAGTGAGGCCATATGTGCCATTATGAACTCTCGCAGTCCTCATCCATCGGCTCATCTCGAATTGAAACTAATATCTACATTCTCCACAGATGGGCGCCCTTAAGTATGTTGAAGAGCTGCAGAAGAAGAAACAGTCGGATTTGATCCGCTTCTTGATGCGCGTCCGCTGCTGGGAGGTATGAAACACCACCTTCAATTCCCTTTCCTCACTCTGTTCCCTTCGGGAAGAGAATTCGAGGAACCGGGTATTTCTTGATGCCACTCGTTGAACATTAGCTGAGAGTGCATCAATCCGCAGCTTCGCCAACTGAAAGTCATCCATCGCGCCTCCCGTCCCTCCCGTCCCGATAAGGCTCGCCGTCTCGGATACAAGGCCAAGCAGGGCTATGTTATCTACCGTGTGCGTGTGAGGAGAGGTGGAAGGAAGAGGCCCGTTCCCAAGGGTGCCACATATGGTATGTGATATGCCCGACTTTCAATCTAGACAGACTGTCTCCAGCACCGCATTCAAAAGAGCCTGCGGAGTTTGAGCTTCTACATCGTTTGCAGGAATAGAGCGCTGACGCAGGTTCTTCAATTAACTAGGCAAGCCCACCAACCAGGGAGTGAACCAGCTCAAATACCAGCGCTCGCTCAAATCCACCGCCGAAGAGCGCGTCGGCCGCCGCTGCGCCAACCTCCGCGTCCTCAACTCGTACTGGATCAACCAGGACTCGACCTACAAGTACTTCGAGGTCATCCTTGTCGACCCCCAGCACAAGGCCATCCGCCGCGACCCGCGTATCAACTGGATCACAAAGCCCGTCCACAAGGTACGCTTACAGTTCCGCCCTCCTTCGGTTCCCACATATTGTTATCTGCCCTGGTAGTCAGAGTGGTTTACTGACGTTTATGTCTACAACAGCACCGCGAATCCCGCGGCCTCACCGCCACCGGCAAGAAGTCGCGCGGTCTCGGCAAGGGCCACAGCTACAACAAGACGACGGCCGGCCGCCGCAAGACGTGGAAGCGGCACAACACCCTCTCGCTCTGGCGCTACCGTTAGGCGGTGCGTTGAGCGATGGGTCGTGCGGGGGTGTTTGGTGGTGGGTGTGTGTGTGGAAAATTTGCTGGCGCGGTTCCGGTACTCTGGCTGTTCTTGCAGCGATCTGGTTCTGAGTTTGATGTGGGCCCATGAACCTGCGGCATGGATATGGATATTAAATGAAAAACTCATGTTCGAGAGGCATTTGTGGATTTCTTTGCGTTGGTGAAGGGAACTGTGGTCGGTAGCAGTCGGGGACTTTGGGAATATTCTCTTGACTGGAAGAAATCCCTTTGTTCCCAGCTTGCACCCTCTGTGCATGCCCAGAATGACATATTTTATCAGAAGTGTAGGCTTGAAACCCCGAGAGGGATGGCTTTTATTGCATTGCTGACGCCATGGCTTGATTATGCCTTCCCACAACTAACTCGCGCTGTATTTCAAAGATTATACCCCTGTGCAAACCCCATATACACGTGGGGTGGATATCCGATGCCTCCACCAAAACAAAAACACGCTGTTAAGGCCCCCAAGAAAAAAAATCCCAAACCCTAGGTAGTCTGCGCTGCGGAACAGCTACAAGCCATGTATAAACACGAAACAGAACCCTGTATAAACTCTCTCTACTATATGAAATGAGATAGAAAAACGCCGGTGAACACCCAAAAATGCCCTTTCTGCTCTTTTCACTTGTTCCACCGCGTATATATACAATTCTAAGGTGCGCGCTATGCAGGAAATGTGTGTGTGATGACAAATGTAATGGAATAGATGGAAGGATGGAGGGAGGGAGGTTATAAGGCTATGGGATTATTTTCGTCCTTTTCTCTATCCGCTTCTTCTTGCTTGCGGATTTCTTCCTCGGACGGCTGGGTCTGCTGGTGGTGCGAGTGGGAGGTCGAGTTGGCGGTCGAGTTGGTGAAAGACGCGAGAGTGGGTTGAGCTGGAACGAGGGTTGAGGTGGTGGTGAAGGAGTCGTTGTTTTGGTGGTCTTGGTTTTGGTGTTCAGAGTTCTGCTCCTCGTGCTCCTCTTTCTGCTCGTTATTCTGCTCATCATTGTGCTCCTCTCCCCCACCCTCCGTTGGTTTCTCTTCCGGCTTCTCCTCCGTCATCTCCCCCGGCTTCTTCTCTTTCTCCTGCTTCTGCTCTTCCCCCTTCTCTTCCCCCTTCTTCTTTTCCTTCTCTTCCTTCTCCTTCGCCTCCTTCCCCATCTTCCGCATCTCCGCCGCCACATCCCACTCCTCCGCCCCCTCGCCCCGCCCCTCCTCTAACCACATCCCCTTCCCGTCCCCGAACGCGATCTGCACCAGATCCAGCGTCCCGCACACCCCGTCCGCCTCCCCCCACCCCAGCCACTCCCGCCGCTCCGTCCACACCCCGCCGCGCCCGCCGCGCATGTCCCACCACGCATCCCCGCCCACCGCCGCCGCGTGTGCCGCGATGGGGCCCGAGGGGCTGCGCAGGTAGCGGCGCAGCAGAGCGCGCGCATGGGCGTGGTACCAGAGGTCGTGCCAGGCAGGGTAGGTCGCGTTGGGGCCGGCGGGGAGGCGGTTGGGGAAGGGTGGCGCGGCTGCGTGAGGTGCTAGGGTTGGGGTGGGTGTAGAGGTGCTGCTGCTGCTGCTGCTGCTACTGCTGCTGCTAGTGGCGGCGCCCGGCGGCGCGTTCAGCTCGATCGGGTTGTCCCAGCTGCGCGGATCGGGCGGGCCCGGGGGCAGAGGTGCGGCGATGTTGAGGTGGAGGACGACGGGGACGGCGCCGATGTAGGTGTTCGAGGCGAGGGCGAGAGCGGCCCACGACGTGTCAGCGGGAGGCAGCGCGTCGAGGTCCGGGTTTATGCGCAGCGTGATAAAGTGCGCAGACAGGCCGTTTAGGCTGGCGTCCGCGTTCGGGTTGGGCGTTGAGAAGGGGGGCGCGGCGGCCAGGAGGGCGTGCGGGAGGCCGAACGGTTGCGTGGGCGTGTCGGTGTTGTGGTGGGTCGGTAGGTCGGTCGAGTTGTGGTGGGTGAGAGCCAGCTCGGAGGCCGCGGTGGTGCTGAGGGGTTGGAAGAGGGAGTGCGTGTAGTCGAGGCCCATGGAGAACTCGTAATTTTGGCCGGGGTTGAGCGTCATGTTAATGGACAGCTCTTCCGCATCTGTCTTCGGCCGTCCTAGCTTGTTGGCAAGCCAGTTCCGCCACGCAGAGCCGGCAGAGAGCGTGTTCTGGCGAGCTGCTTCGCGGGCGAATTCTTGTTCGCCGAAAACGGTGGAGAGGAGGGATTGTGCTGTACGCTCAGAGAACGTGATGGGATCTTCGGCTTTGACAATCGCGGCTTTGAAGATGGCACGGAGGTCGTGAGCAGGGCCTATGACTGTGCCCGCATTGAGGTATTTGGCGCGAGTAAGATTTGCTGATTGATCTGTTTCCTTGCCGTAGATGGTCTTGGGAAGGATGGATTCGGGAACGGAGACGCAGGCAGGCTCGTCCTGCTGCTCTGGTGAGCAAACCTTCTCCGCGCCCCATATAACCGTCTGGTTATACAGCGGCCTTGCAGGTTCCCCTGCACTCGACGGCCTCGTCAAGCCATACCGCTCTCTCAAACGTTCGTTGGCGTCTGTTATGATATTCTGGTATTGCTTGATCATGACATCGGACGGAAGCTGGAACCACACATCGTAGCCATCCACAACTAACACTATATCATGTTCCTTCACATGTTTTGCGTCCTGTAGGTAGCTGTGTACGGCCTGCAGCTTCGCCATTTCTATATCCGCAACTGTGTCTAATTTGCTGTCGAAATTGAGGATAGTCGGAGGAGGATAGTTGAGTAGCATGGCTGATAAGACGGTTTTGCAAAAGTCCGGGTTCTCATGTGTTGCCGGCATGAGCAGGTGGAAACTGGGTGTGCCCTTCTCTAGGTGACTAGGGACGTTTGTGATATTTCCGTTTTCGATCTTGAGAGTCACATTCGAGGGTGCGAGGAGCGGAGACTCTTCGTCGGTCTCTTCTGGCGCATCGGGGCCTTTGGTTCTCCATGACGGTAGGTGGTAATTTGATATGGATTTGTAGGATAAAGACTGGAAACTTGAGTTAGCATGGCGGTTCTTGAACCACGAACGACCCCATAAGCCATTGCCAATCTTCGCAATCCTTGCAACAAGAGAGCAGCTTCGGTGTTCAGATGTCTCCTCTCCTCCACTCCCTCCTCATAATATACCACACCCATTATGCCTTTGAAGAAATTCCAAAACACACCTCTGAAGAGCTCTGTAGCAGCAACCCTAGCAGTACCACCGCAAACACAGCCGATACTATCAGCGTCCTCCCCCTCCTCCCCCTCGCAATCTGCAACAATGCATTGCCCAGATTCTGTGGCGAATTTCCTGGCGACGAAGGCATGCTGTCAAAAGGGTCTCGAGGAATCATGGCGAAGTCCGAGAAGTCCGTCGTTCGCTGGCTCGGATAGCAAAGGGACACGACACTACGAGGTCGCGAAACTAGGGCTTGAGTAGGTAGACGCTCATGAGTATAGCTATCGCTATCCAGCAAAGTCGTGGTAATCTAATTTCTCAAGGCCAGGCCCCAAGCAAGTTCACCTCTGCAGTCGGCACGGAAGCGTCGTAAAATAGACAGGGAGATAGAGGGCGCAGCAGTCGCGGCGTAAAAAAGAACAGAGAGTCAACTTGTAACTCCATGGGCGGGCTTGGGGGGATGGGGGCCCGGTCCACCCAGCCTAGCCCGTCAGCCCTAGGGGAGTCGGCGAGTGGGCTTACAGGAGACTCCAGTCCCCTTCCTTGCATAAGATCGCCTGTTCGCTTCCGCACTTTGACAGAGAGAGCACCACTATGCCCGGGCAGGCGCCGAAGTAGAGCCTGATCGAAAGCCATCGCTTTTGTCCGACTCTATCACACTTTTCTGTGCTTCCCTAAGCGATGCGAGAAAGGGATCAGGATAGGGGGTAAGAGGGGGTGTCTTCAGCTGTTTCTGGGTGTGGGATAAGCTTTGTGTTCCAAGGATTTTGCTGCTATGCTACTTAAAAACCTGGCTTAGATGGATGCTTGTTTGGGAATTAAAACATCAAAACAAAAATTACATGGATGACCCGCCATGAGAAGCGATGATGATTTGAGCGAGTGTTTAGAATATGCAAGGTATGCGTTACTCCAGAGACAGATGTCTATTTACTCTCCTTTGGCATTACTAAAAGAAGGGAGGGTTTCTTTTGAGTTGAACTGCTCATATTCATACAACGGCTTGTGAAGTTATAAACGGCCGTAAGATCCTCCATTTCTAAAAGAAAAAAGAAACCCCCCCCCCCAAATTTCCTAATCCATTTGCTCGCTGCCTGATATGCTGCCCATAGCTGCCCATGCCATTACTGTAGAAATTGAGAAAAAGGATGCTCGCAAGCATCACAGTGGACCGAAAGGGTATTGTACAAAATCTGCAGAGCTAGCCAGCCAACACCAAGGTGTCCACGGCAAGTGCTTGAACGCTCACTGGTTTTAGAAGAAAGTTACCGACTTCAGCGAGCGCCCAGTCCAGCCCAGACAAAAAGTTATATCCAGGCCCTAGAAGACAGATACAGGAGAGCTTCCAACCCAAGAAAGCCAAAATAAACATGAAGAAAAGTAAAGCTTGGGAAGAGGTGAAGATATTATCTTCCAAGCAATAACAAAAATACCTTCTTAGTCATATCCGCAGAAAGGACAGCGCCAAAGCCGCTCTCAGCAAACGCCTTCCGGCTAACAACGTCACTCCTACGCGTCGGGCACCCCTCGCGATACCTTCTCCCTCACCTTGGCACATGCCTCCAGCGCTGCCAGGTGCTTCTCACACGCTACATTCCAATGTTTCCTAACCTTCTCGTCTTCCTGCAGGGCTCTTAGGTAGCTGTCGAATCCTGGTTTGTCCGTTCTCTCGCCAGCAGCAGTCAACCACGTAGGATTAAGACATTCGCACCATTTCTCCCGTTTAGCAAAGTGTAATACCATGGCTGAGTTGAATTTATGCCACAGAGCCATATACGCATACATGGCCTGCATGTAGCTAGCAAAAAATTGCTTGGTAACACGAGCTGGTTCGTCCGGGGCCTTGGGGACTGGTGGAAGGCCGAGGTTCTGAGGTGCCGATGGCTTGAGAGGGTGGTTGGCGGATGCACGTGACTCGAATGGTAGCGTCGACGTAAGGTCCTTCAGGTCGCGAAGACCGCCGTCTGAAGATGGCGCGATGGGTGCAACATTTTTCAGGCCAATGAGACCGTCAAGGCCTGGACCAAATGCTTCTGTCGCGGACGAGGAGGCCCTAGCTGACTGTTTCTGCGAGCCTTCCTTCCACTCCGCTTTTTGTGGAAATGCTGGTACCGTTCGAGCTTCTCGAGCAGGGGCTGGCCCTTTCGGCTGACCATTTGGCGCTGAGGGTACATCCGTATCGATATCCATCGCGGAGCTATCTTGACTATCGCTACTGAGATTCTCGACCGAGGCCTGGTACCTACCGTTGGAAATGCTAGGTTCATTGGCGGCATCGCTTACACCAGCTTGCTTTGGCGCTGCTGAGGGTCTGCGAGCTATGGGAGCCTTTGTTCGCTTTGATGAAACTGAAGCTGGACGAGTTGGTGAAGGTCCTGTTGCCGGATAAACCCAGCTGGACTCTTTGAACGTCTGCTGCCATTCCGACGGTGAGAAAATGGCGGGTTGCGATGCAGCTCCAGTTTCCGTCTGAGTGTTGACCGATTGGGGCGGTGGAGGAGGTGGAGGTATCTGTGACGATTGCTGTGGTGGCGGAGGCACCTGTGATGATTGCTGAGGTGGTGGGAAGACTGGCGGGGGTGGCGGAGGGGGTGGGGGTATGTGTGAAGATTGCTGCGTTGTGGCTCGCGGACGACTTTCAGGTCTACCCCGAGTCGGAGATTGTCTTCCCTTTGCAGTCCTCCCTGTTGGTGGGACGGGAGTGAAGTAGTCAGGAGTGCCCTCGAATTTGCCGCTCCAATCATTAGGGGAGAATTTCGTATTGATGCTTTCCGCACTTCTACTTTTGAAACTAGCAAAGTTTGCTTTAGAGTTCTCTTCGGCAGTGGGGATGTTAAATCTAGTTTTTGCATTAGCATTTCCCTGTTTAAGGACTGAGGTCTTCAAAGAAAATTTAAATAGTTTATCAGAGAAGATATAGTCCGTCTTGGTTGGATTTTTGGCCCGCGGCATCACACTGGACGGCATTGCCCAGTTTGGCACCTGCGGAACCCTATCTTCAACCTTGATAGAACCAAAAGGCCAGTGATCCGACCATTCAGCTGAATGAGAAGAAGGGTTGAAGCTTTTGAAAGAATCGTCATACATATTAGGTGGTTTCTGCCCCGTCCCAGGACGTGGGGCTCCATTTGGCGGGTTGACACCTGCCTCAGCTTCAGGCGATTTATGATGATGATGGTTTCGAGCTGCTGGTGGAGTTTGTTTCCCAGTCCTACGCCGATGAGATATGAAACCTTCGTCAGATTCGTCACTAGAGAAGTCGTACATCGTAAACGGACGCGTCGCATTTCCTCCCGTTTTCGGTCGCGTATGAGCTGTGCTTGCGCTATCTCTTGCAGGCGATTGACCAGAGAAAGGCTTTCGTAGATTGGGACTAGCACTTCGATGCCGTGACCTCGTGTGACCAGAATCTGAATTGAAGCCTCCATTCTCTGATGAATTTGGTCGGCTTGGTGAGTTACGAGTGCTAGCAGAGCGTCCCAGACCTGCACTCGAAAACATTGTTTTCTCTCCGCTGGTCGAAGGATATGGGGTCCTTATACGAGGTCTTCCTTCCATGAATGGCACCTCGGGATCCGCCTCCATCTGAGCCTTGAAATGACGCAGTGGGTCTGCTCTTTTCGGAGAAGGTGGCGCTGTATTCTGCGCTTGTGGAGGTGGCGGTTCTGGAGGCGCGGGACGATATCGTGATGTATTATAGTACGCTGAGCCATGTGCTTGAGGCTCGTCTGCTCCTGGGGTTGCGGGGTCAAACCCAGCTTTCCTCGGGGTTCTGGTAGTATTACTACGGCCCATTCCAGGCTTTGAAGCATTAGGTGGGTTGTTCCACTTGGCCCCACCCATAAATGTCTCTTCGCCGTTCGGTGGGGTTTTGCTCCTATGGCCCATTCGTTGCCATGCATTGAAGACGTTGGCTCTGGCTTCGGCATCATCCCTCATATTAGGTCTTTGTGCGGTTGGAGACGGTTTCGTAAAGTTTGTAAAGCGGCTAGCGCCATTTGGGGCGGTAGAAGCTGTAGAGGAGTATTGGGGTCGAGGTGGAGGTCGAGTGGCTCTTTGAGGAGGTGGAGGGAAGTTGGTGGTAGAGTAGGCATTTCGTGGAGGTGGAGGCGGTCTTCTGTGCGAAGGGGCATAGTATCCCTGATATTTCCTCCGCTCGTTGTCGTATTTAGCTCTCAGTTCAGGGTCACCGAGGATTTCATGGGCAGCTTGGATGGCTTGGAACTTTGAGACGACGTCTTCTTCTCGGCCTGGGTTGCGATCTGGATGATATTTGAAAGCTAACTTCCTGAACTGCTTTCTGATGTCTTCGGTGTCGGCATTTTGCGGGACTTCTAGGTCTGCATAGTAGTCCCTCTTGGGATCGGACTTGACCATGTTGGCGGCAATGAAGGTGTTGAAGGTGGGAGACAGCTCCGGGAGGAGGGGAAAAGCTCTAATACTGTTGGTTTAGGCAGAGGCTTCCTTTCAAACTGGCTGCTGTAACTAGAGTGCACTTGACTTGAAGTCGGCTCGTGGCTGAGCACGGGTTTCACAGAAGGTGGAACAAGCGTCCCCAGGTGTCTGCCTTAGGGGGATCACGGGCATCGCGAGGAGAAGTAACCTGCAGGTGACGGAATGTACCCGACCAAGCTTGCGGAGCGACGTGTGAGGATGAAAAAGCCAAAGAAAATTCAATTGTGAAGGGTGTGATTGGCGAAGGTGTAAGCAGAAACGCTGGCAGACATGCACGATGATCGCCGACGGGTTTGTTTTGTGTTGGAGGGGCCTTGGCCTTTTCTCGCTGGTCGTCCGCGCCGCCTTGTGAATTGGCGAGCGACAGCCTTGATCCTTGCCACAAAGCTGCGCTGAATTCGCTGAATTCGCTGTCCAGAAGCTATCCCAGGCCATTCATCCACGAATTTATCCCACATCCAGCTACTGTTTTGTACTCTCCTACCCCCCAGCATATGTGCAAATCCTATATGTCCCGCATTGCACCGCCCAAAGTACAAGGCTACCGCTCGGAAGGTTTTTCTCTTGCAGTCCGCCTGTGGTCCTTGTCCCAAAATAGTTATATTCCGGGGCGTTTCCACCGGTGAGCGGCTAAAGTATTGGGTCAACAATTGGATCCTCTCCCTCATAAAATGCGCCGATTGAAGATACCCACTGGCAAGACTATCCAATGAATCTAACGGAGCATCCATCGAACCCATAATTCCAAGGGCATTGAGAAGGCGGGTTGGTCGATTGGACTGTGCTGGAGTGGGAGAGGGATTTATGACTGCACTACGTCATGAGCACGAGCTAGTACGTGGGGGACTCCAACGCAAATTTGCCTCTTTGCTAAGGCTAGTATACAAAACTGCTCATATTCTTGTGTCAAGCAGTGCAGTCATCAATTGCTGTCCTTCCGGCAATACTCATTACGATTTAGTTCCACACAAACCTACTGTGAGGGAACATCAACAGGTCATTTCCCCTGCAACAAGACTTAGGTCGGTCCATAAAATTTACAACATATAAATATAAAAGTATAAAAATCCATACGCCGCTACGGAGACCCATTGAGCGCATGTGAAGAGACATGTGTATTCTTAACATCTGCGAATCAAATCGCCCCGTATCTAGAGTGGGTTTTGAGTCGAACGAAGTGCGAACGAAGCTAACGCAGTAAAACGGTTGCTTGAGGAAGAATACTGCAGCCTAGAAGGCAAAGAGAAGAGTAAAAATATGAAATTATACAGCTGCAGTGGAAGAGGCGGAACTCAATTTAGAAAAATACAGAAAGGAACATAGTCTTCTATAACTACTTCACAGAGAAGAAATCCATAAACAGCCTTACTCTTGAGCGCTACTCCCAGTAGACAATTTGGGGATTTGAAGCAGATATCGTCATTAGAAGCTCTGCTACTATAAGCTGCAAGGACCACCGCTGGGCGCTGGCAGGGACGCTTGTAGTGGACTCGGCGCAAGTGACTAGCCTATCCTCGCGAACAAAAACTTTCCACGATGTACATTGAGGTGTAAGCTGACGATCGTGGCCGTTACAAGATAATGACACCTAACTATCCCTTCCAATCCTCGATTCCGAGGCTGGTTGGACGGACACGCAAGGCGTTGTCCCAACGCACCATCCTTACCAATAGCTTCTTAAAACCTCCCGGAAAGCCTAAGGGCATACCGTAAGCGTCTAGCTCCTTTATAAGCACAGTGATGCCCAATACCCCATCATCTCCGAGTCCGAACCGTCCATTGCCAGTTCCAATTCCGACAACAGCAGGACCACAGACCACACTAGCCCAAGTCCCCCAACCACGATACACTAGCATCATCTCCAAGGCAGGGCCGGCTAGTGCATCTCTCAAAGTTTGCCAATTCGTAGGCGGCCCAGTCAAGAACGTTAAGCCTCCACAATAGCTATCCCTCCATTCAACATCAACCTCAACACTGCAACCACAACAAACTTCGGGAAACCGAAGACCAACCTAATCCAAGCAATTACAAGTGTATAGGTACTCCCAAACCTAAACCAGTCTATGACGTGTTATACTTTTCCTTAAAAAAAAATTAGTTTAGGCTTATCTCACCGCCTTTTGTAACCCAAACAACACTTAACTTTGCTTTAGCAAATTACCTATTCTATTCTCAAAGCTATGAACCAGTCTGAGCATAAACACACAATATTTAAATTATACTCCCGCTAGCATGAAACTATTCATCAGCCTATCTGTGACGATTTTGCCTAGTATATGCTATCCGAGGGCTTCTTATCCCTGAGAACCAACGATAAGCTCATAACGATGAGATTACTCAACTATATTAGACATTCCGTTAGGACCCCGAGGCCGTCTAGGAAAGATTTAGCTCTCTTGACCCGTTTTATCAAAAATATTTGGGATCTTAGCAGATCATGATATGGTGAAGGGGCTATGAGTAGTCGCTCCGGCACGGCTTAACAGATATTTGAACTGGCGACAATATCTCCACTGCTAATGATCCATTAAAGCCTTTATTATCAAGGACCAAAGCGCGGCATTTATCATCCCTTCATCTATTAAATTTTACTAAGAAGCCTATAAAAGTTTAAGAAGACCTTAGAGCTCTGTCACAAACGCGGGCGTCGTCAGAGCAGACCTCGTTCTCGAGCGTTACATCAGAGACAAAATGGTCTCCATACTATTCAAGAGCGGCAACACTAATGGTTGGAAGTAGCCATAGGGACAGTGAATGCTATGAACTGGGCCGTGGCTTGGGCTATGGCAGGGTCGCATTATCCCTTGCAACGTCAAAATGGGTCGTCAGGTTATCGATAAGAACTAACCAATTAGATTAGCTGGATTCGGGGCCCGTACCCATAAATTTGGTGGGGTTCCTGCACGGACCACTTACTCTGACGACCCTGACGTTGCAAGGGATAGGGCGAATAAGGCAGATGAAGGTTTAGGGTACGTTCGGTTGCAAATCAGCTCCATATCATATTTGTTCAATCCGTGCGCCTTTTAGTGTCGTCCGTTTTGTAATTAGTAGCGGCTACTACCGCGGCCCATTTGAATCTGTAATTGAGTCG
>Ga0307507_10003373_pt1 | contig 31185 bp, 10 predicted proteins | sample 7_EM_MG_FD_207223 | JGI IMG/M metagenome (GOLD analysis project Ga0307507, IMG submission 207223) | Populus trichocarpa ectomycorrhiza microbial communities from riparian zone in the Pacific Northwest, United States - 7_EM | ecosystem: Host-associated > Plants > Roots > Unclassified | place... | reverse complement strand
AAATGCGTAGATTACTGGCAGGTTGCGCGCAGGCTGCGTGTCAAAAAAACACGACATAGGCTAGTCGGTCGAGTTGCCAAATGCCCTCAACTGCGCGCCAATTGCGTCAACCACCAACCATTGAGGCCATTGGTAGGGTACCATATTTTGCCGATGTTGTTTCGTGTTTAGATTTCTTATATCCAGCCAGATAAAGTTACTAATTTGGTAGGCCAGTGCTAGGGTTTGGTTCTTATTTACTACAGCTTTATAGATAGATTAGGCCTATGTTATTTTATTAGTAAGGAACTTTTATAGTTCTTCTATCTTCTTTATAAATTCATTTACTTCTGTAACTTATAAGGCTTAATAAGCTAGGTAAGGAATATTACTAAAGGGTTTAAAACCCATTTATAGATGCTAGCTGTAATTGGCCAGGAACGGGGAGATCTTTATGGTTTTTAAGACGGAGTTATTGGTAGTAAACTTAGCGAATATAAGCCAGTCTATTTAGTTATTCTGTAGATACAACGTATATATCCAAATATATTGTTCTATTATAGCATTTACACATTCTGTTTAGCCATCCGTTTCTAGGTGGTATGCTATAGATAATAGTGCTTTAATGCAGAGTTAGGTAGTTAGTTCTTTCTAGAATATAGAGATAAACTGCCTGCCTTTATTAGAGATAATTATTTTAGGGAGTCTACAGAGTTTCTATACATAATCCAGGAATAGTTAGGCAACGGCAGGTGTTAATATATTAGGATAGGCGATTAGGTGTCTTATTTTGGATAGTTGGTCTATAACTACTATAATATTTATATAACCTTTACTTTTAGGGAGCTCAATAATAAAGTTAATTAAGATATCCTTCTATCTTTGGTCTGGAACAGGCAGGAGCTTTAGAAAGCCGTTATATGTCTTATGCAAAGCTTTAGCTTATCAGCAGGTATGGCAGCTAGAGATATATCTTTGTATTATATTATATATATTCAGCCAGTAGTATTCTTATTAGAGCAGTTCTAGGGTTTTTCCTTAGCCTAGGTAACTGGCTACTGGTAAATCGTGTACGTGTTTAAGGAGCTTAAGCTTAAGTTTGTTATAATTAGGTATAACTAGGCAATTTCTATAGTATAAGCGGTCTCCGCGGGCTTTGCATTTACTTAGAGAAATCCTTTTAAAGCGTTTAACGCTATCTTAAATTAGCTTAAGCATCTCTTAGATAAACTTATTATTTTGATATTTATTAGTTACAATCTGTTTAATAGTTTAATTGGTTATTTTAAGAACGTTTACTATAAGGTCTTTAGCGGGGGGATTAAATAGCTTAGGGCGGAGTAGGGTCTAATTGCGGTAGGAGCGTACTTCTTCTTAAGCTAGTGCGTCTTATAAACGTTAGGTTAAGGCATTAGGCTTCTAGCCTTAAACGCCTAGGCGGTATGTAATTAAGAATTAGAATTGGGACAGATATTCTAACTAGCGGGCTTAATAGTGGCTTAGCTATTTTATAGTTATAAAGTACTATAGGTTCTTATGTAACCGACTACGGTACCCTGCCAAACCACCACTGTTTCACCTATGTATTACCTTGACTCGCTCACCGACTCGCTCACCAACTCGGTCAATTACCCCTTTATTGTCTACACCTTTCATATATATATACCACCTGATTTCCATAGATTTACAATAAAGTTGCTCATTCAATTCCCACACTGCACTGTTACAGTTATGAGCCCGGCTCGCACTCCCGGATCGCACTACCCGCTGACCAATCAATTGGATCGCACTACCTGTTGCACCATCTGTTAAGCAATCAATCTGCTACCTCATTTAAGAAGTCACTACTTCTTCCACCTTTGCAGTGTCTTGAGCTTCTTCACTTACCAAACGGACGGACGATCAAATATCGATCGCATCGAACATCAATCGAACTAAACCCGACCGTACGAACCTGACCTCCTTCAACCCAGATACACAACCATTCGACAAAATCGACCTACCCCACCACAGCGTAACGACCTCATATGGCATCCAAGTGAGAGCCCAGCCAGCGCAATAACCTGAGCAAGACGCCAGAGCACGAAGCCAGTAAAAGCCAGATGCATAGGCTAGCTTGGATATACTGATGGTGAGAGACAAGGATATTGGGTAGACATAAGGAAGGCACCAGACCGACGGTAGCCAAAAGACTGTCGCAACTAGACAACCGTTCGAACGACCAGCTAGCGAACACCAGAACAATTCGATTAATCAAATTAGACCAAACCAGAGCCTTAAGATCAGCCTGTTGCCAAATCGAATTAAATTAAATCAAGGCCTTCTAGGGAGGCACTAACTATTAAACCAAGCGTACGAACCCGACCGTACGACCTAACTGACGAATTAAATCGGAACGTCAAAATAAGGTTTCGCCAAGACGCTAACTGGACCCTTCTTAACCCTTTCAAATCGAAAGCAAACAACCTCCGACGACTAGTTACAACAGACGACTCCCACAGTACTACAAGCTTGTAGGGCAAACCAGACACAAGGCAGGGACCTAAAAGAACCAGACACAAGGCAACAAAGCTAGACACGAGGCAGGGCCTAGGGCCAGACACAAGGCTTATACTAGATAGACAATTACTAAAACAGTATAGAAGGATCTAGCACTACTACGACTTAGCTAGATACTAAATAGACAGTCACTAAATAACACTCAATTAAGAAACTATATCACCATCAGCAAACAAACACCGTTTAAAATTAAATATAAAACTTGCTTATAAGCAAAGTATATTAAATATCTACCTCGGGTTCCACCCCAAGTATCCTCCTCAGTTACAGCTTAAATGCTACCCCAAGCGTCCTCCTTAGTTATAGATTGGATAACTACCTTAACCACAGATTAAAAAGATCTACCTTAACTACAGATTAAATAACTACCCTAAGCGTCTACCCCAAGTATAGATTAAAAGGATCTACCTTAACTACAGATTAAACGATTGCCTTAAGTACAGATCAAATTACTATATTACAAGGACTTCAAGACGATATCTTGGATTTAATTAAAGGAATTTCTATCCAGCCTATAACGGCACTAGCCTATATTAGCACCAGTCTAGCCTACAACGGCACCAGCCTACATTGGCACCAGTTGCGACAACCGCAACGTCATTAAATATAACGTCTACAACGTCACCAGAAGCCCTACAAGCAACACAGCCAACGGCCTCACCATTACCCTAACCTATACCACTCCTAATATTATATCTAAATTTCCTTTTTTGGTACAGTTTTTACCTTTATTCGTTTTCTACAGCTTTAACTACACCGTTAAATCTAGGGGGGTGTGTAACCGACTACGGTACCCTGCCAAACCACTACTGTTTCACCTATGTATTACCTTAACTCGCTCACCGACTCGCTTACCGACTCGGTCAATTACCCCTTTATTGTCTATACCTTTTATGTATATATACCACCTGATTTCCATAGATTTACAATAAAGTTGCTCATTCAATTCCCACACTGCACTGTTACATCTTATAGTTGCTAAGAACTTTAATTAGGAATCCAGTTCCTTCTAGTTCTAGTCGCCATTGCTTAAAGTATCTAATAATAGCTTGCAATTCCTTGTTATAGATCTTGTAATTATATTTGGCTAGGCTTAGTCGTTTTAAGAAGTATGCTATAGGGTGTAATACTCCTTCCTTATTATATTAAGACAGAATGCCTTTAGTAACGTAATTAGATAAGTCAGCCTCTACAACACTTATTTGGTCTAGGTTAAAGTGTTAAAGTATAGGTATAGTAGTAAATATAACCTTTAGATAAGTAAAGGCCTTTTTACATTCCTTACTAAAGATAAAGGCTTTATCCTTTTAGGTTAAGGCTATAAGGGGTAAAACTAAGGCGGAGAAGTTATTAATAAACTATTAGTAGAAGTTGGTAAAGCCTATAAAGGCCCTTACGTCCTTAACATTATTAGGTTCTTGTCAGTTTACAATTACTTTAACTTTCTTGGGGTCTATTTATACGCCGTCTGTAGAAATAATAAGTCTAAGGTATAGGACTTCCATTTTATAGAACTTGCATTTGTCTATATCTAATTATAGGCCAGTTTCACGCAAGGCTTGTAAGACCAGTTTAATATATTTTCAGTATTTAGCCAGATTATTGCTATATATTAAGATGTTATCAATATAAGCAGTATAAAAGACGTCTAGGTATAGGTGTAGGATGTTATTTATAAAGTGTTAAAATTAACTTAGGGCGTTTATAAGGCTAAATGGCATTACTAAGTATTTAAATAATCCGTATTGAGTACGAAATGCAGTAAGTCATTTATCTCCTTTTATGATACGGAGATAGTTGAATGTATGGATAATATTAAGCTTTATATAGTAGCGAGCCTTACTTAATTGGTTTAGTATCTCTTAAATTAATAGGATTGGGTATTAGTTCTTAATAGTGATAGTGTTAAGAGCTTAGTAGTCTATGTAAAAGCGTAGACTGCCGCCAGGTTTCTTAATAAAGATTACTAGTATAGCTATAGGTAAAGAACTTGCTCTAATAAATCCTTTGTCTAGATATTCGTTTAAGTACTTCTGTAATACCTAGAGTTTGTTTTAGGATATCCCATATAAGGGTCCAAATCCAGAATGTTTTCCTTCTTTAACTATAATCTTATAATTATATAGATGGCGTTTTAGTAGCTTATTGACTTTCTTTTATAAGAATATGTCTAGGTGTGACGGTTCGTCTACATAGCTATTATCGAGGCGTCGTCGGTCACGGATCAACGTTGCCCCAACGTTGCCCTAACGTTGCCCCGACGACCGAACATGTACATAGTCGTCTACCGCGCCCCTTTCTTTGAGCCCTTACCTTAGTCTATTCATAATATAGCCCCTTATTATTGCTTAATCTATCGGATCGCTCCCACGGAAAGCTAGCCGTGACATTAGACTAAGGTCAACCTCAACTGGCCTATAGAGGCGACACAATACTAGGTCCAACGGTTAAACACATAGCTAGATAGAGAGCTGTTCTACCACCATAACTATAGACCAATTAACCCTCTAAGCCCTGCTCAAGGCAGGCAATTGCGACAGCGGATTAAGTAGCTAAAAGAAGAGACTATAGCAATTAGATTAAAAGGATCACCCCAATTACAATCTTAGTAGCAAGAGTTGCCTAAGAAAGTAAAAGAGACACTATGGCAAAAAGGAGCGCGTTAAGGCTTAGCGCGCTAGAGATAGCTACCAACCTAATACTAGCAGCACGTGAGGAACCCGTAGACGCGTCACTTAAGCCGCCGGAGCTCCAACCGTACTACGGCGAGACGGAGCTCGCGGACGATATAAAAAGCAAATGGGACCGTCTTATAGCGCAATTGGAAGACGACGAGAACCCTATATACTTTAAAATAGAGACAAAGAGAGAGTATACAGCCGCAACCACCTAAAGCCTAGCCGCGATCCCTATAACCGAACTTATAGAAGAGCTGAAGCTCTAGGGAATATAAAGAAAGGCAATGGAACAGTAGATTACTATACTATAGCGTCTTATAAATAACCACGCGCACAAGGCCCTTAATGGGAAAGAGGAGGCCAAGGCAAAGATAGTAGAGCTTAAAGAGCACTTAGACAATAGGATAGACGAGCCCCATAAGGCCAATCGGAAGATATTAAGGATGGGCCATAAGGTCACTATATAAGCCCTAAATCGGGAAGACAGCAAGTAAGAAAGCACACCATTATAGATAATACAAGAAGGGACACCACTCTCTTAAATAAGCAGTGTTACGGGCTTAGGACGCATAGCAAAGTTTCTAGACCCACCTATGCTAATAGATGGGAAAGAGCCTACCTATTATACCTAAAGCGGCTATATATAAAACAAGCTTTAATCTAATGCAGACTAGTTCTATTAAGACAACCCAGATTAGGAAGAGGATGTAAAAGTAGCGTATATTAAAACACGTATAGGAGGCAAAGCTTATAACCACCTCTTATCCTACCTAAAGGCAGAGCGTGATGTGGAACACAACCCTACTAGCAAAGAAGTACTTAAGTTCCTAGAGAACGTCTTTAAAGACCTAGATTGCCGCATTAAGGCCTAGCAGGAGCTTAAAAGCCTTAAGATGCTATACCTAGGAGACTTTAACGATTTCTAATCTAACTTTATACGGCTAGCAAATATCTTAAGGATGCCACAAGATCAGTGGAAAGAGGAGCTTTATAATAAGCTTTATAACAGCCTACGCGTCTAAATAGAAGTTAAGGTGGTAGATAAAGACTATAGCTTTTAGGCCTATTATAAGACTGCCTAATAGTACGCCTAAGGTCTAAAGTAGACAGGCAAGGAACGAAGTAACCGCAGAGCAGCCTAGGCTAGTAAGAGAGCTTCTACTAGGGGCGCTAAAGAGACTAAAGGTCCCCTCTCTTCCTAGCAGCCTCTGACTTTAGCACTAGTCGCAAAAGCGCCAGTTACCTACTTTAACTATGGCAAGTAAGGACACTACTCTAATAACTATACAGCGCCGAAGAAGACAGAAGCTAAAGCAATTAACCAAAGTAAAGAGTACGAGATAGTTACTAACTCGGCGGAGTTAGAAAATAAATAGCTTTAGAAGAAGTCTCCTACCTAGAGCAGATTGGAGTAATTAATACAGCGCCCATATAGCTAAAGGAGATCTTAGGAGGCGCAGCCCTTATAACGCTATGCAGGATCGCGCTAGGCGGCGTGGCTCTTAATATAGTAAGCCTGCTTAACTCTAGTACGGGCGGAGAGGCCTTTATATACTATAAGCTACTACCAATTATTAAGCAATAACTGCGACCAAAGCTCTATAAGATTAAAGGATAAGGAGTTGCTGTATCTAGCCATAACAATCAGCAGACAGACATAATTAAATAGCTCTTTAAGGCAAACCTAGTTATAGACGGTTAACGAGTCCCTATATAGTTCCTATTCTGCAATATAGGCCGCTATGATCTTCTTATTAGCTATAGGTAGTTTAAGAAGACTAGGGCCCTCATTAATTATAAATACTAGGTCTTGGTATGGCGAACTAAGAAGAACTACCATAGCAGGCAGGACGTAATTATACTAAGAAAGGAGCTCCTACCCCTACTAATCAACGAGGATTACTAGAGAGATGCAGATTAAAGAGACGCACTGCTAGATTAAGAGTCCAAGTCTACCCCCCAACGTATCCTTAAACGTATAGTCGCGATTAGTGAACTTTAAGAGAAGAAGTCCTCTACTAAAATTAAGCTGGAGGGATAGGCTAAGCCGAAGCAAGCTAAGCGGACCCCATATAACTATAGGCATACTTAGAAGATCGATACCTAAGATATAATTAGGAAAATGGAAGACCAGCTCTACCCTAGGCTAGCTTTACCGTTAAAGCTAAGAGCAAGGAGGCCTTTATCTACTAAGGAGTTTAGAGCAGCAGACATTATACTACTTAAGGTAAGGAACTTCCTACAAGGAGCGAAGCGTAGGGATATAGTAATTGGATATACTAGCCTCTACAAAATAGACCAACTAATAGAGGATAAGAAGGTACAAGACGCTCTACCTAACAATAAGGAAGAACTTCGCCGGCTTATTTATAAAAAGCTGCTGCAGCCCTACTAAGAATACGCTAACTGTTTCTTAAAAGCTATATCCGATACGCTACTACCACATCGCAAGGGGGTAGACCATGATATTATTCTTAAAGGCAATAGCCGCGATCTAGCTCCTAGCCCGCTATATAATATATCACTAGAGCAGCTAGAGCTTGTCAAGGTCTGCCTATAAAAGCACCTATAGAAGGGGTTTATTATACCAAGCAACGCACCCTTTATAGCTCCGGTTCTATTTGCTAAGAAACTAGAAGGGGGGTAGCGATTCTATATTAACTTTTAAAAGCTTAATGTAATTACTAAGAAGGACCGCTACCCGCTGCCATTAATTAAGGAGACGTTGACTAGGCTATTAAGAGCTAAAATCTTTACTAAGCTAGATATTCGACAGGCTTTCTACTATATACGGCTAAAGGAAGAGGTAGAGGAGTTAACTACCTTCCATATAAGATACGGATCGTATAAGTACCGCATCGTACCCTTTAGACTGTGTAACGGCCCCGCGTCCTTCCAGAGATTTATTAATAATGTCCTTTTTAACTACCTAGACGATTTCTGTACAGCCTATATAGACGACATCCTTATCTACTTGGATAACCCGCTAGAGCACAAAGTCCATGTTAAAAAGATCCTATAAAGGCTTTAAGAGGCAGGCCTATAGGCGGATATTAAGAAGAGCGAGTTTAACGTTACAGAGACGAAGTTCCTAGGTTTTATTATTAGTACTAACAGGATCGCTATAGACACTAATAAGCTAGCTATAATTAAGGATTAGGAGCCCCCTACTTCCGTAAAAGGGGTGTAATCCTTTTTAGGATTCTGTAACTTCTACTAGGCCTTCTTAAAGAATTACGGCTGAGTTGCACGACCGCTTAGTAAGCTTATAAAGAAGGGAGCGTGGCACCTACTGGGGGAGGAGGAGCTTAAAGCCTTTAAGCGAGTCAAGGCCCTTATGCTATTAGGCGGTGTAATAAAGCACTACTTACTGTTCTAAAACACCCGTGTAGAGACTAATATAAGTAATAGAGTAGTAGCTAGGGTACTAAACTAGCTATAAGACAATGGGACCTGGAAGCCAGTAGCCTTCTTCTTAAAGACGATGTCCCCTAAAGAGATGCGGTATAAGATCCACGATAAAGAGATGCTAGCAGTAATAAGAGGCCTATAGAAATAGCGAGGTCACCTTATTGGCCTCCAGCGTATACCCTTTATAGTAATTACAGACTATTAAGCCCTTAAGTACTTCACAACTAAGAGGCTGCTGAATTTATAGTAGGCCTACTAGGTGGACCTACTAGCTAATTTTCACGTGCGGATTACCTATAGGCTAGGCATGGTAAATATAGTGGCTGATACCCTATTACAAAAGCAAGAGGACCTAAAGACGTAGAAAGAGAAGGACGTAGCCACATACACTATATACTTAATCAACCCCGCCCTTACAATTGCTATACTAGAGGAAACCTCTAGGGACCCCCCAGTGGCAGCAAATTGCAAATAGGAACTATATAAGCTGGTTAATTAGGTCCTCTAGGCCAATCGAACTAGCAAGTCGCTAGTAGGGCTATATTAGCTAGCTAAGCAAGACCAGAAGGGCTAGAAACTCCAAGGAGGGCTACTAACCCGCTTTAGTAAGCTAATAGTCCCTAATACTAACTACCTCCGTACCTACCTTATTATAGAGGTATACTCTCGCTAGGTAACCGCTTACCTAGGCAAAACAAAGACTAGGAAACTTATAGCAGACTAATACTATTAGCTAGGACTACCCTTAGACTATAATACCTACGTAAGAAACTGCAGGGCCTATAGGAGGACCTATATACCTTAGGATAAAACCCTAGGCCTACTGCACCCCCTACTAATTGGTGAACGCTGCTGGCAGCACGTCTCTTTTGATTTTAAGTCCTTCCCAATAGATAAAAAGGGCTTTAACAACGTCTTTATAGTCATTAATTAACTAGGCAAGAGAGCCTTCTTACTACCCTACTATAAAACTGCCACCGTAGCTAACGTAGTAAACCTATACTACCAACACGTCTGGCGCGTGTACGGCCTCCTAGAGACGGCTATATTAGATTAAGGACCCTAATTTATCTCAGCCTTTATAGACAAGCTATATAAACTAACCAATATTAAGTAAAAGCTCTCTATATCCGGTTACCCACAAACTAATAGTAATATAGAGGTACTAAACCAGTACATTAACCAACGCTTAAGGCCCTTTATTAACCACTACTAGGACAATTAGTCAGAGCTCCTCCCCTATATAGACTTTACATAGGTAATCTTACTGCACGAATCCACTAGCTTCGCACTATATGAGCTAGAGCTAGGATTTAAGCTAAGGCTTTACTTTAACTGGGAGGAACGTATATAAGCAACCTTAACACCTTATAAGAAGCTAACACAATAAGAAGCTTAGGCTTTCGCATATAGAACCTAGGACGCAGTTAAATAGGTAAGAGACAACCTAGCAAAGGCCTAAAAGCGGCAGATAAGGCAAGCTAATAGGCACCGTCGCAAACTAGACTTTAGAGTAGGTGATCAAGTATATATTACTAGAAAGGGCTGGGCTACTAACTAACTAAGTATTAAGCTAGATAGACAGCTTATAGGGTCCTACAAGATTCTAGGCATAAAAGGACACTTATATATCATCGACCTACCCCTAAATATAAAGATGTCAAACGTCTTCCATGCTAATCGACTACAAAAGGACCCAGATAACCCCCTACTGGGCCAAAACAGGGAGCCAGAGGAGCCAGTTCTAATTAATAGCGAGCCGGAGTACAAGATTAATAAGATCCTTGCTAGTAGAACCTACCACGGAAGGCTATAGTATAAGGTTAACTAGGTAGGCCACGACCTAGACAACACCTGGTATAACGTAGACGGCTTTATCGGCGCCCCCTATAAGATTAAGACGTTTCACGACGAGAGACCCCATAATGCCGGACCACCCGTACGGCTGCTGCAATGGCTAGAGGTATATCACAAGGACGTAGATCTAGAGCCCTTAGAGGAAGACAATAAAGCAAAGAAGGATGGAAGGGCAAGACAGACAAGGAGAGCCTGACTATAAGGATCGAGGGCGATCCTCCTAGCTTAAAGGGGGGTGATGTGACGGTTTGTCTACATAGCTATCATTAAGGCGTCGTCGGTTACGGATTAACGTTGCCCCAACGTTGCCCTAACGTTGCCCCGACGACCGAACATGTATATAGTCGTCTACCGCGCCCCTTTCTTTAAGCCCTTACCTTAGTCTATTCATAATATAGCCCCTTATTGTTGCTTGATCTATCGGATCGCTCCCACAGAAAGCTAGCCGTGACACTAGGTAATTATGGTACTCTATAGGTACCTTTATAGCGGGGTTAGTATACTTCTTTAGTACTAAGGCCTTCTTAATATTAGCTATTATAACAGCGAAGATTATGTGTTCTGGTTTCCTAGTAAGTTGTGCTAGTAGAATAGCTCCAATTATATGGATATCTAAGGTATTAAGCGAGCTTAGATTGTCCTTAGTTTCTTAGATTGTTTTTTATTAAATTTTAAGTTTAGTATTAGGTATAAAGTTAGTGTTAGATTTAGGTTCGGGTTCTTTAAGTATCCTTTTTATAGTAGAATACCAGTTCTTCTAGTACTTTTGTATATTAAGCTTAGGCTTAGACTTCTGCTTAGTTTAGGGTATAGCAGTTAAAGTTAGTTTATATAGTCTAGTATAATTTCCGGGTTCCTAGTAGACGTCAGTGGAAATCTTATATTAGTGGAATTTAGTGGAATTCTCGGGTTAGTGGAATTAGGTGGACTTTTTAGGTATAGAGTAGATATTGGTAAAAATTTTAGATTTTAGTTTAGGGTCTAAGTAGTAAGTTATAAGGCACTTCTGCTTATAATAGGAGGCGATAAATAGAAGCTTAAGGTTGTCCTAATTAATGGTTACCTTATATAGCTTTATCTAGGGTTGTTTAAGGATTACTAGGTAATCTAGGGTAGTTATAAAAAGCTTAATTAATTTTTTATAGTTTAGGTATTGGAGTTTTAGGGCCGCTATATAAGTAATACAGCCTAAGACAGTGCGTTTGCTATTAAATCTAAATATGTTAATATGCTGGTTAAGGGGTATTAGGGTAAACTTATTATTTTATATAAAGATCTTATTAATAAATTCTATGCCGCTAGCTTCTGTATTAATTAGGACTTAAGTATTAGCCTATTAACCTTTTTACTAAAGACGGTAGTTAACGGTTATACTACAATCCCAAGAGTTAGGGTTTGTAATATCTAATATATTTAATAAGATCCTATAATATAGCTATTCTAGAGAGCGACTTAATTCTAAGATATACCTTTTAGTGGCGAGCAGGAAGGGGTTCCTCTAGAATATTAGTTATAACTTTATCCTTATAAGTAGTGCTTACTAAATATAGGGCTGGAACCAGGTAAAGATTAGGGGCGGTAACTAGAGAATTAATATAGTAAATAGTTATTAGTGTTAGCCGTTTATAAGTCGTGTTAGGGCATAGGGACAGAGTAGTATCTTAAGATATAATCCTTACTTCCGTATTTAAAGTAAAGGCCTAGCTTAATGCGTTGTTCTTATTTAGGGGACCCTAGTAGAGCGTATTCTAGGGTCCCTATGTTAATATCTATAGCGTTAGGGTACTTAGGCTGAGATAATAACTTAGTAGACGTTTATAGAGCTGTTATATTGTATTAAGGAGTGGACTTTAGTGTTAGGCGTAGTATATTATTATACCGTTTATTAATAACGTTTGCGCAGGCGTTAAGAGCTCCCGGTAGGTCTATACCTATTAGGGAGGTTTTTAGTTTAGGGCTTAGGGACTTAATAAGGCTGTTAACTAGTACGGAGTTATTCTAGCCTGTTTCCTTTATGTAATAGTTAAACTTAGAGAAGTATACTAGGAAGCTTTTTGTTCCTTAAGTTATATAGTTTATCTTCCTCTAAATAGTAGCTTGGCGGTTAGGGTCACCATATATAGCTTTAAGTAGTATAACTAGACTTTGTACTAAGTTTAGTTAAAGGGGTTTAATAAGGTTAGCTATGTCTCCTTCTAGTTGGCTTAGGGCATAGCAGAGTCGGTTAGCTTTAGTTAGGTAGTAGTTAGTATTACTAGTTAGCTTATTTTTAAGTTGGCTTAGAAATAATTAAAGTTCTTATTATTTACTAGTAAATATTAGAGGGTCTAGTAGTCGTTTGGATTATTATAGTGCGGTAGTTGGTTTAGGGTAAATAGTTACTGTAAGTTCGGGACTCTTATCCCGCGTATTCGTCTCTAGAGAAGGCGTTTGGTCTTAAGGCCCTAGTATAGGCATCTTAAGGGTGTGGGCTTCTTCTTAGAGGTTCTTAATTATTTATAGGTGTTGTGCTTCTTATTCGGCTTATTATTAAGTTAAAGTGGCTTAGTTCTGTGTAAGGGCGTCTATAAAGGACTTCTATATCTCTACTAATTATTTTTAGAGTGTGGATATAATGCTAGCAGCTATTATGGGGGCTTTAGGGTCGTTCTGCATTTTAGAGGGTAGTATATAAAGTTAACGCAATATGGTGTTACGGAGCGAGTATAAGCGGTGATAATATATAGCAAAGTAGATATTATTAAGCTATGTATATAAACTGCGTAATAAAGTTAAGACGTTGCGTAAAGAGAGAAGGTAAGAAAATGGGAAGAAAGGGTATATATCATGGATTTGGTTACTTGGTTAATATATGCACAGAGCAGAATAGGATTTAAGTAGCGGTCCTAGCAGAACTTAGCAGGATTTAGTAGACTTGGCAGAATATGGCAGAATACAGCAGATTGCTGTTAGATTGCCGTAGATTACCGGCAAATTGCTATCTTATTATAGTCGGTCTCTTCTTGCTATGTTGGTGGAAATAGGTGGAAATAGGTAGATGTGTGTAAGGTGTCACAGAGGTGTCCCATAATAGCTGCTTAGTAGGCTCTCCCCTATATAGGCATTGCTTAAGGCTCTTAGCAAATATAAAGCTAATAACCTTAAATCTAAATACTACTTCGCGCATAAGGAAGACAATTATAATTACCTTAAATACTTATTCTTTGCTTATCCAGAGTCTCTTAAATACTTTTAGAAAAATCCTAATATTTTACTATTTAACTGTACCTATAAAATAAACAAGTTTAAAATGCCCTTTCTATATGCAGTAGGCGTTAATAATACTGGGCAGAACCTTAAGCTTGCTTATTACTTCTTACTAGGCGAAATAAAAGGTAACTATAACTTTATAATTTAATAGATCTATATTCTCTACTCTTAATATAATAGAGTTCTAAAAGTTATAATTATAGATAAGGAGTAAGCTCTTAATAATATACTACAGCAATACTTCCAGTTAGTTTCTTAGCTACTTTACCTCTAGCACGTTGCTAAGAATATCCTTATATATATACAAAATAACTAGGTTATAAAGGCTAATTAATTAGATAAGGAAAGGGAGAAGATATAGAAGTACTATAATAACTTTATAAAGTACTGGATAGACTACTATAAGCAAAGGTTATCTAAAGGCTTTATAGCTGCCTAGGACTAGCTTATAGAGGACTATTACAATTAAGAGCGCCTTACTAACTACTTATATAATAAATGGTAGCCATATTAGAGGGAGTTTGTAACTTGCTATACTAATATTTAAATACACTTTAGAAATTAGTAAGCAACTATATAAAATATTTGCATGTGCCTACACACCTTTATAACTTCATAACGCATATAGATATCTTTAAGCCTGTTTTAGATTGTTAAGATCTACACATTTATAAGCGACCCTATAATTTACTTTACTAAAATCTGTTATAGTTAAAGCCCTCTATAATTACGCGTAGAGGCGTAAATAAGGCCGTAAGCTTCCTAAGTTCTTTTAGCTAACTAAATGTACTTTCCTAGTGTCTTATTGCAGCTTAAGAGCACGCACTCTAAATTAAAGCGCTTCCTTATACTATCTAATAGCAACTTATTTAACGTAGTTTAGAATATTAAAAACCTTATTTAGAACTATATAAATAACTATATAATAATAATTGCGAGGCAAAGAGACCGCCTGTAACGGTTCGTCTACATAGCTACTATCGAGGCGTTATTGGTCACGGATTAACGTTGCCCTAACGTTGCCCCAACGACCGAATATGTACATAGTCGTCTACCGCGCCCCTTTCTTTAAGCCCTTACCTTAGTCTATTCATAATATAGCCCCTTATTATTGCTTGATCTCTATTAGATCGCTCCCACAGAAAGCTAGCCGTGACATTAGACTAAGGTTAACCTCAACTAGCCTATAGAGGCGACACAATACTAGGTCCAACGGTTAAACGCATAGCCAGACAGAGAGCTGTTCTACTACTATAACTATAGACTAATTAACCCTCTAAGCCCTACTCAAGGTAGGCAATTGCGACAGCGGATTAAGCAGCTAAAAGAAGAGACTGCAGCAATTAGATTAAAAGGATCACCCCAATTACAATCTTAGTAGCAAGAGTTGCCTAAGAAAGCAAAAGAGACACTATAGCAAAAAGAAGCGCGTTAAGGCCTAGCGTGCTAGAGATAGCTACCAACCTAACGCTAGCAGCACGTAAGGAACCCATAGACGCGTTACTCGAGCCGCCGGAGCTCCAACCGTACTACGGCGAGACGGAGCTCGCGGACAATATGAAAAGCAAATAGGACCGTCTTATAGCGCAATTAGAAGACGATAAGAACCCTATATACTTTAAAATAGAGACAAAGAGAGAGTACACAGCCGCGACCACCTAAAGCCTAGCCGCGATCCCTATAACCGAACTTATAGAAGAGCTGAAGCTCTAGGGAATATAAAGAAAGGCAATAGAACAGCAGATCGCTATGTTATGGCGTCTCACAAACAACCACGCGCACAAGGCCCTTAATAGGAAAGAGAAGGCCAAGGCAAAGATAGCGGAGCTTAAGAAGCACTTGGACAATAGGACAGACAAGCTCCATAAGGCCAATCAGAAGATATTAAGGATAGGCCGCAAGGTCACTATATAAGCCCTAGATCGGGAAGACAGCGAGTAAGGAAGCACACTATTACGGATAATATAAAAAGGAATACCACTCTCTTAAACAAGCAGTATTACGGGCTTAGGATATATAGTAAAGTTTCTAGACCCACCTATGCTGACAGATAGGAAAGAGCCTACCTATCGTACCTGGAGCGGCCATATATAAAACAAGCTTTAATCTAATATAGACTGGTTCTATTAAGACAACCCAGATTAGGAAGAGGATGTAAAAGTAGCGTATATTAAAACGCGTGTAGGAGGCAAAGCTTATAACTACCTCTTACCCTACCTAGAGGCAGAGCGCGATGCGGAACGCAACCCTACTAGTAAAGAAGTACTTGAGTTTCTAGAGAACGTCTTTAAAGACCCAGATCGCCGTATTAAGGCCTAGCAGGAGCTTAAAAGCCTTAAGATGCCGTACCTAGGAGACTTTAACAATTTCTAATCTAACTTTATACGGCTAGCAAATATCTCAAGGATGCCACAAGATTAGTGGAAAGAGGAGCTTTATAATAAGCTTTATAACAGCCTACGCGTCCAAATGGAAGTTAAGGTGGTAGATAAAGACTATAGCTTCTAGGCCTATTGCAAGACTGCTTAACAGTACGCCTAAGGTCTAAAGCAGACAAGTAAGGAACGAAGTAACCGCAGAGCAGCCTAGGCTAGTAAGAGAGCTTCTACTAGGGGCGCTGAAGAGACTAAAGGTCCCCTCTCTTCCTAGCAGCCTCTAACTCTAGCACTAGCCGCAAAAGCGCTAGTTACCTGCTTTAACTATAGCAAGCAAGGACACTACTCTAATAACTATACAGCGCCAAAGAAGATGGAAACTAAAGCAATTAACCAAAGTAAAGAGTACGAGATAGTTACTAACTCGGCAAAGTTAGAAAACGAGTAGCTCTAGGAGAAGTCTCCTACCTAAAGCAGATCGGAGCAATTAATACAGCGCCTATACAGCTAAAGGAGATCTTAGGAGGCGCAGCCCTTATAACGCTATACAGGATCGCGCTAGGCGGCGTGGCTCTTAATATAGTAAGCCTACTCAACTCTAGTACGGGTAGAGAGGCCTTTATACACTATAAGCTACTGCCAATTATTAAGCAACGACTATAACTAAAGCTCTATAAGATTAAAGGATAAGGAGTTGCCGTATCTGGCTATAACAATTAGCAGATAGATATAATTAGATAGCTCTTTAAGGCAAACCTAGTTATAGACAGTTAACGAGTCCCTATATAGTTCCTATTCTGTGATATAGGCCGCCACGATCTTCTTATTGGCCGTAGGTGGTTTAAGAAGACTAGGGCCCTTATTAATTGCAAATACTGGGTCTTGGTATAGCGAACTAAGAAGAACTACCATAGTAGGCAGGACGTAATTATACTAAGAAAGGAGCTCCTACTGTAACGGAACCTTGTAGTAGGAACTACGGTGGGTTCTATTATTAGGCTGGGTATATAGGTAAGAACAAAACAATAACATAATAATAACTGGTAGAGTGGTTGCCTAACAGATTAACTCCAATTGTATTCTAAGATTCACTATAAGGAGAGAACTATCTACGGTAGGGACTAAGGTCCTTTAAATACACAACTATACTCCTAAGAAATCCTCTCTTGTACATAAGGTACGTGTTATACGTGTTATATATAGCATACACTGCGTATACTTTGTATACTGTGTATAATATTATGTAACTCGCTTACCATTCCTTATTATATAGTTCCACTGGATCTATCCTGGACTATACCTATATTAACTAACTAGCTTCTACTAACTCTTCTCCAAGTAGTCGTAATATTGTACTTAAAGCGTCTGTAACACCATCTCCTTCCTCTTTATCTTTGTTCTTAAAGATTCCTAACATCTCTAAGTCGTCTATTAGAGGTATAATGTCCGTTTAATTAGTCTAGTTAATATCCTTGCTTATTATACCTAAAGCTTCTTCTTCTTTATAAGCGCAATGTTATGCTCGCACTATGGCTGCCATATTGTCGCTTAGTAAGATAATGTCGTCTCTATATTCTTATTGTGCGAAAGCGGGGTTAGTGTGTGTTGTAATAGCGAGTCCCTTGTTTTAACAACCCTTGTTTTACTCTAAGTGTACTAAAGCAAATGTTTAATCGTCCTATGACGTTCGCTCTGTCTCTAACGCTAAGTATACGCGTCCTATAACTCTTAATAGTCTTTAAGTTCCCTAAGTAACTTATTATAGGGTCTCGTGTTTAATCTGCCGCTATAAAGCTTAACAGTAAGCTCTTAAGCGCCTTAGATAAGCTTTATTGTTCGCAGGAAGCAGAGTAGGAGGCTATAGCTACTTAACAGCGTGCCCTTAAAGCCCGTCTATCGGCCTCTACCCGTCTTCTTTGTCTTAAGAAAGTGCGTAAGAAGGTTCGTTTTAAGGAGTGGAAACTAGTTTAACAGGGTTTGTCTAAGCTAGGTAACAAAAGAACTAGCTCTCCTTCTGCGAGGGAAACAACTCCAAGTAGCTCAGCAATTGCTCCTCTTGGGTCCCCCTTAGGTAACTCGTTCTTTGGTAATCCTTCCTTGTTAATATTACCTAACCTGCTTTCTTCTAATACTCCCATACCTTTCCTATAGCGTTTCTTAGGTTGCTTAGTGGTTCCTAGGTAGTCTTACTATAGCCTATCTACTTTACTTTATACTATATTTTGTTATCTACATCCTTGTAACTGATGATCTTTAAAACTTACTATTTATCTTCCTCTTATCCTCTATATATATCTGCCTCATAAACTGGTGGCTTAATATTCCCGTATACTAGCTCTAGCATTGCAACATATTATATAGGGTAGATTTTTATTTTGGCTGGTAGGTTTAACTTATACGTAACTAATAAAATTCTTTACTTAATTTTAAAAGGTCCTAGTCTAATATAGTCTAATTTCTTGCTTAGTCGTCAACTCTTGAAATTTTTATATAGTAGCCATACTTTATCTCCCTCCTTAAGATCTGGTCCCTTAGATCTCTTAGTATTATAGTACCTTTTTATTTATTCTTGTACTAGTTTAGCTGTTTCTTTAAGGTCTGTATAAAGATTTATTAATATCTCCATTCTTTATTTAGCTGTGCTACTTATCTTTCTTGCTTAACGTAGCGATAATGATATTCTTAGCTCGTATCCGTAATTTGCCTTAAATGGTAATGTCCCTATTCCTTCTTATAGTGTTGCATTATATGCAAACTATATAACTGGTAATAATAATACCTAATTATTTTATGCGTGGTTAATATAGTGCCTTAGATACTATTCTAGTGTCTAGTTTAGTCTTTCCGTTTATCCGTCCGTCTGCGGATAATATGCTATAGATATTACTGCGTAAACTCCCTATTCTGCCAGAAATACTTTCTAAAATGCTGCTATAAATCTTAGATCTCTATCTAATATGATCTTGTCTAGTGCTCCGTGTCTTGTGAATACTTCTTTTATATAGATTCTAGCAATATCTTCTACTAATATCTTTTTAGTGCATGCTATAAAGTATCCCTACTTTGTTAGCTTATCTACTATTACTAAAATCGCGTTATAATCTTGTCCTATAATAGGATCTCTTAACTTTGGTAACTTAATAATAAAGTCCTATAATATAACCTCCTATGGTCTTCCTGGTGTCTTAATAGGTTATAGCCCTCTATACAGCTTATACCTTGTTGGTTTGTTCCTTTGGCAATCTAAACATTCCTTTATAACTTGTCTTGCTAGTCCCCAGATTCCTTAAATAATGTACTCCTTTTAAAGTCTTAATACTAAGCCTATAGCTCTGTTATGTCCTTATATTATTCCCTTATGGAATTCCTTAACAAATTCTTCTGTGATAGACTTAGGCATATATATTGCTTCTCTATTTTTATATTGCTCTAAGTTTAGATCCTCTGCCTATACTTCTTAGATCTTCTATATCTAATCACTTTTTAGTAATTTATAGATCTAACTTTCCTTAGTTGCTGTAATCTTTGGATAATTATACCTAATTAACCCGTCTTAATCCTTTCGCAATAAAGCTCCTGATAGCTTTTTATTACTTTATAGTTTAGCCTTTCTGCTTAGAGCGTCTGCTCGTGTATTGTCTGTACCCTTAGTATACTAAATTTCAAAATAGTATTCTATAAGCATTTCCGCCCATCTAACCTGTCTTTGGTTGAGTTTCTTTATTGTTAGAAATCCTGTAAGGTTTTTATAGTCCATTTTAACTATAAATGGTTTCTCTATGCCTTGTAAGAATGCTCTCTATTTCTTAAGTACTGTAACTATACCTAATAACTCCTTGTTATAGATATTATAGTTTAACTCTAGTAGTATTATCTTCCAACTATAGTATGCCACTGGGTGCTATCTATCTTAATATTTCTATATAAAGTATGCCCCTAGTGTAAAGTCTAATATATCTATTTCTATAACCATCTCTAGACCTAGTTGATAGATCTTAAGAACTGGCTCCTAGGTAAATAACTCTTTAATTCTCTTAAATAGTTCTTATTATTCCTTTCCCTATACCTATAGTTTGTCTTTCTTTATTAACTACGTAAATGGCTTAATGTCCTATAACTATTGCGCTATAAACCTTCTACAGTAATTGCAAAACCCTAGGAACGATTTTAACTGCGTAATATTCTCTAGTTCTTGCCAATTTACTATAGCTTTAATCTTTTTTAGATCTATGCTAAGTTGGCCTAGTTTAATAATAAATCCAACAAAATTGGTCTTCTTGGTAAAGAACTTGTATTTTTTAATTACTACTAGTATCTGTTCTTCTTGTAGTCTCTTTAAGACCTATTTAATATGTTCTCCGTGTTCTTCCTTACTCTCTAAGTAGATGATAATGTCGTTAAGGTATACTATAATAAATTCATCTAGGTGTTCCCCTAACACACTATTAATTTGCTTCTAGAACGTTACTAGTGCGTTTATAAGTCCGAATTGCATAACTAATAGCTTATATAGTCCTTCCTTTAACCTAAAGGCTGCCTTCCATTTGTCGCCTTTCTTGATTCTGATTTAATAGTACACCCATCTTAGATCTATCTTTGTAAAGATCTTTACGTTGCCTATCCTATCTTAGATTTCGCTAATTAAGGGTAAAGGATACCTATCCTTCCTAGTAATACTGTTTAACTATCTATAGTCTATACACATCCTAAGTTTTCCATTTTTCTTTGGGATGAACAGTACTGGATATCCTACTAATAACTATAATAGTCTAATATATCCCTTGCGTAAGTTCTCCTAAATAAACTCCTTAAGCGCTACTAACTCTGTTTTAGTAAGCTTATAAATTAGAAAGAACTTTAAACTTATTCCCTCTTTTAATTCTATCTTGTGGTCCTATACTGTATACTCTAACAGCTTTTCACTTTCTGGTAACCATAACTTTTTACCATACTTGTGGTATCTCTTTGGTATATAACTTAAGCCTTACTTAGTCTCTTTATATATCGCTCCGACTTAGTACCATACCAACTTGGTTTGCTGTCACACTTTATATTGTTATATATCCTTAATATCGACCTGACCTATAACCCAATTGATCTTTGGATTGTACTCCTATAACTAAGGTATCCCTAGTATTGCCTCGTTCTATCCTAATGGTAGGATATTAAAAGACATTCTAACTGGTCTTCCTTTAATAGTTAACTAAATAGGTCCTATTTTAAGATTAATAATACCTTCTCTATAGGCTATCTAATCTCCTAAAATTGTTATAAGTAGATATAGGTATTCCTTCTGTCTATATAGTAACCCTATCCTTTTTACTGCCTTTGGTGATATGTGGTTCCTAGTTACTCTACTATCTACTAATACTTTAAACTGCTGATCTTGCCACTTAACTTATAAATTTAGGTATTGTCCTTAAATTCCTTTAAGGGTCTAAGGCTCTAATACTAGTTCCCTTTGGTCCTATATACCTCCTCTTTTCCTAACTGTTGGCTGCTAGATCCTGCCTATACTTAGTCCAACTTTAGCCAATACTTAGTTCGTTTCTTTTCCTCTATATACTATAGATAAGTGTTCTCTAGGCACTCCTACCACTGTTATCTATCTAGGTATTCTTCTATAAGGAATCTTTCTGGTTAAAGTATTAAGTCTCCCTAACCTTGTACTTCTACTAGGTGCCAACTATGTATATACTTAGCATTTCTAAACCGCTTTTTCTCTAGTACCTAATATATCCTTACTAGGTACTTCTAGTTCTTATCTTTTAGTGCTTTATATATATTACACGTATCATCCACACAAGCTATCTACGATAGTGTATAATGCGCTATATATTTTAGGTTAACTCTTGGTTTATCTTTATCCTTAAGTTTAAACCTATACCTAGTTAACCTAACCACTAGTATCTCTGCTGTAGGTACTAAGATTTATTACTTATTTCTCTAGTCCCTAGATCCTTCTTCTAGATTCCTTAATATTATAATTAACACTCCTTTAATGTGACTTATACGTTTTTCTGTAATAGGTTGGTCTTGGACAACTTTTTTGTCTAGCTATATATAAAAGTCTTTTTATTCGTTACTGTGTTATTGCCTATACCACTTTCCGTATAACTAGTTTAGTGTATATGGTTTATCTATTAGAAAGTACCTTATTATCGCTATATTATAATATCCTTTAGTATATCTTTCTTTAAACCTAGTTAAAATATCTAGATCCTCTTCTTATTTTAGTTTATCTAACCACTTTACCCTAGGTATCCCTACACTTGGCCTATTAGTAACTCTTTATACAGGTACTCTGTTTTTTATATAACCTAGCGTAGCTAACCTCTTATCTAGCTTTTACTCTTACTATATAATAGTTCTCGTCCTGAACTTATCTATAGTTTCTTGTTTTCTACGTCTTATAGCTAGATCTTTATAGTTATCTTACTTTTTAATCCTAGTATTAACTATTTAATCTTTAGGCTAAATACTGTATTTACCTAAAATTACTAACGTTCTTATTTGTTCTCTAAACTTATAGTTCTTAAACTTGCGTCCTATACTCATTTGTTTGTTACTAAACTAAGTTACTACCCTTTCCTATTAGTTTTCGTCCGTTATAGGTCCTTAGGTATGTCTTATCTCGTCTTAAAAATCTTAAGCTTCTTTTATCTCTGCTTAAGAATCTTAAGCCTGTAGCCTTTTGCCTTTATTAAGTGATAAGCTAGTACTAGCAGTTGTCTACTTGCTTAGTTTCTTCTAAATATTACTCCTATTGTCTTATAAAGCGATGGAAATCGTATCTAATGGTATTACAATACCCGTTACTAAACCTTGTTCTGTGGTGGTCTTAGTCTCTGCTTCTGTTTTAACTTCTTTAAGGTTTATATGCTTCTAGTAAGCTGCCTTTGTTACCTTATTATCAGTAAATGCTTTGTCTATGTTAAATTCATTATCCTTAATATCCAATCTATAAGCTAGTTTATTAGTTCCTTTAAACTTAGATAATAATAGCTCCTATAGCCAATAGCTTACGCCGTACTTAGCGTCCTTATGAATTTGGCATGCGTTATTATAACAATACGCAAAACTATTAATTAAACATTCTTTTATTCCTTGCAGTGCACCATTATCCCTCTATATGTATATGCTGTCTGCTGGCCTAGTTCCCTTTACTATATAGTTACTCTAACTACCTCTACAGTCTCTAGCAAAATAACCTTATTTTCCGCAATTTATGTAAGCCCTATCTTTAAACCATTTTTCTTGCTATGGAGTCCGCCTAAATGTCTTCTACTGCTAAGATCCCTGGTTTAGCCTCTATTTTTAGGTCCTTTAATTACTTAATCCTTAACCTTTAGGTTTCTATGGTTTCTTTTCCCATCTTTAGGTTTCTTTAGTACCGCTTAGGTCCATTAGCTCTGCGCCATTCTATAGTTTTTAACTCTATATCTATTATTACGTACTCTGCGCCTTATATAACTGTGGAACTCTGTTTTGTCCTCTCTTAGCTTGTTCCCTTTGGTAGATCCTATTATTAATCTTTATTAACTAATTTATTAACTCTCTTAGAGTATCTATATTTTCCATTAGGATAATTACGTCCTAGACTTTAGCCTTAAGTCCCTATTTATACTGTGCTATAAGCGCCCTATTGTTCCACTTAACCTGCGTAGCTAGTGTTTAAAACTGTGTTGTATACTTAATTGCTAAAGTGCGTTGTACTAAGTTCTAAAGCTTTTGTTCTGCTATAGTTATAGCCTCTAGGTCTCTAAATATCTGCATTAGTTATTCCGCGAACCCGTTCTAACTGGCAAATATATACCGTATGTCTTGGTTAGTCGTTATCATGCTATTGGCCTGTATTTCCGTGAGATACGGCTTAAACCACTTAAGTGCCCTCCCTGTTAGGAACAATCCTGCATAGGCTACTTAATCTAATAATGTTGCTAACTTCGCTCCTTCCTATACTACCTTAAAGTGCATCTGCGTAAGAAATCCCTTGAGCTTCAACTTCTCTCCTAAGAATTGTTTAATTGAAGGTAGCTTAATCTTTACTACTCTAATTCTATTAATGCGTTCTTTAAGTATCCTATTATTATCTTATAAGTGATTAACCATTTCCTATAACTGACCTCGCGTAACCACTTAAGAATCCCCCTTATCTATACTGGTATTACCTGGCCCTAAGGTTATGGCTGCCGTTGACGCCGTTGTGACTAGTGCTCTAGGTGGCATATTGTTTAATCTTATTTAATACTATAACCTTAGTAGTGAATATGTAACGGAACCTTGTAGTAGAAACTACGGTGGGTTCTATTATTAGGCTGGGTATATAGGTAAGAACAAAACAACAACATAATAATAACTAGTGGAGTGGTTGCCTAACAGATTAACTCCAATTATATTCTGAGATTTACTACAAGGAGAGAACTATCTATAGTAGGGACTAAGGTCCTTTAAATACACAACCATACTCCTAAGAAATCCTCTCTTATACGTAAGGTATGTGTTATACATATTATACGTGGCGTATACTATATATACTTTGTATACTGCGTATAATATTATGTAACTCGCTTACCATTCCTTGTTACATGGTTCCACCGGATCCATCCTAGACCGTGCCTATATTAACCAACTAGCTTCTACCAACTCTTCTCCAAGTAGTTGTAACATTGTACTTAAAGCGTCCGTAACACCTACCCCTACTAATTAATAAGGATTACCAGAGAGATGCAGATTAAAGAGACGCACTGCTAAATTAAGAGTCCAAGTCTACCCCCTAACGCATCCTTAAATGTATAGTCGCGATTAGTGAACTTTAAGAGAAGAAGTCCTCTACTAAAATTAAGCTAGAGGGATAGGCTAAGCCGAAGCAAGCCAAGCGGACCCCGTACGACTATAGGTATACTTAGAAGATTAATACCCAAGATATAATTAGGAAAATGGAAGACCAGCTCCACCCTAGGCTAGCTTTACCATTAAAGCTAAGAGTAAGGAGGCCTTTATCTACTAGGGAGTTTAGAGTAGTAGATATCGCGCTACTTAAGGCAAGGAACTTCCTACAAGGAGCGAAGCGTAGGGACGTAGTAATTGGATGTACTAGCTTCTATAAGATAGACCAACTAATAGAGGATAAGAAGGCACAAGACGCTCTACCTAATAATAAAAAAGAACTTCGCTAGCTTGTTTATAAAAAGCTGCTGCAGCCCTACCAAGAATACGCTAATTATTTCTCAAAAGCTATATCTAATACGCTACTACTGTATCGCAAGGGGGTAGACCACGATATTATTCTTAAAGGCAATAGCCGCGATCTAGCTCCTAGCCCGCTATATAATATATCGCTAGAGTAGCTAGAGCTTGTTAAGGTCTACCTACAGGAGCACCTATAAAAGGGGTTTATTGTACTAAGCGACATACCCTTTGCAGCTCCGGTTCTATTTGCTAAGAAACTAGAAGGGGGGTAGTGATTCTATATTGACTTTTAAAAGCTTAATATAATTACCAAGAAGGACTGCTACCCGCTACTATTAATTAAGGAGACGTTAACTAGGCTATTAAAAGCTAAAATCTTCACCAAGCTAGATGTTTAATAGGCTTTCTACTATATACGGCTAAAGGAAGAGGTAAAGGAGTTAACTACCTTCTGTATAAGGTACGGATCGTACAAGTACCGCGTTATACCCTTTAGACTATATAACGGCCCTACGTCCTTCTAGAGATTTATTAATAACGTCCTTTTCGACTACCTAGACAATTTCTGTACAGCCTATATAGACGACATCCTTATCTACTCGGACAACCCACTAGAGCACGAAGTCCACGTTAAAAAGATCCTGTAAAGGCTTTAAGAGGTAGGCCTATAAGCGGATATTAAGAAGAGCGAGTTTAACGTTACAAAGACGAAGTTCCTAGGTTTTATTATTAGTACTAATGGGATCGCTATAGACACTGACAAGCTAGCTACAATTAAGGATTAGGAGCCCTCTACTTTTATAAAAGGGGTGCAATCCTTCCTAGGATTCTGTAACTTCTACTAGGCCTTCTTAAAGGATTACGGCCGGGTTATATAACCGCTTAGTAAGCTTATAAAGAAGGGAGTGTGGCACCTACTAGGGGAGGAGGAGCTTGAAGCCTTTAAGCGAGTTAAGGCCCTTATACTATTAGGCGGTGTAATAAAGCACTACTTACCGTTCTGAGACACCCGCGTGGAGACTAACGTAAGTAATGGAGTAGTAGCTAGGGTACTAAACCAGCTGCAAGACAATGGGACTTAGAAGCTAGTAGCCTTCTTCTTAAAGACAATGTCCCCTAAAGAGATATGGTATGAGATCCACAATAAAGAGATGCTAGCAGTAATAAGAGGCCTATGGGAATGGCGAGGTCACCTTGTCGGCCTCTAGTATATACCCTTTATAGTAATTACGGACCATCGAGCCCTTGAGTACTTTACAACCAAGAGGCTGCTAAATCTACGGTAGGCCCGCTAGGTGGACCTACTAGCTAATTTCTATATGCGGATTACCTATAGGCCAGGCATGGCGAATATAGTGGCTAATACCCTATTACGAAAGCAAGAGGACCTAAAGACGCAGAAAGAGAAGGATATAGCCGCACGCACTATATACTTAATTAACCCCGCCCTTATAATTGCTATACTAGAGGAAACCTCCAGGGACCCCCTAGTAGCAGCAAATCACAAATAGGAACCGTATAAGCTAGTTAATTAGGTCCTCTAGGCCAATCAAACTAGCGAGTCGCTAGTAGGGCTATGTTAGCTAGCTAAGCAAGACCAGAAGGGCTAAAAACTCTAAGGAGGGCTACTGACCCGCTTTAGCAAGCTAATAGTCCCTAATACTAACTACCTCCGTACCTACCTTATTATAGAGGTACACTCTTGCCAGGTAACCGCTTACCCAGGCAAGACGAAGACTAGGAAACTCGTGGCAAACCAATACTATTGGCTAGGACTACCCTTAGACTGCGATACCTACGTAAGAAACTGCAGGGCCTATAGGAGGACCTATATACCTTAGGACAAAACCCCAGGCCTACTGCACCCCCTACTAATTAGTGAACGCTGCTGGTAGTATATCTCTTTTGATTTTAAGTCCTTCCTAATGGATAAAAAGGGCTTTAATAACGTCTTTATAGTTATTAATTAACTAGGCAAGAGAGCCTTCTCACTACCCTACTATAAAACTGCTACTGTAGCTAACGCAGCAAACCTATACTACCAACACGTCTGGCGCGTGTACGGCCTCCTGGAGACAGCTATATTAGATTAAGGACCCTAATTTATCTCAGCCTTTATAGACGAGCTATGTAAACTAACTAGCGTTAAGTAAAAGCTCTCTATATCCGGTTACCTACAAACTGATGGTAATATAGAGGTACTAAACCAGTATATTAACTAACGCTTAAGGCCCTTTATTAACCACTACTAGGACAATTGGTTAGAGCTCCTCCCCTATATGGACTTTGTATAGGCAATCTTACCGTATAAATCCACTAGCTTCGCACTATATGAGCTAGAGCTAGGATTTAAGCCAAGGCTTTACTTTGACTGGGAGGAACGTATACAAGCAACCTTAATACCTTGTAAGAAGCTAACACGACAAGAAGCTTAGGCTTTTGTATATAGGACCTGGGACGCAGTTAAATGGGCAAGAGACAACCTAGTAAAGGCCCAAGAGCGGCAGATAAGGCAAGCTAATAGGCACCGTCGCGAACTAGACTTTAGAGTAGGTAATTAAGTATACGTTACTAGGAAGGGCTGGGCTACCGACCGACCAAGTATTAAGCTAGATAGATAGCTTATAGGGTCCTACAAGATTCTAGGCATAAAAGGACACTTATACATTATCAACCTACCCCTAAATATAAAGATGTTAAACGTCTTCTATGCCGATTGACTATGAAAGGACCTAGATAACCCCCTGCCGGGCTAAAATAGGGAGCTAGAGGAGCCAGTTCTAATTAATAGCGAGCCAGAGTACAAGATTAATAAGATTCTTGCTAGTAGAACCTACCATGGAAGGCTACAGTATAAGGTTAACTGGGTAGGCCACGACCCAGATAATACCTGGTATAACGCAGACGGCTTTATTGGCGCCCCCTATAAGATTAAGATATTCTATGACGAGAGACCCCATGATGCCGGACCACCCGTACGGCTGCAGCAATGGCTAGAGGCGTATCACAAGGACGTAGATCTAGAGCCCTTGGAGGAAGACAATAAAGCAGAGAAGGACGGAAGGGCAAGACGGACAAGGAGAGCCTAACTACGAGGATCGAGGGCGATCCTCCTAGCTTAAAGGGGGGTGATGTGACGGTTCGTCTACATAGCTACCATCAAGGCGTCGTCGGTCACGGATCAACGTTGCCCCAACGTTGCCCCGACGACCGAACATATACATAGTCGTCTACCGCGCCCCTTTCTTTGAGCCCTTACCTTAGTCTATTCATAATATAGCCCCTTATTGTTGCTTGATCTATCGGATTGCTCCCACGGAAAGCTAGCCGTGACACCGCCTACTATATAATATTTACGAGCTAGAGTTTAAAGATATCCTTACTAAAGTAACGCCTTTATACCTCTATTGTCTTAAGGACTAACTACAGCTTACAAAGGCAGCTAATTACTAGCTAAATTATAGCAGCTAATAGACCGCAGTATACGGCCTTCTATACTGCCATACCCTCCATAAGCAGCTATACTAAAGCGCCACCTTAATGTCACAGCGACGGGGCAATCGAGGCATAAGCGCCGTAAAGAACGTATGCAAGCCTGTACAATTGAAATGTCTATGGACTCGGATATCAAGATGAGGAGCAGAAGAAGGTCGTGGAAAGGACACGTCTATATACATGGAGCCAAGACGTAAGCGAACCCCCCTAACTAGGCCCTATCCAGGTTACGCGCGTCAGTGCCGTAACACTTAGTACTAAAAATACAGCTAACCAAAATCGACATATACTGGTAGTTTAATCGCCCTCTACTAGATCCTCCTACTAACCCACCTATTAATCCTCTACTTTTTATCTAAGAGCCTTTAACTATTGAGCGCCGCCGCGGTTAGCCGGCTGGCTTTATAGCCAGCTCTATAAATAGACATCGCATTAATACCTTAACTTGTTGAGAGCCCTCAGCATTTAAGCGAAATACTGGATATACTACCTATAGGCGTAGGCGCGGACGCGGGCGTGCCTGTAGAGGCAGCTTACAGATAATAAGTAGAGGCAGTAGCAGCTAAATTAGTTTATATACTGCCTTACAAGTCACCGCGTAATCCAATTAATCAGCTTAGGAGTATGTAGGTGGTATTATAGGTGGTATTATAGGTGGTATTATAGGTGGTATTATAGGTGGTAATAATAGTAGTAGAAGTTAAGATACTACTATAAGTGCCTTACTAAGTATTAGCGGTAATATTTAAGAGGCTTATAAAGGTTGTAGGATCTTGCCCTTTTAGCAGAACTTTACTAAGGGGTTCTTTAGTACATTCTAACTTTAATTTAAACTCTACTATCTATACTATAATTAAGATTAAGACTTAACTGTGGTAGTACAGTTATAAAAGTTACATTTTAAAAGTTTAATTTTCGCGATGTAGATGCATATAAGTCAAACACACGTAATGTTCTAACTTGAAGAGGAAGGATCTAAGCCTGTTTGGTGGGGGGTGTGCGTGTCATTTAGGGGGTGTACGACTATCAGTGGCCTTATAATATTATTAACAACGAACTTACATATATTCTAAATAGGCCAAAATTAAGCTTTTATACCACTATTTCGATCGCGACTACGTTTTAGTAGTAATATAGACCCGCGCACCGGAGGGATCACTGTATGCGCTGCATCACCGGCAAGAAGGACCCGACCTTTGTTGAAGGATTCTGCGCAGTCGCAAACAGCTCACCATCTGGCAACCAGATCGATCTCGAAGTCGACGCCGACGCCGAAGGCAGCACGGAGAAGCTCAGCAGCTCTTTCGACCGTGATACCATCCGCAGGGAACCTACTCTCTTCTGTACCCTGTTTGCCTGCTGTGTTGACAACTAGGAAACCTTGCTTTCCACTCTTGTCAATGCGGATGGAACCTTGGACCAATTCATTATTGATGTATATCACTCCATCGTACTTTCCGCGAATATATTTTCATACATTAGCTTTGAATTATATGGTCAGCGAGTGTGATAGTAGTCCATGCCATTTAACTGAGATTCCTAGGTGCTCCCGTACGGGAGACTTATTGCCGTCACAGGCAACCATGTACTTCGCGCGGATTAGGGTCTCCCGTTTCCGTAGACCGCACAAGTGCAGTTACACCATCTTTGCCCTGCTGAAAGGATATCATTTCCGAAGAGAATTGTAAGTACACCATCTGCAATGGCCTTTCGGCGGAGGATTGGTTCGAACATGTTTTGGGTTACGAATAGGCGGCTAGCCGGCGAAAGCGATTTAATGCTCTAGTGGTAGTTAACACGATTTATCACAATTGTCTGCTCCAAAGGGGCGGGAGTGGGCCTCATTTATATTAGCCATTCAACGTCGCAGGAACTTTCCGGCTAATGATTCTACATCCACAATGCCAGTGTTCTCATCGTAGAGCTTTGCCGATTCCTTTCTCACCTCTTCGTAAAGGCCTATCTCACGATATATCTCTATTGACTGAGCTGTATCAATTGAATATGAATAGCTGCTTACGGTGAAATAGTGCTGCACGAGGATGTATGGCTATCCCTTAACCCGCCACGTTGCGTCCATTTGTTATCGATAAGGATTTAGCCAATCAGATCAATACGATCAAGGCCCCGTGGCCATACGCGTAGTTTTGATCAGACTTGCGGGTAACAGGCTTGACAGCCCTGTTAAACAGCTAGCCTATCAGCTGACAGTATCAAGATATTATCAGAACAGGGTCTAACAGCCTAAGCCACAAAAGGAAAATTTAATTTATTATTGTCTTAAACCCCTCTACTAGCTATTATATAATAAAGAAACTATAAAGGGATACCCAGAATTCCTTACTTAGCCCAGTCCTTTGAGCATTCTGTTGCCTTAAGTATTTGTATAA